>ENA-OZYR01000348-OZYR01000348.1-human-gut-metagenome-genome-assembly--contig:-NODE-348-length-11975-cov-4.472735_pt1 | contig 11975 bp, 11 predicted proteins | sample MGYA00243636_ERZ654129 | MGnify/ENA primary metagenome ERZ654129 (study PRJEB26926, sample SAMN06165232) | human gut metagenome | biome: ENVO:00009003; feature: ENVO:2100002; material: ENVO:00002003... | reverse complement strand
TCTTAGGGTCTCGTGGGCTCGGAGATGTGTATAAGAGACAGACATAAGGAACATTATCCCTTAACAACTCTTTAATACTCATTTCCCAAGCTTCCGAAATGCTATTAACATGTATCTCCATTATTTCCTCCATTTCATTAATGCATGAGGTGCGCATTATACAGAAATTATATTGCGCACCTCATTTTAATTGCTTCTCTATATACTTTACTTCACTTAAACACCTTTATTAAATACTATTTCAATTCTTTTGTTTATTCCAAGTTAAAAAAGCTGACAAAGCCTTTTGTGTAGTCATAGTGACATTTTCTGGCAAATTATCAATAGGGAACCATTCCATAGCCTCATGTGATTCTGGCTCCATATTCTTAGGTTCCTCTAATAATTCCACTAAGAATCTAGGGGACACATAATGTGTTCCTTCTTCTTTCAAAATATGATTTGTAACCCCTAGCGGCGCTATTATTTTCCCTTCAGCATTAATTTCTTCTTTAACTTCTCTTAATATAGCCTCTTCTACTGTTTCACCAAATTCAACTTTTCCTCCCGGGATAGTCCAACACCCAGATTCTGGAGCTTTTTTTCTTAAAAGAAGCAATATTTTATTGTCCCTTAAAATAACAGCTCCTACTCCTACACCAATATAGTCCTTTCCTGGTTTCAACTTTGCTCCTTCCATGATTTTCCTGCCTCCTTTAAATTCATTTAATATTTTCTTTATCTCACTACTAATGCATATTCTTTGTGGGCAATATTTTTCACATTGATGATTTATACAAATCGAACATTTTTCTTGCAGAATAGGTATTTGATTAACCATTTTATTATATGCCCATCGCCGATGTCCTAAGTTATAATAGTTAAAATATCGAAAAACTGATTCTATCTCAATACCATTTGGACAAATACATTCTTGACATCTAGTGCATGGAATAATATCATAAATTCTTCCAAGCTTATCTATCACCTCATCAAAACTTATTTTTATTTTTCCTTCAATACCATTAGTTGCTGCTATTACATGTCCAATAGAACCCATTCCTATCAAAACGCTATCTATACTGTAGTTTAAAACAAACTTTATAAGTTCTTTAGGTGCAAAAAAATCTGGTAAAACCCCTGCTGCATAAGCTTTATGAACTATTACTCCTACTTTATTAAAAATAGCCTTATTACTCTCTACCCGATCTAAAATCCCTCGTTCAAGTATATTTCCAGGTATTTGAATAACATCTACTCTTTCGTCTAAAGCAGCTCGATAAGCCATTTTATAATGATGCGTAGCTATTCCAACTGCTCCTATATATCCTTTACGTTTGTAATCAGCCAATACTTGCAAAGCTCCCTGCTGGCTATACACCATTTCCTCATTTTCTGGAGCAACTTGATGTACAAAATAAATGTCACAATAATCACTTTGCAAATTTTTTAAAGAAGTTTGTATTGCTTTCTCCATCTCCGATTTAGTGTACGCTCTCGCTTTATCAGAAATATAAATTTCTCCCTTATGTTCTTTCAAAAATTTCCCCAATTTTATCTCTGCGTCACCATACTCAGGAACAACAGCTGTATCATATAGATTACATCCGTATTCAAACGCTTTTTCCATTATTGCAAGAGCCTCTTTATCATCTAAACCATAATAATTGGGCAAAATAGAAACTGAGCCTTTAAGTATTGGAATACATCCAAATCCAACTTCTGAAATTTTCATACCGGTATGTCCTAGCTTTCTATATTTCATTTTGTATTTTCTCCGTAACTATTTCGTCATATTATTTTCTATTAAACGAACCAATAAATTTATTCTTTTCTCTTCGCTTTCATTAAAAGGTAAAATTATATCTGCATATTTTTTATAAGGTTCAACATATATTCCATGCATAGGTTTTGCCATAGTCAAATATTGGTTTATTACAAATTCAAGGGACCTATTATGGACTGTAGTATCTCGAATAATACGTCTTGCAAATCTTACTTCTGGATCAGTGTCTATAAATACTTTGATGTCACAACAATCCCTTAATATAGGATAGTACAACAAAAAAATCCCATCAACAATCAGAATAGGCGCCGGTTTCGTTATAATAGTTTCATTCTCCTGAAGTAACGTTTTAAATGAAAAGACTGGTTGCTGAATTACGTTCCCAGCTTTCAGATTATTAATATCCTCTATAATTCTTTGTATATCTATGCTGTCAGGAAGATCATAATTAACTTTTTTTCTTTCTTCATAACTCAACTCTGGATGAGAATAATAATAATTATCACATGCAAGCAGTTCTATTCTATCTTTAAAATATTTTTTTAAACTTTCCGCAACAGTTGTTTTTCCTGAAGCAGTTCCGCCACATAACCCCACAACAAACATAATTCGCTATATCCTTTTTTATATAGTCTTCTTTCATTCTTAAAATTGCCTTCCAATATAGTTTATTATAAAACATTTTTCTTTTAACAGCAAGAGACTTCTCACTCAAATTAAGAATCCTATTAAAAGCACCTTGCAGCCATTTCAAAAGCCACAAGGCACCGCATTCATTCTGTTATTTACCTCTCCACATCCACCTTCGCCCTAGATTTGAACTCCACCTCAAACCTCCTATCGTAAACCGTGACCTTCTCAATCAGCCTCCGCACCAACAGTTCATCATACTCCGTGACCTCTGTTGGCTGCTGTTCCATGAATTCCCGCATCTCTGCAATCCGCTTTTTCATTCCTTCCCGCTCGGCACTCTCTGTCAGCGCCTTCTGCTTCAGTTCCCGCAGCCGGTCAATCTCATCCGCAACACTGTTATAATCTTTTTTGGAATTTGCCAATCGCAACAGTTCCTTTTGCAGCTCCTCCAGCTTGGCATTGATTCCTTCAGCCGAGGTTTCATCCTCCTGCCGGATGACTGTTTCAATATTTTCCTGCAGTACCTCCATCATGCCTTCCCTATTTCCAAGCGCAAGATTGATGGCTTTTACCACTGCCGCCTGCAGTTCCGATTCCTGAATAGTAGGAGCATCGCACTTTCCAGGGCCATGCTCCACACGGGTGCAGCATCTCCAGACTGTGGAGTGTTTGCCCCGGTTGTTCCATGCGATCCGTCGGTAAATCTCCCCGCACTTCGGGCAGTAGACAATGCTGGATAAGGCATACTTGCTGCTGTAAACCCTCTTTTTCCGGCTGGCTCCGCTGTGGAGGTTCGCCCGCCGGATCATCTCCTCCTGCACCTGCATATAAAGGTCACGGGGAATGATAGGTTCATGGCTGTTCTCCACATAATACTGTGGAACAATACCGTTATTCTGTACCCGCTTTTTATTAAGGAAATCCACCGTATATGTTTTCTGCAAAAGGGCATCCCCGATGTACTTCTCATTCTGCAAAATCTTCCGCAGCGCTTCCGGACGCCACTTTGTTTTCCCCGCCCCGGTAAGAATCCCATCTGCTTCCAGACCACGCCCGATTTGAAGCAGGCTTGCCCCTTCCAAATACTCTCGGTAGATTCGCTTTACCACTTCCGCCTCCGCAGGCTCTATGATCAGATTTCCTTTCTCATCCTTTGTGTATCCGAGGAAACGGCTGTGGTTGACCCGGACCTCTCCGTTCTGGAAGCGGTACTGCAGACCGAGTTTGATGTTCTGGCTCAAAGACTGGCTTTCCTGCTGTGCCAGGCTCGCCATGATGGTGAGCAATACCTCTCCTTTGGAATCCATCGTATTGATGTTTTCTTTCTCAAAGAAAACAGGAATGTTCTTCTCCTTCAGTTCCCGGATATATTTCAGACAATCCAGCGTATTCCGCGCAAACCGGCTGATGGATTTCGTGATGATCATGTCAATCTTACCCGCCATACATTCTTCAATCATGCGGTTAAATTCTTCTCGTTTCTTGGTATTGGTGCCGCTGATCCCGCCATCCGCGAATATGCCCGCCAGTTCCCACTCCTGATTCTTCTGAATGAACCGAGTGTAATGTTCCACCTGCACCTCATAGCTGCTTGCCTGCTCATCACTGTCCGTGGAAACACGGCAATAGGCGGCAACCCTGAGTTTTGGTTTTGTTTCTGCTGTCACGGTATTTCCCACTCGTTTCCGGGCAGGGATAACTGTAATATTTTTATTCGGTTCCATCCATCGCCACCTCGCTCTCTATCAGACTGTAGGCATAAGCCGCCTGTTCAAAAGGATCATCATAGACCGTTTTTACCACAGGCATGGTAAACCTTGTCGGAAAAGGGTCTGGCTGTTTCCCCTTCAGTTCTCTCACACGGCCAAGCGCCCTTGCACGGCTCATCCGTATTTCCTCTGCCTTATCAAAGGTTTCTCTGTCAATGATCGCCGGATAATAATCATCTCCGAGATATTTCACATTCCGCAGTATCCGTCCGGCACTCCCGTGGTAGAGTTTCAGTCCCACCTTCTCAGCCGCTGCCATAAGCGCCAGACCGGAAATATAGTATTCGAAAAATTCCCGCACAGCCGCAGCTTCTTTCTCATCTACAACAGCCATGCCGTTCTCAATTTTATATCCGTATGGTATGTGCCTCATTCAATCCACCAGCCTTTCTCTCAAGCACAGCCCGCATTTCAACTCAAAGGAAACCTCGCTTCTTGAAAGGACGGTAACCCTATCCACATATTCCAGAAAAGTCCCATCAGCAAACTCCGTCAGCATAGTTCCCTTTGATGTAAATCGGAGCAGCTTCTGCAATTCATCCGCCTTTACCATGTTCCCGTTGAGGGAGTACATAAGACTGTCCTTTTCCTGTCGCAGTGTTTCAGCTTCCGCCGCCAGAGCATTGCTTTCCTTATTGAAAAGAGCAAGCTCAAGATAGCCGCCAGCCATTAGGCTCGTCAGCACCTGCCGTTGCTCCATATTTTTCTCAATCTTTTCTTCCAGCTCCTGCATTTTCAAGAGCTGTGCCTTGTCATTCATCCCTCTGAGGCTTTGCAGCAGGGGACGAAGCACGGTCTGATGTCCGAATACCAGCTTGTTCATCATCGTTACAAACGCCCGCTTCAAAGCATCATCGGTAACATATTTCATGGAGCAGACGGCCTTATCTGTCAGATGGGTGGCACAGCACCATGCGGCGTAGGAACCGCTCGGTTTGTAATGGATTCTGCGTTTGAAACTGTCTCCGCATTCCGAACACTTAACCCTTCCAGAAAAACCGTATCGGTTCTGGTATTTTTCCGTGTTCCTGCCATTGCCCTTTTCCTTGCCCCGCTGCCGCAGCACGGCATTGGCCCTGTCGAAATCCTCATGGCTGACGATTGCGGCATGATAGTCCTGGACCAAATACTGGTCAAGCTCCCCGTAATTTGTATGGCGGTTGAAACTGCTGTCTGTATAAGTCTTTTGATAAAGAACATCGCCTGTATATTTTTCATTGCCGATGATTCCATTTATCGTCCCCGGCGTCCAACTGCCGCCTTTCTTGGTCAGGACTCCCTTCGCGTTTAGTTCTCCTGCAATGGCATGGGTGCTTTTTCCCGCCAATGTGTCTGCAAAAATCTGTTTCACGATTTCCGCCTGCTCCGGCACGATGACCATCTCTCCGTCCACATTGTCGTAACCATATGGTGGATAGGATATGATAAAGGTTCCATTCTGAAACCGTTTTTTAATTCCCCATTTTTCATTTTCAGAAATGGATACGGACTCATTCTCAGCAAGACTGCTTAAAATGGAAAGCATCAGCTCGCTTTCCATCGATCCGGTATTCAGATTCTCCTTTTCAAAATAAATGTAAACATTCCGGTCAAGAAGTTTTCTGACCAGTTCCAGACAGTCAGTTGTGTTCCGTGCAAACCGGCTGATGGATTTTGTGATGACAAAGTCAATCTTTCCTCTTTCACAGTCTGCGATCATAGAAAGCAGGCCATCCCGTTTTTCCTTCTTGGTACCTGTCACCCCTTCATCATAATACAGCCCCGCAAATTCCCACTCATCATTTGCCTTGATGTAATTTTCATAGTGAGCCTTTTGTGCCGCCAGGCTGACAAGCTGCTCATCGCTTGCGGTTGATACCCTGCAATAGGCTGCTACACGCAGCTTTTTCTTTTTATCAAGGCTCCTATTTTCCTCAATTTTTGTGATCCGTTTCATCAACTCACCTCGCTTTCGGTAGGTCACATATTCGCTCTAAACACCCGTAATATCAAGTCATTTCAGGCATAATCTCAGCCAAATATGGGGAGAAAGTCTGGCGGTTTTTCGCCGTGATTTTGTTGAATTCACCCTCGGAAATCAGACCTGCCACTCGCAGCTTTTTCAGTAGCTTTTGTGCCATGTAATAGTCATATTCCTGCTGCAATTCTTCCATAGTAAGTGTCCTTGAATTTCGGGAAGGTATCTGACCTTCTTCTGTAATTTTTGTTACCTGCATGACATCCCTCCGATCTGAAGGACTGGCCTGCCGGAAACCGGAAAACAATCAATCCTTCAGGATACGGAGATTTCTCTGCCTTTTTGATGGGGTATCTCAGGGCAAAAAAATAAGCCTGCGGGAATCCCTTTAATGAGACGCCCACAGGCTGTACAATCATTTACACTCTTTTTCCATAATCCAGGGAAATCCAGCCGTCACGGTTCTTCTGGTAGGATTTCAGAAGCCCCCATCGGCTTGCCCCCTGTCCGTCCGCTTCCTCCACAATGGTAAAGACGCCTTTGCCCGTGTATTTCCCGGTCTTGGCATAGTTCGTTCCCGGCCCTTTGCGGATGTTCAGGTCGGAAATGCTGACCTTTACCAAATACGGCGTAAATCCCGCCTGGGAAGTGTACAGCGCCTTGCCGGATTCATCGAACACGGAGTATCCCGCATTCTCATCGGCGCACCGTTTCGCATTGTCCAGGCTGTGGAAGGCTCCCTTCTGCGAAGCCGCATCCGCCCAGGACTTCCGCACCCGGTACCAGACCTCCGTAGGGGAGGATGCCCCGCCGGAGGTACCGGTGATGGCTTTTAGGATGGAGAGGATTTTCGCCCCATACCCGGCTCCCGCAGCCCAGCCTTTCCCGGTCGGATTCTCCTGCTGTCCCAGCCACTCCACATATTCCGCACAGCCTCTTGTGACATATTTGAACCGCGGGTCAATGCAGGCATTTTTTAGGTTCTCTGTAGAGGCATAGGCTTTCAGGTGCTGAATCTGCGCCCGGATGCCAAGCTGCGGGGTATCAAAGGAATTTCCCTTCAACCCGTTACTGGTCACGCCCATCCCGCAGAAGTTATTCTGGTCGAGGGTGACCGCAGAGCCGGAGAAGGTAAAATTCCCGGTCTCCAGGCAGGACTGCGCAAAGGCGATGTCGCCCCGCACACCCTCCGCCGTTCCCTCCGACAGATACAGCGGGATCATATCCAGGACGCTCTGTGCCACAGACGGGTTCTTGCCTTTAAGGTAGGCTTTCATCTGCTCCACTGTTGCAGCCGCAGTCCCCATGATCTTCGTATAGCCGCTGGTATTCTCGGACGTCCCGGACATGGCTGCTTTCACCGCCTTGCGGAACCCGTCCATCGTATAGCCCATGCCAAGTTGCGTCCAGAGATGCTCCGGGTCCCCGTGGTTGCTGGCAATCCCTCTGCTGTGTCCTTCCTTATGGCTGATGATCACCCCATCTGCGGTGGGATTCAGGCTGTACTGCTTGCACAGCATGGCAAACAGCTCCACCGCGGCCTCGTAGGTTCTCTTTGCTACCGCTTTTGCTGTTGCCGTATCCGAGCAGGTAAAGTTCGAGCCTGACGTGTACTTGATACACGCAGGCTCACACATCTCTACGCCGATATGGGTATTGTTCCCGCTGCCCTTACTGCCGGAGCCGCAGTGCCATCCCCGGTGATTCCAGGGAAGCGTCTGGTACACCGTCCCGTCATTTCCGTCAATGAAACCGTGGACGCAGGCATTGTCATAGGACGGGCTGTTCCAGGAGTTGATGAACACGGACGCCTTCGGCTGCGGGCAACCCACGGAATGGAGCATCAGCCCCTTGACGGTGATCTTTCTCCCCGCCGTATAGCAGGGGTTCTTTGTCAAAATACTCTGTACCAGCTTCATCTCAGTTTTCCTCACTTTCCGAGCGGTCATGCAACTGCTCTAATACGGTCTTGATCTTCTCCGGGATAGGCAGCCCCAGGTGTCCGGCGTTCTCCAGAAGGCTCACGCCCTCGTTGGAGAGGTAGAAAAAGATGACCGCCGTGCGAAGCACTGAGCCGGTGCCGATGACCTGCACATCAAGGATGTTGGCGATCCCCACCAGGATGAAGATCAGCACCTTCCTGCAGATGCCCTTAAATCCCACCTCGCTGGACAGCTCCTTATCCGCCACGGCGCACATCACGCCCGTGATGTAGTCCGCTGCCACGAACACCACCAGCGCGATCAGAAGCCCATCGCAGCCGCCCAGGAAGTAGCCGAGCCACCCTCCGATAGCCGCAAAAATGACTTGGATCGTGTTCCAGAATTCCTTCATAATTGAATCCTCCTTTGAAATTTTTGTATGAAAAAAGCGGCTGCCCCTAAGAACAGTCGCCAGTTTCCTGTTTTATGAAATTGCTCCGGGATGCCTTAAATCTGCTTCGGCAGATATTCCCACAAGCGCATATCCTCCTGCCCCAAAGACCACATACACATCCCCCGGAGTTTCCAGCGGTATGCCGCCTCATTCGCCCAATAGACCAGGGAATCCACGTCCTGGTAATAGAGGATGGAGAACCCGTCCGCATCCCCTAAAAACAGCCGCGCGATCCAGATGTTGATATCCTTCGGCGTGACCGTAACGGTATAGTCGTTCCCGCAGGAAAGCTCCAGCAGGCCGGAATGGAAGAAATCATATTCCAGGGAGATGTCCTCGCTCCGTGTAGACGATTCCTCCACATCGGAAGTCAGCGTAAATACCTGGAACTCCTCATCCCAGATGCAGCCCGTGCGGGCTATCCTGCCATAGCTTTGAACGCAGCCGTCCGGCATCGTGACGTCAAACCGTTCATACGGTTCGTAGGTCCAGGCGTCGCCCAGGCGCAGAAGCTCACAAACGGTCGTATTGTCCGACCGGTACCCGGCATAGCCCCCGGTAAACCCGCTGACCGTTGCCGTAAAGCGCAGGGTATAGGAGGAACCGGAATACACCCGCACCCGGTTCCCACGGATACGCATCTCCACCGTGTACATGGTAGGGTTGCCCCGCAGATTTGCCGCCGATGTCCTTGCGATCTCCTGGCTGTAGCTGCCAAGCAGCGTTGTGCCTTGATACAGCTCTACCCGCTGTGAGTCATAGTTTAAGCAGCAGAATAAATTTCCGCAAAATACCCCGGCCCTGCCGCTGCCATTTGCCGGGAACGCCAGCCTTGCCCGCAGATGAAGCTCCGTAAAGCCGTCATACTGCCATGCAAGCTGACCGTTTCCTTCAAGCTGGGAGTACACCCGCTCCGTGGAATATTCCTCTGACCGCCACACGGACCAGGAACCGGACAGCGCCGTCCAGTAGTTGGTCTCCAGCACGCCATAGTCCTGGAAGTCCTCATACCACACCAGTGCGGAATCCGGTTTCCTGCGGAGCATCTCCAGCGTCAGCTTGAAGCCCTTGTCAGGCACCGCCATGTTCCCGTCCACATCCTTAAAACTCCTGGGCGCAAGGGCGAAGGTTGCTTTTCCGGCAGACGGTCCTTCAGAAAAGGCCGAGCAGACACGGAATCCATAAAACTGTACGCCCTTGACATCCACAGAGATCGTCACGGTATGCGTCCCGGCAGAAAGAGAAACGCCGCTGGCAAGAGAAGTCCAGAAGGTACTCCTCCAGTACGGCCACCACAGGCGGCTTTCCGTGAAATGCTTCTGTGTCCCGTCCAGGGAGATATAGATGCCGTTCTTATCCCAAAACGGATAACAGATGCGTACCGCCACATCATAGGTCCCGGCTGTCCCCACAGTAAAGCTGTAAGTCACGGAACCGGCATCCCCCAGCGTCGCCACCCCGTTTTCAATGGAAACAATCCCGGACGCGCTGGCGTAGTTCCCTCCATCCCGGTCGATGAGGATATTCCCAAACTCCGCCTTCTGCTCCTTGCCGTAGGCGGTCAGGTAGCGTCTGCGGTTATAAGTCCCCACAAGCTGGGGATATTCGCGGGAAACGGCATCCGCGCCCTCCATGTAATCATAAACATGGGGGAAAGCGTAAGGAACCTTGTCATAATCATCCCAATAGGCCACGATGGGGATAAAGGGCTGGGGAGGGGCGTCATCCGTAAAGTTGTAGCCGCCCGTCATCCACAGCTTGGCGGCATAGTAGGTATTGGATGTTCCCCGGTAGGTCTTTCCCAGGTTCTCCGGCTTGTCATAGATCTGCCAGTTCCAACCGTAGGCGGGCATCCCAAGAAAGACTTTGTCCGGTTCCATGACCTTCACGGCGTAATCATAAATGCCCTCCAGCCAGGAACGGGGAGACACCGGCCCCGGCGCGCTCCCTGCCCATGCCATGCCATAACTCATGATGGAGACGGTATCACAGTATGGATTCAGGTCGCCGTAGACACACCAGTTCTCTCCTCCCACCGAGCCATTGACGGAAGTCATCCCCGGCAGGCAGATGTTCATCTGCTTTGTAGCGTCATAATTCTTGACCGTGTTGTAAATATTGCGGAACATGGACGTGGACGCTTCATGGGTGGAATACCCGTCCCCCTTTTCCAGGTCGATGTCAATACCGTCACACCAGGGATACTTTTCCATGATGCGGACAAGCTCTGAGAGGAACATATCCTGCGCCCCGTCCGTGTTATCCCGGAGGGCTTTGAAAATGCTGTTGCTCCCGTCATTGGCCACAGTCAGCAGCCACTTGATGTGGGGCCATTTGTTGATGTAGGTCAGCATATTGGAAATCGCCACACCACTCTCATAAATTTCGCCTGTGGCACGAACTTTAAATGAAAACAGCCCGATCTGGCTGATGCGATCGCCGTAATCCCGGAGCGCCTCATACATCCGGGCATTCCCCATGAAAGTCCATACCATGATCTGTTTGCCTTTAAGTGTATCCATTAAAGCGGTTCACCTCCGTCCTGCATTTCCTGCATGGAAAATAACAGCCTCGCCGTTTTTCCATTCTCCAGCGTTACCTTATGCTTGGAATCCCACGCCGCGCTGTACTGGTAAAAGCCTTCTTTTTTCTCCGGGTTCCCGTTCCTCGTGCATTCCCTCGTGGAAGCAAGCAGGGCAAGGTCATCCCCGGCAGAAAGCGCCTGGGGGAAGGACACCTTCTGCCCGCCTACACCCTGGCAGAGAGAAACCGAACCTGCCGCCATTGCGGACTTCGGATACAGATGAATGTCCAGCCCCGCCGAGGTAGTGCCGAGATTAAACAGGATGACCGTTTCCTCACCCCGCACCACGCCGTTGAACCAGACGGGAGCCTTTACGCTGCCGTCCTCCCGGTATTTCTCCAGACAAATCTCTGTGTGCGGCGCATACCCGGTCAGCGCCGGGCCTTCCTGGAGCATAAGGTCTGTAAAATAAATCGTACCGGAGCAGTCCGTTATGGTAGGCTTTACGGTCACGCTCACGACACGCTTTTCCTCATGCCTGTTTACAACCTCCGCCAGCCGGACAAAGCGCACCTTACCCATCCAGCGTCCACCGTATCTCGCAGGGATGGCCTACCCATCCCGTTGCCACGGCTCCCGCCTGCAAGAGGATATCCGTGATATAGAAATTCCCGGTGCAGTCCGTCACGCATACACGCACAGTGACAGACTTAATCCGGGAACCATAATGCTCCGGCGTGATCCTCGCCAGGGTAGGGGATAAATAAGCCATTGCGCACCGCCTCCTTTAATACAGGTCAATAAACCTTGATTCCGTGCTGCCGTCCTCATATTCGATGATCACTTCAATGCCAACCTGGGAATTATCGCTTAGCTTCTCCAGGTTTTCCGAGCCGATCTGCGCCGACAGCGTGTAGCTGGAACGGTTGGCGGGATACACCGTCTGGGACA
>ENA-OZYR01000347-OZYR01000347.1-human-gut-metagenome-genome-assembly--contig:-NODE-347-length-11987-cov-7.383590_pt1 | contig 11987 bp, 10 predicted proteins | sample MGYA00243636_ERZ654129 | MGnify/ENA primary metagenome ERZ654129 (study PRJEB26926, sample SAMN06165232) | human gut metagenome | biome: ENVO:00009003; feature: ENVO:2100002; material: ENVO:00002003... | reverse complement strand
TTCAGGCGGAAATCGGCGGCGCTGAACCCGGTTCGTATTATTCCGGTCCGGCATGCCAAATGACGCCGGCTTTGTGAGGCGATACTGAGGGGCAACAGTTTATCACCCGCAAGTCCCGCCCTTGAAAAGCGCCGAAAAGGATCGCTCTGAGATTTGTTCGTTATTCCTGTCCGCTGCTTATCCCGCCCGAGCCGCGACATCCGCCTTGCCGACGTGTAGGAAGAATGAGAGCATCCCTTCCGCATAATCTTCTCCGCCCGCGAATACGCTTTAAGGCGAGGTGAATTATGGATTTTGACCAAACCAAAAAGATCGAAGTCGAAGTCAGCGAAAACGTCATCGCCGAAAGGGCGGAGGAGGCGCCGCGCCGCACCGAAAAACGCAGGCGCACGGGACTGCTCCGGGGAGTGGATCCCCTCGACGTCGCGTTGCTCCCCGTGGTGCTCGGAGTGTTCGTCTCGCTCGGGTTCCTCTTTGCGGGGCTGTTCGGCGGCACGGCGGCGGTGAGTACGGTCTCCGAGATAGGCAGCACTCTGGCTTCCGTGCTCTGATGCGTTTTGGCATCCATCCGCTCTTTTTCGCGCTTGCGTTGTTGCTCGTGCTGTTCGGGCAGGCGCAGGCGTTTTTGTGGACGCTTGCCGCCGTCGCTCTGCATGAGGCGGGACACGCCCTCGCCGCCCGTGTGCGCGGGTATGTCGTGAGAGAGCTCACCCTCTATCCCTTCGGCGCGGCGATGGGGATGGGAGAGGAGATGGACCCCGTCTCCAATGTCGTGGTGGGGCTGGCGGGTCCCCTTGCGAACCTGCTCGGCGCGGCGCTCCTCCTTGCGCTGTGGTGGCTCTTCCCCGCGACCTATCTTTTCACGCATCCCTTCCTTTACGCCAACCTCGGCATCGCGCTTTTCAACCTGCTTCCCGTCTATCCGTTGGACGGCTCGCGGGTGGTGAGGGGGCTCGCGCGCAACCGGATGAAGGCGGTCAAGGGGATGCAGGCGGCGGGAGTGGCGTTGAGTCTGCTGCTTTTTGCGCTGTTCGTGGTCTCGTTCGCGCTCGGGGCGGTGAGTTTCACCCTCGGGGTGACGGCGGTCTTCCTCTTCGCGGGCGCGGCATGGGGAGGACGGGCGGACGCCTATGTCGGCGTGCTCGCGGCAAGGAGCAAAAATTTCCTTGCAGGCGTCAGAGAGAGGTGCGTGGAGGTCTCGCGGGAAGCCCCGCTCATCCGCCTCTTCCACCACATCGACGGGCGCAGCGTCACCACTTTCAGAGTGATGGAAGGCGACCCGCCCCGCGAGGTGGCGAGATGGACGGAGGGGGAACTCGCCGCCGTCGCTTCCCGCGGGAAGCTCTCCCGCACGGTGGGGGAGTGCCTTGAAGGGAGAGGGGAGGGCAGAGCGCCCGAAAGCAGAAAAGTCGCGCCCGGGAAGGCGGGCGGACACGCCCGTGCGGACGGGTGCGGAAAGGCGTGCTCCCGCACGCCGCGCGCGCGTGGTTGACATATCCTTTTTTTTGAATTAAAATACTCCCGAAAAAGCGTGTAGGCGCATGCGTCCGCGTTGCGGTCGGGGTGCGCAAGACGGAGGCATTATGTTGTACATCGGCGTCGATATCGGCGGGATGAGCGTGAAAGCGGGAGTGGTGGACGCGGAGGGGAAGATCCTCTTCAAGGACGCCGCCGTCACCAATGCGCAAGCCCCTGCGCAAGACATCGCGGCGGACATCGCCGCGCTCGTTCGCTCAGTGGCGGAGAGGGGAGGGGTCTCCCTTTCTTCCCTCGGCGGCGTCGGGGTGGGGTCTCCCGGGTCTGTCAACGACGCGGCGGGGGTCATCCGCTATAGCTGCAACATCAATTTCCGCGAGACGCCTCTCGCGGCGATGCTTTCGGACATGCTCGGCGTGAAGAACGTCAGGCTCAGCAACGACGCCAACTGCGCCGCCCTCGGCGAGACCCTCTTCGGCGCGGGGCGGGGAGCGAAAAACAGCGTCACGGTGACGCTCGGCACCGGAGTGGGCACGGGCATCGTCGTGGACGGCAGGCTGCTCACGGGCAATCAGTCCGCGGGTGCGGAAGGCGGACACGTCATCATCAAGGCGGGCGGCGAGAAGTGCGGCTGCGGCAAACGCGGCTGCTTTGAGGCGTATGCCTCCGCGACGGCGTTCATGCGTATGACGGCGCGTGCGGTCGAACGTCACCCGGAAAGCTATCTCGGCGAGGTGGCGAGAGAGAGGGGTATTGACGGAAGGACGGCGTTCATCGCTGCAAAAGCGGGCGATAAAGTGGCGAAACGGGTGGTTTCCGACTACATCCGCTATGTCGGCATCGGGCTTGTCGGGTTCGCCAACGTGTTCTATCCCGAGGTGTTCATCATAGGCGGCGGCATCGGGAAAGAGGGCGACGCGCTCATCCTGCCCCTCAGGGATTTCGTGCGCAAAAACGCTTACGGCGCCGAGTACAACCCGCCCATCGACGTGGTGGCGGCGGCGCTCGGCAACGACGCGGGCATCATCGGCGCGGCGGCACTTGCCATGCAGGATTAACCTGCACTTCGTTTGATGGAAAATTTTGAAGATAGATTTCTTCCCCTGCTCACGCGGGCGGAAAAACCCTCGCGCTATACCGGGGGCGAATGGAACGCGGTGAAAAAGACGGATCCCGTCCGCGCGCGTTTCTGCCTTTGTTTTCCCGACCTTTACGAGATCGGCATGAGCAACCTCGGGATGCAGATCCTGTATTCCGAGATCAACTCGCACGAGGACTTCGCCTGCGAGCGCTGTTACGCGCCCGCGGAGGACATGGCGGCGCTCCTGAAAGAGCACGGCATCCCCCTGCTTTCCCTTGAGACCAAGACCCCCCTCCGCGACTTTGACGTCGTGGGTTTTTCGGTGCAGTTCGAGCTGCTTTACACGGGCATACTCTACATGCTCGACCTTGCCGGCATCCCCTTCCGCGCGGAGGAGAGGGGAGAGGACTTTCCCATCCTGCTCGCGGGCGGGCCCTGTGCGGTCGATCCCGAGCCCTTTGCGGACTTTTTCGACTGCATAGTGATAGGCGAAGGGGAGGGCGTGGACGCCGCTGTTCTCGCGCTCGTCGCCGAAGGGAAGGAGAAGGGGTGGTCCAAGCGGGACATCCTCATGCGCGCAAAGCAGATCGCGGGGGTGTACGTCCCCGCGCTGCATGAGCGGGGCGAGATCGTCAAAAAGGCGGTCTATTCGGATTTTGAAAACGCGCCCTATCCCGTGCGCCCCGTCGTCGCCAACACGGAGGCTGTGCACGACCGCGCGGTCATCGAGCTCTACCGCGGGTGCGCGAGCGGGTGCAGGTTCTGCCAGGCGGGATATTACTACCGTCCCATCCGCGAGCGGTCTCCGGAAAGGTGCGCCGAGCAGGCGAAAGCCATCGTGGAGAACGCAGGCTACGGCGAGATCGCGATGTGCTCCCTCTCCACGGGAGACTATTCGGGGCTGCATACGCTCATGGACGAGCTCAGGGATTTCGTGCACGAGAAGAGGGTGAACCTCTCTCTTCCCAGCCTCAGGCTCTCGAGTTTCAGCGGTGACATCGCGCAGGAGTCCAGGCGCAGCTCGCTGACATTTGCGCCCGAGGCGGGCACGCAGCGTCTCCGCGACGTCATCAACAAGAACGTCACGGACGCGGAGATAGACAACATCGCAAAGGCGTTCGAGGCGGGCTATGACAGCATCAAGCTCTACTTCATGCTCGGGCTGCCCACTGAGACGGACGAGGACATCGCGGGCATCGCCGCCATCTGTGCGAGGCTCCGCGAGCTCTATTTCAAGACGAGAGGCAAGCGCGGACCGAATATCTCCGTCTCCTGCGCCGTCTTCATCCCCAAGCCCTGCACCCCCTTCCAATGGGAGAGGCAGATCACTTTCGAGGAGATGCTCCGCAAACAGAACTATCTCCGAGGGCTTCTCCGCCGCATCAAAGGGGTGTCCTTCTCATGGCACGGGGCGGAATCCTCCGTGCTGGAAGCGGCGCTCGCGAGAGGGGACAGGCGGCTTTCCCGCGTCATCGAGCGCGCGTACGCGCTGGGCGCGAAGTTCGACAGTTGGTCGGAGAAGATGAACTGGGAGGCGTGGCAGCAGGCTTTTGCCGACTGCGGCGTCACTATGGAAGAATACACCGGCGAGATAGACACGGAGCGGGAGCTGCCGTGGGACTTTATCGACGCGGGAGTCTCCAAGCGCTATCTCCTCGCACAGCGGAAGCTCGCCTATGAGGGAGTGACCACTCGCTCCTGCCGCGAAGGCTGCAACGGCTGCGGCGCAAACAGGCTCGGGAGGTGTACGATAGAATGATAGTGCTGCGTTATTCCCGTCTCGGCACGCGCCGGTTCATCTCGCACATCGACGTCCTGAGGGAGTTCGGGCGCATCGTGAGACGCGCGGACATCCCCGTGGGTTACTCGGGAGGGTTCAACCCTCACGCGCTGCTGTTCTTTGCGCCGCCCACCCCCGTCGGTGTGGGCTCCGTCGCGGAGTATGCGGCGATAGACACCCCTCTTTCCCCGGAGGAGACGATGGCGCGGTTCAATGCCGCGGTCGTCGGGGATATGCGCGCGGACGCGGCGTTCCGCACCGCCAAAAACCCCAACCTCGCGGGCAGGATCACCGCCGCGGACTACGTCTTTCCCTTCCCTGCGGACGCGTACGACTTTGCGGAAGGTCTCACGCTCGATTATATGAAGAAGGGCGAGAGAGTGACCGAAAACGCCGCAGACAGGATATTTGCCGCGGGCGAGCGGGAGGGGAAGATGCTGCTCACCCTCGCCGCGGGCAACGTCACTTTGCGTCCCGACCGCGTGTTCGGCGCCCTGAAAAGGGAGCTCGGCGGGGCGGCGGAAGTCTTTGACGTGGTCAAGACGGAGCAGTACATCGGGCGGGAGGGCGTGCTCGTCCCCGTCCCCGACGCGCTGCGCGTTGAATGAGAAAACAAAATTTTTGAGATAAGGCGACCGGAAGATGAAAAGACTTTTCATTGAATGCAACCCCTATTTCGTAAGGGTCGCGCTGGCGGAGGACGGCGAGCTCATCGAGTTCGGCGCGGAACACGTCGCCGAGCGCAGCCATGTCGGCAACATTTACAAGGGCAAGGTCGAGAATGTGCTCGGCGGCATGAAGGCCGCGTTCGTCAACATCGGGCTGGAGCGCAACGGCTTCCTCTACATCGGCGACGACGAGGAGAGCGCCAAGGTCTCGGCGGGCGACATCCTGATGTGCCAGGTGGTCAAGGAGCAGATGGGCACCAAGGGTGCCAGGCTCTCCCGCGACATCTCCATCGCGGGTTACGCGCTCGTGCTGCTGCCCGGCGGCGGCTTCAGAGGGGTGTCCAGAAAGATCGAGAGCGACGAGGGACGCGCCCGTCTCGAAAAGCTCGTCGCTGCGGCTTGTCCGCAGGAAATGGGGTTTATCGTGCGTTCCGCGGCGGTTAAAGCCACGGATGAGGAGATCCTCACCGAGCTCGACAGCCTCGTCAAGATCTGGAGAAGGGTGGAGGAGGACTACCGCAAGGCGGCTCCCGGCAGCCTCGTTTTCCGCGAGGCGCAGCTCATTGAGCGCACCATCCGCGACAACTTCGCGGAGGAGGTGGACAAGATCGTGGTGGACGATCCCATCCTCGCGGAGACGCTGTCTTCGAGGATGCGGGGCGTGGAGGTGGAGTATTATTCCGGTCAGCGCAACATCTTCCGCAACTTCGGGCTCTCGGAGCAGATCGACAAGCTCGCGGAAAGAAAGGTGACCATCGAGGGCGGGGCTTATCTCGTCATCGACCGCACCGAGGCGCTCACCGTCATCGACGTCAACACCGGGCGCTTCGTGGGCGGCAAGGACCTCGAGGACACCGTGTTCAGGACTAACATCGCCGCGGCGGACGAGGTGGCGCGCCAGCTCAGGATGCGCAACATCAGCGGCATCGTCATAGTGGACTTCATCGACATGCAGTCCGACGAGCACCGCAAAGCCGTCGTGGAGAGACTGAGAGAGGATCTCAAACGCGATAGGTTGAAGACTTCCGCCGTGTCCATGACGGGGCTGGGGCTCGTGGAGCTCACGCGCAAGCGCACCCGTCTTTCCGCGGACACGCTCATGCTCGACCCCTGCGAGAGCTGCGAGGGCGGTTTCGTGACTTCGGCGGTGCACATCGCGTTGAAGCTCAGGGAGGAGCTGGTGGAGTTCTCGCTCGCGGATGCGGGCAGAGCCATCATCGCGAGGGTGCATCCCTGCGTGGTGGAGCGGGTGTTCCGCTACGGCATCATGACGCGGGAGGCGCAGGAACTGTGGAAGGGCAGGCGGGTCTATCTCGTCCCGGACGCGACTCTCCCGAGGGACGGACTCGCCGTCGAGAGCAGCGACGCCAAGGTGCTCACGCTGCCCGCCGATGCGCGGCTGGTGCAATGAACGCCTTGCGCAACACGCCGCCGTGTGTTATCATCAAATGTGCCGCACTCCCGCGGCGCGACAGAGGTGAACTATGAAAGCCTGGCATATCGAGAATCTGGAACGCATCAAACTCGTCGAGAGCGTCCTTCCCAAGCGTGAAGGCGAGGTCAAGCTCAGGGTCTCCAAGGTGGCGATCTCCTCCACGGACTTCGCCTATTTCGCGTCGGACTCTCCCAACAAGGACTCCGGTCTCACCGTGCCCGGGCATTCCGCCGTCGCCTATATGTCCGAGGACGACGACGATCTCGTGCTCAAAATGGGCGCGCGCGTCGTCATCAGCCCCTTCGTCAAGCACGTCGAGCACGGCGTGAGCAGGGTCAGCGTCCTCGGCGTGGATGAGAACGGCTTGCTCTCCGACTTCGTTTCCGTGCCCGCGGAGAACGTCTACGCGCTCCCCGACGGCATCCCCGACGACGAGGCTATCTTTGCGGAGTATATCGCGCTCGGCAACAACGTCCTCAACAGCCTTGAAGCCGGCAAGGGCGACTTTGTCGTCATCGTCGGCGCCAGCACCCTCGGGCTCATCATCGCGCAGCTCGCGCTCTACTATCAGATGATCCCCATCCTCGTCGACCTCGACGCGGAGAAGCTCGCCCTTGCTGCAAGCTGGGGGGTCTATTACACCCTCAACCCCACCTACGACAACCTCGAGCGCCGCGTGGAAGAGATCACCGGCGGCAGAATGGCGGAAAGCTCCGTTTACGTCGGCGACGGCGTGCCCTTCAACATGGCGCTCCGCCTCGTCAAGGACAAGGGCGAAGTGGTCGTCGCAGGCTATTCAGTCCGCTCCGGACACACCATCGACGTCAGCGTAGTCCTGCAAAAGCAGCTCCGTCTCATCGGCGTCGCGGACGGCTACGGCGAGATGTCCTCCGCCATCAACCTCCTCGCCAACCGCATCGTCAAGACCGACGGTCTCATCAACTCCCGCATCGACTTCTCGGAAGTGCCCGAAATGGTCGTGCAGTGTGCGGAGTATCCTTATCAGTATAATAAGATCGTTGTCACCATCGACTGAGGGCACTATTCGGCGAATAACATCGTCAAAGCCCATTTTTCGAATGGGGGGCGTCGTGCTCAGAGACGCTTTGAATATACTTTTCGTCTCGGGGGTTATCTTGATTTCCCCCTCCTTCCCTCCGGGCTTTCCTCCCCCGTGTCCGAACAAGTATCGTCCTCGCATCATGCGGGACTAACTTTGCATTCCTACAAAAGTTTTTAATATCGCACCGACATAACCAAGCGGAGAACTGCACCCACTGAAAACCCGGCACGGGCGGAGGAATTCGGCGCTCGCGCACCGCGCCCGTGCCTACTTAATGTTACGCCAGCGCTCGGCACTCACTTTGCGCGCCGCGACTTGCAAGAGCAGGCGCAAGCGCCCGCTGTGCAAGTTTGGCTGAGCGGCGCGTGAGACCGTCTCCGAAAGAGTAACATCGTACTCAAACACGCTCCTAATAAGTGCGCGTTGGTGATGACTCCACTCCGAACGAGATAACATCGTGTCAAGCGACGTCACGCTCATGCTGTGCGTTATTCCGTCTCCGAAAGGAAGACTCTTCATTTGCCGATATACTCTCTTCCGCCGAGCCACTTGCGCAGCACTTCGGGGACGGTGACCGTGCCGTCCTCGTTCTGGAACTGTTCCACGATGGCGGGGATGAGGCGGCTGGTGGCGAGACCGCTGCCGTTCAAGGTGTGCACATATGCGGGTTTGCCCGTCTCGGAGTCGCGGTAACGGGTGTTGTTGCGGCGCGCCTGGTAGTCGTTAGCATTGGAGACGGAGCTGCACTCCTTATAGATGCCCATGCTCGGGATCCAGAGCTCGACGTCGTAAGTCCTCGCCATGGACGCGGAGCAGTCGCCTGCCGCGAGCTTGGACACTCTGAAATGCAGTCCCAGCCCTTCGACCAGCCTCGCCGCCTTGTCGACGAGCTCGTTGAACGCTTCCATGCTGTGCTTGGGATGGGCGTATTGCACCATCTCCACCTTGTTGAACTGATGCCCGCGGATCATGCCGCGCTCCTCCGCCCTCGCGCTGCCCGCTTCCTTGCGGTAGCAGGGAGTGTAGGCGAAGAACTTCATGGGCAGCTTGCTCTCGTCGATGATCTCGCCCGCGTACATATTGACGAGCGCGGTCTCCGCCGTGGGGAGCATGAAACGGTTGCGGTGTCTGTCCTCGTCGACGTCCAGCCAGTAGACCTCGTCGCTGAACTTGGGGAACTGCCCCGCGCCGAAGCCGCAGTTGTAGCCGAGCTGATGAGGGGGCAGGATGAACTCATATCCGTCCTTCAGGTGCTCCTCGATGAAGTAGTTGAGGAGCGCCCACTCCAGCTGAGCGCCGAGACCGCGGTAGATCCAGAACCCGTTGCCGCCGAGCTTCACCCCTCTCTCGTAGTCAATGAGACCGAGGGAGGTGCAAATGTCCACGTGGTTTTTGATGGGGAAGGAAAACTCGGGCTTCTCGCCCACCACCTTCACCACCTGGTTGTTCTCCTTCTCGCCGGGGAGCAGGTCGTCGTCGGGGATGTTGGGGAGCCGCGAGAGGAAATCCGCAATGCGCTCGACGAGTGCGTTGATGTCCGCGTCGCGGTCCGCGATCTCGTCGCCTATGGCGCGCATCTCCTTGAAGATGCCGTCCACGGGCTTGCCCTCTTTTTTGAGTTTCGGGATCTCGGACGAGACCTTGTTGCGGCGGGCTTTGAGCTGCTCGACTGCGCTGATGGCAGCCTTGCGCTCGTTGTCCCACGCGATGACGTCCGAAAAATCCACCTCGCAGCCCTTCTTGGCAAGAGCCGCCGCCACCCCTTTGGGGTCTTCCTTTATCCTGTTGATGTCAAGCATTATTATCCTCCTCCGCTGCGCGGCATCAGGCTATGATGTTGACCAGCCTGCCCGGCACGATGATGATCTTTTTGGGCTTAGCGCCGTTGAGCTGCGCCGAGACCGCCTCGAGCGCCGCCGCCTCTATATGCTCCCTCGCCGCGTCCGTGGGCACGGTGATGCGGGAGCGGAGCTTGGAATTGATCTGCACCGCGAGCTCGACCTCGTCGCGCACCAACGCCTTTTCGTCCGCGACGGGATAGCGTTGGTTGAAGACGGAATAGGGCTGCCCCAGCATCTCCCACAGCTCCTCCGCAAAGTGCGGTGCGAAGGGCGCAAGCAGCAGCACGAGGTCCTTCACGCAGTCCGCAAAGAAGGCGTTCCGCTCCGTCACCGCTCCGTCATAGGCGTAGATGGCGTTGACGTATTCCATCACTCTCGCGAGCGCGGTGTTGAAGCTGAAACTCTCGATGTCGGCAGAAACGCACTTTATCGTGTTGTTTCTGACATAATCAAGTTCCTTTTCCGCTTTTCCGCGCGGTATCTCCGCAAAATTCATGCCGTAGCATTTCTTGACGAGGCGCTCCACTCTGTCGAAGAACCTGCTGATGCTGTCCAGCCCGTTGTCGTTCCAGGGACCGCCCTCAACATAGCTGAAGCCGAACATGAGATAGGTCCTGAGCACGTCCGCGCCGTACTTGGAGATGAGCTCGTCCGGGGAGATGACGTTGCCGCGGGACTTGGACATCTTGTTGCCGTCGGGACCCAGGATGGTGCCCTGATGCACGAGGGAGAGGAAGGGCTCGTCAAAGTCGAGATAGCCCATATCGCGCAGCGCCTTGGTGAAGAAGCGCGCGTAGAGCAGGTGCATGCAAGCGTGTTCCGCTCCGCCGATATACTTGTCCACGGGCAGCATCTTGTCGATCCACTCACGGTCGAACGCCGCCTTGTCGTTGCGGTTGTCCGGATAGCGCAGATAATACCAGCTCGAACACACGAAGGTGTCAAGAGTGTCGGGGTCGCGCCGCGCGGGTCTGCCGCAGACGGGACACTTGACGTTCATGAACTCCTCGCTCTTGGCGAGCGGGCTCACGCCGTCCGGCTTGAACTCCACGTTGTAGGGAAGTCTGACGGGCAGATCCTCTTCGGGGACGGGCACCACGCCGCAATGCTCGCAATGGATCATCGGGATGGGAGCGCCCCAATAGCGCTGACGGCTGACCAGCCAGTCGCGCAGGCGGTAGTTGGTCTTGAGGGCGCCCTTGCCCTCCGCCTCCAGCTTCTTGATGACGGCGATCTTGCCCTCCTCCGAGCTCATGCCGTCGAACTCGCCGGAGTTGACCATCACGCCGTAGTCGGTGTAAGGCAGCTCGTCGGGGGAGCCGTCCGCGCTCTTCACCACCCTCTCGATGGGCAGCCCGAGCTTCTTTGCAAAGACATAGTCGCGCTCGTCGTGAGCTGCGACGCCCATGACCGCGCCCGTGCCGTAGCTTGCCAGCACGTAGTCCGCCACAAGGATGGGCACCTCTCTGCCGTTGACGGGGTTGATGGCGTATGCGCCCGTCATGACGCCCGTCTTCTCGCGGTTGCTCGCAAGGCGGTCTATCTCCGTCACCTTTGAGGCGTTGAGCTTATATTCCTCCACCGCCGCTTTGCACTCGGGGGTGGTGATGACGTCCACGAGGGGATTTTCGGGCGCGAGCACCACATAGGTCACGCCGAAAGTCGTGTCCGCGCGCGTCGTGAACACGCGGAACTTCTCTTCCCTGCCCTTCACCGCGAACTCTATCTCGCCGCCGTAGGACTTGCCGATCCAGTTCTTCTGCATGAGCTTGGTCTTCTCCGGCCAGTCCAGCTTGTCCAGGTCGGCGAGCAGCTCCTCGGCGTACTCCGTGATCTTGAAGAACCATTGAGTGAGGTTCTTCCTCACCACCGTGGCGCCGCAGCGCTCGCACTCACCCTGCACCACCTGCTCGTTGGCGAGCACCGTGTTGCAGGAAGGGCACCAGTTGACGGGGGCTTCCTTGCGGTAGGCAAGACCGTGTTTGTAAAGCTGCAGGAAGAGCCATTGCGTCCACTTGTAATATTCGGGCACGCAGGTGTAGAGCTCATAGTCCCAGTCGTACATCGCGCCGATGCGCTTCAGCTGCTCCTCCATGGTGGCGATGTTCTTCATGGTGCTGTCCTGAGGGTGGATGCCCGTCTTGATGGCGTAGTTCTCGGCGGGCAGCCCGAATGCGTCGAAGCCCATGGGCTGGAACACTTCGTAGCCCTGCATCTTCTTGAAACGCGCGTAGGAGTCCGCGGGTCCGTAATTATACCAATGCCCCGCGTGCAGCTTCGCCCCGGAGGGATAGGAAAACATCTCGAGGACATACCACTTCTTGTCCGCTCTCGAGCGGTCGAACTTGTAAAGACCGGTGTCCGCCCAGATCTTCTGCCACTTCTTTTCGACTTGAATAAGATCCATAATTTCTCCTTGAAAACAAATTTCAGTTTAATACCTCGGCGCGGTTTAGTCAAATAAATATGCGCATAAACGCGCACATTGCGCGCTCGCGCGGCGTTTGCGGGCGGAAAACGGCGGTTGCGGACACGGTCAGGGGCGCTTCCGCCTGCGCGCCCGGACGTCTCCGTCGGGCAAATAAGCGGGAGTCCCGCCGCCCCCTTCTCTCCCCGCGGATGCGGCAGGGGGGGGGGGGGGGG
>ENA-OZYR01000331-OZYR01000331.1-human-gut-metagenome-genome-assembly--contig:-NODE-331-length-12474-cov-7.811821_pt1 | contig 12474 bp, 9 predicted proteins | sample MGYA00243636_ERZ654129 | MGnify/ENA primary metagenome ERZ654129 (study PRJEB26926, sample SAMN06165232) | human gut metagenome | biome: ENVO:00009003; feature: ENVO:2100002; material: ENVO:00002003... | reverse complement strand
GGGTGTGGGGGTATAATACCCCCACAGGGAGCGCGAGGGTATAATACCCTCGCAGGGGTGTGGGGGTGTTACCCCCACAAGCGCAATTTTTCGGCGCTGTTCCTTGACAACACGAGTGCTTGTACAAGCTACAAACAAATAGTATGGGAGCGCGAGGGTATAATACCCTCGCAGGGGTGTGGGAGTGTTACCCCCCACTACACGGAGTGAAAATGAGCGAGAGAGCGGATAGTTTTCACTGAAAACGCGGAGCGAACGAGCGTCTCGCATTTTTCACGACGTGATAAGGAGCGACCGCGCGGCAGGCGAGCCGCCCGCCGCGAAGCGGCGCACGGCGACGAACACGCGCGGATCGCGACGCGGGAGCGCGCGGGGCGCTAAGCGCACGGCTGACCGTTGCTTTACATCACGTGCGGCAGCGGTTTATTCACATCCCGCAATAGTGTGGGGAGATGGGGGAATAATTCCCCCGCATCTTGACTTGCGGCGGGGGAGTGGTATAATTTCATTAAAGATAACATGCGCGCGTGAGCGCGCGCATCTGCCCGAGAATGTTCCCCGCCGACAGTATTTTTCGGCAGGAGCATAAGGGGTCCCCGCGGGAAAAATCTCTGATTTTTCGCGTGGGGCAAAATTCGGGGTCCCCGCGGGAAAAATCTCTGATTTTTCGCGTGGGGCAAAAGTCGGGCTCCCTGGGGGAAAATCATTGATTTTCAGCCGGGGTAATAAATCGGGTGTCCCCGGGGAAAAATCTTTGATTTTTCTCTTGGTGTAATGAAAGGAGGAGAATTATGAGTCCCGGATTTATTGCGACCGTGACGGTCGCGTGCGTGCTGTTCGTCGTGTTCATGGCGCTGAGGCTTACGGTGGCGACCAAGAGCGAGAGGGGAGGGGTCGTCGCGATGTTCGCAAAGACGGCGGCGAGCCTCGGGTTCATCTCCATCGCCGTTGCGGGGCTTTACGAAGGGGCTTCGCGCGCCGCGCTCTTTGTGCTGTTCGGGCTGGTGTTCGGGCTCATCGGCGATATGGTGCTGGACCTCAAGGTGGTCTATCTCGAAAAACCGGAGGAAGGGGTGTATCTCACGGGCGGGATGGCGTCGTTCGGCATAGGGCACATCATGTTCCTGACGGCGATCTGCCTGTTCGTGGGCGAGGCGGTGACGGGGACGGTCATCGGCGTGTCGGCGGCGATCGCCGCCGTGATGGCGTGCGGGACGGTGTTCCTCGGCGGCAAACTGCTCAAGCTCGACTTCGGCAAATTCACGGTGCACTCCCTGCTTTACGCCTTCATCCTCATCTTCATGAGCGCGTTCTCCATAGGTCTGTGCGTGTCCATGCGCAGCACCAAACTGCTGCTCTTCGCCGTCGGCATGGTGCTCTTTCTGCTCTCCGACCTTGTGCTCACTCAGATGTACTTCGGCGGCAAACCGCGCGACAAAGTGCTGTGCACGGTCAACCACGCGCTCTATTACGCGGCGCAGATCTGCATCGCCTGCTACGTCTTCTTCATGTGAGCAAAAGCGCAAAACAAGGAGTTAAAATGCACAAAAGCGCGCGTGAACGCGCGTTTTTGTCATCTGATGGATTTTGGGGTGCGCAGCAAAGCGAGCCCGCGCGAAAGGGCGAATGCGGCGCGGATGTGCCGGTCCGGCATCCCCGGCAGCAACAAAAACGAGCCCGCGAAGGGCTCGTTTTGTGTGTCAGAGAAAGGGGAGGGAGCGGATCCTGCCCGTCACAGACTGCCGAGATATTTGATGGCGCTTTCCGCTGCGATGGCGCCGTCCGCTGTGGCGGTGACGATCTGGCGCAGGGTTTTCTTCCTGACGTCGCCCGCTGCGAACACTCCGGGGAGAGCCGTTCTCATCTCGTCGTCCGTGACGATGTAGCCGCCGTCCAGTTCCACGCCTTCGATGCCTTCGGTGGCGGGCTTTTGTCCCACGGCGACAAAGACGCCGCTCACGGGCAGGGAGGAGAGTTCGTTCGTCTTGACGTTTTTGAGGGTGAGGGACTGCAGCTTGTGCTCGCCGACGAGCTCGGTGACCACGCTGTCCCAGAGGATCTTCACCTTGCTCGCTTTCACTCTTTCTGAAAGAAGCGCATCCGCGCGAAGAGCGTCGCGGCGATGGATGAGATAGACCTCGGAGGCGAATTTTTCAAGATACAGCGCGTCCTCGACGGCGGTGTTGCCGCCGCCCACCACGGCGACGGGTTTGCCGCGGAAGAAGGCGCCGTCGCAGGTGGCGCAATAGGACACTCCGCCGCCCATCAGCGCGCTCTCGTTGGGGAGCCCGAGGGTGCGGGGGAGAGCGCCCGTCGCGAGGATGACCGCGCGGGCTTCGATGCTGCCGGAATAAGCCGTCTCCACGCGCTTCACGTCGCCGTCAAGCGACACATTCACGGGGTTGTCATATACAAAAGTGACGCCTAAACGTTCGCATTGTGCCTGCATACGGGAAACGAGCTCAAAGCCGTTCACGGTCTCGAAGCCGGGATAGTTCTCGATCTCGGCGGTGAGGGCGGCTTGTCCGCCCACGGCTTTGGACTCCACGATGACGGCGTCGATGCCGCCGCGCGCGGCGTAGATGCCCGCAGTGAGCCCCGCGGGACCCGCGCCGAGAATGATCAGATCGTGCATAATTACCTCGCCAAGGGGAAATAAATCGCTATCAGTATATCCCGAGGCAAGTCAATAGTCAATCGGAAAACGCTTTACAAAAGACGGAATCCTCATTATAATGGTAACTCATAAGAGTTTTACATATTGCACGGGGCACGCGCCCGTGTGGGAAGGACAAGATGAGTTATACCGACATTTCCGAGATCGTGCTGCACGGCGAGAAGCTCGAAGGCAGCCGGGTCAAAGTCGCAGGCTGGGTGCGCACCGCGCGCGACAGCAAGACGATGGCGTTCATCGCCCTCAACGACGGCACTTGCCTCAAACACCTGCAGCTTGTCATCAACAAGGCGGAGTTCCCGGAGGAGGCTCTCTCCCCCTGCCTCAGAAACGGCGTTTCGCTGGAGGCGGAGGGCGTGGTCGTCCCCGCGGTGGCGGCGGGCGGCGGACACGAGGTCAACGTCACCTCTCTTTCTCTCATCGGAGACTGCCCGCAGGATTATCCTTTGCAGAAGAAACGTCACAGCATGGAGTTTCTGCGCACCATACCCCACCTCCGCGTGAGGACGAACACCTTCAACGCGATGCTGCGCGTGAGGAGCAAGGTGAGTTTCGCGCTGCACCGCTTTTTCCAGGAGAGGGGATACACCTATATCCACACCCCCATCATCACGGGCAGCGACTGCGAGGGCGCGGGGGAGATCTTCCGCGTGACCACCAACGGCTATGAGGACGCCAGGCTCGCAAAGGACGAGGCGGAGTATATCGCGAAGGACTTTTTCAAAAGAAAGGCGGGGCTCACGGTGTCCGGGCAGCTCGAAGGGGAGGTCGCGGCGATGGCGATGGGCAAGATCTACACCTTCGGACCCACCTTCCGCGCGGAGAACAGCAACACCCCGAGGCACGCGGCGGAGTTCTGGCAGATAGAGCCCGAGGTGGCGTTCGCAAAGCTCCCCGACATCATCAAGGTGGCGGAGAGCATGATCAAGTTCGTCATCTCCGCGGTGCTCGAGGAGTGCTCCGACGAAGTGGATTTCTTCGAGCGAGCGTTCGAGAAGGGGCTGAGGGCGAAGCTGGAGAGCGTGGTGGCGAGCGACTTCGCGGTGCTCGATTACACCGACGCCATCGACATCCTGAAAAAGGCGGACGTCGAGTTTGCCTACCCCGTGGAATGGGGGCTGGACCTTCAGACGGAGCACGAGCGCTATCTCACCGAGCAGGTGCTGGGCAAGCCCGTCTTCGTCACCAACTATCCCAAGAAGATCAAGAGTTTTTATATGAAGCAGAACGACGACGGCAAGACCGTCGCGGCGACGGATCTGCTCGTCCCCGGCGTCGGGGAGATCATAGGCTGCAGCGAGAGAGAGGCGGACTATGACAAGCTGCTCTCGGCGATGACCGAGAGGGGGATGAACCTCGACGATTACAAGGGCTATATGGAGCTGAGAAAGTACGGCACCGTCCCCCACAGCGGGTTCGGTCTGGGGCTGGAGCGCATCCTGATGTACGTCACGGGCATCGGCAACATCCGCGACGTCCAGCTTTACAGCCGCACCACGGGCGATCTGATGGCGTAAGGAGAGAGAAGATGTACAAGCTGACGATACCGGAAGGTTACGCATCCCGCCTGACCGTGAGAGAGACGGAGAAGGCGATCAAGTTCGTGAAGGACGCCTTCCAGCGCAATTTTGTCAAGAATTTCGGGTTTGAAAGGGTGTCCGCGCCCCTCTTCGTGGCGGCGAACACGGGCGTCAACGACGACCTCAACGGCGTCGAGCGCTCGGTGAAGTTCGACGTGTCCGAGCAGGGCGGCGTCATTGCGGAGATCGTGCATTCCCTCGCCAAGTGGAAGCGCATAGCGCTGAAACGCTACGGTTTCAAGGGCGGGGAGGGCATCTATACGGACATGAACGCCATCCGCCGCGACGACAAGTGCGACAACACCCACTCCATCTACGTCGATCAGTGGGACTGGGAGATGGTCATCTCCAAGGAACAGCGCACGCAGGAGTTTTTGCGCATGGCGGTCTCCCGCATCGTGGGCGCCATCGTCGACACCCTCGAGGAGACGAAAAAGCAGTTCCCCCTCATCGACCTTACGCTCAAGAGAGAAGTGACCTTCGTTACCACGCAGGAGCTTCTGGACCGCTATCCCGGCCTCTCCGCTCACGAGAGAGAGAGGATGGCGGCAAAGGAGTACGGCACGGTGTTCCTCACGGGCATCGGCGGCGCGCTCTCGGACGGCAAACCGCACGACGGCAGAGCTCCCGACTACGACGATTGGTCGCTTAACGGCGACATCCTCTTCTATGACGAGGTGCTGGATGACAGCCTGGAGATCTCCTCCATGGGCATCCGCGTGGACGCGGACAGTCTTGTTGCGCAGCTCAGAGCTGCGGGCGCGGAGGCGAGGCTCGGGTTCGACTATCACAAGGAGATCGTTGCGGGCGAGCTCCCGCTCACCATCGGCGGCGGCATCGGGCAGTCCAGACTGTGCATGCTGCTGCTGCAAAAGGCGCACATCGGCGAGGTGCAGGCGAGCCTGTGGCCTGACGAGATGAGAGAAAAATGCGAGGCGGCGGGCATCCACCTGCTGTAGGAGAGGATATGGAATTCAGGACACACACTTGCGGAGAGCTCCGCGAGAGCAACATAGGTCAAAACGTCAAACTTTCCGGATGGCTTTCCGGCACGCGCGATCTCGGCGCGGTCATCTTCTTCGTGCTGCGCGACTTCTACGGCAGCACGCAGGCGGTGGCGACCACCGAGGAGATGAAGGCGCTGGTGCGTTCCATCCCCCGTGAGTCCACCGTCTCGGTGGAGGGCAAGGTCATCCGCCGCAGTTCTCCCAATCCCGACATGCCCACAGGCATGATCGAGATAGAGCCCGAAAAGGTGGAAGTGCTGGGCAGGTGCTATGAACAGCTCCCCTTCGAGATCGCGACCAGCACGCAATCGAGAGAGGATACGAGGCTGCGCTACCGCTTCCTCGACCTGCGCAACCCCGAGGTGAAGGACAAGATCGTCTTCCGCGCCAAGGTGGTGAGCTGGCTCAGACGCAAGATGACCGATCTCGGGTTTTTGGAGATCACCACCCCCATCCTCACCAGTTCTTCCCCGGAGGGAGCGCGCGACTTCATCGTGCCTTCCCGCCTGCATCCCGGCAAGTTCTACGCTCTGCCGCAGGCGCCTCAGCAATACAAGCAGCTGCTGATGGCTTCGGGCTTTGACAGATATTTCCAGATCGCGCCCTGCTTCCGCGATGAGGACGCACGCGCCGACCGCAGCCCCGGCGAGTTCTATCAGCTCGACACCGAGATGTGCTTTGCCACCCAGGACGACGTCTTCGCCGTCATGGAAGAGGTGCTCACGGGCGTGTTCACGGAGTTTAGCAAGGGCAAGAAGGTGGACAAGGGCCCCTACCGCAGGATAAGCTACCGCGACGCCATGCGCGACTACGGCACGGACAAGCCCGACCTTCGCAACCCCCTCATCATCAAGGACGTGACGGACATCCTCACGGGCGCCGCCCCCTTCTTCACGGAGGACAAGACGATAAAGGCGGTCGCGGTGAACGGACACGCTCCCGGCAGGAAGTTCATCGACGCCCTCGCGGAGAAGTGCAAGCTCAACGGCGCGGAGAACATGTATTGGTTCAAGCTGGACGAAAACGGCGCGCTCGCGGGCGGCATCGCCAAGTTCGCGGCCGGGAGAGAGCAGGCTCTTGCTGAAAGGCTGGGACTCGAGCCCGGCGCGTTCGTCGCGCTCGTCGCCGAGGTCAAGGACGCCGAAAAACAAGCGGGCTTCCTCCGCACCGAGCTCGGCACCGGTCTCGACCTCATCGAAAAGGATGCCTTCCGTTTCTGCTGGATCGTGGACTTCCCGATGTACGAGTATGACGACGAAGGCAACCTCACCTTCTGCCACAATCCTTTCAGCATGCCGCAGGGCGGGCTGGAAGCGCTCAACACCATGCAGCCCACCGACATCCTCGCCTATCAGTACGACAGCGTGGTCAACGGGGTGGAGCTGAGCTCCGGCGCCGTCCGCAATCACGAGCCCGCCATCATGGAGCGCGCGTTCGAGATCGTGGGCTACGGCAAGGACGTCATCGAGCAGAAATTCTCGGCGCTTTACAATGCGTTCAAGTTCGGAGCGCCCCCTCACGCGGGCATCGCTCCCGGCGTGGACAGGATCGTCATGCTTCTTGCGGAGGAGCCCAGCATCCGCGAGATCATCACTTTCCCGATGGACCGCAACGCCCGCGACATCCTGATGGGCGCGCCCTCCGAAGTCACCGAAAGGCAGCTGAAGGACGTGCACATCAAGCTCGACCTCGACGAGAAGAGCGCTCCCGCTCCCGCCGTCGAAGGCTGAAAACCCGCGCCTCTCGGCGCAACCGTTGTAAAACCCGCCGTCATCGGCTATAATGTCTCTGCCCGCATTGGACGGGAGAGCGCCGGGGCGGAAGGGGAGCCCCGCGGCGAGCGAACGGCTCGGGCGGGGACGCAGAACAAAGAAAAACAAGAAACATCTCCCAAGGAGACATCAGTCTTATGAAAAGAAACAAAGTGATCGCGCTTATCGCCCTCGTCATCGTGCTCGCCGTTGCGGCGGCGGTGCTTGCGGCGTGCAACGTCTACGAGTGGGACGGCATCGGCATGGGCGACTCCGCCGCCGACGTCGTGTCCAACGGCGGCTACTATGTCGAGCAAGGCAAGTATGTCTACTTCATCAACGGCTACGTCGGCAGCGTGGACAGCAACGAATGGGGCTCCGCCTTCAAGCAGAGCATCATGCGCGCAGAGAAGAACGAGGACGGCACCATCAACAACGACACCGCAAAGGTGGTCGTCCCCCTCAGCATCTACAACAGCTATGCGGACGGCGGCTTTGCCGTGTACGGCGACTGGATCTATTACGCCACGCCCAACACTTCCAAGGACTCCTCCGGCACCGCGTCCACCACTCACACCGACTTCATGCGCACCCGCACGGACGGCGCCGTCACTCAGCGTATAGGCACCGTCGCGAGCCGCAGCAGTCAATATCTCTTCACCCCCACCCGCGTCCTCTACACGACGGACTCCTCCACCGTGTACTACTACGACTTCACGGGCATGAGCTCCGATAAGAGCGTGGACGACGGCAAGGGCGCCTCCTCCGGCGTGCTCATCGAGAATGCGTCGAGCATCCTCTGGGGCTACGACTCCGTGCGGAGCGCGGATCAGGGCGTCGCGGTCACGGACTACATCTTCTACACCGAGACTCCCACCGGCGACGACAGCTACCGCCACTACAACAACCTCTGCGCCGTGAGATACGACGGCTCGGACAGGCAGGTGCTCGCCACCTATGACACCTTCCTCGGCGAGGACGACGGACCGGAGAGCTATGAGAAGATCTTCACCTACACCCTCTCGGAGCGCAGCTACGTCTCCGACAGCGAGGTGACGCTCTACTACACCAAGTCCGTCTACGAAGGCGGCGCGTCCGCGGCGCGCGGGCTCTTTGTGAACACCGCGACCGTGAAGGACGGCAAACTCGTCTTCGACGCTAAGGCAGAGGTCAAGGTGCTCGAGACGGCGCCCTCCGCCTACTTCCCCCTCGTCGGAGACAAGGGCATCCTCGCCACCAACAACAGCAAGGTCTATCTCATCGCCACCGCCGATGCGGGCGGAGACGGCGTCGCGGACAACAGCGGCTACACCGACGTCAACCTCATCATCGACGCGGGCAAGTCGGTCACCGTGCAGGCGGTCATCGACGGCTATGTCTATTACACCGACAGCGACGGCGCGCTCTACCGCATCAACCTCGTTGCAGGGGAGGGCGACAGCTCCAACGTGAGGACGGTCATCGCCTCCGGAGTCAAGACGGACGCCCTTGCGCTCGACTTTGCGGACAACCGCGTCGTGTGGTTCAACGAGGACGATTACAGCTATGTCTATTATCTCGATCTCGGCGCCGCCTCCGACGGCTTCGAGGGCAAGATGATGGGCGTGATGACGGACGCCGACGCGGAAGCGAAGGCGGAAGCCGAAGAGGAAGAATGATCGCAAAATGACAAAAAGGCGGCTTTGTCCGCCTTTTTTGATTTCATAAACACGCTGTTTTGTCATCATCGGGCGTGTTTTGCGGGGCTTTGCCCCAAAGGAGAGGAGAGTATGCACACCGCATTCGTGACGGGAGGGAGCAGAGGCATAGGCGCAGCGATAGTGCGCGCTCTTGCGCCGCGTTTCAACGTGGCGTTCACCTTCCGTTCCTCCGAAAGGGAGGCGAGAGCGCTCGAAGAGGAGCTCGCGGCTTACGGCGGGGTGAAGGCTTTCTTCTGCGACGTCACTTCTCCCGACTCCGTCCGTGAGGCGGAGCGCGCGGTGAGAGAGCGCTTCGGCGGCGCCGATATGCTCGTCAACTGCGCGGGGGTGTCCTCGCGAGGGCTTTTGCAGGACGTCACGGACGAGGAATGGCGCAGGCTGTTTGCCGTCAATACGGACGGCGCGTTCTATGTCACCCGTGCCTTCCTGCCGTATATGATCGAAAAAAAGCGGGGGAGCATCGTCAACGTCTCTTCCGTATGGGGAGTGAAGGGCGGCGCTTTCGAGGCGGCTTATTCCGCGTCCAAGGCGGCGCTCGTGGGGCTGACGCTCGCGCTTGCGAAGGAGCTCGCGCCGAGCGGCATCACCGTCAACGCCGTGGCGCCCGGCGCCGTGGACACCGATATGATGAAATGTTATTCGGAGGCGGAGCTCGCTTCGCTTGCGGAGGACATCCCTCTCGGCAGGATGGCGCAGCCCGACGAGGTCGCGTCCGCGGTCGCGTTCCTGCTCGGGCACGGTTACGTCACGGGGCAGGTGCTGACGGTGGACGGCGGCTTCACTTTGTGAGGAGGGGACGATGGGCGAAGACAACGACTACATCCTTCCGCTCGCAGACGCCGCCGCGTCGGACGCCCTTCCCGATAAGGACGCGCGCGAGCGCGAGCGCGAAAGAGTCAACGAGAAGTGCGAGGAGTTCATCAAGTCCGTCGCCGACTACGCCGACGGTCTCACCGCGACCCCGGAGGAGACCGCCTGCGCGCGTAAGATCCGCGACATCCTTTCTCCACGTGCCGTCACGCGGCTGGAAGCCTTCCGCATCTCGCCGTATGCGGGCAGGAACTGCTGCGGGCTGATCGGTTTGGTCTATACTCTCGCCGCATTCTTTTATTTCGTTTCCTTCGGCGGCGACAGGGGCACGGGGATAGTGCTCGTGCTCGTTGCGCTCGGCATTTTCGTCGCGGGCGGGATAGGCGCGGGAGCGGCGTTCCTCGGGGCGAAAAAGGTCACTGCGCTGCTCCGTCCGAGGAAAGTTTCCTACAACGTATTCAGCGAAAATATGCCCAAAAAGGAGCAGAAAGACGGGAAGGTCGTGCTCATCGCCGCCAACCGCGACGCCGCGCCCGGTTCCTATTTTTCCGACTTTGCGATGGTGAGGAAGGTGGTGTTCGTCGTCGTGCCCGTCTCGGCGGCGCTCTTCGTGCTCTTCTGCCTGGTCAAGATCTTCGTCGGGTCCGACACCGTCCCCAAGATCACCTCGCTCACCGTCATCCCGTTCATCAACGCGGTGGCGGGCATAGCGGCGCTCATCCTGCACTTTTCACCCTTCCAGCGGCACGCGCGCGAGAACAACGGCATAGCGACGGCGGTCTCCCTCGCGGTCTATCTCAAGCTGCTGTCCTCCCCGGAGCTTCTGCCCGAAGGGACGAGGGTGTGCTTCGCGTCCTTCGGCGGCGAAAACTCCGCCCATGCGGGATCGAGGGCGTTTGCCGCCGCGCATCCGGAGCTGAAGGGCGGCGTTGCCCTCGTCTTCGGAGACATCGAGAGCGACAGGATCGCCCTCCTCAAAAAGGACGCGCTGCGCGGGACGACCTTCGCGCACGAAGTGCAGAGCGCCCTCTTCGACGCCGTGGAAAGCACGGGCGTCCCCTGCCTCATGCCCCCCTGCGACGGGGTGAAGAGCAAGCTCGGCGCATTGCACGGCTACGCCGCTTCCGCACTTGCCGAAGCGGGGTGCGAATGCGCGTTTTTCACCGCAAAGGACTACTCATCGCCGAGCGGAGATTTCAGGAGGGGAGACGCGGCAAAGCTCGCCGCGCTCGCCCTCGGCACCGTCGTGGGAATGGCACGAAAAGGAGAGGAAAACAATGGCTGACATCTTTCGTGACGAGAGTGTTTATCGCCGCGTCCCCCGCGGCACGGAAGGATCGGGCGTGGCGGCAGATGCCGGTGCAACCGGCAAAAACGGCGGTTCATCCGCACAAAAAGAGCAGATAAAACCCGAGTTTTCGTGGAAATATATCCTGTACGTCCTCAAAAAAGGGTTTATCAGATATTTTATCGACGCTTTTACGGGCATGTCGCAGGGGCTGTTTTGCACCCTCATCGCGGGCACCATCCTCGGGCAGATAGGCTCGTGGATCACTTCCGCGGGCACGGACGCCGCGCTCATCGTCGGAGGGGGAGTCACCGCCGTTGCCAACATCGCAAAGATGCTCATGGGCGCGGGCATAGGCATCGGCATCGCGCATTCGCTGAAGTCCTCAAAGCTTGTCATGTTCACCGCCGCGGTCGCGGGGTTGGTCGGTGCTTTCGCGGGGTCGGTCACGGACGGATTCCTCGGCGGGTTCGTCACCGAGTCCGTGGGCGAGGTGCTCTCGGGCATCGCTCCCGCAGCTCCCGGCAACCCCATCGGGGCGTATGTCGTCTCCGTCCTCGCAGTGGAGACGGGAAGGCAGGTGGAGGGCAGGACCAAGGTGGACATCGTCATCGTTCCCCTCGTCATGTTCGTCGTGTGTCTCTTTGCGGTGTGGGCGGCATGGCCCTTCATCGCGCTTGTCGACCTCATCGGCGAGGGCGTTGCGCTCGCGACTGCCGCAACTCCCGAGGTCATGGGCATCGTCATCGCGGTGGTCATGGGCATCCTGCTCACGCTGCCCACCTCGTCGGCGGCGATATGGCTCGCCGTCGCCACCCCCGTCGTCACGGCGTATGCGGCAGGCGAAGTCTCCTTCGCCACCTACGACGCCATTCTGCTCGCGGGCGGAGCGTCCATGGTCGGATGCGCCGCGCACATGGTCGGCTTCGCCGTCCAGTCCTTCCGTGAGAACCGTTGGGGCGGGCTCATCGCGCAGGGCATCGGCACCAGCATGCTCCAGATCCCCAACCTTATGCGCCGTCCCCAGATCATGCTCCCGCCCATCGTCGCCAGCGTCATAGTCGGACCCCTTTCCACCTGCGTGTTCGCCCTTCGCTGCAACCCCGTCGGCGGCGGCATGGGCACCTCCGGTCTCGTCGGCATCTTCGGCGCCATCGACGCCTCTCTCGAAGTCGGTCTCCCAGAATGGCAGCTCGCCCTCGGCATCATCTTCTGCTGTTTCGTCATCCCGGCAGTCGTGTGTTTCGCCCTTTCGGAGGTGATGAGGCGGGTGGGGGTCATTCGGTTCGGCGACCAAAAGCTCTGAGGGCGTCATTTGGCGCACAACTTTGTCAGCGCCCTTGTCGTGGATGCTCACGTACGTCCGTGTACGCTCCGCTTCCTGACAGTGGCTCTTTCGTGCACTTCATCGAAATATCGCCGTCAGGCAACGCGCATTTATTCGGAGCGTCTTAGAGCACTCCGATCCTATTTCGGAGACGGTCTCACGAACAGCTTGAGCGTGACGTCCTTAGACACGACGTTGTCTTATTTGGAGTGGAGCCGCCCACCAACGCGCACTTATTCGTGGCGTCTTGGAGTACGACGAGTTCTCTTTCGAAGACGGAACCACGCGCCGCTCAGCCAAACTTGCACCGTGGGCGAATTTTCGCCCACGCTTGCAA
>ENA-OZYR01000313-OZYR01000313.1-human-gut-metagenome-genome-assembly--contig:-NODE-313-length-13074-cov-6.350334_pt1 | contig 13074 bp, 10 predicted proteins | sample MGYA00243636_ERZ654129 | MGnify/ENA primary metagenome ERZ654129 (study PRJEB26926, sample SAMN06165232) | human gut metagenome | biome: ENVO:00009003; feature: ENVO:2100002; material: ENVO:00002003... | reverse complement strand
TCGGTATTCCCTTCCCATTTAGTTTTTCTGTAAAATTATATAAACTAAAACTGACAGCAAGATATAATTTTTGTGAATTTCAAGTGAAAAAGTTTTGAAAGTCGAAAAAAGTAAGATTTTAGCAGAATATTTTACTGCCTAATTATAAAAGTTTAGTCAAACTTTTATAATATCTAATGAAGTATTCAGCTAAACCATAATTTATCAATCTTACCGCAACGCAAAATTGCAGAAAAAACGGGCTGCCCTGCAAAAGAGAGCAGTCCGTTAAAACTTGAAATTAATTATACCTTCTGGCAAACAGCGTTGATAGATTCAGGAAGCTCTGACTCCTCTGCTGAAATAAGAAGAACGATGTTTGTCGATGAAGCCTCTGAAAGCTCCTGCAACTTCTTTGTGAAAGTTTCTACACCGTCAACACCTGTAGGGCAAATCTTGAATGTTGAGTCAACAAGAATGTCTGTAACATCATAGTTGCCTGCGCAGATACCGCTGATAAAACCAAAGAGCATATCGTAACCCTCAATGAGGTACTGCTCGGTATCAATAAGTCTTGCCTTGTGTGTTACATCGTAAGTAAGCTTTGCGCCCTTTTCGATTACAACAACATTACCTGCAGAAGCAGCAACTGCCTCATTAGCAAGAGCGATAAGTTTTTTAGTTTTGCCTGTTCCTTTTTTACCGATAAGTAAAGTAACCATATTATTTCCTCCAGAATATTAAACTTATTTACAAAAGAAATTACTTGAGTCTTGCCTCAAGAGCAGCCTTCTGATCCTCATAACCCGGTTTGCCGAGGAGAGCAAACATATTCTTCTTGTAGCTTTCTACGCCGGGTTGGTTAAATGGATTTACGCCAAGCATATAGCCGGAAATAGCACAAGCCTTTTCAAAGAAATAGATGAGATAGCCAAGCTCTGATTCGTTCATCTCAGGAACATTGAGAACGATGTTAGGTACACCGCCGTCGTTATGAGCAAGAACCGTACCCTCAAAAGCTTTCTGATTTACATATCCCATTGTTTTTCCCGAAAGGAAGTTAAGACCATCAACATTAGTAGGATCTGTGCCGAGTGTAACTTCTTTTTTACATTTATCAAAGAGAACAACAGTTTCAAACATAGTTCTTCTGCCGTCCTGAATGTACTGACCGAGTGAGTGAAGATCTGTTGAGAAGATAACGCTTGCAGGGAAAATGCCCTTGTTATCCTTGCCCTCACTCTCTGCAAAAAGCTGCTTAAACCATTCAGACATCATTGTGTAAGCAGGCTCGTAAGATACCATAACCTCCATTGTCTTGCCCTTGCGGTAAAGAATGTTACGGAGTGCCGCATATTTGTAGCAATCGTTTGTAGCGAGGTCATCATTGTCAAATTCCTTCTGTGCAGTTGCCGCACCCTGCATAAGAGCGTCAATGTCAGCGCCTGAAACAGCAATTGGAAGAAGACCTACTGCTGTAAGTACAGAGAAACGACCGCCTACATCATCAGGAACTACGAATGTTTCGTAACCCTCTTCGTCTGCAAGAGCCTTAAGTGTGCCCTTAGCCTTATCTGTTGTGCAGTAAATACGCTCTCTTGCACCCTCTTTGCCATACTTTTTCTCAAGCATTTCACGGAATACACGGAATGCGATGGCAGGCTCGGTTGTAGTACCTGATTTTGAAATCATATTTACAGATACATCTTTACCCTCGCAAAGCTCCATAATCTCTGCAAGTGCAGATGAGCTGATTGAGTTACCTGTAAAGTAAATCTGCGGTGTATCCTTACAAGTAAGGTTGTAGTTCTGTGAAGTAAGAAATTCAATTGCGGCTCTTGCACCGAGGTATGAACCGCCGATACCGATTACAATAAATACATCGGAATCTTTTTTAATCTTCTCGGCAGCAGCCTTAATTCTTGCAAACTCCTCTTTGTCATAATCTGTAGGAAGATTAAGCCAGCCGAGGAAATCGTTTCCAAGACCTGTACCGTCGTGAAGCACCTTGTGAGCAGCCTTTACTTCAGCAGCCACACCCTCATACTCGTGTTCATTAACGAAACCTTTTAAATATTTGTCTGTAAGTTTTGTAGCCATTATTAATTCCCCCAAAATTCCCTTTCGGAATAATACTGCGTAATATACCGTAAAAACGGTGATAAAAGCAACATAAAATCCGAAACAAGTATCTTTGCTGTCTTATTATACTATAATTCCCGACTTTTTGCAAGGTCATTTTGTATATTTTATAAAGAAATTATAGAATTTAATAAAACCGAGAAAACTGAGGCAAAAGAAATCTTTTCTGCGTCCTGCAAAGCGGTAATTTCAAAGCTTTTTACGGCATTGCCGTCAAGGCTGTATGTAACCGTGCCAAGCTTTTGTCCGCTCACAACGGGGGCTTCTATGCTTTCGGGCAAATCAATTTTTGAAACTATCTTTGAACTGCTGTTTTTATCAAGCACAATGCTTGCGTTTACATCACAGCCGATACCGATATTTCCCTGCATACCGTTTTCAACCTTAATTGTTTTCGGTAAATCTTCGGGTGCTTTCAACTGTGTTACCGAAAAGTTTGCAAAACCGTAATCGAGCAAAGCCGCTACGTCCGAAAAACGCTCTTTACCCGAGTTACAGCCGAGAACTACCGCAACAAGGCTCATATCTCCCCTTTTTGCCGATGCCGACATACAACAGCCGGCATCATTTGTAGTGCCTGTTTTCAGTCCCGTTATGCCGTTATAAGTTTTCAGAAGTTTATTTGTATTTACAATCTGTGTTTTTCCGTCACGAAGATTATCAAGCCATATTGAAGTGTAATCAAAAATCATTTCGTGCTTCATAAGTTCTCTCGACATTACCGCAACATCATAAGCTGAGGTAATGTGTCCGTCCTCGTCAAGTCCGTTGCAGTTTTTAAATACCGTGTCTTTCATTCCGAGCTGACTTGCCTTTTCATTCATTTTCTCTACAAACACTTCTTCACTACCGCACAGATGCTCTGCAAGCGCAACCGCCGCATCGTTTGCCGATGCAACAACCGTCGCTTTTATCATATCATCTGCGCTCATAGTTTCGCCCTCTTCGAGCCATATGTCGCTGCCGCCCATTGACGCTGCGTGCGCCGAGGCGGTGATTGTATCGTCAAGGCTTAATTTTCCGTTGTCGATTGCCTCGCAAACAAGCAGCATTGTCATAACCTTTGTAATGGATGCGCAGGGACGCTGTTCGTGCGGATTTTTTTCAAACAATATTTTGCCCGATGAAGTTTCCATAAGCACGGCCGACGGCGCTGTAATCGTTTCTTCCGTCACAGCATTGACTTCAACCGAAAATACAGGTATCGCCGTAAAAATTATTGCAATAATCAAAGCCAACGATAATTTTTTTATCATAAAAACACCTCGTTCAATAATATGAACGAGGTGTGGCTTGTATGATTTAAGTTAAATCATTTAAGGAAACCGAGGCTGCGAATAACCGGAATTTCGATTGACTTGTTGGCAAGTGACTTGAAAAGACAGATATAATTGCAAACAAGAACGATAACCTCACAAACAACTGCCGCAATCGCAAAAATACAAGTCCATGATAAAACGACTCCGATTACGCCGAGGAAAAACATTACAACAAATGATTTAAGTCCCTGCTTGATATGGAAATCAAGATACTTAGACTTTCTTGAGCTCTGTGCAATAAGTGCAACAATAATACCGAGTATGCTTGATACATAAATCACTGCTGCCAAAAGCTTGTTTTCAGAAACATCTTCGGCAGAAAATTCAGCTGTATGGTCATATTGATCTACAACAGGAGCGGGAGCTGCCGCATACTGATTGTACTGTGGCTGCTGTGCCTGTGGTTCTGCCTGCTGTGCAACAGAAAAACCGCAATTCTGGCAAAAAACAGCGTTGTCTTCCATCTGTGCGTTACATCTTGGACAATTTTTCATTTTTGTGTGCCTCCATTATTTTTGTGTATGATACAAACATTCATAGTTTAATATGTATGCTCAATATCCTTAATTAATTCATTATTCGATAATACAAACAGCGTGAGCGGAAATGCCCTCAAGCCTGCCTGTAAAACCGAGCTTTTCTTCTGTGGTTGCCTTTACGCTTACCTGCGAAATATCAATGCCGCAAGCATTCGCAATATTTTCTCTCATGGCATAGATATAATCCTTAAGCTTCGGCTTTTGGGCAATTACCGTAGAATCAATATTGCCGATTTTGTAGCCGTTTTCGTCAAGGATTCTGCAAACCTCTTTGAGCAAAGCGATGCTGTCTGCGCCTTTGTACCTTTCATCGGTATCGGGAAAATGTTTGCCTATATCACCGAGAGCCGCAGCGCCGAGCAAGCTGTCCATTACTGCGTGAACAAGCACATCGGCATCGGAATGACCGAGCAGGCCAAACTCATACGGAATTTCTGTTCCGCCTAAAATGAGTTTTCTGTTTTCTGCAAATTTATGAACATCGTAACCGTGACCAATCCTCATATGTTATCCTTTCACTCAACAATTACCGTTTTTTAGGCGGTTTTTAAGTATGCTTTCCGCAAGAATTACATCTACGGGAGTGGTGAGTTTAATATTTTCTTCACTGCCCTTTACAACGAGAACTTCGCCGCCCATATTTTCGATAAGAGCGCAGTCGTCGGTAAATTCAAGGCTGTTTTCTCCTGCATTTTCAAGAGCAAACATATACAAATCTCTTTCAAAAACCTGCGGAGTCTGCACTGCTCTAAGCTGTGAGCGGAGCGGTGTGCTCTCAATCTTATTAAATCCGTCAACGATTTTGATTGTATCCGTAACGGATGTTCCGAGGGTTGCCGCACCGGTTTCAAAAGCCGCCTCAACAACTCTTTCGATTTCGTCAACAGTAATAAGCGGACGGGCGCCGTCGTGAATAGCAAAATATTTTGCCTTTTCATTCGCCGCCTTAATGCCGTTGCGCACGCTTGCGGAGCGTGAAGAACCGCCGAGCACAACTTTGCTGACCTTTGTAAATCCGTTTTGATTTACAAGTTCGTTAATGCGGTCAACATCCTGCTCACGGCAAACTATAACAATTTCTTTTATAAGGTAGCATTTCTGAAATGCTTTTAAAGTATATTCAATAGCCGGCTTGTCAAGAAGCGGAATAAACTGTTTGCTGTCTGCAATTCCCATTCTTACAGAGCCGCCCGCCGCAACTATTACAGCAGAAACATAAGCTGACATAAAATCAACTCCCGAGTATAATTTTTAAATTTTTTCAAACGCCTGTGCAAGGTCTGCGATAATATCATCCGCATTTTCAATACCTACAGAAAGGCGGATAAGGTCAGGAGCTACTCCTGCCTCAATAAGCTGTTCGTCTGTCATCTGGCGGTGTGTGTGGCTTGCGGGGTGAAGAATACATGACCTTGCGTCGGCAACATGAGTAACGATTGTGATAAACTTAAGCGAATCCATAAACTTTATTGATTCTTCTCTGCCGCCCTTGATACCGAAAGCAAGTACACCGCAAGAACCGTTCGGAAGATATTTTTTAGCAAGCTCGTGATACTTGTCGTCTTCAAGGTCAGGATAGGAAACCCACGCTACATTTTCGTTGTTTTTAAGATATTTTGCAACGGCAAGTGCGTTTTCGCAATGCTTTTTCATTCTAAGGTGAAGTGACTCAAGACCGATATTGAGGTAATAAGCGTGCTGTGGTGACTGAATAGCACCGAGGTCACGCATAAGCTGTGAAGTAGCCTTTGTGATGTAAGCCGCCTTACCGAAACGCTCGGCATAAACAATACCGTGGTATGAATCGTCGGGAGTTGTAAGTCCCGGATATTTGTCAGCATGAGCAAGCCAGTCAAAATTACCGCTGTCAACAATACAGCCGCCAACCGCTGTTGCGTGACCGTCCATATACTTGGTTGTTGAGTGAGTAACAATGTCTGCGCCGAACTCAAACGGACGGCAGTTTACGGGAGTGGCAAATGTGTTGTCTACAATAAGCGGAACACCGTGTGAATGTGCAAGTCTTGCAAATTTTTCAATATCAAAAACAGAAACAGTCGGATTAGTGATTGTTTCGCCGAATACAGCCTTAGTGTTTGGCTTAAAGAGCTTGGCAAGTTCTTCTTCAGGGAGATCCTGGTCTACAAATGTGCATTCAATGCCCATCTTCTTGAGGGTAGTACCAAAGAGATTGTATGTACCGCCGTAAATTGAAGATGAGGCGATAAGATGGTCGCCTGCCTCGCAGATATTAAACACAGCAAAGAAGTTTGCAGCCTGACCGCTTGAAGTGAGCATTGCAGCCACGCCGCCCTCCATAGCGCAGATTTTAGCGGCTACGCTGTCATTGGTAGGGTTTTGAAGTCTTGTGTAAAAATATCCCTCTGCCTCAAGGTCAAAGAGCTTACCCATTTCTTCGCTTGTGTCGTACTTAAAAGTAGTGCTCTGGTAAATCGGCAATTCTCTCGGCTCGCCTTTCTTTGGCTGCCAGCCTGCCTGCACGCATTTTGTTTCAATATTCATTGTTTTTCCTCCAAAATAATTAATTTAACCAAATAAACCTTTTATAAAACCCGTTATAAAATCTGTACCGTACACCGCAAGAGCAACAAGCGCAAGAAACGCAATAGCAGAAAGGACTCTCACCGTTGTGCGTTTAACACCGCTCATCTCCTCGAATTTTTCGTCAAGAGTAGGCTCGTTACTGTCTTTTTGCTCAACCGCATCTTCAAGAACCTGAGTATCATCTTCTTTAATTGCGCCGATTCCTATACATATATCGTAGGCTTTTTCATATGCGGCATAAGGAACCAAAATATCGCTTTCGGCAGAATTTTTATTTATAAATTCCTGCTTTTTAAGCTGTTTGTCCTTAATAACGCTGTCGCAAGGGATAGAATTGTCTTCGAGTGCGGTTTTAACACGCTCAAGCTCAAATCCCTCGGCAGAAAGGAGATATACGGGAGTATTCTCGTCGGTAATGCTCTCAAGAGGAGAATTACAGTTACTGCACACTGCGTCCTCATCATTGTGCAAATGCTTGCATTTAGTACATAGCTTCATAAAAATGTTTCCTTTTTTTATAAAAAATATCACAATAATTTATTTGCAATTCGTATTATTTACCATTTTATCACAAAAAAGCATATGTAGCAATACCTCACCGTAAACTATTTGTGATTTTATAGGAATTATTTTTTTATTTACGCAAAATTCAAATTTTTCACACACAAAGCAAAAGGCGGCAAGTCTGCGCCTGCCGCCTTATCAAGAAAGCGTTTGTTGTTGTTTAATTATTCTGTGATATTTGAATCTGCAGTGCTGTTACATCGGCAACGGAGAGTTTGCCGTCTTTGTTCATATCAACGCAGTCAAACAACTGCTTGTTTGCTTCGTCAATAAGTGACGAACCGTCGGTGTTTTTGTTGCCTGCAATGTGCATTTGCAAGTATGTAACATCCTTTACATTTACAACACCGTCTTGGTTTGCGTCGCCTTTTAAATATTGCTTATTCTGAACAAGAGCATATACACTCAAATGGTTGGTGGTAAATACATAACAGCCGTCTGTATATTCTGCGTTCATATCTTCGGCTGTGCCGTCATCCTTTAGCCACATTACCTTGCAATCTTTTACATCACTTGGAATTTTTATTGTTATTGCTCCGTCAGGCTGTATAGCTATGCCGTCCTTTTGCAAAGTAATGTCATATGTAGCAACTGATTTTTCATAGGTATTTTCCAGCTTGCTTACATTTAAATCGGCATTACTATTTACCACACCGCTGACTGATATGCTTGTAGCTTTGTCGGTTAATGTTCTTTCCTCAGCAAGATTTATAAATCCAAATCCATTATTAAGAGCATATTCTTCTGCAGCTGTATTTTTGTAACCGTAAATTGTTAAATTTTCGCAATACATAAACGCACATTCCCCAATGCTTGTAACACTATCAGGGATTGTTATGCTTGTAAGACTTGTGCAATTTCTAAATGTATAGTCGCCTATGCTTGTAACACTATCAGGAATGGTTATGATTGTAAGACTTTTGCAATTGTTAAATGTATAGTCGCCTATGCTTGTAACACTATTTGGAATTGTTATACTTGTCAGACTTGTGCAATTTTCAAATGTACTTTCGCCTATACTTGCTATGCTATCAGGGATTGTTATACTTGTCAGATTTGTACAATCTCTAAATGCTCTTTTTTCTATGCTTGCAACACTATCAGGGATTGTTATACTTGTCAGATTTGTACAATCTCTAAATGCTCCTTCTCCTATGCTTGTAACACTGTCTGGAATTGTTATACTTGTCAGACTTGTGCAACTTGCAAATGTATAGTCGCCTATGCTTGTAACACCGTCCGGAATTGTTATACTTGTCAGACTTGTACTACCAAATGCTCCTTCTCCTATTCTTGTAACACTATCAGGAATGGTTACGCTTGCCAAACTTGTACAATAATCAAATGTATAGTCGCCTATGCTTGTAACACTGTCCGGTATTGTTACGCTTGTCAAACTTTTACAACCATAAAAAGCCGAACTTTCTATACTGGTAACGCTATTCGGAATTGCTATACTTGTCAAACTTGTGCAATTTTCAAATGTACTACTCTCTATACTTGTAACACTGTCTGGTATTTTTATACTTGTCAAACTTGTGCAATTTTCAAATGTACTACTCTCTATACTTGTAACACTGTCTGGTATTTTTATACTTGTCAGACTTTTGCAATCTTTAAATGCCGACGAATCTATGCTTGTAACGCTATCAGGGATTGTTATACTTTTCAAACTTGTGCAATCTGAAAATGCCGACGTATCTATGCTTGTAACGCTATCAGGGATTATTACGCTTGTCAGACTTGTACACCTTGCAAAAGTATGTTGACAAATCCATTCAATACCATCAGGGATTGTTATACTTTTCAGACTTTCACAACCTGAAAATGTAAATTCTCCTATTCTTGTAACACTATCAGGAATGGTTATGCTTGTAAGACTTGTGCAATCACTAAATGCCCTACTATCTATTCTTGTAACGCTGTTTGGAATGGTTATGCTTGTAAGACTTGTGCAATTTTCAAATACTCTGCTGCCTATGCTTGTAATTCCACTGCAAATCTTTACACATTTTATATCTTCTGTATATGAAGACCAGGGACTATAATATTTTATGTCGCCCTCACCAGAGAAATATAATTTTCCGTCGCTATAAAGAGTCCAATAAACTTTATCTCCACATTTTCCTTTATCTATTACAGTAGATGGTAAGTTATATCCAACATTTACCGTCTGTGTTGCGGTAAAGCCGCCGTCTTCTGTTGTTGCGGTTACAATAACCGTACCTTTGCCCTTTTGTGAGGCAAAGCCTCCGTCGGACGGAACACTGAGTATAGACGGGTCTGAGCTTGTGTACACTACTTTTTTATTGGTAGCATTTTGAGGATAAACATCAGCGTTAATTAAACAGATATCCTCTGTACTGTTTAAAGTAATTTCAGAATTTTTAAAGGAAATACCCGTAACAGGGATATTTACTTCCGAGTCACCTGATTGAATAGCATCAACAAGCTCGTCAAGTCCGGTAGATTTATAATAATTATCGGCTGATTTTTCTAATAATTCAAGAAGTTTTTTTCTGTTATTTATCTGAGTGTCGCAAAAATTATTAAGCTCGGCGGCATTTTCTATGTTTTCCTTGAAAAATATCTGCTCAACTATGCTATGAATCGGTCCGCCGTCAACAATACCGTCAATAAAGGTTTTTGTATAATCCAATCCATACACCTGATACTCTATGTATGCTTTGTAACACTGAATAAGAATTTCTGCATTTTCAACGGTTCCGTTGCTTTTATAATCGTTATACGATTTATCTAATGCACTTCTGAAATATGTATCAACTATATACAATACAAGTAATTTGAAATTATTTGAGGCAGTTTCGCTGGAGTTAAACAATACATCCAATGTCATTTTTTCAATATCTATCGCAGCTAATATCGGAGCAATCGGACTGTCTTTTACAATTAAGTCCCAGGCTGTATCCAAAAAATTATTCCAGATTTTTTCCATTAATTTACCGCTTACATAATCTATTGATGTTTCTTCCATATGTGCTATTATATCATCAACAGCCTTTGTAAAGTATTCATTGTCTGTAACTTTTGATTTCGCCAATTTTAACATCTCAATGCGCTCAGATTTTGCATTAAGCAAAACTTGATATTCAGAAACTGCTTCAACTAACTCAACAGCATTTGAGCAGCCTGATGACAATGTACCCAATAGCTCTTTACTTATTTTTATGTCATCAATATTTGAAATAATGTTTTCATACTCATCTTTTGGTATTTCTTTTAGCTGTTTTAAAAAATCCTTATATGACGGATTTTCAAATTTATCAATATATTTATCAGCTAACTTGTCATATATTGATGTAGCTAAACTCATTTCCTGACTGTTCCAAACTCCGGAAGTATCTAACTGCTTTTGATCATATTTTAAAAAGCCCATAAGCATAACTTCATAAAAATATGATGGATTTCTTTGAAAATCAGAATTAAATGCAGCATTCCAAAAGTTTGAAGTCCAACAAAGCACACCATCATCTAACATAAGCTCCGTTAGAGTGTAGTAAAGCGGATCCTGCATACTTTTTAATAAGTTATAATAACTATCTCCATCATTGTTATAACCGTTTGCTATAATATTTGCCTGAAATAATGGTACACCGGTTTTTTCAACACCGCTGCTTTGAACATTCGTTGTAGTTTCTGCGGCATTTACTGATGTAGGAATAAGCCACATACTACTGAAAGTAATTATTCCGGCAAGTAATATTGATAATATTTTTTTCAAAGTTAATTCCTCCTTAAAATAATATTAAATAAATTAGCCTTTTGTTGAAATATAAACCTGAAGTTCGGTTACATCTGCAACTGTGAGCTTGCCGTCCTTATTCAAATCCAAGCAGTCAAATAACGCTTTGCTTGTTTCGTCAATAAGAGTCGAACCGTCTGTATTTAAGCTGCCGGCAAGATGTCTTTGCAAATATGTAACATCGTTTACATTTACTATACCGTCTTGGTTTGAGTCGCCTGTAACGACTTCATCATCCAATGCAATAAATTCAAATTCATTATCTTGTGCATATTTTTCTGCGGCTGTATTTTTGTAGCCGTAAATTTTAAAGCCTTCAATTTTTTGAGGACTCAAGCTGTCCATATTATCATATCCAAAAGCTAATTCTTCAATAGTGGTTACGCTTTTAGGAATATATATTTCCTTAAAATTACAATTTACAAAGGCATGTTTCAAAATACTCTCCACACCTTCATTTAAAATAACTTTATCAAGATTACTGTGAGCAGCTGTCCACTTTTTTAAGGTTTTAACACTTCCCGGTATAGTCAATGTCTTTAATTTTGCCGTTCCTCTAAAGAAAGCATAATAATCTATCCCTGTTGTTCCGTCAGGAATTGTGTATTCGGTTCGTTCATTACCATTAGGATAGAATAAGAGAACATTATCTGATTTTCTAAATAAGCATCCATCTTTGCTGTAATAATTTTTATTGTTTTCGTCAACAGTAATTTCTTTTAGTCTATTAAAATCGAATAAATGGTCGCAGTACTTAACGCTCTCCGGTATAAACAGTTTTTCTAAAGCTGTACCGCCAAAAGCACCGTCGCCGATTGTTTCAACGCCATTAGGAATAGTTATTTCCTTTATATTATCATCCCAAAATGCCATTTCCCCAATATTTTTTAGTGTAGTGGGAAGATTAACGGTTATTATAACATCACGGTCAAAGATATACATACCTGAAAATGATTCATCACCTATACTTGCGACATCTCTGCCATCTATCGTATCAGGAATGGTTATATCAGTATCACTACCTACATACCTAGCAATTTCAACTGTACCGTCATCAAGAACAGAGTATTTAAAATCTCCACTTACTAAATTATCATCCGCCAAAGCAACAGGTGCATTGCTGTCAACAGTAGCCGCACTTACAGATAAAGTCGAAAATGCACTTACGGTCATTAATGCTGATAATATTATTGCTGTTATTCTTTTTGTATTTTTCATTGTAATCTCTCCTATCAGTTATTTTCTGAAATATGAATCTGCAATGCTGTTACATCAGAAACAGAAAGTTTGCCGTCTTTGTTCATATCAACGCAGTCAAACAACTGCTTGTTTGTTTCGTCAATAAGCGCCGAACCGTCGGTGTTTTTTTTGCCTGCAATGTGCATTTGCAAGTATGTAACATCGTTTACATTTACAATGCCGTCTTGGTTTGCGTCGCCTGTGAGAATTGTTTTATCCTGTACCAATGCATAAACGCTTAAATGGTCTGTGGTAAATACATAACAGCCGTCTGTATATTTTGCATTCATATCTTCGGCTGTACCGTCACCCTTTAGCCACATTACTTTACAATTTTCTGCACTGCTTGGAATTTTAACAGTAATTGTACCGTCGGGCTGAATAACAGCACCGTCCTTTTGCAAGGTTATGTCATATGTTGCAACTGAATTTTTAAATGTGTTTTCAAGTTTAGTTACATTTAAAACAGCATCATTTTGCATAACACCACTGACGGTTATACCTGTAGATTTATCAGAAAATATTATATCATCTGCAAGACTTATAAATTCAAAACCATTATCTTGAGCATACTTTTCTGCCGCAGTATTTTTGTAACCGTAAATTTTAAAATTTTCAATTTTTAAGTAATCGTGACTGTCTTCATCATAATAATAACCAATACAATTATGTCCCAAAAAATTAACATTTTTAGGAATTATAATAGTTTTTAAACTTGTACAACCAGAAAAAGCAAACGACTTAATAGCATTAATACTTTCAGGAATTACTATACTTTTTAATTTTGTACAATCTCCGAATACTGCTTCATTAATACTTGTAACGGTGTTAGGAATCGTTACACTACTTAAATTTAAACAGCCGTAAAAAGCGTTACTTCCAATACTTTTAGTACCAACAGGGATGACTATATTTTCCAAACTTGTACAGTAATAGAAAGCACTGTTTCCTATACTTGTAACAC
>ENA-OZYR01000294-OZYR01000294.1-human-gut-metagenome-genome-assembly--contig:-NODE-294-length-13538-cov-5.593117_pt1 | contig 13538 bp, 6 predicted proteins | sample MGYA00243636_ERZ654129 | MGnify/ENA primary metagenome ERZ654129 (study PRJEB26926, sample SAMN06165232) | human gut metagenome | biome: ENVO:00009003; feature: ENVO:2100002; material: ENVO:00002003... | reverse complement strand
CGAGATGTCTTAGGGTCTCGTGGGCTCGGAGATGTGTATAAGAGACAGCTTGTATTGATTGTGTAGTCAATGGTGGAGTGCCTTAACGAACTTTGTGCATAAGGCTTGTAGAAAATCATTTCCGGATTGCTTGCCAGGCTGACAGAATTATAGTTGGCTTTGTAACTGTTACTTAGAGAGTAGTTTTTGGCCATAAGATATTCGCAGGCTGATACACATTCTTGCAAGTATTTGTTGGCGCGGCTCTCATCAGCGGCTTTGCCATTCTCAGCTTGAGTGCGATATTTGCAGTATGTACCTTCATATAAGGTGATGTCTGCTTTCATGGCATATGCCATGTCGGTGCTGAAACGTTGCCGATTGCTGTTTGCGGTAATGTGTTCGCACGCATAATTGATGTCTGCCAGCACATGGTCCATCACTTCATCCCGGTCGGTGCGTGGTCCGTAGAGGGCTTCGTTGTCGGCTGGGTCGATAACTTTGTCTATCCATTGAACATCGCCGTACATACGGACCAACTGATAGTATTCCCACGCACGGTTCATGCGTGCAAGACCTTCATAGTGGGCCTTTGTTGCTTCATCAAGAGAGGAAGACTGTACACCGGCAATGATATAGTTGGCGCGTCGGATTTCTGTGAAAGGGGCTGACCAGTTTGTGGAAGATGCGACCACGTTAGTGTAAGTCCAGTTATGGCTTTCTGCATCTACCTGGTCATCGCTTATTGTTTTGAAGTAGAACCATCCTCCACTGGCTCCGTTGCCAAAGCCGGTAAAGTTGTTATAAAAAGTATTGCACTGATTATCCAAATTATCGGTGTTGCTCCAGTATGCCGGAGTATTCGTGAAGGTATCCAAGGGGGATTTGTCCAGCAAATCGTTGCAACCGGTTAACATCGCCAGCGCTGTGACCCCATATATAAATAATTTCTTCATTGTTCTTAAGTTTTTGAGGTTGTTATAATGTTACCTGGACTCCAAATGAGAATGTGCGTGTAATAGGAGCTATACGTCCCCATCCACCGGCTGTAAGTCCATTGCCTGTACTGATTTCGGGGTCGACTGGAAGGTCATTCCCTTTGTGGAGCAGAAAGAGGTTGCTGCCACTGAAGTAGATACGTGCTTTCTCAATGTAGGCTTTGCGTGTCCACTCTTTCGGAAGGGTATATCCCACAGTTACGTTCTTCAGACGAAGATAGGACATGTCTGTCAAATAGCGGGATTGGGGATAGTAGTTGTTGCAGCCGTTAGCTATACCGGATACGGTACCTCCACTATTATTTGTACCACGATAAAGACGTGGATAACGGTTGCCTTGATTTACCTCATAACCGGTAATGGCGGTATAGTCTGAATTCCAAAGCACTTTGTTATAGCTTGTTTGGTGGGAATAGATGGCTACGTCGGCATGTACCATGGCGGGAAGGTTTAGGGAAGAAGTCGTCCAGTCCTCACGTTTGCCTACACCTTGGAAGTAGAGGTCAAGGTCGATACCTTTCCACGCTCCGCCTAAATGGAAGCTGTATTCGTAGCGTGGCATAGAGTTTCCGATGACTTTCAAATCGCCGTGGTCGTCTGCTGTGCCTTTTCCACCGTCAATCTTGCCATTGCCGTCCAAATCCTTGAACTTGACGTCTCCCGGGCCGTAATGGAAATTACCGGATTCCAGTCCTGCCTGGCTTGCAATGCCGTTTGCATAATTCCATGAGCCGTCTGCATTTTGGCTGGTGAAGTCTTTTTCCTCGAAGTAACGGTCGGTTTCAAAACCGAAAATGTCACCGTAGGTTTTACCGGTGTAATAGGTGCTGAGCAGTTTGGAATCATTGTCCCACTTTGTTACTTTAGTCTTGGAGTCACCGATGTTGAAGTTGGCATATACGTCGAAGTCGCCGAAGGTATGGCGCCAGTTCAAGTTCAACTCCCATCCACGTGTATGTAAGGTACCGGCATTTTCATAAGGAGCAGAAGCACCCAGAGTGTTCGGCAATACTTGTGCCGGTGCCAGCATGTCACGATTCTCACGTTGGAACCAGTCGAAACCTATAGTCAGTTCGTCATTCAAGAGACCCAGGTCAAGACCTATATTGAGGGTGCGGATACGCTCCCAGGTCAAAGTACTTGATACCAAATCCGGCATGTTATACATGGTCAGGAGATTAGCGTTGGCATTATTGTTTTCAATCCAATAGATATAGCCGGTACTTTTATTGTTCAACCGTTGGCTTATTAATTGTTCGAACATGTAGTCGCCCACAGCCTCGTTGCCGATTTCGCCAAAAGAAGCACGCAACTTACCATTGCTGACAATATGTTTCAGTGGGGCGAAGTAGGCTTCTTCGGAGAAGCGGTAGCCGATGGATGCAGAAGGGAAGAAGGCCCACTGGTCGGTATGGGGGAAACGGGAAGAACCGTCGTAACGTCCGTTCAGTTCCAATAAATAAATGCCTTTGTAGTCATAATTGATACGGCCGAAATAACCGGCAGAAGCGCGGGATGTATGATTCCAACTCAAATCTTGTCCATCCTTGCCAGCCATATTCAGTTCGGGGTATCCCTCTTGATCGTACATCACATTGCGGGTACCATACAGATATTTGTATTCCTCTTCTTCTGCGTTGACACCTGCCATTACATTCAGATTGTGTTTTTTGGCAAATGTTTTGGTATAGTTTACGTATGCGTTGGCCGTCCATGTGTTCTGTTTGGAAAAGTCTCTCCAGATACCGCTATTGCCTTTAGTGACGATGTAAGAGGGTACCGGTTTCCCGCTCCAATTGATGCCGTAAACGGAGTTGTCCTGCGAACCGCTGTTCATATTCTGAATGGCATATGTAAAGTCTGCATTAAGGGTCAGTCCTTTAACGATTTCAGCTTTCAAGAAAGTGTTCATACGGGTCAGGTCTGTTGTCACTTCACGATCGGCAGCTTGCTTCTGCATGGCCATGACGCGTGTGTCATAGCCGTCGATTGTGCCCGAAGGAATGAAATAAGAACCCCAACGCCACAAATATTGGTAGGTGTTGGCCCATGTGTCCGGGCGTTTATAGTTCTTACGACTATAGTTGATGCGTGCACCCACCTGTAGCCAGTCGTAAACATTAGTGGTGACATTGACTGAGGCATTGTACTTTTTTAGTTCGTCCGGGTGAATCTTCATCTGTCCTTGCTTTTCGTTGTAGCCGAAAGATAGGTAGTAATTGGTCTTACCAGATGTTCCTTGTATAGAAACATTGTGGCTCATGGAAGGAGCAGCTTTGTTGAAGTAGATGTCCTGTACATCCCAGTCAGCATAATAAAAAGGAGTGCCGTCCAATACGATATAGTCACCCACGTTACTATCGCTTTGGTAGAGGTTCATAGGACGGTAGCCGGTCTTGCCGCCGTTCTGTTGCTGCCACTTTTCGGCGTAAGGTAACAATTTGTCGAAATACATACCGAACAATTCAGGCATACCGGCACCACCGTTCATACTGGCTTCGATACCCATCTTTAATTGTGTGGGTACATCGGGATAGTCCGGCAGGTAAGTAGCTTGATCCCATGCAAAATTGTTGCTGTAATTGATGGTAACCTTTTCGCTAGGCTTTGCGCTCTTGGTATTGATTAGAATCACACCGAAAGCGGCGCGCGTTCCATAAATGGAGGAAGCGGAAGCGTCCTTCAGTACGGAAATATTTTCGATGTCTTGCGTATCGAGGAAAGAAATGTCATCCATCGGAACGCCGTCCACTACAATGAGTGGATTGCTGACTTCTCCATTACTCAATGTCCCCAAACCACGTATACGCATGGAGGCTGTCTCGTCGATGGCACCACTTGTGGTGAGAATGCTTAGTCCCGGAACAGCCCCTTGCAATGCTTTGGCTACATCTTGTTGTGGACGACCTGCCATTGTCTTGTTTAAGTCCACTGTAGAAACTGCTCCTGTCAAGTTAGCCTTCTTTTGTACACCGTAGCCTACTACTACTACTTCATCCAGCATCTCGGTATCTTCTTTCAGAGTTATTCTCATCGTTTTGGCTGCCTTCACTTCTTGTGTCTGATAGCCCACAAATGATATTTTTAGTGTTGCTCCCGGTGTTACGGTCAATGTAAACTTACCGTTTAGGTCGGTAATTCCGCCGTTGGTAGTCCCTTTTTCTACTACGCTGGCACCGATAATCGGTTCGCCGGCTGCATCGACAACTAAACCGCTGATGGTGATAGCTTGTAATTGTTCTGTTATACCAAGCGATTTATCAGGATTGGCTTGTGCAGCCATCACGTTGCCGCTACTTAATAACAGTGAGCTGATTGCCACTGCTGTGAGGAGTTTGCTATGTGTTAGTCCTCGTTTTTTGTGATCTTCATTCATAAATGATTGATGATTTGTTGTTAATTAAATACTTCTTAAATTTAGGGTAAGGGTAATAAGGGCCGAATAGTGAGACTATTCAACTTGCAGGATTGTTTCTTTTTCCATAGGCATTTTCTCTTTTTAAAGGTTCATAACTTTATATTATCTCTTGTTTTCCTATTTGTTTGCCAAGTCCAGACGGAACTTGGAATTCAGCCAGATAGTATCTTATTGTTAGTCTGTTATCGTCTTGTTTTGACTAAAACACGGTTGCGTTGGAAAAGTGGGAATACTTTGTTGGATGATTGAAGACATGAGCAAAAGGGAGATGTATGGCCAGCAAAATGATTTTTTCTTGAAATAGCCTTGGAAAGATTAAAAAAAGCTATATATTTGTATTCAATTCTAAAACTAACTACCTATGAAACTAATTGCAGAAAGTGGTTCTACGAGAACAGAATGGGCGCTGGTTGAAGATAATCGTCTGATACAGCGAGCCTTCACAGAGGGCTTAAATCCTTTCTTTCAAACGAGAAGAGAGATTAGCCGAAGTGTGCGGTTAGGATTACCCGAGCATTTTTTCAAAAGGAAATTGGAACAAGTCTATTATTATGGTGCCGGATGTACTTCTTATGAAAAGAAAAATGTATTGGGAGCTTCATTGGTAGCACAATTCAAAACTCCAATTCAGGTAGAGAGTGATTTGCTGGCAGCTGCACGTGGCTTGTTCAAATGCGAGGCCGGCATTGCTTGTATTTTGGGAACCGGCTCAAACTCATGTTTTTATGATGGGAAAATCGTTGTAAAGAATGTCCGGGCAGGAGGTTACATCCTGGGGGATGAGGGTAGTGGTGCTGTATTGGGCAAAATGTTCTTGTCTGATGTACTGAAAGGTTTGGCTCCTAAAGATGTAACGGCGGATTTCTTTGAGAAGTTCCGTATAAGTCCGAATGAGGTTATGGAATCTGTGTATAACCGCCCGTTCCCCAATCGCTTTTTGTCTACTATATCTTATTTTTTTGCTGATTATACCAATGATGACTATGTATTTGAGCTGATTACCGGTAATCTGAGAAATTTCTTTACTCGTAATGTCTGCCAATATGACTACAAAAATTATCCTATTCGTTTTGTGGGTTCATTGGCTTACAGCTACGCGGCCATTTTGCGGGAAGTTGCCCGTGAATTTGGCATCGAACTGGAAATCATTGAAGAAACACCAATGAATGGCTTGATTGAATTCCATTCTTTAAATATAGAAGAACCTTAAATTCTTTATATAATAAGGTGTATAACTTCCTTTTTGCAAATGTATAAATATAAAGTTAAATAAATGCAAAGGAATGTTCTTGATATTAAATAATAATGTATCTTTGTTAGGACGAAATGAATGAATCATTTCTCACCTTTGTTAATAACGAGTTTTTTATCTCTTAAAACAACCAATAGAGTTAAGTAATTAACAAGATTTTAACCTTGTATAATATATAACTAAGTTCCGTCTGGACTTGGTAAATAAATAGAAAAAAGAGAGATAATATAAAAATGTGAACCTTTAAATAAAGAAAACGCCTATGAGAAATTAAAGAAGCCTTCGGAAATAGTCTGACTAATCCGAACTATATGATTCCCTTACCCTAATTTTGAAAAACTGGTTTAATTAACAAAATCATCAATCACTTATGAATGAAGATCGCAAAAAACGAGGACTTGCCAATGGTAAGTTCTTTACGGCGGTGGCAATCTGTGCTCTGTTTTTAGGCAGTGGCAACGTGATGGCTGCCCAAACAGCATCCAACGACTCACAAGGAGTACAAGAACAGATGCAATCTATCTCTGTGACTGTCACAGTTGTAGATACAAAAGGTGAACCTATTATTGGCGCCAATGTCATTGAGAAAGGTACGACCAATGGTGGTATCACGGATTTGGATGGAGTTTCCAAATTAAATGTAAAGCCCGGTGCTATTCTGCAAGTATCATTTGTGGGATATACTACTCAAGAAGTCAAGGCAACTTCGGTAATGAAGGTTGTTTTGAAAGATGATACGGAATTGTTGGATGAAGTTGTCGTAGTAGGTTATGGTGCACAGAAAAAGGTGAACCTGACCGGTGCGGTGGCTTCCGTGGATGTGAACAAAACAATTGATAGCCGTCCTATCACGGATATAGGCCGTGCCTTGCAGGGGGCGGTACCGGGATTGACCATTACTACTAACTCCGGTGAGATAGGTGGTGCGCCTACTATCAAGATTCGTGGTAGTATCGGTTCTCCGAATGGTGACTCCAAACCGTTGATTCTGGTAGATAATGTGGAAGTAACGGATATTTCTATGGTGAATCCGGACGATATTGAAAGTATTTCTGTATTGAAAGACGCCGCTTCTGCTTCTATTTACGGTGCCCGTGGTGCATTTGGCGTATTGCTGATTACCACAAAATCAAGAAGTAAACATGAACGTCTTTCTGTAAAATATACCAATAACTTCGCATGGCGTACGCCGACCAAGACACCCGAACAACTTCCGGGATGGCAGCAGGCTGATATAAACTTGCAGGGTGTAATCAATCAGACTAAGGGGTCTGCCGCATTTTATAACGTAGTGGGTAATATGCGTGTGGATGCTACACATGTGCAGAAAATGAAGGATTACTGGGACAAATATGGCTATGGTGACCAGTTTGGTCGTGAGATGGAATTGGGTCGTGACTTTGAGTTCCGCGATGGCGGTATGTTCTTTATCCGTACTTGGGACTGGTATGATGAATACATCAAGGACTGGGCTCCGCAGCAGAACCATAGCCTTTCTATCAACGGTGGCAACGGAAAGACTAATTACAATATCGCTTTGGGATATCTGAGTCAAGATGGTATGATGAAAGTCAATTCGGACAACTATAAGCGTTACAATGCCAATATCTCTTTGAACTCTGAATTAAACAAATATGTGTCTATCCGTACAGGTGTCATGTTCACCCGTTCTGACTACGACAAGCCATTCAACTATAACACTGATCTTTACGACCCGATGTACTATCTGTATCGTTGGCAGCCGATGATGCCTTACGGTACTTTTGAAGGCAAGGAGTTCCGTAACGCCTTGACCGAACAGAAAAGTGCTCCTATTACCACAAAAGAACGTGAGTATCTGCGTTTGACAGGTGGTGCAACTATCAAGCCTATCAAAGATTTAACACTGGATATAGATGTTGCTTATAGCAGCGTGGAAAATCGCTATAAGAAGTATGGTACACCGAGCTTGACCAGTGGTTATGAAATCTTCACTGCCCGTCCGTCTGTTGAGGCATTACGTGATTCTTATGGCAGTTATCTATCTGCTGCTACTTATGATTATGTATATCAGGAAACCGGACGCACGGAGAATTTGACAGCCAATTTCGTGGCAACTTATGCCAAACGCTGGGGAGATCATGATTTTAAGGCGATGGCAGGTTCCAGCCTTGAAAAGAGCGAATATGAATATTACTGGGCACAACGCAAAGGTCTGCTCGATCCCGCAAAACCGGAATTGAATCTGGCTACAGGTGACCAGACTACAAGCTCCTCGCATACCTGGTGGTCTGTAGCAGGCTTCTTCGGACGTCTTAATTATTCTTATAAAGACCGATATATGTTGGAACTGAACGGCCGTTATGACGGTTCCTCCCGTTTTCCCTCTGGGAATCGTTTCGGTTTCTTCCCATCCATGTCTGCCGGTTACCGTATTTCTGAAGAACCGTTCATGCAGTCACTGAAGCCTTATCTGAGTACGTTGAAGATTCGCGGCTCTTGGGGTATGATTGGTAACCAGGATGTAGGTACCGACCGTTATATCTCCACTCTGTCCACTTCTGTAGACAGTTGGATTATCGATGGAAAGAAAGTACAGTCAACACAAAAACCGACTATTGTGTCTTCAACCCTTACTTGGGAGAAGGTTACTACACTTGACCTTGGCTTGGATGCCCGTTTCTTCAATGACGCTTTGGGAGTAACGTTTGATTGGTATAACCGTACTACCAGTGATATTTTGACTACTGCCAACCTACCTGCCACATTGGGTGCTGACGCTCCATATGAAAATATGGGTACTATCCAGACCAAAGGATGGGAACTTGCCATTGACTATCGCCATACCTTCAAGAATGGTCTGCACTTTGGCGTGACGGCTTCTGTTGCCGATGACAAGACTGAAGTAACCAAGTGGACGTATAATACAAAGATTCCTTCTTATGGAGCTACCGGCTGGTGGGATAAGAGTGCTTATAAAGAAGGTATGGTTTTGGGAGATATCTGGGGCTTGCAGTTCGACCGTTTCTTGACGGAAGATGACTTTAATGCTGACGGTTCTTTGAAAGCCGGTTTGCCCGACCAGACTAAAGTATTCCCTGCCGGTTATCAATTTGCTCCCGGTGATGTGCTTTATAAAGACCTCGACAACAACGGTGAAATCGTAAAACAAACCAATACAAATGACAAGGGTGACCTTAGTGTTATAGGTAACGCCCTGCCGCGTTTACAGTTTGGTTTGAATCTGGATGCTGCTTGGAAAGGCTTTGATATAAGCATGTTCTTCCAGGGGGTAGCCAAAAGAAAACTTTGGGCGGCAGGTAACCAGGTATTACCAGGCTTTACTACCGGTGAACCCTTCTACAAAGGTGCTGAGGATTATTGGACTCCCGAAAACACAGATGCTTTCTATCCCCGTCCGATGGATTACAAGCAGTCTGCTTCGGGTAACTATAGCGTGAATGACCGCTATTTGCTGAATATGGCTTATCTGCGTCTGAAGACGTTTACTGTAGGATATTCTCTTCCTAAGGTTTGGTTGAGTAAATTCAAAGTGCAAGGTTTGCGTGTTTATTTCACTGGTGAAAACCTTTTCACCATCGACGGTGTGAAACCTGCTATCGATCCGGAAATAGGAATACGTACGGCCAGTGGTAAGAGTGACCAGCGTAACTTTGGCCGTAGCTATCCATACCAGAAGACAGTGTCGTTCGGTATTCAGCTTAGTTTATAATCTAATAGTAATTGCAGTTATGAAAAAGAAAAATTTATTATACATCGTTTGTGCGTTGGCAATGGGCTCGCTCTGCGGTTGCGACGATTTTTTGAATAAAGACCCGCAGGACAAGCAGACCAATGACACTTATTGGCAGACTGAAACTTCTTTGCGTACTTATGCGCAAGACTTCTATTCTTCCTACTTTACAGGATATGGTACCGACTATACTGTTTTTGCCGGTTATTTCTCTGGAGATGACTATACGGATGATTTTATCAATCTGAATAATGCAAATACAAACGGTTCAGGATATATTTATTTCTCCACTTCTGCCACTACAGACTGGAATAGCCGGACGGGAACTTGGTCGGACAATTATAGTGTTATTTATAAAGCCAATGTCATGCTTGAGAAGATTCCCGGAATGAATATTTCGGACGAAGCCAAGAAACACTGGGAAGGTGTTGCACGCTATTTCCGTGCAATGGCCTATAGTACGCTGGCAAAGTATTATGGCGGTGTTCCTTACTACGATAAGGTGACAGACCCGGCAGACCCGGCTCTTTATAAAGACCGTGACTCTTATTTGTATGTAGCGCAGAAGATACAAGAGGATTTTCAATATGCATTGGATAATGTACGTACGAATGACACAAAGCGCCAAGTCAACAAATATGTGGTTGGTGCGTATATGTCACGCGAAATGCTGTATCATGCCACATGGCTGAAATATCACGGTACTACTGTAGGTCCTACTTCAGAGAAAGTGGTGGATGGTGATATTAAGAACTTGCTGCAAGGTGCCATTAATGGTGCGGAGGCAGTAATGAACTCCGGTATCTATTCAATAGGCAATACTTATAATGCTTTGTTTACTACGGACGATTTGGCTAACAATCCGGAAGTCATCTGGTATCGTGAATATACAAGCGGTTTGCAGTGTAATGCTTTGATGTCCTACAATGGTCCGGAAGATCAGACTCAGGGTGGTGTTACGCAAGATGTAATCAACACTTATCTTTGTAGTGACGGTTTGCCGATAGGTCAGTCTCCGCTGTATCAAGGTAAGGAAGACCCGAGTATTCAGAAGTCATTTCAAGACCGTGACCCGCGTTTGTATCAAACAGTTGCCGACAGTCTTCGTATCATGAGCGCCATGGGGACAAATTATACCGAAGGTACATCACCAACGGGATATCCTACCAAAAAGTTCTTGAACGACGAGTGGTGGGTGGCTGGTCTGGATTATTGTACCGGTAGATTAAGTCCGGCTGATGCACCGTGCATCCGCTATGCGGAAGTGCTGCTGAATTATGTAGAGGCGCGTTATGAGATTGCCCAAGTGGGGGGTAACGCTTTCTCGCAGAGCGACCTTGACAAGTCTATCAATGAACTCCGTGACCGTCAGCTGACGAAGTGGGGAGATACTGAAGCCAAGACTATGCCGAAAGTTCAACTGAATGGCGGCAACTTGAGTGTGAATGGGGTTATTATTAATGACCCTGCCCGTGACCCTGATGTCAATCCGGTTTTGTGGGAAATCCGTCGTGAGCGTCGTATTGAGTTGATTATGGAAGGCCGTCGTGGTGAAGACCTCCGTCGTTGGGCCAAGTTTGAATACTTAAACTCAGAAGATGCAAATGGTTATCCTACCATGTCTTTCCTAGGTGCTTATGTCAATATGGCCGATTATCCGGAAATATCTTCAAAAGATGATTCCGGCAAGAGAGTGCTCTATCTGTTCGATCCAGAGAATCCGGGTAATGAGGATACTGAAAAAGGGTATATTTATTATCTTCGTGAAAAGGAACTTCGTATATTCAAGGCTGGTGAATTGAATTCGGAACGCTACTATTTGCGTGCCATACCAGCTGCACAGTTGACTATTTATGAGAATAAAGGTCAGGTGTTGACTCAGAACCCAGGCTGGTAATATAGTATATTGTAATTTAATAATTGACAACCCTATTCTATTATATCTATGACATAAAAAGAGTAGGGTTGTTATGTTAATCTTGATACGTAATGAAAAATGAATATGTATTGTTGGTTATTACAATTTTATTGTTAAATAATAGTTGCTGTAAAGAAGAAAGTTCTGCTCAACTAATGTCCGATATCGATATGGAGGCTACAACTCGTGCAACTTATATTTCAGGAACAATTATAGGTGAAAAAAAACCGTATGTAGGTGATGGGGCTTATTCTTATAAATTGAGTCTCAATGGACAAAAAGATCCTATTAGGATAAGAATTTCTGCGGTTGGAGGTGGGGCTAAATTCAGAAGATCATCTAGTGATAAGTATGATACAGAGTTGATTTGCAGTATTCCCAAAGGAACTACTCAATATCCATTTGATGTACTATGGACTAAAGCGGAAAGTGGTGTAGTGTTAATGGTACGTCCGGAGAATAGTACAATAGAATTAAATGCGGACTTGCGGGATATTAATGTTAGAATGAAGCCAATGATAATCAATGGTCCTACAACATTTGAATTGGGAAGTACAATAAAGCTTTGGTGCAATTATCCGATTAATAAATATACGAATATAAAATGGACTTATGATAAAAATCTATTTTCTGAAATAGAACAAAGTGCATCTGTTGAAAAGCAAAGATTTCAGATCGATTTAAGGTCTGTTCAACCATTTGAGGAAAGTGTAATAAAAGTAGAAGTGCATGATTTCTTTATGCATACAATAGACGTTAGAGAATATTTTCTAGCAAGAAGTAGTAATTGTGTATTTAGAAATATAGGACCACAAATAGATGGATATAAATTTGTTGAACAATATAGAAAATATTCTTATTCTATTGATGACAGTAAAGCTCATTCTTTTTCATGGATAGGAGAGAATGTGAAAATTATCAGTGGGCAAGGTAGTTCAACAATAATTGCTATACCTTTAGCACAAGGAGCAGCGAAGGTCAGAGTATCCTATAGCTATAAGGATTGTATTGATGTTTTTACAAGTGAATATGTGTTGAATGTTTCTAAAACATCAATGGATTTAGTTGGACCAGATGTAATTTGTGATAGTGGGATTTTTACAATTAAAAATTTTCCTTCTGGGGCTAGTGTTGATTGGACTGTTGGTGGAGGATTGTATACTTCTCTGAATCAAACCACTCCAAATGTGACTTTGGGAAAAAGCATAGCATCTTCGGCAACAAGCTCGTTTCGTGCTACTTTAAAGGCTCTCGTACATGTATGTGACGGTGTGACTGCAGACTTGAGTCGTTCTGTTTTGTTTAATAAGTCTGGTGTCCAAAAAGATAATAGCATGCTTAATGGTGGTTTATCTGCATATGGTGGTGAATGTACTTTATTCCCCGTGCCTGAAGGTGCTTCTAACTTTCATTGGAGTGTAGATAATGGATGGATAGTGGAAATGCAAGGATATGACTTTGTTAATTTCATTAATGAAGGTGAGCCATTCAATGGGACAGTAGTTGTTTCTGTTGACTATATTGATGGGTGTGGAAACAAATCACTTATAGAAAAGAGGTTTGTTGTCGGAGAATAAAATGTGATTTTAAATAAAGTTTTAAGAGTATTTCATTTGAAATTTAAGACTATGAGAAAAATTGGCAGATAAAAAATGGAGTAGCGTTATATAAAAATAAAGCTACTCCATTTATGTAATATAATTTTCTCTTACAGTGCCTTTTCCTTAATCAAGTATTCTGCAATCTGCACCGCATTCAGTGCAGCCCCTTTTTTAATCTGGTCGCCCACAATCCAGAACGTCAATCCGTTTTCGTTGCTGAGGTCCTTACGGATACGGCCTACGTAAACCGGGTCTTTGCCGGCGAGGAACAACGGCATGGGGTATTCCTTTTCTGCCGGATTGTCCATCAGAACCAAGCCTTCGCCGTTGGCAAATGCTTCGCGGGCTTCTTCTATGGAGATGGGGCGCTCGGTCTCTACCCAGATACTTTCGGAGTGGGAGCGGAGAGCGGGAACACGTACGCAGGTAGCACTGACCTTTACGTCAGAGTGCATAATCTTACGGGTCTCGTTGAACATCTTCATCTCCTCTTTGGTATAGCCGTTTTCGGTGAATACGTCGATTTGCGGAATGAGGTTGAATGCCAGCTGGTAAGCGAATTTCTCAACGGTTACGGGTTCGCCTGCCAATACCTGTCTCTTATACACATCTCCGAGCCCACGAGACCCTAAGACATCT
>ENA-OZYR01000229-OZYR01000229.1-human-gut-metagenome-genome-assembly--contig:-NODE-229-length-16150-cov-7.182231_pt1 | contig 16150 bp, 16 predicted proteins | sample MGYA00243636_ERZ654129 | MGnify/ENA primary metagenome ERZ654129 (study PRJEB26926, sample SAMN06165232) | human gut metagenome | biome: ENVO:00009003; feature: ENVO:2100002; material: ENVO:00002003... | reverse complement strand
GCCCCCTTTGTCGTTTTCGCTTCCTTTTGCGCTCAAAAGGAAGATAAACTTTCTTTTCCGCTCGTAAAACAAAGCTCTGTCTTTGTTTCTTTCAAAGTCTAAGAAAGAAAACCCACGCCCTTTTGCGCCCAAAATTAAGACTTAATTTTTGCCGCTTGAACAGAGAGTATAGTCAAAGCCTGCTTTCTAAGGGGGATGAGTTTTTTGTCTGAAAAAAGCCCCGCGGGTGTCCGCGGGGCGGGGGATCATTTGAGGAAGCGCTTTTTCCAGAGCACTATGCCCGCGACGAGGCAGACCACAACGGAGATGCCGATGACCACCCAGAAGCCCCAGCTTTCGCCTTCGAAGGGGACTCCCGTGTTCATGCCCCAGAAGGCGCCGATCATGCTCGGGATGGCGACGAGCAGGGTGAGGGAAGTCAGCACTTTCATGACGACGTTGAGGTTGTTGGAGATGATGGAGGCGTAGGCGTCCATGGTGCCCGAGAGGATGTCGCGGTAGATGTTGGACATCTCTATTGCCTGTTTGTTCTCGATGACGACATCCTCGAAGAGATCCTCGTCCTCTTCAAAGAGCTTGGTCATCTTGGGGAGCTTGTCCAGCACCACGCTGTTTGAGCGCAGAGAGGTGGAGATGTAGACGAGGGATTTCTCGAGGTCGAGCATCTCGATGAGCTCTGCGTTTTTCATGGATTTCTCCAAAACGTTCTGAACGCGCTGGCTGGCGCGGTCGATCTGTTTGAGGTAGTGCACGAACTTTTTGGAGATGGTGTATTGCAGCTGTATGAGGAAACGGGTGCGCTTGTGCAGGTTGAAGTCCTTGACGAAGCGCGCCGAGAGCATGTCGTCGATGAGGCTGGTCTCCTCGAGGCAGACGGTGATCATCACGTCGGGGGTGGAGATGAAGCCGAAGGGGAGGGTGGTGTAGGTGTAGTGATCCTCATCCTCCTCGGTGAAGGGGATGTCCGTGACCACGAGGAGGGCGCCGGTGTCGTCGTCGCGTTCGATACGCGCGCGTTCTTCCTCGTCCAGAGCGGCTTTGATCATGTCCTCGGGCACACCCGCGGAACGCGAAATGAGCTCGATCTCCTTGTCCGTGGGGTTGGACATGTGGATCCAGTGGTCGCGGAAGTCGTAGCTCTCGCCGATGAGAGCGTTGTCGACGGTGATAGTGGCTTTGTTGAGTTTCTTGTAAACCTGAAGCATATCGTTTCCTCCGGTGGGCACATGAACGCCGTGCCGGAGAAAACTCGGACACGGGCGAATTATTGGAGACTATGGCAACTTCGGTAGTCGGAGTCCATTTTTGCACCTCGGTTTTTTCGTCCCTAACATCTTAGCAAAAAAAATTTGCTAAGGCAACCGAAATTCGCTTGCCCGAAAATTCTTTTTTTGCTAAACTCTCTATGATTAAAACAAAAAGCAATTTTAGCATCATACAGGAGGTCTCAAATGAAGAAATTCGTTTACCAATTCAAAGAGGCAAGCGAAACCAACTGCGACCGTCGCGCCATGTTCGGCGGCAAGGGCGCAAACCTTGCGGAAATGACCAAGCTCGGCATGCCCGTGCCCCAGGGTTTCACCATCACCACCGAAGCGTGCACGCAGTATTACAATGACGGGGAAGTCATCAACGACGCCATCCAGGCGGAGATCATGGAGAACATCTCCAAGCTCGAGAAACTGGTCGGCAAGGAGTTCGGTTCTCTGGACAATCCTCTCCTCGTTTCCGTCCGTTCCGGCGCACGCGCTTCCATGCCCGGTATGATGGACACCATCCTCAACCTCGGTCTCAATGACGAAGTGGTGGTCAGGTTCGCCGAAAAGACGGGCAACCCCCGCTTCGCGTATGACAGCTATCGTCGTTTCATCCAGATGTATTCCGACGTCGTCATGGAAGTCGGCAAGAAGTACTTCGAGGAGCTCATCGACGAGATGAAAGCCAAGAAGGGCGTCAAGATGGACACCGAGCTCACCGCGGACGACCTCAAGGAGCTCGCAGAGCAGTTCAAAGCCGAGTATAAGGCGAAGATCGGCAGCGACTTCCCGCAGGATCCAAAGGAGCAGCTCATGGGCGCCATCAAGGCGGTGTTCCGCAGCTGGAACAACCCCCGCGCCATCTACTATCGCCGCATGAACGACATCCCCGGCGATTGGGGCACCGCGGTCAACGTGCAGATGATGGTCTTCGGCAACATGGGCGAGACCTCCGGCACCGGCGTCGCGTTCTCCCGCAACCCCGCCACCGGCGAGAAGGGGCTCTTCGGTGAGTACCTCATGAACGCGCAGGGCGAGGACGTTGTCGCAGGCGTGCGCACTCCTTCCCCCATCTCCCACCTCAAAGAGACCAACCCCGCGGTGTACGAGCAGTTCGTCAAGATCGTCGACACTCTCGAGAAGCACTACCGCGATATGCAGGACATGGAGTTCACCATCGAAGAGGGCAAGCTCTTCATGCTCCAGACCCGCAACGGCAAGCGCACCGCCACCGCCGCTCTCAAGATCGCATGCGACCTCGTCGACGAGGGCATGATCAACGAGAAGGAAGCGGTCTGCATGATCGATCCCAAGCAGCTCGACGCGCTCCTGCATCCTCAGTTCGACGCCAAGGCGCTCAAAGCGGCTCAGCCCATCGGCAGCGCTCTTCCCGCCTCTCCCGGCGCGGCGTGCGGCAAGGTGGTCTTCACTGCGGAAGACGCCACCGATTGGGTCACCAACAAGGGTGAAAAGAAGGTCGTCCTCGTCCGTCTCGAGACCTCTCCCGAGGACATCGAAGGCATGCACTATGCGCAGGGCATCCTCACCGTCCGCGGCGGCATGACCTCTCACGCGGCGGTCGTCGCGCGTGGTATGGGCACCTGCTGCGTCTCCGGCTGCGGCGAGATCGTCATCGACGAGGAAAAGAAAGTCTTCACGCTGGGCGGCAAGACCTTCCATGAGGGCGACTGGATCTCTCTGGACGGCTCCACCGGCAAGATCTACGGCGAGGCTATCCCCACCGTCGACGCGTCCGTCACGGGCGACTTCGGCAGGATCATGGCGTGGGCGGATCAGTACCGCGCACTTCAGGTCAGGACCAACGCCGACACCCCCAAGGACGCCCGTCAGGCGCGCAAGTTCGGCGCGGAAGGCATCGGCCTCTGCCGCACCGAGCACATGTTCTTCGAGCCCGACAGGATCATGGCGATGCGCGAGATGATCGTCTCCGACACCGTCGAGAAGAGAGAGAAAGCTCTCGCCAAGCTCCTGCCCATGCAGCAGGGCGACTTCGAGGCTCTTTATGAGGCTCTCGAGGGCACTCCCGTCACCATCAGGTTCCTGGATCCTCCTCTCCACGAGTTCGTCCCCACCGAGGAAGCGGACATCAAGACGCTCGCAGACAACATGGGCATGACCGTCAAAGAGGTCAAGGACGTCATCACTTCTCTGCATGAGTTCAACCCCATGATGGGTCATCGCGGATGCAGACTCGCCGTCACCTATCCCGAGATCGCGGTCATGCAGACCAAGGCGGTCATCCAGGCTGCCATCGCGGTGCAGTCCAAGCACGCAGATTGGAAAGTCGTGCCCGAGATCATGATCCCCCTCGTCGGCGAAGTCAAAGAGCTCGCCTACGTCAAGTCCGTCGTCACCAAGACCGCCGATGAGTGCATCAAGGCGGCTGGCATCGAGATGAAGTATAAGGTCGGCACCATGATCGAGATCCCCCGTGCGGCTCTCACCGCGGACGCCATCGCGACCGAAGCGGAGTTCTTCTCCTTCGGCACCAACGACCTCACTCAGATGACCTTCGGCTTCAGCCGTGACGATGCGGGCAAGTTCCTCGGCGCGTACTACGACAAGAAGATCTACGAGTCCGATCCCTTTGCCAAGCTCGACCAGGTCGGCGTCGGCAAACTCGTCAAGATGGCTGCCGAAATGGGCAGAGCCACCCGCCCCGACATCCACCTCGGCATCTGCGGCGAGCACGGCGGCGATCCCAGCACCATCGAGTTCTGCCACAACGTCGGTCTCGACTACGTGTCCTGCTCTCCCTTCCGCGTGCCCATTGCACGCCTCGCGGCAGCACAGGCAAACATCAAAAATCCCCGCAAGTAATTGCGGGATGACAGGTTGCCGAAGCTGCTTCGCCAAACAGGCGGCAGCACAGGCAAACATCAAAAATCCCCGCAAGTAATTGCGAGAGATAGCACAAAAGATAAAAAGCCCGCGGCAACGCGGGCTTTAAGTTTGCCTGTGCTGCCGCGAAAAGAAACCGCCGAGCGAAAATGAGCGACACCGCGATAGTTTCGGAGCAGAGCGGAGAAACGAGGAGCAGGGGAGCGCCTTGCATTTTCGAGAGGCGAAGAGGAGGGACAGACGAGGAAGCAGTATGCCTGCACCGATGTGAAGGCATCGGCGCACGGCGTCTTGCCCCGACGAAGCGCAGGCAAACATCAAAAATCCCCGCAAGTAATTGCGAGAGATAGCACAAAAGATAAAAAGCCCGCGGCAACGCGGGCTTTGAGTTATTTGCCGGACATGAGTGCTGCGGACCCGCCTCGGAGCAATTCTTTTCGCTGATCTTGTGTGAATGCGCCTTGCCAATATGTAAACTATTGCCCGCGGTGCCTTCGCACAATATCATCTGAAAATCTTTTGCTCTGAGGTGCGAAGCAGTGCCGCTTTGCGGACCGCCTCCGCATCCCCCATGTCCGGCATGGGGATCATTCGGTTTGACGTTGCTGCCGCGAAAAGAAACCGCTGAGCGAAAATGAGCGACACCGCGATAGTTTCGGAGCAGAGCGGAGAAACGAGGAGCAGGGGGAGCGGCGCGGGTTTCGGAGGGGGGATTGCATAACTATGGAAAAGGTGGTATGATGAGTTTGAGGCAGGTGTTCCTGTTCGGCATAGGAGGCGCTATGAAAACATTAAGGCAGATTTTTAAGTTTATAGCTTTCGGCATGACGTTGATGTGCTTGTTTGCGTGCGCGGCTGGCGTGCTTACGGCGTGCAACGAAGAACCGCAGAAGGAAGGAGAGTTTTACACCTTGCAAGAGGCTTATGATGCCGGTTTGCTCGCAACGGACGATTTGAAGAACATTGCCTATTATCTCAACGGAGAAGAAAGTAACAATGATTTTATGCCTTCTCCCAAAGAGCCTGCTGAGCTATCAGTTGAAACGAAACAGGCGATCAAAGAAACACGTGCATATGATTTGCGGCACGAATACAGTGAGGACGACGCCACCGCAGAAGATGTCAACATTATACATTATTACGGCACTTACAACGGTTGCATTGCCTTGATGTATACCGACAAATACAGCAATTATGACAGTGCGATATGGGATGTTGAGATAGCGGGCGTAACATTCCGTTATTACAGCGGCAATCGTATTTGCATTTGGCAACCATTGTAAAAACTTTAAACATAGGAGAAAAATTTATGAGAAGCAATAAAGATTGAAGGAGGAGATTATGACAAACAAAAAGGTGTTAAAACTTGCGGTTCTTGGTGCAGCGTTAGTGTGTTTGCTGGTGTGCGCGGCTGGCGTGCTTACTGCGTGTGACGAAGCAAAGAAGTATCACGCCGAGTTTTACGACGACGTGGAAGAATTTATGAATGACGAGTTCCTCAAAGAAAACAGAGTGGGAAACGCATATTACCCGAATGAATATTACATTGAGGGCGTAAACGAAAGATTTATTTATGATGAAACTTCGCCGCGGACAAGGACCTTTATCGTGACTGACGAAGAAGAATTTGCAAAGATGTTCGATTCCTTCCCTGCGGAGATAGACTTTGCAAGTCAGATGCTTGTTGTATATATGTTCAGGGTAATTAACGGACGTCCTCATCATATGAGAAAATTGAAAGTGGAAGACGGAAAATTGAGTATCAGAATCAAGGAAGAAAACTGCAATTCGGATGATACGACTATGCCGGGGCGTAAATGTGTCGCAATAGTTATGGACAAGACGGAGGCGATGTCGGTGGAATTTATTGTTTAAAAACAGAAAGAAAATCAGTCAAAGGAGGAAAATAGTGATGAAATCGATAAATTATAATAAAATTTTTGAGTGGCCATATTTGTTTTGTTTGTATTAATTTTAACAATTATGCTTCTATGTAATGGTAATATTGCCGAAGCATAATTTACGAGCACTCATTTCCTAAATTATGATGATGGTCTAACAATTGAGCAGGTCGCAGGCATAGTTTTTAACAAGGCTAATATTGCGGATTGTGCTTTTGGTGAATACGGATATTGCAGAAGCACAATCTGTTGATGATTCGGTAAGCGTTGTTCAAGATGAGTTAATCTTTGATCAAGTAATTCAACAGAATTTGGTAAATAATAGCGTTGCAGATCGCGAGTATTTATGTAATCTTGATAATTCGGCTGATTACTTATATGTAACATTAAATGGTGGGGGATATGCCACATTTAATTGGTCGGTGGAGACAACAAGACATTCGCCGCAAGGGCGGAGGGTTCATAACGAAGATCGTTTTCGAGGAGGGGTGCGTTTCCGTTCGGTGGCATATTGAGCGGCGAAAGCGTCTTGCGAATGGTGAGTGTTCCTTTTTGAGTGAGCGTCGGCAAGCCGCCGAACTTGCGCGCACGGGGCATATAGCACGCTTCATATGCGCGCGAATGGAAATGAGAACACATCACGCGTTTATGGTAGGTTTGCGCGCTAAGTTCGCGCCTGTTCGTTGTCTCCGAGCAAAGCAAAAGGACGGTGTTTACCGTCCTTTTTGCTTTGCTGGTGGAGACAACAAGACTCGAACTTGTGACCTCTACGATGTCAACGTAGCGCTCTAACCAACTGGGCTATGCCTCCGAATGCAAGGGATATATTACACTAAAATTTTGCGCGTGGCAAGTGATTTGCGGCATTTGTGCGCAAGATGTTTTTTTCGGTGTATAGGCAAGCCGCGCGACGAGGCGCGGGCGGAAAATCGGCGGAGGCGAGGGCGGGGGAGCGCTTTGGGGCGGTTTGGCGGACGGGTGTAGGGTCATCCTTGCGGGGCGCTGACATTTTCGCATTTATGTGAACAAAACGGGGGCAATTCATACTAATTTAAGCCTTTCCGAGGAAAGTTTATTTAGCTATGAGATTGACAATGTGATCAATTAGCGATATATTAGAATTACTGTTGGAATTAGCGACGGGAGTATCACACTATGGAAGAAAAGACCTATATCAATATCTGTAAAGCATTCAGCGACAACAACAGGATGAAGATCTTCGGGATGCTGCGCGAGAAGGATATGTGCGCGTACGAGATCCTGAAAAACCTCAACTGCAGTCAGCCCACCTTGTCCTATCACATGAAGCTGCTCACCGACAGCGGCATCGTCAACGGAGAGAAGAGAGGGCTTTGGAAGCATTACAGCATCAACTACAAGCTGCTCGACGAGTTTCAGCACTACTTCGAGGGCATGACGGAAGAGCAGAAATGAATGTGACCGAAGCCGCAAGGCTTCGGTTTTTTTGAGCGGGAGTTATGGCGGAGAGGGATGTCGACATTGCAGTCATAGGCGGCGGCGCCGCGGCGCTCGCTTTTGCCGCGATGTGCGGCGGGAGACGGGTCACGCTGTTGGAGCGCGCCCCCCGCGTCGGCAAAAAACTCCTTTCCACAGGCAACGGCAAATGTAATCTGACGGGGCTCTCGGTGTCCGCGGAGGACTTCAACGACCCCGGTTTCGCAGGCGGTTTCCTCACACGGTTTCCACCCGAAAAGGCGGTCTCCTTCTTCGGCTCGCTGGGGCTTCGCACCCGAGTGACGGGAGGGAGGGTCTATCCCTATTCCGAAAGCGCGTCCTCCGTGCTCGACGCGCTGCTTTGCGCCGCGCGCGACCGCGGCGCGGACATCCTCACCCGCCGCGAGGTGCGCGCCGTCACGAAGGCGAAAGACGGCTTTCTCCTCGACGTCGCCGTCCTCGGCGAGAAGGGCGAGACGGTGGGCAGTGAGCGCGTCTCCGCCTCCGCCGTCGTCCTTGCGACGGGCTCGGACGCGGCGCAGGGCAGGGACAGCACCGCGCTGTTCACCGCGCTCGGGCATACGGCAAGGAAGTTCGCCCCCTCCCTCGTCCCCCTCAAAACGGACAGGGAGAGCGTGAAAGGGCTGAACGGCGTGCGCGTGAAGTGCGCGGCGGAGCTTTGCGGTATGCGCGAGGAGGGGGAGATCCTCTTCCGCGACTACGGTCTCAGCGGCATAGCGGCGCTGAACATTTCCGCCATGTACGCGCGGGGCGTCGCAAAGCGCGGGGACGTCGTCACTCTCGACCTCATGCCCGAGTGCACGGCGAGCGAGACGGAGGCGTACATCGCGGCACAGCGGGGCAGAAGTGCGGAGAGAGTGCTGAAAGGTCTCTTCCACTCCCGTGTGGCGGAGCGCGTGGCGGAACGCGCGGGACAGCCCCTCGGAGAGGCTCCCGACGCCGCCGCTCTCGCGCGCGTGATCAAGAGATATACCCTCGTCCTGCAAGGCACATGCGACGCTTCGCAGGCGCAGGTGATGTCGGGCGGACTCACCGTCCGCGAGTTCGACGACGGGCTGTGTTCCGTCATAGTCCCGGGGGCGTACGCCGTGGGCGAGGCGCTCGATGTGGACGGGCTGTGCGGAGGGTGCAACCTGCAATGGGCGTGGGCAAGCGCTCATGCCGCAGCACACGCTCTCTCGCGGGCTTGACTTTCTTGTCGCCGCCGCGCGTCCTCGGCTTGCCGTGACTCGCCGGGACCATGCGGGCATCCGCTCCGAAGCGCTTGTTTCGGAGGAGGGCGTGCCCTTTTGCGGTTTTCCCGTCATTTTCGACTTTTGTTAACAAATAGATAAAAAAGTTAACTTTTTTCGCGTATTGTGTTGATAATAATTTGTTTCAATGTTATACTATTTTCATGAATGTGAAAAGTGCGGCTTATTTTTTTTCGGCGTACAGGAAGCTCCTGCGCTCATACACCGATTTTCAGCTCAACGCGCTGGACGGCTATGACCTGTCTCCCAACGAGATCGTGGTGCTGAGCAGCATAGAGACCACGCCGACGGCAAGTGACATCGCCATGCAATCCGACGTGAGCAAGGCGCTCGTTTCGCGCAGCGTCAAACTGCTCAAAGAGAAGGACTACATCACCGCGACGGTCTCCGAGGAGGACAAGCGCGAACAGGAGCTCGCCCTCACCGAGGAGGGGAAAAAAGTGGCAGAGCTCATCGACGAGGCGAACAGGAGATATTTTGCCACCGCCTTCGCCAACTTCGAGCAGAACGAGAAAGAGGTGCTCCGCGCCTTACTCGATATGATGATGAGGAATCTTAACATCGACTTCAAACTATGAAATTTGACGCATTAAAGTCCCTTTCGGGCGAAAACAGAGAATATATCCTGCAAGAGGCGGCATATGTTGCCGAGAATATGTCCTCCCGCGTCGCGGGCAGCGTGGCGGAGGCGGACGCCGCCGACCACTTTGCCGAAAAGCTCCGCGCGGCGGGCGCCGAGGTGAAAACCGAGGAGTTTAACGTTGCGCCTGCGGCGGCGTTCGGATGGATCGGCGTGACGGCGGTGTGCATGATGCTCGCCTTCGTCGCCTATTTCTTCGTCTCCCTCGTTTCCGTCGCGCTCATCGTGGTGGCGCTCATCCCATTCATCGTGCAGGGGGTGATGATGTCGCGGGCGTTCGACGGCGCGTACATCAAGCGCACTTCCCGCAACGTCACGGCGCTGCTGCCTTGCTCGGGCGAGGTGAAAAGCAGGGTGTACTTCACCGCGCATCTCGACGCGGCGCACATCTTCCGTCCCACCGCGGGCAACAGGATGAAATGGGTGCTTGCGGTCATCGTCCTCTCCCTCATCGGCGTGGCTTATCTATTCGCCGCCGACATCGCAAGATGGTCCTGGCTCGGGAGCGTGGGCACGGGGCTCGCCGCGGACGAGTGGCTCATCGTGGGGCTGGTCGGCATAGTCTTCGTCCCCTTCTGGATGGCGGCGCTCTTCCTCATCGACGGCAGGACGGCGTCCATCGGTGCCGGCGACGACCTCTCCGGCTGCTGCGTGGCGACGGCGTTCATGAAGGCGCTCTGCGAGAGCGGTCTGCGCCCCGAACACACCGAGGTCGGAGTCATCCTCACGGGCTCGGAAGAGTGCGGGCTGAGGGGCTCCAAGGCGTGGTGCGACGCTCATGCGGCGGAGTGCGGTGACGTTGACGCCTTCTTCGTCACGCTGGACACTCTGCGCGACGAGAGCAGGTTCTCTGTGCAGACAAGGGACTTGAACGGTCTGAAAACGTTGGATAAAGACGCTGTTTCGCTCGTCAGGAGCGCGGCGGAGAAGGCGGGCATCAGGTGCGCGAAGGGGAGCAATTCCTTCGGAGCGACGGACGCGGCGTCCTTTGCCTCTGCGGGGCTCAAGGCGGTGTGCGTCACGGCGTTCGACCCCATGGGAGAGACCTACCACACGGAGAACGATTGCGCCGACACCCTGGACGGCGACCTTCTCGAGAAGTGTTGGCTCACCGTCCTGCAAGTGGTGGAAGACCTCGACGAGAGGGAGTGAGACCTGCGGATACATACGGCAGGCAACAAGAGCCGCTCGGATGAGCGGCTCTTTGCATGTCTTTTATCCTTTTTGCTGCGGCGTTTGTGTTGCGCTCATGATGCGCGTTTGTGTTGCGTTCATGCTGCGGCATTCATGATGCGACGTTTGTGTCGCGGCGTTTGCGGCGGCGCAGTGCGCGCCCGTGCCGTCCGTCGCCGCGTCTTCGGCTATTGCAGCCTGAGGTCCTCGCCGTCGAATGTGAGGGTGAGGGAGCGGCGTTTGTCGAAGAGGCGGGAGTAGATGCGCTCGTTGTAGGAGTGCAGCAGCTTCTCCGGGGAGAGATTGGTGGTGACGAGGGTGGAGAGGTGCTTCCCCGTGCGCTCTTCGAGGACGAGGAGGAGATATTCGCAGGTGACGTTGTTGTATCTCGGCTCCGTCCCGAGGTCGTCGATGACGAGCAGTTCCGCGCCGAGGACGTCCGCGAGGATGCCTTCGCGCTCGGAGTAGGGGGAGGTGTGGCACTTCAGCATGAGGGAATTGAACGCCGTGGCGCTCATGATGACGGCGCTGTGTCCGCGGCGGATGAGGGTGCGCGCGAGCGCGGAGGCGAGCATGGTCTTGCCCGTGCCCGTCCTGCCCGTACACACGATGACGCTGCGGTTGACGTCGGGGAATTTTTCCGCATACGCGCTCATGCGCGCGTACATCCTGCCGAGGTGTTCCGCCTGCGAACCGTGCACCTTGGCGGGGTCGAAATCGGCGAGAGTGAACCCTTCCGGCGAGATGTCGCACGCGATGCCGAGCTCCTTTATGAAGGCGTCCTTCGTGCATTCGCACAGTTTGCCGTTGCATATGCCGCTGTCGCCGCAACGGGGACAGAACACGCGGGGAGAGAAGTCCTCCTCGGTGTAGCCCGCAGCCGCGAGCGCGTCGAGATAGGCGGCGCGGCACTCCTTTGCGCGGCGTTTGCCGTCCGCGGTGCCGCCGAGCAGGCTCTCGTGCAGGGCATAGACATATTCGCGGTGCGCTTCCGCGACATCGGGCAGGGCGAGGGCGGCGGCTTTCCGCTCCTCGGCTCGCACCTCTTCGCGGCGTTTTGCCGCGCGCTTTTCGTCAAGCACTTTTTTCAGGATCTCGCCCGTCATAGGTCTTCGTCCTCCAGATCGTCTATGCTGACCATAGCGGATCTTATCTCATCGTCGGTGTAGTTGCGTTCGTCAAAGTTCTTGGAAGAGGAGGGGCGCCGAGGCGCTCTGTCGGAGTGCTCCTGCGCTGCGTGTTTGGCGTCTTCCACGGTGTGTACCCCCTGCGACTTCCACTCCGAGAGCAGGCGGTTGACGGCGGAGGCGGGAAAGCTCCTGCCCGCCGAGAGCTCCGCGGCATAGAGGATGACGTCGTCCGAAAAGCCCCATGCGCCGCTCCATGTGCGGTAATAGCTGCGGTCGGACGCGGTGACGGCGCGTTCTCTCCCCGTGGCTTCCACGATCTTTTTGATGCGTTCGTCCTGCGCGACCTGCTCGCCTATGAAGCCGTTGACGGCGTCCACGGTGAGCAGACCCTGCGAATAGAACTTCTCCACCACGCCGTTCATGCCCTCGAGGGTGCGGATGCCGGAGAGGAAGCAGTAGTGCGCGACGGTGAGGAGCGCGTCCTCCGAGAAGCCTTTGTTGAGCCAGGGCGAAGTGTAGACCTCGATGACATGGTCGAGGGACTCGTAAAAGACGCCGATGGTCTTGTTGATGTTCACCGCGAGCTCCTGCAGGTGCTCACGCCTGGCGTTGTATTCCTTCATCTCGTCCGCGGTGAAGACGCCCATGCGGTAGAACTCGTCCAGCCGCGCGTCCAGCTTGCGGAAGGTCTTGCCCGCCTTGATGCTCTTTGCCGCTTCAAGGACGGCGGGGAGGGTGAAGCCCCAGCTCCTCGTCCATTTGGTGAGCATCTGTTTCTCCTCGAGCTCGGCGCCGCCCTTTCTGCCGAGGGCGGAGAGCACGGCGCGCATGTCCTCGGTCTGCGCTTCGTATTCGTCCAGTTTGCGCTCCACGTCTGCGACGGTGCGCACGCCCTCGTTCGCCCAATTCCGCGCGACGGTGAGGATGTAGGGATATCTCACGCTCTCGCCTTTGAGCTCTATGCAGTAGCGCACGATCATAAGCATCGCGTCGCGGTCCATTTTGACGGAGTCGAGGAAAGTGTAATACTCGTTGTATTCGTTGGGGGTGAGCATGCGCTCGTGGAAGAGCTCCTGCAACTCACGGTTGAAGTCGTTCCACTTCTCGGACTTATACTTCTTCGGGGGCTGCATGGCGCGTTTCAGCGAGCAATAGGCGACCTCGAGGGGAGACTTGGAGATGACGCGCACCAGCCCCGCGTCCTCGAAATCCGTGTAGACGGAGACCAGCTCCGCTTCGCTCACGCCCAGGGTGGCGCACATCTCGTCGAGGGAGTTCATCTTCTCGGGCATGGAGCACATGTACAGACCGTAGAGGTAGACCTTGATCTGCTTTTCGGTGCAATGCGGAAGGTGCTCGTTGATGAACAGATTGTCAACGAGCGTGAAACTCTCCATCAGAAAATCACTTGAAAACTTCGCCAGACTCAAAATTTTTCTCCGTATGCGCATGGGTGCGCCCGCCGCAAGTGCGAACGCATATTACATTACCACACATTTTGCGAAATGTGAACACCTTGGGGGAAGGAAAAAACAAAACCCCACATATAGTGTGGGGCGGCGAGCGGGTACGCCTTTATAATTTTATTATAAAGAACGGGATGGGCGGATCCTTCTTCCAGTTGTGGAAGGTGAGGCGCAGCACCTGATATTTTGCGTCATCGAGAGAGGAGAGGAAGGGGATGAGAGCGTCGCGCTCCTCATAGCCGTTCGCGCCGCCGCTGTACACCGTCACGCACATCAGTCCGCCGCGGCGCAGGATGTCAAGCCCCGCCTCTATCGCCTTCATCGTGCTCTCCGCGCGGGTGAATACGGTGTGGTCGCCCGAGGGCAGCCAGCCGAGGTTGAAGAGGATGCAGTCCGCGCTTTCGGGCTCGGCGTAACTCGCCATGTCCGCGTGCGAGGCGAGGACGACTTCCGCCGTGAGCCCCTCCTTTTCAAGCAATGCGCGGGTGCTGTCCACGGCGACTTGCTGGATGTCGAAGGCGAGCACCCGACCGCTTTTCCCCACCGTGCGGGCGAGGAAGACGGTGTCGTGCCCCCGTCCCGCGGTGGCGTCGATGGCGAAGCCGCCCTCGGGCAGCCGTTCGCGCACGGTCTTTTGCACTATCTCAAGCGCGGTCATTTTCTTCTCCTTTCGGCGCATTTTGCTCCGTTCGCGGGCGGAAAAACGTCTCGTCGTCCCTTTCTCCCCGCGTGACGTCGCGGAAGTAGGCGGGCGCGGCGAGCGCCTTTCGGAAGGTGTAGAACTGTATCCCCGCACGCGTGAGCGCCTTCCTCAATGCGAGGGTGACGGGGAGACCGATGAGACACACCACGATGACCTCGGAGGCGAGGATGAGCGCGAAGTTGAGTAGATATGCCGCGTCCGAGCCGTCCACCACCCAGATGAGCGGGACAAGGATGGCGTTGAGAAACAGGGGCGGCAGCACATAAAGGAACTTCGTCCTGCGAAGGAGATATGTCAGCACCGCCGCGACCGCCGTCGCGATCGTCCCGAAAATGACGTCGTACATCGTGGAATAGAAGAAGTTGGAGAGGAAGCACCCCAGCGTCACGCCGATGATGGACTCGGGCATGAACACCGGCAGCAGCACCAGCGCCTCGGAGAGGCGGAACTGTACGGGTCCGAACGAGATGGGTTGGAGTGCCGTGGCAAGAGCGAAGTAGATCGCCGCCACCACCGCGGAGCGCGTGATGAAAAATACGGTCCTTTTCAAAACATACCTCGGTTTTTTTTATTGATGGGTGTTGCCGTGACCATCCCGGATATGCTATCATACAATACATCCGAAAGCAACTCATTTTCGCGGCGGCGGGGAAATTCTTTGCCGTCCGCACGGAGGGGATATGAACAGGTTCGAGAATATGGATTTTATGAACAGCGCCTTCAACACCGGCGCGTTCGTGACGTCGGGCGGCAACGTCATGGTGGCAAGCTGGGGCTTCGTCGGCGTGATGTGGGGCAAAAAGGTCTTTGTCGCGCCCATCCGCGACAGCCGCTACACCAAAGAGATGCTGGACAAGACGGGTGAGTTCACCGTGAGCGTCCCCGCCGCGGGCACCATGAAGAAGGAGCTCGCCTTCTGCGGCAGCAAGAGCGGGCGCGACTTCGACAAATGGGCGGAGACCGGCATGGTGCAAAGACCCGCAAAAGAGGTGGGCACCGTCGTCGTGGACGGCTGCGAGAGATATTTCGAGTGCCGCGTGCTCGGCGTCCTTCCCATGGGCGATATGGACATAAGCAAGGTGGCGAACTGGTACGCCAACGGCGACAAACACAACTTCTATTTCGGCGAGATCGTCGCGGAGTATTGATGAAAGTCTGGGCGAAGGTTATGCGCGGGGACAAGATCCTGCGCGACGTCATCTACGAAGGGGAGCACAAGCCCTCCTTCGGCGGTTTCCGCGAGGCGGTGCAGAGCGTCGCCTATCTTGCGGATGTCTCCACGCCCGTGCTCCTTCCCGCGCACTACGAGCGCTTCGAGCATTTCAACCGCGTGAAGTTCGTCCCCTCCGACTTCATCGAGGAGGTGGACTTCACCGCCTTCATCCTGGAGCGCGTCAAAGAGGACAAGCCCGAGCGCCACATCGTGGGCAAGCCCAAGCTGTTCCCCACAAGGTCGCATTGATGGGGGTTTACACCACGTTTTTGAGAGGGTAAAGTGCCGGTTTAGGCGATATACGCGGATCGAGAGAATGTCCCCCGATCCGTGTTTTTTTAATTTACCATATGGACATTTATCCTGTTTTCAAATGCGAGAGTGATAAAATGACAGGGCAACTTTCATATCGCAAGGCAATTAAATGGCAGGGCATCTTTCCTGCGCCCGTTCGGCATTGCAGACGATAAAGACACAGGACATAGGGCGCATTTAGTTTCGTGTATTTGCCATACCGGATCCGGTTCGTTTTATTTCTTTTCGGCATACCGGACCCGGTTCGTATTATTCCGATCGGGCATTTCGGCGGGGCTTGGCGGCTTTTCGGGATATTTGCCCGCGCGTTGCGGAAACTATCCGGGACACGGGAGGTTTCAATGGACAGGACGGGCATCGTGCGCAGGATGGATGAATTGGGGAGGATCGTCATCCCCAAGGAGATAAGGCGGGTCATGCGCCTTGAGGAAGGGGAGGAGATGGAGATCTTCCCAGAGGGGGATCAGTTCGTTGTGAGGAAGCATTCGCGCTTTTCCGCCCTCGGGCGCACCGTCGACGCCGTCGTCGGTCTGCTTGCAGAGCACACGGGGTGCGAAGTTTTCCTCGCGGCGGCGGGAGTCGTGACCGCGGCGGGCGGAAAGATGAGGAAGGCACTTCTCGCTCGTCCGCTCACGGAGGGGTTCGCTGCCCGTTTCCGCGGCAGGGAGAGGGTGTGCGTCAAGGAAAAAAGCGGGCTTTCGCCCGTCGAGGGGACGGATGTCTGTCTCTTATACACATCTGACGCTGCCGACGATAAGGCTC
>ENA-OZYR01000221-OZYR01000221.1-human-gut-metagenome-genome-assembly--contig:-NODE-221-length-16366-cov-6.400159_pt1 | contig 16366 bp, 11 predicted proteins | sample MGYA00243636_ERZ654129 | MGnify/ENA primary metagenome ERZ654129 (study PRJEB26926, sample SAMN06165232) | human gut metagenome | biome: ENVO:00009003; feature: ENVO:2100002; material: ENVO:00002003... | reverse complement strand
TTCAGGCGGAAATCGGCGGCGCTGAACCTGGTTCGTATTATTCCTGTCTGGCATGCGTTTCTGTTCCGTTCGGGCGGGAGCGAAACGGAGCTCCCGTCCGCGGGGAGGGGCGGTTTTCTGCATAAAAAAAACCGAACGCGGCGTATAAAGTTGACTTAAATTTGTAATATCGCTATAATGAACAAAGCTATGTTCGCGCACTCGCGCGTATAGAGTTAAATTTATTGCGCTTCGGCGCAGGAGTAAGCAACGTGAATCTGAAGAAATCTATCGTGATTTTGACCGTGATCGCCGTGTTCATCATCCTGATGGCGGTGTTCGCACTGGTGTCTTTCCCCATCGCGGGCACCATGTACGACTATCACGGCTACGCAACGACGATCAAGCTCGGTCTGGATCTCTCGGGCGGCGTCTCCGCGGTGTTCAACGTCGTGGACGACGGCTCCGGAGACCTCGACGCGAGGGTGGACGGCACCGTCACCGCATTGCAGGAGAGGCTGGTCGCCGAGGGTTATACCGAAGCCACCGTCACCAGGACGGAGAGCGCAGGCAGCTATGCCATCCGCGTGGAAGTGCCGGATGTGGACAATGCCGAGGACGTCCTCGACCTCATCGGCCGTCCCGCGAGGCTGCAGTTCACCGGCGAGGACTACGGCGACACCCTTCCCGCAGACGCGGAGGTCGCCATCGAAGGCAAGGAACACCTCGAGACCGCATACGTCACCTATGACACTCAGAACGGGCAGTACGTCGTCGCGCTGCGCTTCAACAGCGCGGGTGCGGAAGCCTTCAAACAGCTCACCACCGATCACCTCAACGGCACCGTCTACATCTACATCAACGGCGAGAAATACACTCAGGTGAGCGTCAACTCCGTCATCTCGGACGGCAACGCCATCATCAGCAGCGGCAAAGAGGGCGGCTACACCTTCGATGAGGCGAGCGACTTCGCCACCCGTCTGCAGGCGGGCGCCTTCCAGGTGGAACTGAGCGTGGGCGAGGTGCGCAACATCTCTCCGACCCTCGGTGACGACGCGGTGCGCGTCGCGATCATCGCGGGCGCGGTCGGCGTCGGTCTCATCTTCATCTTCATGGCGGTGATGTACAGAGGGCTCGGGCTTGCCGCGGACATCGCGCTTGCGGTCTACATCCTGCTGCTCGTGTGGTTCTGCTCCGTGCTCCCGTGGGTGCAGCTCACTCTGCCCGGCATCGCGGGCATCCTGCTCTCCATCGGCATGGCGGTGGACGCCAACATCATCATCTTCGAGCGCATCCGCGACGAATACCGCCACAGCATGAAGTCCATCCCGTCCTCCGTCAAAGCCGGTTTCAAGCGTTCATTCGCAGCCATCCTGGACGGCAACGTGACCACCATCATCGGCGCGGTGGTGCTGTGGATCATCGGCTCCGCGTCCATCGTCGGATTCGCGGTGACGCTCTTCATCGGCATCATCCTCTCCATGTTCACGGCGCTGGTCATCACCAGGCTGCTCCTGAAAGCCTTCATGCCTCTGAACAGCACGAGCGAGAAGTTCTATGGGCTTAGACGCGCCAAGGAAGGGGAGGAGAAACAGGAGTACTCCTTCATCAAGAACGAGACCGTAAAGGGAGGTGAAGTGAAATGAAAAATTCCGGCGTCACTTTCCTTGAAAAATATGCGAAGTTCAACGTGAGCAAGCTCACGAAGATCACCTTCATCCTCCCGCTCATCGTCGTGCTCATCGCTATCGCGGTCATCGTGGGCGTGGGCGAGACCACGGGCAACTACACCTCCGCCATCGGCATCGGCATCGACTTCCAGGGCGGCACCATGCTCACGGTCAACGGGCTCGAGGACAACGAGGAGCTGCAAGCCACCATCGACTCCGTGGAGCAGACCATCGAGAGCGTTCAGGACGCCAACGGCAGCCGCGTCACGGTGAGCTACATCCAGCGTCTCAGCGGCAGCAGCGGCATCTCCGTCACCTTCCGCTATCAGAACGTCTCCGGCAACGACAACGAGATCAGCGACCTCAACAACGCCATCATCGCGGCGGTGGGAGAGCAGTTCTATCCCGACGGCGAGGTGCCGGACGGCTTCATCACCTATGAGTCCATCGGCGCCACCGCGGCACAGGACCTCCTCTCCAAGGCGGGCATCGCGCTTGCCGTGTCCACGGTGCTCATCCTCATCTACATCGTCATCCGCTTCACGCCCACGGCGGCGTTCGCGGCGGTGCTCGCGCTCATTCACGACGTCATCGTGATGTTCGCGCTCACCGTGATATGCAGGGTGCAGATCAACAGCTCCTTCGTGGCGGCAATGATCACCATCATCGCCTACTCCATCAACAACACCATCATCATCTTCGACCGCTGCCGTGAGTTCATGAAGCCCTTGAAGGGCATGAAGAACATCGACTACGACGCCATTGGCGACGTCTCGGTGCGCGAGAATATGAGAAGAAGCGTGTTCACCACCGCGACGACGATGATCACCGTCATCTTCCTCGCCATCCTGGGCAGCGACTCCATCAGGGAGTTCTGTGTGCCCATCATCCTCGGTCTCATCGCGGGTCTGTTCTCCTCGGTGTTCCTCGCCACTCCCATGTGGGCGGCGTTCACGAGAGGCTGGGACAAGCTCAAAGCCAAGCGCGCCGCGACGGCGGTCTACGGTCCCGGCTCCTCCGCGGACGACGAGGACAAGGAGCAGGTCTTCGCTTCTCCCGCGCGTGACGACGACGATGACGAAGAAGGGTTCGCTCCCAAGAAGAGCGACGCCGCGCCCAAAGCGGCAAAGAAGGGCGGCGACAAACCCAAGGGCAAACCCATCTATAAGTACTCGAAGAAGAACACCAAGTTCAAAAACAAGAAATGACGAAATGGCGCCTCCCGAGTGGGGCGCCATTCCGATATTGCCGCGTTTGCGGCGGAGGGGATATGGCGAAAGGCTTTTCGGCTGAAGAGACCAAAACGGCGGGCATGCTCGGCATCACACCGCGTTTTCTCGCGTTGCTGCGGCGCCGCGGGCTCGCGGACGCGGACATCCCCGCGTTCCTTTCCCCCTCCCTCGACGCCCTTTCGTCACCCTTTGAGATCGACGGCATGCGCGAGGCGGCGGCAAGGGTGCGCCGCGCCATAGAGAAGGGAGAGAAGATCCTCATCTTCGGCGACTACGACTGCGACGGCATCTCGGCGATCTCCATCCTCATGCTCGCCCTCAGGGGCAGGGCGGACGCGGACTACTTCATCCCCAACCGTCAGACGGACGGCTACGGCATGAACATCCCCGCTCTCGAGCGCATCATAGCGCACCGCCGTCCCGACCTCGTCATCACGGTGGACTGCGGCATCACGGCGGTGAAAGAGGCGGAGTTTCTGAAGGAACGGGGCATCGACCTCGTCGTCACCGACCACCACGAGCCGCAGGGAGAGCTGCCGGATTGCATCGTCGTGGACGCCAAGATCGCGCGCAAAGGCTTTTCGGACTACTGCGGCGCGGGGGTGGCGCTCAGGCTCGTACACGCGCTCTTCGGGGATGAATATAAGGATTATCTCGACATCTGCGCCATCGCGACGGTGGCGGACGTCGTGCCTCTCGTCGGCGACAACCGCATCATAGCGTGGCACGGGCTCAGGATGCTCGCGCGTTCCCCGAGGAGGGGAGTGAAGATGCTCGCGGGCGGCGAGAAGATCACCTCGCAGGACATCATGTTCCGTCTCGCTCCGCGCATCAATGCGGCGGGGCGCATAGGCTCCGCGATGAAGGCGGTGGGACTTTTCGTCGACGAGGACTATTTCATGCTCAAAAGCCTCGCCGAGGAGCTGGAACGCGACAACGCCCGTCGTCAGGAGATATGCGAAGAGGTGGTCGCGGACGCGAAGAGGGCGCTCCGCGGCATAGATTTCGACCGCACACGCATCATCGTGCTGCACGACGCCAAGTGGGAGGCGGGGGTGCTCGGCATCGCCGCGGCAAGGCTTGTCGAGGAGTTCAAGTGCCCCGCCATCCTCTTTTCGGGCGAGGACGCGGAAGGATATAAGGGCTCGGCGCGCTCGGTGACGAGCGTCAACATCTTTGAGCTGCTTTCCCGTCATTCGGAGTTTTTCACCACATTCGGAGGACACGCGCAGGCGGCGGGCGTGGGCGTGAGAGCGGAGGACTTCGACGCTTTCCGCGAGGCGTTGGAAAGCGACGTCCGCGACAACTGTCCCGCCGAGGATTTCCTCCCCCGCGAGAGCGACGCCGTGCGGCTCTCCGCCGACGAGGACTTTCTCTCCCTCGCCAAAGAGCTCGAATTGCTGGAGCCCACCGGTTACGGCAATCCCAAGCCCGAGTTCAGGCTTGAGGAGCGCGGGATGCGCTTTGACAGGATAGGCTTCGGTCCCCACGTCAAATATGCGGGCGGCGGGCTGGAGCTTATGGGATTTTCCCGTTTCGCGTGGCTGCCCGGGACGACAAAAGGACTGACGTCTTTTGAATTTTCGCTCGGTGTGGGGTGTTTCCGCAACCGCGTCTACGCGCAGGGAGTGCTGCGCTCCGTCACCGCGCGCATCGTGGAGATAGACGACGCCGAGGCGCGCTCCATGTGCCTCTTCCAGCTCGGGATGACGGGCGCGGGCGAGGTGAAACGCGCGTCCGTGAAAGAGGCTCGCGAGTGGGCGAGGCAGCCCTTCGGCACCGCATTCGTCGTGTTTTCGCAAAGGGAGCTCGAAAGGCTTGCCGCGGACATCCCGGAGTGCGCGTCCCTTCCCGTTTTCGTGGGGGCGCAGAAGTGGCTGAACCCCGCGACCTGCGTGGTCTTCGCCCCCGGCGAAAAGTTCGATCTCTCCTATTTCAAGCGGGTGGTATGCGCGGGGAGACCCCTTTCTCCGAGCTATCTCGCGAGCGTCGCGGAGCACACCGCGGAGTGCTTCACTCTCTACGGCGAGGAGGCGGACCCGCCCGTCATCACGGACGGGAAGGTGCGCGCCGCTTATCTCGCGTTTTCCGCGATGGCGAGGAGGGGAGAGCGGGTCTCTTCCCCGCGCGACCTTGCCGCCGCCGTGCGCGCTCAGGCGAAACTTTCCGCCGAGGAATATGAACTCAGCCGCCTCATCCTGGAAAATTTGGGATTGATTTCGGTGTCGGATAGGGGTATCATTACCGTATCGAGAGAAAAGACCGAGCTCACCCGCTCGGCATATTATGTGAACGCGAGGCATTGAACCGTGAACGAATTGCTCGTCAAACTCCGTAAAGCCTATCCGGATAAGTATGCGGAACTCAAAAAGGCTTACGAATTCGCCGAAAAGGCGCATGCGGGTCAGAAACGCAGCTCGGGGGAGGACTATTTCATCCACCCCTGTGCCGTCGTGGAGATCCTTGCGGACTACGGGTTTGACAGTTCCACGCTCATCGCCGCCTTCCTGCACGACGTCCTCGAGGACACGGCGGTCACTCCGGAGGAGCTTTCCGCCGAGTTCGGTCAGGAGATCCTGGAGCTCGTGCAGGGCGTCACCAAGCTGGACAAATTGCAGTTCCACAACCGTGAGGACGCTCAGGCGGAGAACTTCCGCAAGTTCTTCATGGCGATGGCGAAGGACCTCCGCGTCATCATCATAAAGCTCGCGGACAGGCTGCACAACATGCGTTCTCTCGGGTTCGTCCCGCCGGAAAAACAGCAGCGCGTCGCGCGGGAGACCCTTGACATCTACGCGCCGCTTGCGGGGAGGCTGGGCATCTCCTTCTTCAAGTGCGAGCTCGAGGACCTCGCGATGATGTATCTTTATCCCGACGAGTATAAGTACATCACGGAGTGCATCAACAAGAAGCGCGAGGAGAGACAGGAACTCCTCGACGGCATAATGGCGCAGATCCGCGACAAGATGAAGGAGATGGGCATCGAGGGCGAGGTCAACGGCAGACCCAAGCACTTCTATTCCATCTACAAGAAGATGAACCAGCTCCACATCGACGTGGATCAGATCTACGACCTGCTCGCGGTGCGCATCATCGTGGACAGCGTCAAGGACTGTTACACCATGCTCGGCGAGGTGCACACCATGTGGAAGCCCATTCCGGGCAGGTTCAAGGACTACATCGCCATGCCCAAGGCGAACAACTATCAGTCCCTGCACACCACCGTCGTCGCGGACGGCGAGACTTTCGAGATCCAGATCCGCACCTACGAGATGCACCGCATCGCGGAGTACGGCATCGCGGCGCATTGGAAGTATAAAGAGGGCACCACGGGCGTGGACACCGACCTCGACAACAAGGTCAGGTGGCTCAGAGAAGTCATGGACGCCGAAAAGAACGTCGGCGACGCGAAGGAGTTCATGGACGCCATCAAGATCAACGTCTTCGACGACGAGGTGTTCGTGTTCACTCCCAAGGGCGACGTCTACGACCTTCCCGTGGGTTCCACCCCCGTGGACCTCGCGTACAAGATCCATTCCGCCATCGGCAACAAGTGCACGGGCGCCAAGATCAACCGCAAGATGGTGCCCCTCTCCACCAAACTGCAGACGGGCGACATTGTCGAGATCCTCACCCAAAACGGCAAGGGCCCCAGCCTTGACTGGCTCAAATTCGTCAAGACTTCCTCCGCGCGCGCACGCATACGTCAATATTTCAAGAAGGAGCAGCGCGAGGAGAACGTCAAGAGGGGCAGGGAAATGCTCGAACGCGAGGCGCGCCGCAGAGGGTTCGCCCTCGGCGACCTCATGCAGACGGATGAGCTGCCCGCCATATTGCAGCGCATGTCGCTGACGAGCGAGGAGGACATGTACGCCAACGTCGGGTTCGGCGGCATATCCACGGCGCAGGTGCTGACAAAGCTCGTCGAGGCGTTCAAAAAGCAGCACCCCGACGAGACCGTCATCGCGGACAGACCGGGGGAGAGGAAGGAGCACTCCAAGTCCGGCGTGCTCATCAACGGCAACGCCAATTTCACCGTGCGTATGGCGCAGTGCTGCACCCCCGTCCCCGGGGACGACATCGTGGGCTATATCTCCCGCGGCAGGGGAGTCTCCGTGCACAGGAGAGACTGCCCCAACGTGAAGTCCATGGAGCCGGAGCGCCTCATCGAGGCGGCGTGGGATACGGGCGGCGACGAGAGCTTCAACGTCACCCTCTACATCACGGCGGAGAACTCGGGCGGGCTGCTCGCGAGCGTCACGGCGTACATCGCGGCGGCTAAGATGCAGATCACGGCGGCGAACGTCAAGGTGGATCAGAAGGAGCACATCGCAGACATGACCATCAGCGTCATGATCAGGAATGCGGAGGACCTCGAAGACCTCGTGAGGAAGATCAAGAGCATCCACGGAGTTTTAGAGGTGCGGCGCTAAGATCGCACAACACAGACTTAAAATGCACAAAACGTGCGCTTAAAGTGCGCATGACGAAATTATGAAGACAATCACTTTCCACACCACGGCACTCGAGACCAACACCTATCTCGCCCTCAACGGGGAGCGCGCCTTTGTCGTAGACCCCGGCGCGGACGCGGACAAGATCCTCGCCGCGGCGGAGGCGGAAGGGGCAAAGATAGAGTGGGTGCTGCTCACTCACGCGCACTTCGATCACATCGGCGGAGTGGCAGAGCTTCAGCGCGCGGGGGCGAAGGTGGTGCTCCACCGCGACGACCTCGGCATCGTCTCCTCATTCAAAAATCTCGCCTTTTACGCGGGCGTCAAAGTGGAGAAGTTCATCCCCGACGTCACGGTCTCGGGCGGCGAGACGCTGGATGTCGCGGGGGTCAAAGTCAGGGTCATCCACACCCCCGGGCACACCGCCGGCGGCGTGTGCTATGTCGCGGACGACATCATATTCACGGGGGACACCCTCTTCGAGCTCTCTTACGGCAGGACGGATTTCCCGACCGGCAGCTTCAAAGAGCTCAAAAATTCCGTCCTCAACAAGCTGTTCGTCCTCCCGGGGGACTACCGCCTTCTGCCCGGGCACGGCGCGCCCACCACGCTCGCTTTCGAGAGGGAGCACAACCCCATTCTCACGGACTGAGGCGGGCGGATGATAAGTTTTTCCTGCACCAACGAGAACTATCGCAACGACCTTATGGAGCTCGTCCGCGCCTTTGAGCAGCGCACGGATGAGGATCTTTCGCTTGCGGCGGACTACGCGCTGTTCCCCGGCGAGATGAGGGTGGAGGTCACGGCGGACAAATTCGGGAATTTCCGCAAATTTTTCAGGTTCCCGTATGCGCCCGCGGACGCGATGGAGGCAAAGCGGCTGGAGAAACGCTATCTCAAGATCGCGCTCTACGGAGTGCTCGTCTTCCTCACGGGGAGGGAGCTGCCGTACGGGTGCCTTACGGGCATACGCCCCACCAAACTGTATGCCGAGCTCGGCGAGGGGGCGCACGACGTCTTTTTGCAGGACTTTTCCGTCCGTCCCGAAAAACTCGCGCTCATCGAACGCATCGTCCGCGAGCAGGAGGGGCTGCGCAACCCCGATCCCGGGCGTGTGGCGGATCTTTTCGTGTTCATCCCCTTCTGTCCCACGCGGTGCGCCTATTGTTCCTTCGTGTCCATGCCCGTGGACAGACAGCGCAAGCTGCTGCGCCCCTACACGGACGACCTCACGGAGGAGATAGGCTGGCTGAAAAAACGGGCGAAAAAGCTCGGTTATTCTATCCGCGCGGTCTATGTGGGCGGCGGCACCCCCACGGCGCTCCCTCTCGATATGCTGGATGAGGTGCTCGCGGCGTGCAGGGTGAGAGGGGCAAAGGAGTTCACCGTGGAGGCGGGCAGACCGGACACCATCACGGAGGAAGCGCTCGCCCTCCTCAAAAGCAGGGGAGTGACCCGCGTCTCCGTCAACCCGCAGACCTTCAACGACGAGACTTTGAAGAGGATAGGCAGACGGCACACGGCGGCGGACGTCGAGAGGGCGTATGCGCTCGCCTGCGACCGCTTCGATGTCAACATGGACCTCATCGCCATGCTTCCCGGCGAGAGCGCGGAGGATTTCTTCCGCACGGTGGACCGCGCGGCGGAGCTTTCTCCCGCCAACATCACCGTGCATACGCTCTATCTCAAAAAGGGCTCGGAACTGCGCACGGGCGGCTACAAGAGCACGGAGAACTCGGAGGCGGAGAGGATGGTGGACTACGCCCTCACCAAGCTTTCGGCGTCGGGCTACGAGCCGTATTATATGTACAGGCAGAAGTACACCTCGGGCAACCTCGAGAACGTGGGCTATACCAAGCCCGGCAAAGCCTGCCTCTACAACATGGACGTCATGGAAGAGGACACCATGGTGTTCGCGGCGGGCGCCGCTGCGATAAGCAAAAAGGTCACCCCCGCCATCAATCTCATCGAGCGCAACGCCAACTATAAAGAGCCCCTGGAATATGTCAAACACTTCGACACCGTGATGCAGAGGCAGAATGATTTCTGGAAGTGACATTTCGCCCAAAACAGGGTTTTATTGTGTTATAATATCGCGATAAAGCATGGTTTTAGTGAAATATTGCAATTAAAAAGCAAACAAAAACGCGTGCACCGAGGCACGCGTTTTTGCTTCACTTTTCTTGCCGATCTCTCTTAGATGGGGAGCAGACGGAGGATCCTGCCGTTCAGGATGACGAGGATGAGGTCCACCACCCAGAGGATGATGCCGATGCCGATGAGGCGGATGATCGCCGCAAGGATCTTGCCGTCTTTCAGACGGGTCAGAAACCCGAGGATCCACGCCGTGACCGGGATGATCGCAAGGATGATAGACAGGACGCGCGGCAAGCCGAAATAGTCTTTGCCCTTAGCTTTTTTTGCCATAAACTTCCTCCCGTATTGTTGAGCAAACGCCCGTTTTTATGTGACCATTATACCACCGCTTCTTTCGCATATCAATACGGAGATCGAATTTTGTGGGTTTATTTTTTAGCGGCGATATGCATCCGATGCAGTATTGAATTCCTTAATTTTTTTTGTTATACTCATAACAGGGTATCACTATGCAGGAAAAAAACAAAAGAACCGCGGCAAAAGAATTTGCCGAATATTGGAAAGACAAAGGTTATGAGAAAGGACAAAGCCAAACTTTTTGGCTGATGTTGCTGCGCGATGTTTTGGGCGTCGAACACCCCGAACAGATAATTTCGTTTGAAGAAAGAGTGGTGATCGACACGACCAGTTTCATCGACGCGTACATAAATCCCACGAAAGTTCTCATCGAGCAAAAAAGTGCGGACAAGGATCTGCGTAAAGCCGTGCGTCAAGCGGACGGCTCGTTGCTCACGCCGATCCAGCAAGCGAAAAAGTACGCCGCCGAGTTATCGTATTCGGACAGACCGAGATGGATCGTGACTTGCAATTTCCGCGAATTCTTGGTGTATGATATGGAGCATCCGCACGATGCGCCGGAGAGCATTCTGCTTGAGAATCTGCCCAAAGATCATTACAGATTGCAATTTCTTGTGGATACCGGCAGCGATGAGATCAGAAAAGAAACGGAGATCTCGATCAAAGCGGGCGATCTTGTCGGCGTGTTGTATGATGAGTTCTTGCGACAATACAAAGATCCTTCTGCCGAAAGCACCTTAAAGAGCTTGAATATGTTGTGCGTGCGGTTGGTTTTCTGTCTTTATGCAGAGGACAGCGGGCTTTTCGGGGAGAAGATGAAGTTCCACAACTATCTCAAGAGTTTTTCGGTGAGAGATGCCCGTCGCGCGGTCATAGATCTTTTCAAAGTGCTCGACACAAAGCCCGAGGATAGAGATCCCTATCTTGATGACGTCTTGGCTTCTTTTCCGTATGTAAACGGCGGCTTGTTTGCTGACGAGGACATCGAGATCCCGCAATTCAACGACAAGATCGTGGACATCCTTTTGCGCCGTGCGAGCGAAAACTTTGATTGGAGCGAGATCAGCCCCACCATTTTCGGCGCGGTTTTTGAGAGCACATTGAACCCCGAGACGAGGCGCAGCGGCGGCATGCACTACACTTCGATCGAGAACATCCACAAGGTGATAGATCCTCTCTTTTTGGATGACTTGAAAGAGGAGTTTGATGAGATCAAAGAGATAAAGGTGGACAGGACGCGCAAGCAAAGGTTGGAGAATTTCCGTGACAAACTTGCATCCCTCACTTTCCTTGATCCTGCATGCGGTTCAGGCAACTTCCTTACCGAGACATACCTTTCGTTGAGGCGACTCGAAAACGAGGCATTGAAACTCATCCACCACGATCAGATCGTCATGGGGTTGGAGGGCGTCATCAAGGTGTCGATAGGACAGTTTTACGGCATTGAGATCAATGACTTCGCTGTGACCGTGGCTAAGACCGCATTGTGGATCGCCGAAAGCCAAATGATGAAAGAGACGGAGGAGATTGTCAACACCTATCTCGACTTTCTCCCCTTGCGTTCCTATGCCAACATAGTGGAGGGTAATGCTCTCCGCATAGATTGGGAGAGCGTAGTCCCAAAGAACAAGCTGAACTACATCATGGGCAACCCGCCGTTTGTGGGAGCAATGATGATGGATGCCGAACAAAGAAATGATCTGAAAGGCATTGTCGGAGATGTAAAGGGCGTCGGCGAAATGGATTATGTGGTTGCTTGGTATTATCGGGCGACGCATTATATGATCGGAACCGGTATAGAATGCGCGTTTGTGTCCACAAATTCCATTTGTCAAGGGCAGCAAGCGTTGACGGTCTGGAAACCGCTGTTTGAACACGGCATAAAAATCCAATTTGCGTATCGCACTTTCCGATGGGATAGTGAAGCGAGCCTTAAAGCCCATGTGCATTGTATAATTATAGGGTTTTCGCATGGAAATCGGCGTCGGAAAGTGCTGTACGATGGTGGTATGTTCAAAGTTGTGGATAATATAAATGCATACCTGTCTGCTGCGGATAGCATTTTTATAGACAGCCGTTCTGCACCGCTATGTAAAGTACCTCCTATGCACTTCGGGAATATGCCTAGGGACGGTGGAGGTTTTATACTTTCTGCCGAAGAAAGGATTGCTTTGTTGCGAAGTTGTCCGCAGAGTGAAAAGTGGGTGCGCCCGTATATCGGAGCAGAGGAATTTATAAAAAAGAAAGAACGGTACTGTCTGTGGCTGCTTGGGGCTAATCCCGGCGAATTGCGCGCGTGCCACTATATTATGGACAGGATTGAGTGTGTTCGTAAATTCAGAGCGGAGAGCAAAGCGGAATCAACTAGAAAATTCGCTGAAACTCCATTGTTATTTGCTCAAATCACGCAGCCGATGGGAGTTGACTTTTTGATCGTGCCGTCGGTTTCGTCGGAACGTAGGCGATATGTCCCGATTGGTTTTGTGAATTCAGAGGTAATAGCTTCAAACGCCGTGCAGATCGTGCCTAATGCTACACTGTATCACTTCGGCGTTATGACATCCAATGTGCATATGGCATGGATGAGGGCGGTATGTGGACGATTAGAAATGCGTTATCGTTATTCCAAAGACATCGTCTACAACAATTTCCCGTGGCCGACGCCTACGGAGGAGCAGAAAGCGAAGATAGAGCAGACGGCGCAGGCGATCCTTGACGCAAGGGCAATTTACCCCGATTGTTCGCTTGCGGATCTCTATGACGAGACCACCATGCCCGTGGAGTTGCGCCGCGCACATCAACAAAACGACAAAGCCGTCATGCAGGCTTACGGCTTTTCCATAAAAATGACGGAGAGCGAGTGCGTTGCCGCTCTCATGAAAATGTATCAGGAGTTGACCAAAGACAAATGAGCGAAGGAAACACCCTCGAATATTTCGAAAAGAGGTATCATGCAAAGTCCGACATAGCATATCACTACACTTCTTTGGAAGCGTTTATGTCCATTGTCCAAAGCAAGACTTTCCGCCTGACATCGTTGAATGTAACGAATGACACAACGGAAGCAAGTTATTCTTTTGATTCATATATAAGTAATTTGGAAGAAGTTTTGTGCGAGGTGTTGGACGATGAATTTGCAGAGAAAATAAGAGAGGCAATAAAGGCAATTGGTAAGAAAAGAATTGAAAGTGAAATTAACGACATGCAGCTTCATGCTTTGTCTTTATCAACGGAGAAAGATAACATGCTGCATTGGAAAGCTTATGCTCAAGCAGGTACCGGAATTTGTATAGGGCTTAATACAAGCGCAATATCTGCAATGGCAAGGAAAATAAAGTGCGAGCATGTCAATAAATTTCTCATGAGAACAAAAGTAATATACAAAGAGGATGAAATAAAGAAATGCATATTAAAAAATATAAAACTTGGAAAATTTATTTTAGACAAATGCAAGGATCTACCAAAAGATCGCATGCAATCTATTATTGAGTTAACAATGATACAAACTCCGTTGTTTATTTTGCGGAAGAGTGTAAAGCATGCGAGCTTTTTTGATGAGCATGAATTGCGAATAGTGTTTGATGCTAATAGATTTGACAATTTTTATGAATTATGTAAAGAATATAAATCTCGAGACGAAATAGAAGATGATTATAATGATATGGAAAAAATTGCGAAGCATCTCAAATTGAATGAAAAGCTGTTTTATTTATCGCAATACGGGATCAAGTCATACCGCAACTTGTGTTTTAATGAAGTGTGGGGCAGCGGAGTGATCCCCGAGGTCATCTTGGGGCCGCTGTGCAGACAGAACAAAGACGAATTAGAGTCGTTTTTGGAGAGCAACGGTTTGTATGGTGTGGAAATAAGCGATTCTAAAGTGCCGATAAGATAACCAAAATTCCGTGCAAATCCGGGGTGAAAACGTTTTACATTATTTTTTTTATGTGATAATATAGGCAAGGTACTTCTCACGAGGTCCGTCCGAAACTCCGTGGTCGGACTTGGTCTGAAGCGAATCATTTATCCAACGAAGGAGGTTAAACAATGGATAAACTTCAAAAGCAAGAGATCATCGCAAAGTACGGTCGCAAAGAGGGCGACACCGGTTCCCCCGAAGTGCAGATCGCGCTTCTCACCGGCAGGATCCAGGAGCTCACTGAGCACCTCAAGGTCCACACCAAGGATCATCATTCCAGACGCGGTCTGCTCATGATGGTCGGTCAGAGAAGGAGCCTGCTCGATTACCTCAAAAAGACGGACATTGAGCGCTATCGTGCCATCGTTGCGGCATTGGGGATCAGAAAGTAAAAGAGTCGGGTGCGTTTTGCGCACCCGCTTTTTATAAAAACGGGGCATGACGGAATGCCCGGAAGGAGTTAATATGGAAAGAAAAATTTTCAAGACAACAGTCGGCGGCAGAGAGATGACCGTCGAGACCGGAGCCTACTGCGGTCAGGCGAACGGCAGCTGCATCGTGCGCTGCGGCGACACCGTGGTCATGGTCAACGCCACTATGGCGAAGGAACCCCGCGAGGGCATGGACTACTTCCCCCTCAGCGTGGACTATGAAGAGAAGATGTACGCCGTGGGCAAGATCCCCGGCGGCTTCAAGAAGAGAGAGGGCAGAGCGTCCGACAAGGCGATCCTCACCGCGCGTCTCATCGACCGCCCCATCCGTCCTCTGTTCCCCAAGGGGATGTACAACGACGTTTCCGTCGTTGCCACCGTGCTTTCGGTGGACACCAATATCCCTCCCGAGGTGTTCGGCATGATCGGTTCTTCCGTCGCGCTGTCCATCTCCGACATCCCCTTTGCGGGCCCCACGGGCTCCGTGGTGGTGGGCCTCGTTGACGGCGAGTACGTCATCAACCCCGACAGCGCGCAGAGAGCGAAGTCCAAGCTGCACCTCAGCCTTTCCGGCACCCGCGACGCCATCATGATGGTGGAGGCGGGAGCGGACGTCGTCACCGAGCAGGAAATGCTGGGCGCCATCCTCTTCGGTCATGAGGAGATCAAGAAGATCGTCGCATTCATCGACGGCATCGTCGCCGAAGTCGGCAAGCCCAAGATCGACATCGAGCTCGAGACCATCCCCGACGACATCAACGAGGCGGTTCGCGCCTATGCGGACAAGAAGATGGACTACGTCCTCGAGAGCTTCGACCGCACCGAGCGCGACCACAGAGAGGACGAGCTCAACGCCGACGTCCTCGCGCACTTCGCGGACGACTTCAACGACGTCGCGAAGAAGACCAAGTTCATCCTCGACAGTCTCTATTACCTCAAGAAAGAGAAGGTCCGCGCCAAGATCCTCGACGGCGGCGTGCGTCCCGACGGCAGGAGCCTCACGGACATCCGTCCCATCTGGTGCGAAGTGGGTCTGCTCCCGCGCGCTCACGGTTCCGCCGTGTTCACCAGAGGTCAGACGCAGGCGATGACCATCGCCACCCTCGGCACCATCTCCGAAGTGCAGAAGCTCGAAGGGCTCGACGACGAGTACTACAAGAGGTATATGCACCAGTACAACATGCCCGGCTATTCCACCGGTGAGGCGAAGCCCCTCCGCAGCCCCGGCAGACGTGAGATCGGTCACGGCGCACTCGCCGAGCGCGCTCTCGAGCCCGTGCTTCCCAGCGAAGAGGAGTTCCCCTATGCCATCCGTACGGTCAGCGAGATCCTGAGCTCCAACGGCTCCACCTCGCAGGCTTCCGTGTGCGGCAGCACCCTTTCTCTGATGGACGCGGGCGTGCCCATCAAGGCGCCCGTCGCAGGCATCGCCATGGGTCTCATCAAGGACGCCGACCACCACAGAGTGGCTGTGCTCAGCGACATCCAGGGTCTTGAGGACTTCCTCGGCGACATGGATTTCAAGGTCGCCGGCACCGCGGAAGGCATCACCGCCATCCAGATGGACATCAAGATCAAGGGCATCGACGAGGAGATCCTCACCAAGGCGCTCGAACAGGCGCGCAAGGGCAGGCTCTTCATCCTCGACAAGATGCTCTCCGTCCTCCCCGCTCCCCGCAAGGAGCTCAGCAAGTGGGCGCCCAAGATCGTGTCCTTCTCCATCGATCCCGACAAGATCCGCGACGTCATCGGCAGCGGCGGCAAGACCATCAACAAGATCATCGACGAGACCGGTGTCAAGATCGACATCAACGACGAAGGGCAGATCTTCATCGCCTCCAATGACATGGACGCCATCGCGCAGGCCCGCAAGATCGTCGAGAACATTGTCCGCGACGTCGAAGTCGGCGATGTCTACGAGGGCAAAGTCGTCAAGATCATGGAGAACGACAAGGGTCAGTTCGGCGCCAGCGTCAACTTCGCGCCCGGCAAGGACGGCATGATCCACATCTCCAAGCTCTCCAAAGAGAGAGTCGACAAAGTCACCGACGTCGTCAATGTCGGCGACATCGTCCTCGTCAAAGTCATCAAGATCGACGAGAAGCATAGGGTAGATCTGCGCCTGAAAGAGATCCTCAAAAAAGCCTGAGGGCACTATTCGGCGAATAACATCGTCAAAGCCCTCCCGCCCTGCGAGTTACGTACGCATTAGTACGCGCCTCTTGTG
>ENA-OZYR01000215-OZYR01000215.1-human-gut-metagenome-genome-assembly--contig:-NODE-215-length-16635-cov-6.999517_pt1 | contig 16635 bp, 16 predicted proteins | sample MGYA00243636_ERZ654129 | MGnify/ENA primary metagenome ERZ654129 (study PRJEB26926, sample SAMN06165232) | human gut metagenome | biome: ENVO:00009003; feature: ENVO:2100002; material: ENVO:00002003... | reverse complement strand
GAGGAAAGCCCGAAGGGAAGGAGGGGGAAATCAAGATAACCCCCGAGACGAACAGTTTATTCGTCGCGTCCACGAGCACGACGCGCACTCCGAGCGAGTGTTGTCCGTGTACAATGACCATTTGGAGGCATTTTAACGTAAACTTCGTCCCAATCGTTTATTTGACTTTTTCCCGTCCCTACACTATAATAAAAAATGCAAGTGATAGGAAACTGTTACTATTAAGTTAGTGCGGTCTATCAAACGCCCCCGCTCATGTAGGAGTGGAGTTACAGCGGCTGAAATAAGCCGCTGTTTTTTACTAATTGCTTAGTGGTGAGGATTTTAAGAAACTTTACAGTTGGGAACGGGGTAAATTTGTAAAGAAACTTTACAAAAAAGAACCGTCCCCAAACGGAAAGTGTTTTCAATACTCGTCAAGACCGAGGATGCAGTCCGCCGATACGCCAGACGTGCGGCAGAGGGCGGTCATAAGAACGAGGCGCTGAAGCATAATGCGAGAAGACACAGCATAATAAATATAAACATGTAAGGTGTCAGTTTGGCATAGAATGCTTTCGGACGCAGCGCGATCGGGTGCTCGTAATACTTGGGCAGGATATATTCGTAGTAATAGTCGATGATGTATGGCATGAAAGCTACCATTGCGTCAAGCAGGAGTATGAGAATACCGCAGAATACGAACAGATAGATAAATTCGCTGCTGTCGGAGATTACGACGCAGGCCGTGATGACGCTCATCGAATAAGAGAGCATAATGAGGATGAATGCCGTGATACGTTTGCCGTTCTCGTTGCGTGATTTTGTCATCTTGCATACCCCCTTATCTCTATAAGTTTTAAGGAAACAGACCTATAGGGGAAAGTCCCGGAAGCGACGTTGTTCATGGTTATGCTCTGCTCCGGAGAGAGCGTAAAATCACGGGAAACGGTTGTTGTACGCGTTTCGCCGTTGTTTTTATACCCTGTTGTCATCTCCCATGTGGCGCTGATTTCGAGATTGCGGTCGCTCCTGTTGGTCACGGTGAGGTCTACGGTAAAAAATGTCCCCGTTGTAGGGACATTGAGGTAGAAATTGTAGCTCATGTAACGCTGGTAGTTGGCGAGCGAGAGTTCCACAGGGGTGTAACGGACGGTGATGATCGTGATCATCGCCGCAAGCGATAAAACAAAAACCGCCACCGCAATGATGAGATAGGTCTTTGCGGTGACGGCGTTGCGCACGGACTCCGGCGCGCCCGTCGTCTGCGGGCTGTCGTTGAACTCCGAAGCGGGGATGATGTAGGTGAGCCTGTCCGTATCCGGTTTGGGTGCGGCGGATCTCTTCGGTGCGTCCGTGCGGACGAAATGCCCGGGAGAGACTTCCTTCATGCCGTTTGCGTCGGTCTCGTGTGAGGGAGGCGCGTCGTTTTGTCCGTCGTCTCCTTTGTCGTTGCCGTCTGCGTTGCCGCCGTTGTCTGTGCCGCCCTTGCCGCCGTCAAGCGGGAGAGGGGAGCGATTGCGGTAGGTGCAGAAGGTGAAGGTGAAGCCGCTGTCCGAGACGGGGGCGGACTCTTCGGCAAGTTCCCACTCGGGGAGCAGGTCGAGGTTTTCGTAAAATACCTGCGCGCCGCCGTCCGCGCGCACTTTGGTGACTATAGCCTCCGAGCAGTAGGGCAGAAGAGTGCGGTACATCATCGCGCCGCCGATGACGTAGACGTTGTCGGGAGCGTAGCCCGCGACGGTGTGTAAGAGCTCGTCGAGGGAGCGCACGAGAGTGTATCCTTTCTCGGCCGCGTCCTCGTCGCTGCCCTCGGGGTTCAGGACGATGTTGACGCGGTTTTTGAGGGGCATGCCGCCGGGGAGAGACAGCAGGGTGTTGGAGCCCATGACGACGATCTTGCCGCGCGTGTGCTCCACAAAGTGGCGCATGTCCGCCTTGATGTCAAAGAGCAGACCGTTATTCTTGCCGATGCCCCATTTTTCGTCTACCGCAACGATTGATTTCATCCGCTTTCTCCTGTCGATTGCTTTGCGCCGGTGCGCGACCGATTATTGCTGTGCGGCACGCGTTGCTTGTTATGAGTAAGAAGTCGTGCATGGAGTACAGCCGTAGTTTAGGGGGTGTGGGGGAATAATTCCCCCGCTAGACCGCCACTTCCACCCGTTCGCCGAGAGGGGTGTACTCGTAGTTCTCCAGCTCGAAATCGTCCACCGTGAAGTCGTAAAAATTCTTGATCTCGGGGTTTATCGTGAATTTCGGTGCGTTGAACTGCGGGTTCTGCAATATGCGCTCCACTATCGGCACATGGCGGTCGTATATGTGCGCGTCCGCGATGACGTGGACGAGCTCGCCCGCTTTCAGTCCGCTCACCTGCGCGAACATGTGCAGCAGCACCGCATATTGCACCACGTTCCAGTTGTTGGCGGTGAGGGTGTCCTGGCTGCGCTGGTTGAGGATGGCGTTGAGCCTGTCCCCGGACACGTTGAAGGTCATGGAGTAGGCGCAGGGGTAGAGGTTCATCTCGTGCAGGTCCTGGAAGGTGTAGATGTTGGTCATTATCCTGCGCGAGGAGGGGTTGTTCTTGAGGTCGTAGAGCACCCTGTCCACCTGGTCGAACTCGCCCTCTTTGTAGATGTGTTTGACCCCGAGCTGATAGCCGTACGCCTTGCCGATGGAGCCCGTCTCGTCCGCCCAGCTGTCCCAGATGTGGGAGTTGAGGTCGTGCACGTTGTTAGACTTTTTCTGCCAGATCCAGAGGATCTCGTCCACCGCCGCCTTGAAGTTGGTCTTGCGCAGGGTGATGATGGGGAACTCCTCCGAAAGGTCGTAGCGGTTGATCACGCCGAATTTCTTGACGGTGTGCGCGGGCGTGCCGTCCGCCCAGCGGGGACGGACGGGAAGAGCGGTGTCCCACACGCCGTTGTCTATGATGTCGCGGCAGGTCGCGACGAATATCTTGTCTGCTTTGCTCATTGTGTGTTCCTATGTGCCGCGGCTGCGCCGCATTTTGCCGCCGCGCCGTCGTCATTGCCGCAGGCACGGCCGCTTTTAGTGCCGCGCGCCGTACTTACTTGATGACGAGCTTGGAGTTGACGTCGCGCGCGGTCTCGCGGTCGATCTTGACTATGCGGCGGTCGTAGGTGACCAGCCCGTTGATCTCCTCCTCGACATCGCTCACCTGGGTGTAGACCGCGGCGGAGAGACCCTTGTCGATGGCGGGGATGACGCTCTTTTCGTACAGTTTGCGGAAGGCGGCGGCGAGCTGCTCCGGCGTCTTGTACATCTTGTAGCCGAAGAGTTTGTCCGGGCTGAACATGTGTCCCTCGGTGGGGAGAGAGTAGCCGCCGAACTCCGAGAGCACGATGCACCTCTCGTCGTTGGGGATGCGGATGGGCTTGAAGTAGACGTGCAGGCTCTTGAGCTGCGAAGTCTTCTTGCCCTGATCGTGCCAGCCGCTCACGCTGTCGATGATGCGGGTGGGGTCTGCTGCGCGGAGCATCTCGGTGATCTTCACGGAGTCGAACTGTCCCCAGCCCTCGTTGAAGGGCACCCAGACGGCGAGGGAGACCACGTTTTTGAGGCGGGCGACGGTGTCGTACATCTCGGAGATATACTCCTTTCTGCCTTCCTCGTCCGCGCGGGAGAAGAACTTATACTTGTTGTCCTTGAGGTGGATGCCGACGAAGGGCAGCACGCCTATCGCCGCAAAGTTGTAGTTCGTGCCGCCGGAGACCATGTCCTGCCACACCAGCACACCCTCTTTGTCGCAGTGGTAGTACCACCTGAGAGGCTCGATCTTGATGTGCTTGCGGATCATGTTGAACCCCAGCGATTTGACGAGTTTGACGTCGTATTCGAGCGCGGCGTTGGAGGGGGGGGTGAGCATGCCGTCCGACCAATAGCCCTGGTCGAGCACGCCGGTGTGGAAATAGGGCTTGTTGTTGAGCGCGAGGCGCTTGAAACCCTTGCGGTCCGTCACCACGGAGAACTTGCGCATCCCGAAATAGGAACGCACGACATCGTCGCCCACCTTGACGGCGAGGTCGTAGAGTTTGGGATTTTCGGGGGACCACAGCTCGTAGTTGTCGAGGTCGATCTCCGCGATCTTTCCCTGGACTTTGACGGCTTTGAGCAGCTTGTTGCCGTCCATGACGGCGATGTCCGCGCTGTCGGCGCCCACGGTGTCCAGCTTGAGGACGAGCTTGTCGCGGTCGATGTCCGGGATGATGGTGATGTCACCTAGGTACGCCTCGGGGACGCTCTCCATCCATACGCTCTGCCAGATGCCGGACTGCGGGGTGTACCAGATGCCGCCGTGGCGGAGCTTCTGCTTGCCGCGGGAATGATAGGAGGTGTCGGAGGGGTCGGTGACCAGCACTTCGAGGATGTTGCCGCCCGCCTTGACCACGCCCGTCACGTCAAAGCCGAAGGGAGTGTAGCCGCCCACATGCGTGCCGAGTTCGACGCCGTTGAGCACGACGGTGGCATAGCAGTCCACCGCATCGAAATGCAGGAAGGTGTGAGCTTTGAGGAAGCTCTCTTCCACCGTGAATTTGAGGCGGTAGCGCAGCTCGTCGTCGGGCTTGACTTCGATGCCCTCGGGGAGACCCGAAAGCAGGCACTCGGGAGAGTAGGGCACCAGGATCTTGCCCTGCCAGCCGGGGAAGCCGTCCTTGGACTTGTAGACGGCGTAGTCCCACCAGCCGTTGAGCGTCTTGTAGCTGTCACGCGCGAACTGCGGGCGCGGATATTCCGAAAGCGGAACGTCGGAGACCTCGAAAGGAGTCTTCAATCTGATGGTATTCATAATCCCTCCGTTATACATGACCGCGCCGGATGCGCGGTTTAAGTTTCGTTTTGTGCGCGAAGGCGCGCGGTTTTGTCAGTCAAGGTCGAAATAGGCAAGCGTCTCGCCCTCGAAACTCTTGAGGGTGACGTCCTTTTCGTTGAGCACCGCATAGCTTTGCGGAGTGCCGTCGAAGGGGATGCCCACCGATCCGACGCAGACATAGTGCACGCCGTCGCGGACGGTCACGGACGGCTTGTGGAAGTGTCCGTAGAAGACCACGTCGCCCGCCTTTACGCCCGTGGGCGGGTTGTCGGGGTTGAACTTGTGCCCGTGCGTGAAGAACACGGTGTGCCCATCCCATTCCATGTGGAAGTCGCCTATGATGGGGAAGTTGGAGATCATCTCGTCCACTTCGCTGTCGCAGTTGCCCTTGATGACGGTGATGAAGCTCATCGCGTCGTTCAAGAGCTTCGCCACGCGCATGGGGGCGTATCCCTCGGGCAGGGGATTGCGGGGACCGTGATTGTAGGTGTCTCCGAGCAGCACCACCTTGGTGTCCGGGTGCTCGGGGAGCGCGGAGTCCACGATGGAGAAAAACTTTTCGAGGCTCACAGCGGAGCCGTGGATGTCGGATGCGACGAAAATTCTCATGTTTACCTTCTTAAGTGTATCGTTCCGGGAAAGGGAAGGTCAATATCTGTCCCGCCCGTCGTAGTCTCTGCCGCGGTCGTAGTCTCTGCCGCGGTCGTAGTCTCTGCCGCGGCCGTAGTCTCTGTCGCGGTCGTAATCGCGGGGACGCTCGCGTTCGTAGTCGCGGTAGCCGCGGTCGTAGCGGTCGCGGTCCGCCTCATAGCTGCGCGCACGGTCGTAGTCTATGCCGCCGCGCTCGGGTTCCTGCCTGCGCATCGCCTTGCGCTTGTCATATCCCTTATCTCCGGACACGGGCTTGAAGAGCAGGAAAACGATGATGAGCGCGGGCACTGCGATCCCGATGATGAGGATGATGCGGAGCGCGTCCGAGGGTTCTCCGCCCGTGAGGTCGCCGTCCGTGACGTCGGGCTCGGGGTCTTCGGGAGCGAGGAGCTCAGCCCGTCTCGCCTCCGCCACGGGGTGCCAGCTCACCGTGAAGGGGGCGAAGGATGAGACGTCCGCAATGCCGTATTTGACGGACGCGCCGTTCTTTGCGATGAAGGCGATGCTGCTGCCGCCCTCCGCCGCCGCGCCGATGTAGAAGAGTTCGTCCGCGTCCGTGACATAGGTGCCGTCGGCGAGCCTGACGGCGGCGCCCTCCGCAAGCGTGACGGGGATGAGGGGGGAGGCTTCCGCCGCGCCCTCGGGGAGAGAAGTGACCAGCATGTCGTCCGTCACTTCACCGTCGATGTAAAAGCGCAGTGCGGCAAATTCGCCGTCCATGACGTAGAGCGAGCCGTAGCGCGAGACCTTATAGTAGTAGCTTTTCTGCAAAAAGAAGACGTTGCCCGTCGTGTCCGTGCGGGCGACGATGTCGGAGGGAGAGGACGCGGAAGACGCCGTCAGTTCCTCATCCGAAGGGGAGATGCAGATGTAATAGTCATTCCCCGCCGCATACGCCGTGTCCGCGGAAGCGGGTGCGAAACCGCACGCCGTGAGCGAGAGGGCAAGCATTACGAGCGCAAGTGCGGGGACGAGAAATTTCTTCATGCTCATATATTACTACAATAATAGACGAAAATAAAGTCTTTAAGAACAATTCTTCCGTTTTTTCGCCGCGCAAAAACTTGTGCGCGCACCTTCGTTTTGAAAGGGCGCCGTTTTTCCGCGGCATTTTCCGTTTCCCCGCAAGACCTGTCGCCGCGTTGCCTATGACGGTCGGCGTGCCGTGAGGGGACTAAATCGCAGGCTTCTGTCCGAGCTCAGCCGCTCATACCGAAACGGGTCTGCATCGTTTCCTCCAGAGATGCCGTGGATGCGGTGACATAAAACTTTGCATTTTGCTGAGAGCGCGGTTTAGCATTCGGGCATGGACGGGAATCGGACGGTGCTCGACATCCTTGCCATAGAGAGGGAACTCGCGGCGAGGAAAAGAGAGGCGCTCAGAAACTACAACCGCGAAAAGGTGCACTCGAAACAGATGGAATTCCATCGCTCGGAGCGCCGCAACAGATGGGTGTTCGGCGGCAACCGCTCGGGCAAGACGGAGTGCGGCGCGGCGGAGAGCGTATGGCTCGCCCTCGGAGAGCATCCCTTCAAGGTCAACCGCCCCGACGTTCAGGGGTGGGTGGTCAGTCTCACCCGTGAGGTGCAGAGGGACGTCGCGCAGGCGAAGATCCTGAAATATCTCCCCGCAAGACGCATCGAGGACATCGTGATGGCGAGCGGCAGAAAGGGTGCGCCCGAGTACGGCATCATAGACCACATCGTCGTGCGCAACGCCTTCGGCGGGTTCTCGAAGATCGGCTTCAAATCCTGCGATCAGGGGCGGGAGAAGTTTCAGGGCACGTCGCTGGACTTCGTGTGGTTCGACGAGGAGCCGCCTCTTGACGTCTATGAGGAGTGCAGGATGCGCGTCTTCGACCGCAAGGGGTGGATCTTCGGCACAATGACTCCATTGAAGGGGCTCACCTGGGTGTACGGCGAGATCGAGCTCAACGAACGCAATGACCCCGAGGTGTGGTGCACCCACATGGAGTGGAAGGACAACCCCTACCTCGACCCCGAAGAGGCGAGGAACATGGCGGCGCTGATGTCCGAGGAGGAGCAGCAGTCGAGAAGGTTCGGACGATTCAGTTCGGGGCAGGGGCTGGTGTATCCGGAGTTCGACCCCGAGCGGCATGTCATCGACCCTTTCGATGTCCCTGCGGACTGGCAGTGCGCGGCGTCCATCGATCCGGGGCTCAGGAACCCGACGAGCTGTCACTTCTACGCGGTGGACTACGACGGGCGGATATACGTCGTCGGGGAGCACTACGAGCGGGGACGGGACATCGACTGGCACGCGGAGAAGATCCTCGCGCTTGCGGACAGGCTGGGCTGGCGGCGGGACTCGTCGGGAAGGCTCCGCGCTCTCATCGACAGCGCGGCGTCACAGCGTACGCTCGCCTCGGAAAAGAGCGTCGCGGAGCTCTTCTATGAGAGGGGGATCTCGGTGAATACCCGCGTGAACAAGGATTTATACAGCGGGATCCAGCGCTTAAAGTCCTTGTTTTGCAAAGATCCGCCGGAGATCTTCATCTTCCGCACCTGCGTCGATCTCATCCGCGAACTCAAAGGCTATTGGTGGGGAGAGGGGGACAGACCGCGCAAGATCGACGACCACGCTCTCGATGAGCTGAGATACTTTGTGATGTCGCGCCCCGCGCCCTCTCTTCCGCCCGCGCCGGAGAAGAGCGTGATCCAGAGGGACAAGGAGAGCCTCGTCCGCTCCGTCAGAAGGGAGAAGGCATGGATGACGAAATTTTGAAGACCCTCCTCAAGAAGGCTACGGGCTATTCCCGCGACGAGGTGCAGGAGGAGTACGCCGTCACGCCGGAGGGGGATATGGTGCTCACCAAACGCAAGGTGACCAAGAAGTATTACCCGCCGGACAGCACCGCGCTCAAGACCTATCTCGAGCTCGCTTCCGAGCGGGGGACGGAGGAGATGAGCGACGAGGAACTCGCGGCGGAAAAGGCGCGCCTGCTCAGGGAACTCGCCGAAGAGGAGAAACGCGCGTCTGCGGCGGAGCGCCGCAAGGGGACGCGAAAAGGAGTGAAAAATGTCGAAAGTTGAACAGGACATCGTCTCGGCGGTGTTGGAGGACTTCCGCAAAAGGCAGGAAGCCCGCCGCCCCGTCGAACTGAATTGGCGGCTGAACATGAACTTTGTCATCGGCAACCAATTTTCGGAGATCACGCCGCGCGGGGACGTGGAGGAGTACGGCAGGCAGTATTTCTGGCAGTGCAGGGAGGTGTACAACCACATCGCGCCCATCCTCGAGACGAGGCTCTCCAAGCTCGCGAGGGTGAAGGCGAAGGCGACGGTGCGCCCCTCTTCCCCCGACGACGCCGACCGCGCATCTGCGGAGGTCGCCACCAAACTCGTGCAGGCGGTCTCCGCCGAGAACGGGTTCAGCGCGCTCATGAGCGAGGCGAACGTGTGGAGCGAGGTGACGGGCAGCGCCTTTTATAAGGTGAGCTGGGACACCGCAAAGGGCATGGCGCTCGACGCGGACGGGAAACTCCGCGAGGGGGAGGTGAAGATCACCGTCTGCCCGCCATTCGAGATCTTCCCGGAGAACATCGCGCTCTCGGAGCTGGACGCGCAGCCCTCCGTCATGCACGCCAAGGTGATGGGCACCGAGGACGTCTTCCGCATATGGGGGAAGCGCGTGGAGGGCAGGACGCTCAACGTCTTTTCATTTGAGAACGCGGACGTTTTGGGCGGTCTCGGCTATCACGCCACCGTCCCGAAGATGGTGACGGAAGCGCGGGAGGACGCGGTGCTCGTCATCGAGAAATATTCCATGCCCACCGAGGCTTATCCCGACGGCAGGCTGCTCATCGTCGCGGGGGACGCGCTGGTGCATGACGGACCCTTGCCATATCTCAACGGCGAGGACGGCAAGCGCGGCTATCCCTTTGCCAGGCAGGTGTGCCTCGAGACCCTGGGCAACTTCTTCGGCGGGAGCGTGGTGGAGCGCATCATCCCCGTGCAGCGCGCCTACAACGCGGTGAAGAACCGCAAGCACGAGTTCATGGACCGCATCGCGATGGGGGTGCTCGCCGTAGAAGACGGCAGCGTGGACACGGACGCCCTCGAAGAGGAAGGGCTGCCGCCCGGCAAGATCCTGGTGTATCGCCAGGGGAGCGCGCCGCCCGTCCTGCTCAACGCCGGGCAGGTGCCCTCGGAGTTCAGCCGCGAGGAGGAGAAACTTCTGAACGAGTTTGTCATGATCAGCGGCGTGAGCGAGGTCACCACCTACTCCCAGGTGCCGAGCAACGTCGCGTCGGGGACTGCGATCTCTCTCCTGCTCGAACAGGACGACACCCGCATCTCCCTCACGGCGGACAGCCTCCGCGAGGCGGTGAAGAGGGTGGCGAAGCAGATCATCAGGCTTTATAAGCAGTTCGCCGCCGCGCCTCGCATGATGAGGGTCGCGGGGGAGGGCGGCGATGTGGAAGTGCTGCAATTCTCCGCGAGCGACCTCGGCTCCGAGGACGTCACCTTCGACACGATGAACGAGATCGAGGACTCCCTCTCCGCCCGCCGCGCGATGGTTTTCGACCTTCTGAACCTCGGGCTTTTCGCGGACGAGAACGGGGTCATCTCTTCCCGCACCAAGACCAAACTGCTCGAGATCCTCGGCTTCGGCGGCTGGGAGCACTCCCGCGACACCGACGAGGCGCACATCGCAAAGGCGGAGAGGGAGAACTTCGAGCTGCGCACCGCGGACGTCACCCCGGACGTGTTGGACGACCACGCCCTGCACATCGCGGAGCACACCCGTCTTGCGGTGTCCGCCCCCTGCGAAAAGGACGAAAAATTCCGCGCGAGGGTGAGCGCTCACATCAACAAACACAAGGAACTCGCCGCGCTCTCGCAGGGCGTCGTCGAACTCGAGAAGAAGTTCAGAGGTGAAGAGGATGAAGAAAGAGGCTAAGCCTGCGGGCGAAAAGGATAAGGAAAGAGAGGCGGCAGTCCTCGAAAAAGAGGACGTCCCGGCAGCGCCCGAGGACGAAACGCCCGCGGATGAAGTCCGCGGGACACCCGCCGTCACGGACGGCGGCAACGGCAAAAACGAGGCTCTCGGCAAATTCAGGAACCCCGAGGAGCTGCTCAAAGCATACGGCGAGCTGGAGCGCGAGTTCACCCGCCGTTCCCAGAGGCTGGCGGAGGCGGAGAAGAAACTCGCCGAAGCGCAAGCCCCCTACGCCCCGGACGGGAAAGAGTGGAAGGAGACGGTGGACAAGTTCTTTGAAAAGTTCCCTGCCGCCAAACCTTTCGCGGGCAGGATGGCGAGAGAACTCATGCGTCATCCCGAACTCAGAAGGGAGCGCGGGTGCCTCGGGGACGCGCTGATGAGGGTGCTCGTCTCCGAGTTCCGCACCCCCGAGCAACTCATGTCCGACGGACAATTCCTGAAGGATCACGTGCTGACCTCAACCGTCGTAAAGGCGGCGGTCATAGAGGGCTATCTCAAGGGGCTGAGGGAGGGACAGCCTCCCGCCGTCATGCGCGACGGAGGGCAGTTCGGACCCGCGCCCCGGAGAAACCCCAAAAGCATCGAAGAGGCGGGAGACCTCTTTTTGAAAGACAACGGATAGGAGAACATCATGGTCACACTCAGCAATGCGGACAAAGCATTAAAGACATTTTATCTCGGCGTTTTGGCAGATCAACTCAACGTTGGGGTGAATCCGCTCCTCGCCAAGATCGGTCAGACCGGCGCCGACGTCTGGGGCAAAGAGGTGAGGAAACTCGCCCCCTACGGCATCAACGGCGGCATCGGCTCGGGCAGCGAGACGGACGCGCTCCCCGCAAGCGGCGGCAACAATTACGCGCAGTTCACCCTCACGCTCAAGAACCTCTTCGGCAAGATCGAGATCTCGGACAAAGCCGTCCGCGCGTCACAGAACAGCGCCGGCGCTTTCGTCAACCTGCTCAACGCCGAAATGGACGGGCTGCTCAAAGCCAGCAAGTTCAACTTCGGCAGGATGCTCTACGGTGACGGCAGCGGTCTCATCGCCACCACCGTGGAGAACGTCGGCGACAGCAACGACATCCTCACCGTGGACAGCGTCCGCGCTCTCATGGAGGGCATGACGGTGGACGTCTACAACGCCTCCGACGTCAAGGACGCGACGCTCAGCGGCTCGCGCATCCTCACCATCGACCGCGACAGCAAGACGGTGAAACTCAGCGCGACGGCGTCTTCCAAGATCGGCGCGGGCTACAAGCTCTATGTGCAGGGTTCCAAGGGCAACGAGATCACGGGGCTTGAAGCCGTGTTCGGCGACACGCCCACCATCTACGGGCTGGACCGCGCGGATTACAGCTTCCTGAAGCCCTACGTCAAGAACGTGAGCGGCACCGTCACCCCCGGCGCCATCCAGTCCGCCATCGACGTCATCGAGGAAGTGGCGGGCGGCAGCGTGGATTTCATCGTCTCTTCCTTCGACGCGAGAAGGCAGTATGTCGATTTCCTCACCGCCAACCGCACCAACCTCGACTATATGAACCTCGACGGCGGCTATAAGGCGCTCTCCTACGCGGGCGTGCCCTTCGTCGCGGACAGGTTCGTCGCCGACGGCACCGTCTATCTCCTCAATTCCGAGGACTTCAAGCTGCATCAGCTCTGCGATTGGAGATGGTTGGAGGGCGAGAGCGGCAGCGTGCTGCATCAGATCCCGGGCAAGGCGTCTTATTCCGCCACCCTCGTCAAATACGCCGATCTGCTGTGCGCGCGTCCCATGGGACAGGCAAAGCTCGTCTTCGACGGCAGCTCCTCGGGCAGCGTGAACTATCACACCGTCACCTTCGACAGCGACGGCGGCACCGACGTCATCGCGCAGACCGTCCTCGACGGCGGCAAAGCCACCGAACCCAAGGATCCCACCAAGGCGAGCGTGTCCTTCGAGTGCTGGAAACTGGACGGCGCGGAGTTCGACTTCGACACTCCCGTGACGGACGACATCACTTTGGTGGCGAGCTGGCTGTGAGAGAGGAGCATCTCATACCCGTCTCCTCCGACCTTTACTCCATAGGGGAGAGGCTGAGAGAGATAGACGGCAGATACGAGCTTTTCTACAACGCTAAGCTCGACAGATACGAGATCCACGCATCGGGGGCGCTGCAACTTGCGGTGCCCCGCGGGGAGCTGGACGCGCGCGTCATCGCGCGCGTCCGCGAGACCCGCGTCGAGAGGCGGGACGCGCTGCTCGAAAGCATCGAGCGCGCCTGTCTCTCAGCCGCACGCGCCGCGGAAAAGCGCGCACTCGAAAGGGCGGAAGCCGCTCTTTCGGGAGAGGAGGGATCATGTTGGTGAAGGAAGTCATCGGCGAGTGCCTCGTCAAACTCGGCAAGGAAAATTTCATTGACGAAGCGGAGCTCACCGACGAGCAGCAGGCGCTCGTCGACAGGCTGCTCGCCGCGCTCAACATCGCGTATAAGGAGGCGGTGACGGAGTTCATCCCCCTTTACTGCGAGGAAGATGTGACGGTGAGCGGCGGCGTCATCGACGTCTCCGGGCTGTCCCGTCGCATCCTTTATCCCGTCGCGCTCTCGTCGGGCGGACGGGCGAGAAAGGTGTGGGTGCGCCCGGAGGGGCTTTCCGCGGACGCGGAGGGCAGAGCGACGCTGAGATATGCCTATCTCCCCGAGGACGTCACCCTCTCGTCGGACATCGCGGATATGCGTCTCACGGCGGGGGTGCTCTCGGACGGAGTCATCGGGGAATACTATCTTGCGGACAAGGTGTTCGAGCTCGCGGAGGCTTATGAGACATCCTTCCGCGAGGCGCTCTCCGCCGTGCGCTACAAGGGGCGTCCCATGACCCTCGGCGCCGGGAGGTGGAGAGGATGAAAGGGATAAATTCCGTTTCGCGCACGCTGCGCGTGGGGTTCGAAGGCATCCGCAACACCGTGGACGAAAGCGCCATGGACTGGAGTTTCACCCCGGAGATGTTCAACTACCGCATAGAGGACGGCGTCCTCACGGGCGGGATCGGTCTCATGGCGGCGAGCGGCTTCCATCAGACCGCGGACGGAGTGCGCAGAGACTATCCCGCGCTCCCCGCGGGCGTGGAGGTCGCACACATCTTCCACTATCGCAGGCGCTCGCAGGGCAACTACGACGACAGGCTGGTCATCGGCACCTCGACGGGCGCGATCTATTACACCGCGGTGTTCGCTTCGGACACCTGGCACCTCGTGGAAGGCTACACCTTGCAGGGGGACGCTTCGGCGGTGTGCTACAACTACGACGGCAAGGATGTCCTGTTGCTGTGCTCGGAGGGGAGCCCGCTCGCCGTGCTGGACGACGGGACGGTGACCACGGTCACTTCCGCGCCCCGCTTCACCTCGGTGACGGTGCACAACGAGAGGGTGTACGGCACGGTGAGCGGCACGAGCGAACAGCTCTGGTTCTCCGACAATTTCGACCCGGAGAATTGGACGGTGTCGGGGGATGAGGCGGGCTACATCTCCTTCCAGGACGAGTGCGGCGACGCGCTTGCGGCGGTGTCCTTCCTCGGCTATCTCTACATCTTCCGCGAGCACGGCATACACCGTCTCACGGCATACGGCGATCAGAGCGAGTTTTCGCTGAAAAAGCTGTTTACCGCTACGGGAAGGATATATAAACATACGATAGCGTTGTGCGGCGACAGGATAATGTTCCTCACCGACGAGGGGATCTTCTCCTTCGACGGCTACTCGGCGACCCCCGCCGTAAAGGAATTTCCCGACATAGAATACCCCTCGCATTGCAGGGCGGCGTACCACGACGGGGCTTATTGGCTGAGCTGTTTCACCGACATAGGCGAGCTCGCCATCGGCGTGTGCACGACGGACGCGCTCGTCAGGTGCGACCTCCGTGACGGCAGCCTCGCCGTCCTCGCGGGGGAGGACATCCTCACCATGTGCGCGGTGCGCTCGCACACCGCGGACGACATCGTCTTTGCGGTGGATACGGACGAGGGATGCAGGCTCGCATCCGTTGCGGAGAACGGGCTCGTCTTCGGCACGCCCACCCCGAAGATCTATCGCTCGCCCTACGGCGACCTCTTTTCCTCCGCGCTGAAAACGGTGCTCGACGTCACCCTCACCACCCGTTTCGCCGCGGAACTCAGGGTGATCACTGACGGCGAAGCGCACTCATTCGCGCTGCCCGCGTCGGACGCTCCGCAGACGGTGTTCGTCGGCAAGAGCGGGGTGAAGATCGGCATCGAACTGCGCTCCTCTTCGGGGCTCGCGCACATCACTCAGCCCGTCGTGAGGCTGAAACTCACCGCAGGGAGGTAACATGAACATCAACGAGATCGCGTCTTTGGTGGAGGAACTCGACTACCGCGTGAAGACATTGGAGAAAAAGGTTGCGGAACTCATCGCCGCCGCGGCAAATGCGGCTCCGCAGCAATGACGGAGGAAGATATGGCATCGTTTTGGGACGAATTCAAGGATCTGTTCAAGACGGATTCTCAGCGCAAAGAGGAAAGACAGAATGAGATCGCCGCCGCTCTCGAGGCGGAAAAGGCGGTCACGGACAGGCTCGCCGAGCTCGACCGCGAATATCGCGAGTCCCTGCCCGAAGAGCCCGAGCCCGACCTCGACGCCCTCTTCCCCGAGAGCCTCGGGTTGGAGAAGGTGGAGCACACCCCTGCCACGGACGAGGAACTCGCTGCGCGCGCTCAGGCGGGCGTCGACTACGAAAAAGCCGCCGAAAAGAGGGACTTGGAGCACGGGTTCGGGCTGACCGAACAGGCTCTCGACGACCGCGCGGACGACGCGCGCGAAGACCTTGACGCCCGCTATCGCGAGCTCGGGGAGCTCTATGAAGAGCTGCGCAAGCAGACGGACAACGACGCCATCAGGCGCGGAGTCGCGCGCGGGAGTATCCGTTCGAGCGCGCAGCAGGCGCTCTCCGAGGAAAAGGCGGGGGCGGAACGCGCGAGCAGGGCGGAGTATGAGGGCGAGATGGCGGACATCTCCGCGGAGCTCGACGCCCTCAGGCGGGAGCAGGACGCAGCCTTCGAGGAGCTGGACCTCAAATACGCCGCGGAACTCGAGGAGCGCATCGCAGATCTCAAAGAGGAACGCGACAAGACCGCGCAAAAATACGCCGACTACAACAACGCCGTCGACGAGGCGGAAAGGGAATACGCCCTCCGGCGCGAGGACGACATCGCGGACTTCCTCGCGGAAAGGGAAAAGGAGCGGCTCGAGCGCGAGGAGCAGCAGCGCCGCGAAGAGGCGGAGTTCGGCTACCGCGGCGCCAAGCAGGAGAATTATGCCGAGCGCTACAACATCGCCCTCGACTTCTACGCCTCTCTTTCCCCCGACATCGCCGCCGACGCTCTCGCCGCTTCCCCCTCCATGAAATACTACCTCGGCAACTATTACGACAAGCTGCTGGGGGTGTTGAAGGGGGATAGTTCCGCCACCTCCATCTACTTCTGAGCGCGCTATTTGGCGCAGCACTTTGTCAGCACCCCCTTTTCGGCTCGTTACGTACGACTAAGTACGCGCCTCGCCGAAAAAGGGGGTGCTTTCGCGTTCTGCATCCAAATATCGCGCTCAGACCTTCGGGCACTATTCGGCGAATTGCTGTGTCAAGCGCCTGCGGTCTGAACAGTCACGTACGGAAAAGTACGCTCCTGTCCATCCCGCAGGCACTTTCCTTGCACTTCATCCGAATATTGCCCTCAGCCCTGACGGCGTCATTTAGCGACCTGCTTTGTCAAAGCCCCGTTCCGCAATGCGGTCACGTACGTCTTAGTACGCTCCCTTTTGCGGAAGGGGCTTTTTCGCGCATCTCATCCAAATGGCGCCCTCAGCGAATTAGCGTTCGTGCGGGCGTCTTCGAGCACGACGAGCTCATATTCGGAGACGGTCTAACGAAAACTTCAAGCGTGACGCCCTTAGACCAGACGCTCACTTATTCGGAGTGGAGCCGCTCACCGACGCGCACTCATTCGGGGACGTGTTTGTGCACGATGTCTCTCATTCGGAGACGGAACTACGCGCCGCTCAGCCAAACTTGCACAGCGGGCGCTTGCGCTCGCTCTTGCAAGTCGCGGCGCGCTAAGTGAGTGCCGAGCAACGCCGTGAACTTAAATAGACACGGGCTTTAAGTTGCGAGCGCCGAATTCCTCCGCCCGTGCCGGGTTTTCAGTAAGTGCAGTTCTCCGC
>ENA-OZYR01000209-OZYR01000209.1-human-gut-metagenome-genome-assembly--contig:-NODE-209-length-16953-cov-7.117588_pt1 | contig 16953 bp, 15 predicted proteins | sample MGYA00243636_ERZ654129 | MGnify/ENA primary metagenome ERZ654129 (study PRJEB26926, sample SAMN06165232) | human gut metagenome | biome: ENVO:00009003; feature: ENVO:2100002; material: ENVO:00002003... | reverse complement strand
CTAATACTTGACTGTATTAGCAAGGCGAATGACGCGGTTCAGGCGGAAATCGGCGTCGCCGAACCCGGTTCGTATTATTCCGGTCCGGCATAGAGCGCAAACGGGGCGTCCGTGCGTGCAAAAAAGCACAAAAAAATGATGTTAAGATGACAAAACCGCGGCTTAAACCGCGGTTTCTGTCGTTTGTTCTGTCTGTGTTGCTGTGCTTTCGTTCAAGTCGGAGCCGTGTGCATTGAGGCTTCCGCTTGCGTTCTCACAAGGAATTGCCCGCCGCTCTGCGTGAATGTGCCCTAAGTGCGGTGTGGGCAAAGCGTGTCGGCACTCGGTGCGGGCGATGGGACTTCATCGTCAGGGTTGCGGGCGGAAGCCGTCAAGGGCGTTGAACCACACCGCCTTGTCAAAGCGGGGGTTCGCGGGGCTGGTCGAGGGGAGGGCGCACACGATGTCCGCGATGTCCGGATGCGCCGCGAGCAGGATGGAGAGTGCACGTTTGCCGTTGACGAATATGCGCGTGATGCCGTGCTCTTTGACGAAAGAGGTGACATCGGCGACCGAGTAGTCGCGTATGCTCGCGTCCTCTGAGCCTTTGATCTCGCATTCCGTCACCACATCCCATAGTGCGATGCCGTGTGATAAGACGAGAGCTTTCTTTTCCTCCGTCGTGACTGGGAGAGGGCAGTCGAAATATTCCGCCAGCGTCCCCCAGAAGCGGTTGCGCGGGTGACCGTAGTAGAAATCCGTCTCCCGCGACTTGACGCTCGGGAAACTGCCTAAGATCAGCGTGTCGCAGCTTTTGCCGAAGCAGGGCTCGAAACCTTTCACTCTCACGCGGAAATTTTACCGCCGAAGAAACATTTTGTCAAATTGCGCCCGACAGTTCCGTCCGCCGCACTCCGTGCGAGCGAGATAGGCGGGCGTATCATACTTTCGGGGCTGCACAAAATGACAAAGATGGCTTTCAATCTCTTGTGTGAAACGGGAGAAAGTGCTATAATCCCGTTATCGGGCGGGGAGCGGCGTATGCGGCACCCGTTTTTTGCAGGAAGGATATGACGAGATTTGCGGACGGTTTCAAAAAGTTCGCCTACACGGACTTCTACCTCGCGGCGTTCGCCGCCATAGTGTTCATCGGCTGGACGACGGAGAGCGCCGAGTTCGGTTTTGTCGCGCTCGTCGCGCTCACCTGCATCGCGCTTGTCGTCCTTGACGACATCCTGCCTCTCACCGCGCCCCTGTTTTATGCGATGTGCATGATATTTACGGACAAGGTGGAGGATTTCATCTTCATGTGGCCCACCTTCATCCCGCTCGGGCTCGCGGTGGTCTTCTTCCTGGTGCGCAACGCGAAGCGCGTCCGCCGTCCCGGCTCCATGACGGTGCCGCAGATCGCGGTGTCCGTCGCGCTCATCATAGGCGGCGCGGGCGTCGTGACCGCCGCGGACTATCTCAAAGCCCTCCCCAACACCCTCTTCCTCGGGATAGGGGTGCTGGCGGTCTACCTGCTCATCTATTGCTATGCGGCAAGGGACGACAAGAGGGACGTCGGCCTCTACTTTTCCAAGATGCTGATGTGGTTCGGCTTCGCGGTGCTGGCGGAGATGGTGGTGTGGTATATCCGCGCCGACCTCGCCCCCGCGGACTGGGGCAAAGTCGCCCGCGACTTCGGCTGGGGCATCGAGAACAATGCCGCGACCATCCTGAGCCTCTCCGCGCCCATGTGCTTCTATCTCGCGACGAGATACAGGTGGGGCGGAGTGTACGCGCTGTGCGGCGCCGCGCAATACATCGGCGTCATCCTGAGCTATTCGCGGGGCGGCATCCTGATGGCGGCGTTCACCGCGCCCGTGTGCGTGGTGCTGGGGCTCGTCAAAGCGACGGACAAAAAGCGCATGGGCATCGCCTACGCCCTCATCATCGCCGCGCTCATCGTCTGCTTCGGCGTCTATTTCGGCGAGATAGAGGCGGCGATCAAGAGCCTCTTCGACCAGGGCTTCGGACCGTCTCACCGCGACATCCTCTATGCCGAGGCGTGGGATCTGTTCACCGCGCATCCCTTCCTCGGCGTGGGCTTGGGCTTCTACGGCAACAACTTCGACATCAACACGATGCAGTTCTATTGGTTCCACTCCACGCTCTTCCAGGTGCTCGCCAACATGGGCGTGGTGGGGCTCGCGGCTTACGTCTTCTATTACATCGCGCGCTTCCGCACGATACGCCGTCTCCGCAACCCCTTCAACCTCTTCACGCTCGTCGCGTGGCTGGGCTTTGAGGGCTACTCCATGATGGACACCGGCACCTTCGTGCCCTTCCCCACAATGACTCTCGTGCTCGTGACGGCAGGCATAGCGGAGCTGGTCTCCTCCCGTCCGCAGTTCAACGGGGAAGCGGACAGCTACAACCGCACGTTCGCCCGCACGGGCGTCCCCGCGCTTGCGAGGAAGTACGACTCCTTCACCCCCGCCTACGTCCGCGAAGCGGCGTAAGAGGGAAGGGGAGAACTGGTGTTCCGTTTTCCCGCCCGGATGTCCGCGAGCAGGCGCAGAAAAACGAAATATGACAAAAACGCCGTTTATGCGGCGTTTTTTGATGATGAAATGCCGTTTGTGTTTTGGGCGCCCGGGAGCGTTACGAGAGCGTCTTTCGGCTTAGGGCGTCAGAAACGCGGCAAAACGGCGGGCGCCGTGGAGCGCTGCGGAAACATTTTCAGTTCTTAGGCGCCGCGATGCGTGACTTGCATTTTGCCGAGAAGAGCTTGTCGCGGACGGTGATCTTTTCCGCGGAGCACAGCCCGCCCGTGTTCAGCGCGCACTCGGCGGAGCATTGCACGATGCTGTCACGGTCGGCGCCGTGGAATTCTTCTCCCGCTTCCACATCCGCAAAGGACTGCGCGAGCGCGCCGCCCTCCCGCTTTATGCGGCTCAGGCACTTCGCGCCGTCCCCCACCGAGATGATGCCTGCCATACAGCGGCATTTGAGGTTGTGTTCGCAGCTTGACGTCTCACAGATGATCTCTTTCATTTTTTTTGCCTCCGGGGTTAGTGTTGCCCGTTCGTTCTCTTTTTATTCCGCTTCGCTCCTTCGCGGGCGGGCGGAGCTGTGCGTCGGACTGTTGTTGCCCGCAAGTTTTTGCCGACGGACACGCCAAAAGCATCGTTCCCATGACCGATGTGCACCATTCCGCACCCTTCCTTCACGTCTGCGGCTTGTAATGCGGCGCGGGGTGTGATATGATAAAAAAAAGGAGACAGCTATGAAAGTCATTCTCAACCAGGACGTCAAAGGTACAGGCAAAAAGGGCGAGATCGTCGAAGTCAACGACGGCTATGCCCGCAACTTCCTCTTGAAAAAGGGTCTCGCCATCGAGGGCACCACGCAGAACCTCTATGTCGCGGAACAGCGCAGGAAGTCCAAGGAGGCGAAGGACGCCGCCGAGCGCGCCGCCGCCCTCGAGACGGTCAAGAAACTCAAAGACGTCGTCGTCACCGTCAAAATGCGCGGCGGGGACAACGGGGGCAAGATGTTCGGCTCCGTCACGGGCGAGAACATCTCAGAGGCGCTCGCCGCCCTCGGCTACGACATCGACAAGAAAAAGATCGACATCAAGGAGAGCATCCGCGATTTCGGTGATTTCGAGGTGACGGTCAGGGTCTATCCCGAGATCAGCACGCGCGTGAAGATTCGCGTCGAACGCGCATGACGGAATATGCGGTGGACCTCGGCAGGGGCTTCTCCGTGTTGCAGGACACGGAGGGCTACCGCTTCACGCAGGATTCCGTAATATGCGCAAATCTGCTCTCCGCGGGCAGCCGTGACAGGCTGCTCGACCTCGGCTGCGGAGTCGGCATCATCGCCATCCTCGCCCTCCTCAAAAAGGGAGTGAAAGAGGCGGTGGGAGTGGAGCTCGATCCCCGCGCCGCGGAGCTCGCCCGCCGCAATGCGGAAAGGTGCGGGCTGAAGGCGCGGATGTCAGTGCTCTGCGCCGACGTGCGCGACGCGGCGAAACTCCTCGGGCGGGAAAGTTTCGACAAGGCGGTGTGCAATCCGCCTTATTTCGATTTTGAGGACGGCACGGACGGAGGCAGGAACGCCGCCGCCAAGCGTGAGAGCGGGGCGGTGCTGGACGACTTCGTCGCCGCGGCGTCCGCGTGTCTCAGGTTCGGCGGAGACTTCACCCTCGTGATGAGGGCGGAGCGGCTCTGCGATGCGGTGTCCTCCGCGAGGGCGCACGCCCTTGAACCCAAAAAGATAACGTTCGTCTTCCCCCGTCCCGAGGCGAAGGCTTCGGTGTTCGTGATGACGGCGCGCAAGGGCGCGAAGCCGGGCATTGTCACCGACGCGCTCTACATCCTGGACGAAAAGGGAGAAGAGAGCGAAAAGATGAAGGAGCTCTACCGCTGATGGCGAAACTTTTCATTGTCGGCACCCCGATAGGCAACCTCGGCGACCTCTCTCCGCGTGCGAAGGAGACCCTCCGCGCGGCGGACGTCATCGCCTGCGAAGACACCCGCCATTCCCTTCCGCTGCTTGCCGAGATCGGCGCGGATGCTTGGACGATCGCATATCATAAGTTTAACGAGGCGGAATGCGCACTTAAAATAGTCGATCTGGTGAGGCAGGGCAAAAACGTCGCGCTCATCACGGACGCGGGGATGCCCTCCGTCTCCGACCCGGGCGCGGAAGTCGTCGCACTTTGCAGAAGGGAGGGGATAGATGTCGAAAGCGTCCCCGGACCCAGCGCCGTGGTGACCGCGGTGGCGCTCTCCGGGGTGAAGGGCAAGGGCTTCGTCTTCCTCGGTTTCCTGCCCGAGAAGCAGAGCGCGAGGAGGCGGGCGGTGGAGCGCGCGGCGGCGGCTTGTCTGCCCATCGTGATATACGCCGCTCCCCACGACGTCCGGAGGCTTGCGGCGGAGCTCGGCGACATCCTCGGCGACAGAAAGGTGTACGCCGTACGCGAGATGACCAAGCTGCACGAGTGCGTGACGGAGAGCACCTTGCTCTCGTTCGAGTGTGAGGAGAGGGGGGAGATAGTCCTCGTCATCGAGGGCGCGGAGGAGGAGAACGCGCTGCTCTCGCTCACTCCCGAGGAGCACCTTGCGCACTATGTCGACAGCGGAATGGACAAAAAAGAAGCGGTGAAGCGCGTCGCGGCGGAGCGCGGCGTCCCCCGCAACGAGATATACAAGCTGACATTGTGACGGCGTGCGGGACGTCGGCACCCCGACATCGGGAGTTGCCTGCGAAGCGCCCCGGGCGTTCCCTTTTGCGCCCGTATTATTCCTGTCTGGCATGCGGGCGCTTTTCCTCATTTTCCCGCAGTTTCCCGCAGTTTTTTGCCAAAAGAGCCGTTTTTCGCGCGGCGGCGGAGTGGTAGCATTGCCGCGGAGGTGCGTATGTTGCAGGAAAAGGCGCTCATGCCCGCGGCGAAGGAGAAGGCGGGCGGCGCGGACGTTTATCTCGGCAAAGGGCTCGTCCCCGCGCTCAGCGGCTACGTCGCAGAGCTCTCGGGCGGGGGCAGGGTGCTCGTCGTGAGGGACGATGACGGAGAGGTTCTCGCGGCGAATGTCGCAGAGGCTTTGAAGGGCGAGGGGCTGCGCGTCACGGAGAGAAGAGCGGAGGAAGCGGGCTCCGCGGAGGAGAACTGCATCGTCGTCCTGGGCGTGGGCGGAGCCTTTGCCGCAGACGCGGCGAAGGCTGCCGCTGCCGAAAGGCGGGGAGAGTGCGTGCTCTTTCCCTCCGTCCCCTGCGAGGAGGGGTTGCTCGCGGGAGGCGGGGTGAAGGCGGTGTGCCTGGACGAGGGTGTGCTCGCAGCCTCTCCTACGGAAGCGAGAGCCGCCGCGTGCGGCATCCTGCTTGCTGCTCCCGTGAAGCGCTTCGAGGATCTTTTTGCGGAGAAAGTGCTGGCGGAGCGGCGGGACATCCGCCGCGAGGAACTAAGTGCAGAGGACACCGCCGCGGACATCGCGCTCAAAGTGATGAAGAGCGGGCTTGCGGGAGCGAGATATGCCTGCGACGTCACCGCCGAGATGCTGAGACTCATCGCGACGGCGGGAGGCAAGCGGGCGAGAAGGAAGGGGGAATACGTCTTTGCGGCGGCGTGCGCGCTTGCGGCGTTTTACAGGGCGTATCTGTCCTCGCCCGCGACGGACACCCTCATCCCCGCCGATCATTCCTCCGCGGCGGACGAGATCGCCCGTCTCGCGGGCGGAAAGAGGGGCAACATCCTGCAAGCGTTTGACATTTTCGGCGGGAGCGGTTATTTTAGAATAAATTATATTCTCGGAGAATATCGCATGGATCTCATCGCGGAGCTTGCCTCCTGCGACCTCACCTCCGCCGAGCGGAAGTGGCGCAGGATGTACGAAGACGCCGGGTTCTGGATGAAGAGCGCGTTCACCTCCGCGGATATGCTGCGCGCCATGGCGCTCGCGGGCGAACTCTCGGGCGGACTGCTCGGGTTCGCGGCGGGGACGGGGTTCCTTGCGGCGATGACGGCGGGCGCGGGGAAGAGCGCAAAAGGAGAGAGGGCTGCAAGGAGCGGATGAGCCCCTTTGCGGGAGGATACGATGGCGAAAAACATAAGAGACGTCGAGCTGTTCCTGTTCGACCTCGACGGCACGGTGTACATAGGAGACAGGGAGATCGAGGGCTCTTTCGCGGCGGTGAACCGTCTGCGCGAGATGGGCAAACGCATCTGTTTTTTCACCAACAACAGCTCCCGCATGCACACCGATTACATCGCGCGCCTCAACCATCTCGGGCTCAGGGTATGGTCGGACGAGATATACACCAGCGGGCAGGTGACCTGCGAATATCTCCTTGACAACTACCGCGGCAAAAAGGTGTTCCTGCTCGGCAACGACCGCCTGCGCGCGGAATTCGAGATGTACGGCATCGAGCTCTCGGAGGACGAGCCCGACCTTGCCGTCATCGGCTTTGACACTTCTCTCACCTACGACAGGCTCTACAAATTCTGCCGCTTCGTCCATGACGGGCTGCCTTTCATCGCGACGCACCCGGACAACTTCTGTCCCGCGGAAGGGTGCCCGATGCCGGACGTCGGCGCCATGCTCTCCGCCATCAGGCTCACCGTGGGCAGAGACCCCGACCTTGTGATGGGCAAGCCACACAAGACGGCGGGGGAGAGGATAGCGCTGAAATATAACCTGCCGCCGCGCAAGATCGCGATGGTGGGGGACAGACTGTATACGGACATCGCCTTCGGGCGCAACTGCGGCTTCGTCTCCATGCTGGTGCTGACGGGGGAGACCTCGCGGGCGGATGTGGAGCGGAGCAGGGTGAAACCGGACTATATCCTCGAGGCGGTGCGGGACATCCCGGGGCTGCTCGGATAGGGCTCAATGTGCAGAAATGCACATTTTATCATGCGTTTTTGAATGAAGAAGTGCGCATATGTACACATGGACAGCGGCGGGAACGTTCAAGCCGCGTCATAATGACATATGCGGAAACGTGAGGACGGCAGGGAACACCGCCGCATATGCGCAGACGTCGGCGTGACGCGGCGCCAAATGACAGCGACCCCGCAAGACGGGTGAAATCGGAGAGGAAGGATGCTTTCGTTGATCTCGGCGGCAAACGAGGTGTGGCCGCAATGGCTCATTTTCGGCATATACATGGCGGTCATTCTCGCCGTGGCTCTCGTCACGCGGCGCAAGAGCACCAGCGTGGAAGGCTTCATGTTCGCGAACAAGGGCGTGGGCGGGTGGCTCAGCGCGTTCGCGTACGGCGCGACCTATTTCTCCGCCGTCGTCTTTGTCGGGTATGCGGGCAAGTTCGGCTGGAACTTCGGTCTCTCCGCGGTGTGGATCGGCGTGGGCAACATGCTCCTCGGCACCCTCGCCGCGTGGCTGGTGCTCGCCAACCGCACCAAGTATATGACCTCGGCGCTCGGCGCGCGCACCATGCCCGAGTTTTTCGAGAAGAGGTATGAGAGCAAGTATATCAAGCTCTTCGCCGCGCTCATCATCTTCATATTCCTGCTGCCTTATTCCGCGTCCGTCTATCAGGGCATGGGCTATATCTTCGAGGCGGCGCTCGGCATCGACTCCGTGTGGTGCATCCTCATCCTCGCGGGTCTCACGGCGGCTTATCTCTTCCTCGGCGGCTATTTCGCCACCACCATCACGGACTTCATCCAGGGCACCATCATGATCGTGGGCATCGTGGTCACGGTGTTCATGCTGCTCGGCACCCCGGAGATGAACTGGGGGGAGGGGCTCGGCGCGCTCTTTGCCGACCCCGATCTCACTCTCGTCCCCAACCCCGTCACCCCGGAGGGAGGGGCATTCCTTGACAACCAACTCTTCAACATCGTCATCCTCGTGCTCCTGACCTCATTCGGGATGTGGGGTATGCCGCAGTCCATACACAAGTTCTACGCCATCAAGGACAAGGCGGCGATCCGCCGCGGCGCGGTCATCTCCACCTTCTTTTCGCTGGTGGTCGGGTGCGGCGCCTATTTCATGGGCAGCATGATCACCCGCTTCGTGAGCGAGGTCCCGGACGGCAACTATGACAGGCTCATCCCCACCATGATCGTGGAGAACCTGCCCTCCGCGCTGCTCGGTCTCATCCTCGTGCTCCTCTTCTCGGCGTCCATGTCCACGCTGGCGGCGCTCTCCCTCTCGTCGAGCTCCACCGTGACGGTGGATTTCTATAAGGGCTACATCAAAAGGGCCGCGCCCGAGAGCAACCTCAACATCCTCATCCGCGTGCTGTGTCTGGTGTTCGTCGCCGCCTCCGCCGTGCTCGCCATCGTGGAGGTGGACGCCATCGTCACCATGATGAGTCTGAGCTGGGGCACCATCGCGGGCTGCTTTGTCGGACCCTATTTCTACGGGCTTTACAGCAAGAAGGCGAACAAAGCGGGGGCTTACGCCTCCATCGTCACCTCGCTGGTGCTGACGTTCTCGCTCATCATCGGGCTGGGGTATTACATCCTGCGCTCCGCGGGCGGAGACCCCACCTTCGGCGAAGCGTTCAAGGCGGGCATCGGTCAGTCCCCCTTCATCGGCGTCGCGAGCATGGCGGCGAGCATGATCGTCACTCCCGCAGTCAACCTCATCTTCGCAAAGAAGTGCGCCGTGAGCGAGGGACTCATCGCCGACATCTTCCCGCCCAAACTCCCCATGCACGAGGTGTACACTCGCCAAGCGTGACCGAGGCTCGGCGGCGGAGCGCGCACCGCTCTTGCTCCGAGCGCCGACGGGAAAACGTACAACATAAAGACGCAAAAAAGAGGAGCGCGGACACCGTCCGCGCTCCTCGGCATAAGGGGGGAGATTATTTCCTCATATGTGGGAAGGGTGAGTTCATTTTTCCTCGAGGATGAGGACGCTCAGCGGGTCTATCACGGCGCCGTCCTTCATCATCTCGAAGTGCAGGTGACTGCCGGCAAGGCTCTCCGAGCCGCGGGTCGCCGCCATGGTGCCGAGGAGCTGACCCTTTTCCACGGTGTCGCCCACGGAGACCTGCACGTCTTCGTCAAGAGAGCAGTAGCGGGTCTGATAGCCGTCCGCGTGGTCGATGGTGACGCACACGCCGTCCAGGACGTCCGTGGTCACTTCGCTCACCGTGCCCGCTTCCGCCGCAAGGACGGAGAGGTCGTCGCCGACAAAGTCCACGCCGAGATGCGCTTCATACTGACCGAGGGTGGCGTTCCACACGAGGGCGGTGTCGCTGTAACTCTGCGAGACGGTGCCGTTCACGGGAGAGGCGAAGGAGAGGGTGGGTTTTTCGGGCTCGTCCGGCTCATCGGGCTCATCCGGCTCGTCGGGCTCGTCGGTGTCGTCGGGGGCGGGAAGGACGACTTCCGCGCCGGGATCCGTCTCACCGCCGAAATCGCCGCTGGCGGCGAGTGCGATGACGGTCGCCACGGACGCTATGCACAGCAGGATGAGGAGATAGAATGCGTTCCTTTTGATAAAATCGCCGACTTTCTTTGCGGCAACAGTGATCTTGCTCATGGTGTTACCTCCGTTTGCCGGGATTATTGACGGGGGGAAGGGGATTTATACAGCCGGACAAAAAGTTTTTTTTGTCATTTTATCTGCCAGCAAGAGGGATTTGCATATTGACTACGCGCGCGTGTGCGTTTTATAATTTGGCTATGATAACGGAGAGGATGTCTCTTTACGAATATATGCTTGCCTACCGCCCCAAGAAAGACGGGTGGACGGCTTTTGTCAGAGGGAGCAGGCATATGACCTTCGGCAGACTGCGCCGCGAGGTGGAAAGAGTGGCGGGAGGACTTGCCGCCATGGGCGTAAAGAGAGGAGACGTGGTCATGCTCGCGCTCCCCACCATGGAGCAGGGCATCGTCGCGGTTTATGCGGTCTCCCGTCTCGGGGCGGTCGCGTCCATGATCCATCCGCTGATGGCGAGGGGGGAGTTCGAGAGAGCGGTCGCTGAGCAGCGTCCCAAAGTCGTTTTTCTTTCCGACATCAATTTCAAACGTCTCGGCAAAGGGCTGTCGGGTGTGAAGAGGGTGGTGTGCCCCTTCCTCGCTTACGGCTATCTCGGTCTGCCCCGCGCCGTACCCTTCGAGCCCTATTCCGGCGACGGGAGCGAGCCCGCGGTGTATATGCGCTCGGGCGGGACTTCCGGCGACGCCAAGACGGTGGTGCTCTCCGCGTCCGCGGTCAACGCGCTCACCGGCAACCTGCTCGCCACTCTCGAAAAGGAGGGCTACGGCGAGAAGGACAGGATGCTGACGGCGCTCCCCATGTTCCACGGCTTCGGGCTGTTCGTGGGGCTGCACACCGTCATCTGCATCGCGGCGGCGCCCGTGCTCATGCCCGTATTCAAGGCGGACAAGGCGGTGCGCGCCATAGCACGGAACAGGGTCACCCTCATGATCGCCGTGCCCGGCATGGTCAACAAGTTGCTCGCGGAGCCCGCTTTCAGGGGAGAGAACGTCCGCTCGCTGCACCGCGTGTACGTGGGCGGCGACACCGTGGACGCGGAGCTCGAACAGCGCTTTGACGCGCGTATGCGCGAGGCGGGGACGGACTGCGTGCTCTCTCCCGGCTACGGGCTGACGGAGACGGGGAGCGTGTGCGTGCTCTCGCCGGACAAGGCGGGCGGCGCGGTGCTCGGAAAACCGCTCGTCAACATGCGCGCTCTCATCGTGGACGAGGAGGGGAGAGAGGTGCCCGCGGGCGGGACGGGGGAGCTGCTGCTTTCCGGCAACCAGCTCATGCTCGGTTATCTCGACGACGAGGCGGCGACCGCCGCGACTTATACGGAGATAGACGGCGAGAAGTGGTTGAAGACGGGGGATATGTTCCGCGCCACCGAGGACGGCTCGCTCTATTTCATGGGCAGGAAGAAGCGCCTCATCAAGATCTCCGGGGTCAACGTTTTCCCCGCGGAGATAGAGCGCGCGGCGGTGGAGCTCCCGTTCGTCGGGCAATGCGCCGCCATCGAGGTGAGAGAGCACAACAAGCCGTTCATCGCGCTGTTTGTGACGGGTAAACCCTCGGAAGAGCAAGTTAAGGAGCTCAAACGCCACATCGTCAACGAGCTTTCCAAGTGGCATGAGCCGAGATATGTCATCCACATCGATGCGCTTCCGCGCACTCAGGTGGGCAAAACAGATCATGTGAGGTTGAGCGATGAATTTGAAAGCTGTCGCAAAAAAAGTTCATAAGATCGCGCCGTCCGTCAAGGTGGAAGAACACCGCGGATGCGTGCGCCTTTCGGGCGAGTTGGAGAGCTGGGACGCCATCTACCGCTGCGGAGTCGCGGCGGTGAGCAAAGGCTCTCTCGGCGTCCTCAACGATATAAAGCTGAAAGGCTTCCACGAGGAGCCGAAGAGGCCCTCCCTCCGCGACGACGCGCTCGAGGGCAGGACGCCGGATGTGCTCATCGTGGGCGGCGGCATCATGGGGTGCGCGCTCGCAAGAGAGCTCTCCCGTCTTGACATCGGGGTGCTCCTCGTCGAAAAGGCGAACGATGTCGGCACGGGCGCTTCCTCCCGCAACGACGGCTGCATACATCCCGGCATCGACCTGCACCGCGGACAGCTCAAACTGCATTACGTCCTGCGAGGCAACGCGATGTACGAGGGACTGTGCAAGGAGCTCGGGTGCGACTTCGAGCGCTGGGCGCAGACATTCATGTTCAGCACCAAGTGGGAGAGATATATCATCGCGCCGCTCATGCTGCTCAAAGGCAAGCTGCTCGGCGTGCCCGACATGAGTTTCAAGTCTCCCGCGGAGATGAGAAAGATCGAGCCTCATCCGCCCAAGTGGCTGACGGGGGCGGTGTATATGGCTTCGGCGGGGGTGGTGTCGCCCTACAAGGTGACCATCGCACTCGCGGAGAACGCCATCGAGAACGGCGCCGAGGTCTCCCTCAACACCGTGGTCGAGGGGATGGACGTCAAGGACGGCGTCATCACCGCCGTCCGCACCAACCGCGGCACGGTGCGTCCCCGCATCGTGGTCAACGCGGCGGGCGCGTACAGCGACGTCATCGCGGAGATGGCGGGGGACAGGACGTTCACCATCCATCCCCGCAAGGGCACCGATCTCATCCTCGACAAGAAAAAGGCTTATTACGCCATCTCGTCCTTTGCGCGCAGCTATTTCGCGCCCCTTCCCAAGGAGGCGCAGGAGCAGACTCACGCGGCGGTGGGACACACCAAGGGCGGCGGCGTCATGCGCACCGTGGACGGCAACATCCTCGTCGGCCCCAACGCGGTGGAACAGCCTTACCGAGAGGACACCTCCACCTCTCTTGACGACGTCCTCGCCATCATCCGCAAGCAGAAAGTGGCGGCGGACGAGCTCTCGACGGCGGATATCATCACCTATTTCGCGGGCGTGCGCGCCGCGACTTATGAGGAAGATTTCGTCGTGCGCAGGGGTATTTTCACCAAGAACGTCATCGAGACCGCGGGCATACAGTCCCCGGGCATCACGGCGGCTCCCGCCATCGCGTGCGACGTGCGCGACTGGGTGAAAGAGATGCTCGGCGCAAAGGACAAAAAGGGCTTCGATCCCGTGCGCAAACACACCCCGAAACTCGCGGGGCTTTCCGAAAAAGAGCGTGCGGCGTTCATAGAGCGCGATCCCGCTTACGGTGAGATCGTATGCAGATGTGAGGAAGTGAGCAAAGGAGAGATCATCGACGCTCTCGACTCCCCCCTCAAAGTGTGCACGGTGGACGGCATCAAACGCCGCGTGCGCCCGGGGATGGGCAGGTGCCAGGGCGGGTTCTGCTCGCCGCTCGTGGTGAAGATCATCGCCGAGCACGAGGGCATAAAGCCCGAGGATGTCCTGAAGGGCGACGAGGGCAGCGTCATACTTTACGCAGACAGCAAGAAAGCGGCGGAGGTGAAGGAATGAAAAGTTACGACGTCATCGTCATAGGCGGAGGTCCCGCAGGGCTTGCCGCCGCCGAGAGCGCGTGCAAGGCGGGCGCGAAGGTCGCGGTGCTGGAGCGCGAAGCGAGGCTCGGCGGCATCCTGAAACAGTGCGTGCACGACGGTTTCGGGCTCATCCGTTTCGGCGAGAAGCTGGCGGGCCCCGAGTATGCCGAGAGGTATATCGACCTCGTGAAAGCTCTGCCGGTGGACTGCTACACCCTCACTTTCGTGACGCGCATAGAGAAGAAGGACGGCGGGTTCGCCGTCACCTGCGTGAGCAGAGAGGGGATGCTGGACTTCACCGCAAAGGCGCTCGTCCTCGCCACCGGCTGCCGCGAGAGGACGGCGAAACAGGTGCTCATCCAAGGCACCCGTCCCGCGGGCGTTTTCACGGCGGGCACGGCACAGAACTTCGTCAATCTGATGGGCAAGATGCCGACAAAGAAGTGCGTCATCCTCGGCAGCGGCGACATCGGTCTCATCATGGCGCGCCGTCTCACCCTCGAGGGCGCGGAAGTGGAAGGCGTCTATGAGGTCAAGCCCGAGCCCAGCGGGCTCACCCGCAACATCCATCAGTGCCTGCACGATTTCGACATCCCGCTCCACCTCTCGCACACCGTCACCCGCGTGTTCGGCGTGGACAGGCTGACCGCGGTGGAAGTCGCCGAGGTGGACGACAAGATGAAGCCCGTCAAGGGTACGGAGCGCATCGTGGAGTGCGACGCGCTCATCCTCTCCGTCGGTCTCATCCCGGAGAACGAGCTTGCGGAGACCCTCGGGGTGAAGATCAACCCCTTCACAAAGGGTCCGGATTGCGACCAGACCTATATGTCCTCCGTGGACGGCGTCTTCTCGGCGGGCAACGCCCTGAATGTCTTCGACCTTGTGGACTATGTCTCGGAGTGCGCGGCGGACGCGGGCGCGAATGCGGCTCATTGCGCCCCCTCCGGCAAATGCGTGAGGCTTGAGCGCGGCAAGGGACTGCTCTCATATGTGCCTCACCGCATAGATCTCGGCAAGCCGCAGGACAGGGTGGTCTTCTTCTTCCGCTCCGCGAAGGACATGGACCGCGGCACTCTCCGCATCACCGCGGACGGCAAAGAGGTGTACAAAAAGAAGTTCTCCTTCCTGCGTCCCCCCGAGATGCAGCGTGTGGAGATAGATTTCTCCGCGTTCGGGCTGAACGAGGGGAGCAAACTCAGCGTGGAATTGGAGGAAAACTGATGGAACTCGTCTGCATTGTGTGTCCGAAAGGTTGCAGAATGACCGTCAAGGACGGCGTCGTCACAGGCAACACCTGCAAGAAGGGTGAGGCTTTCGCAAAAGCGGAGGCGACCTGTCCCATGCGTACGGTGTGTTCCACCGTCGCGACCGCGTTCGAGAGCATGCCCGTGCTTCCCGTCCGCACCAACGGGGAGATCCCCAAGAGCAAGATAGGGGAGCTGATGCAGCTCGTGAACGGCATCAGAGTCACCGAGAAACTCCGCCGCGGCGATGTCGTCGCGCACTCCGTCGTGGGCACCGATGTCGATCTCATCGCCACGGCGACCATATATTGAGCTTAAGAAAGGAGAAAGTTATGTCCAACAAACCCTACAAAGATTTCGAACCCAAGTGGATCACCGACGCGCCCGTCGAGGACAGCTACCGCTCCATAATGAAGTGGGGCGATCCCGCCGCATACAAGCGCCCGAAAGAGGGGCTTTATAAGCTGGTGAAAGAAAAATTCCATCTCACCGACGACGACTTCAAGGAGATGGTGGACGTCGGCAACGAGGTGGTGGACATCCATCAGCCCTCCCGTCTCACCGCAGAGCAGATCGAGGAGCTCAATTACATCCTCGGCGCGGACAACGTCGCAACGGAAGAGATCACCCGCGCCAAGGTCTGCTACGGCAAGACCATGGTGGACATCATGCGCCTGAGAAAGGGCATCATCGAGAACCTCCCCGACGTCGTGGTCTATCCCTCCACCACCGAGGACATGGAGCAGCTCGTTGCGTTCGCCAAAAAGCACAAGATCTACATCTACGTCTATGCGGGCGGTTCCAGCGTGACGCGCGGCACGGAGTGTATGTGCTCGCCCAACATGCTCATCGACCTCAGGAAGAACTTTGACAAGGTGCTCGCATTCAACGAGGTGGATCAGACCATCACCGTCCAGCCCGGCATCAGCGGGCCCGAGCTTGAGAGGATCCTCAACAACGCCCCCGAGAACTTCGGCGCAAAGAGCCGTTTCACCTGCGGTCACTTCCCGCAGTCCTTTGAGTACAGCTGCGTGGGCGGCTGGGTCGTGACGCGCGGCAGCGGGCAGAATTCCACCTACTACGGCTGCGCCGCCGACCTCGTCCTTTGCCAGGAATACGTCACCCCCGTGGGCAGGATCCGCACCGATTCCGCCCCCCGCAAAGCCACCGGTCCCAACATCGACCAGATCATGATGGGCAGCGAGGGCACATTTGGCATTTTGACGCAAGTGACACTTAAAGTGTTCAAAAAGTCCGCTAAACACCGCAAATTCTCCTATATGTTCCCGACATGGGAGGACGGCATGGCGGCGATGCGCGAGGTCATGCAGGGCGAGTTCGGCTATCCTTCCGTCTTCCGTCTTTCGGACGCGGAGGAGACGGACATGATGATGCACATGTACGGCATCGCGGAGTCTCCGCTGAACACTCTTCTTGCCGCCAAGGGCTTCAAGCCCAACCGCCGCTGCCTCCTTCTCGGTTTTGCCGACGGCGAGGACGGCTTGCAGCGCAACATCGTCAAGAATGTGAGAAAGATCGCCCACAAGTATAACGCGATGTCCCTCACCGGCTACGTCACCACCGCCTGGGAGCACGGCAGGTTCTCCGACCCCTATCTCAGAGACACCATCCAGGACTACGGCATCATCATCGACACCCTCGAGTGCGCCGTCAACTGGAGCAATATGGCGCAGGTGCACCTCGATGTCAGAAAGGCGGTCAAAGCGTGGCCCGACGCCATGTGCACCACCCACATCTCCCACAGCTATCCGCAGGGCGCCAACCTCTACTTCATCTTCGTCATCAAGACCACCGACCTCGAGGCGTTCAAGAAGTATCACTACAGCATCCTCGACGCCATCACCAAGTCCGGCGCCGCGCTCTCTCACCATCACGGCGTGGGCAAGCTCTTCGCGCCCTTCCTCGAGGAGTCCATCGGCACCGAGCAATATAAGGTCTACAAAGCCCTCAAAAACTACTTCGACCCCGACGGCATCATGAACGCCGGCGGCACCCTCGCCCTCGACGGCACCCTCACCGAAAGCGGCACCTTCTCCGCGAAGAAAGCGGAGAGTGATGGCGAGGGGGAGAAGAGGCCCGGTGTGGTCCACACCGAACTGGACTAAACCGCGCTATTTTGCGTGATACTGCGTCAAAGCCCCCGTCGTGGATGCTCACGTACGTCTCTGTACGCTCCGCCTCCCGACGGGGGCTTTTCCTTGTCTGACGCTAAAATATCGCGGTTTAGCAAGCTGAGCGCGCTATTTCGCGAATTGCATTGTCAGAGCCACTGTCATGGTGCTCACGTACGTC
>ENA-OZYR01000204-OZYR01000204.1-human-gut-metagenome-genome-assembly--contig:-NODE-204-length-17084-cov-7.489048_pt1 | contig 17084 bp, 12 predicted proteins | sample MGYA00243636_ERZ654129 | MGnify/ENA primary metagenome ERZ654129 (study PRJEB26926, sample SAMN06165232) | human gut metagenome | biome: ENVO:00009003; feature: ENVO:2100002; material: ENVO:00002003... | reverse complement strand
CCGCGCCCCTACGCCGGCGGAAGGCGCAACATTTGTCGAGACGCTGGACATTTCCGCCGTTTTGCACTACAATGATTTTCGCGCGCGAGGACATCCCGCCCCCACGCACTCACGCACCCGTAGCTCAGCTGGATAGAGTGTCAGATTCCGATTCTGAAGGTCACAGGTTCAAATCCTGCCGGGTGTACCACACTTGAATAATGCGAACTCCCGTCACATGGAGTCCGCATTATTTTTTATCCGCGATTGCTTCGGCATAAAGTTTTCTCTCCGCTAATCTCCGAATTTGTCAGCCGTTTCGGGCGTCGAGTGTGGCACGGAGAGGCGGCTGTCAACGCCGTAAAATCATCACCGAAAACTCCGACCTAATAAAACTTTCCATGTCCGTTCTGCCTGTGGCATTACGGGCTTTTTTTGTATTTGTTTGTCCGCCTTCAACGCAATGCTTTTCCTTTCCCGTTGGACAACCTGAATCCGACATTCCCAGTGTAGCGATTTCAATCTCTCCGTGCCGTGTCGGCTCTGCCGAAATCGGCAAACAAATTCGGAGGTGATTATATGAAATCCAACAACCTTTCAGCAGAAAAACGCAAAGCCAGCGTAATGAACGGAGTGATATCTCCCGACAACATAAAGCGTATCGGCGAGCTTGTAACGCTCTACTCCCTGCGTACCGTGTGCCATTACGAGAAGAGGACATTCTCATCGCTCTACAAGAGTCTGTTGCGGGATATGTTCCGCTCCGCAGACCCCGAAAATCTCTATCCGACGCATACGACATCGTGCAGACGGTTATATGTTTTCTCTGCGAACATATCGGCGAAAGCATGCACGACGTCTACAAAACGGATACGAACGGCAAGCCGGTAACCCTGCAAAACGAAGCTTTCCGCGTGGCGTGGAGGTGCTTCGGTGACATTCGCAAACAGCTTTCCCACACCGTACAACTTGACAAATGTCAGCCGAAAGACGTAGCCGAAGAGATGGAAGCCTTCGCCGAAGATCGCGACTTTGCAAAGGCGGACAAAATCATCCGCAAAATGCGCCTGACCGAAGGCGAAAAAGCCGTCCTCGACTGTTATCTCTGCGGAATGGGACACAGTGAAATCGCCCGCTATCTCAACGTAAACCGCACCACGGTCTGGAACCGCCGCAACAAACTCCGCGAAAAGTACCTCGCTGCAACGGTAATTTGATAGTTTTGACTACCAATTACACTACCTTGGCATCTCTGTGATCTTAATGGAAACAAAACAGCACTTGTGTCAAAGTGCTGTTTTATTATGTCTATGCCAATTGGTGCATTTTATCCAACAAGTCCGCATAGCTTGTCACATATTCGTATCGCACTCTGCTCGTGGACATTTTATTGAACAGCTTCTTCGCACATTCTATTTTTGCGGCTTCAACACCACGCAGTTGCAGGGAATCGAGGTTACCCTTTGTCTCCGCGACAAAATAGATGTGCTTGACACTTCCCTCTCGGAAAGCAATCGCCCAGTCGGGACTATAATTGCCGACGGGAGTAGGAATATAGAATGACTTGGGCAATTTTGCATAGACGCACACTTCATCGGCGTTGTCAAGATCCTCGGCAAATCGTCTTTCGACGGAATGCTCTTTGCTGATACCGTCGACAAAGACATAATCCCGAATATGCTTTTCGGCTTTGAACGCATTTTTGAACTCGCCCGTCGCCTTGGATTCCGCAAAAATCGAAGAGTCAAAAGTTCCGTCAATCTGATTGTAACTTACACGCTCGACGATTATGGAGGCTTTCTGTTCGTTTATGAGTTTTGCGACCTTATTGATAAACTCTTCCGGATTATTTTTGTAGCACGCGAATTTATCGGCGCGTATGGATTTCAAAATTTCCGCCACGGTTCTCCGTGTCAACGAAGTAGCGGCGGCAACCTTACCCAGTAAATCGTACTTTATTGTATCGCTCGCCGCGGTTCTGATGACTTCCGTACGGGTCTTGGCAGTCTTGAACGCAACGCCGTTTTTGATTTCATCACTGTCAATCTGCTCTTTCTGCTCACCCGTGGAAACGGTGTACGTAAGTGCGGTGACATAGAGATTGTCGTCTATTGCTTTGACCGCATTGGCAATCAGTTCGGAGGAATCGAATTGCACGGTATAGGCGTATTTGTGATTGATGAGCTTCCAAAGGTTCTGGAATTCTTTTTTGTTGAAGTTCTCGTTCAACCTGTTGTCCTGCACTTTGGACTGATGCGCGTCCTCAATCATATCGGCGAGAGCGTCCGCGTCGTAGACGGAACGTATCAACCTGTGCACGATTTCCGTCATAGGCTCCAAGTCAATCGGCAGCGGAGCAAGCTTACCCTCCGCGGCATCGTTCTTGTAAGCATCCGTAGGTTTGTCGGAGTCGTCGATATAATCGTTTTTGAGCAAATATCTGTAAATCGCCGTGGCCTGCTGGGAGGTGATGACGGTTTCTTCGCCGTTGACAACGATTTTCTTGCCTGCGAAAAATTCTTTCGATGCGCGGGACGGTCTTTCGTAGAGATTTTCTCGAATTTCCGTCTGCAAACCTTTGACGAAATCCTCGTAAGAATCGTTTGCGACGACAGTCAACACGTTCATTTCGTGGACGTCGAAATCGGGAATTGTGGCGTCCATTCTGTCGCCTGCCGAATTGACGCAAAGGCGAAGACCGCGTCCGACTTCCTGTCTGCGCTGAACATTGGAACTGCTGTGTTTCAAAGTGCAAATCTGGAACACGTTCGGGTTATCCCACCCTTCGCGGAGCGCGGAATGTGAGAAAATAAACCGCGTCGGCTCCTCAAAAGACAACAACCTCTCTTTGTCTTTCAGTATAAGGTCGTATGCGGACACATCGTCGGATATGTCGGTGCCGCGCGCAAGCGACGAGTCGACTTTTCTGCCCTTCTTGTCCACCGAAAAATATCCGTTGTGCACGCGTGCCGCCGAAGCGGATTTAAGATAGCGGACATACGGAGTGTCGAACAGAGTCACATAATCGTCTAGTACCTTATTGTATTCCTGTTCGAACATGTCGGCATACACGCCGTTGACTTCCTCTCCGTTCTCGGCATAGCGGCGATACTTTGCGACTTCGTCTATGAAAAACAGTGACAACACTTTGATACCGCGCTCAAAAAGTTCCTCTTCCTTCTCGAAATGCGAACGGATTGTCTCTCTTATCTGAATGCGGCGCATGTCCATCTCGGACACTTCACCAGCCGCCTTGCCGAGTTCCAGCACATCGCCGTTGATGAAAGATACGGTATTGTTGAACGGATTGATTTCGCTGATGACAAAACCGTCCCTGTACTGCTCCATACTGTTGGAAGTCTGATACAGGTTGTCGCCCACTTTCAGAAGCCTTGTCTCACGGTTTACCTTGCCGCTCTTGTACTGGATTTCGAGTTCAATCCTCGCCACGGGCGGCTTGGACGGCGAAAGCACGATATCCTGCAAATAGAGATACCCGTTCGTCCCGCGCAAATTCTTGACGGTGAACCCCTTTACCTGAATCTTTTTGACGAGTTTCTTGTTGAAAGCGTCGAGCGCGTCAAGGACATAAACAAGATTATGCTGTGTCCTGTGCGTAGCGGAAAAGTTCATAGAGAACAGCGGATTAAACCTTTGCAAAGACTCCTGCGTCGCCGCACCGCCCATCTTCTGCGGCTCGTCGAGAATGATAATCGGTCTGTTTTTCGCAATGACGTCAATCGGTCTGCGGCTTTGGAAATCGTCAAGTTCCTCGTATATCCTTCTTGCGTCGGCACCGCGGGCGTTGAACGCCTGAATGTTGATTATCATCACGTTTATGGAGTTGGAGGAAGAAAACTGCTCTATCTCGTTCAGTCGCTTGGAATTGTAGATGAAGAACCTCGCCTTCTTGCCGTAGGTGTCCATAAAATGTTCCTGCGTCATCTCGAACGACTTCTTCACGCCCTCGCGTATGGCGATGCTCGGCACGACGACGATAAATTTCGAGAACCCGTACCGTTTGTTCAGTTCGAACATCGACTTTATGTAAACATAAGTTTTGCCCGTGCCCGTCTCCATCTCCACATCAAGATCCACCGCCCCGAAATTGTGCGACAGCGTCTGCGACTCGCGGATATTGGCAAGCGCCTGAATGTTCCTTATGTTGGCAAGCAACTGACTGGCAGACAACTCGATTCGCGGATTGGCAAACCCGACGTCGTAATCCTCGTCCGCAAGCATCCCGTTGTCAAACAACGACATCTGCGCACGCTGTTCCACCACACCCATATCCATGGTGTATTTAACATGCTCGCGGTAAGGCTGCCCCTCAAACACATCGGCAATCGCCTTCACCGCATCCGTCTGATATTGCTGTATCTTAAACTTGAATTTCATGTTTTATGCTCTCTGCGTATATTTTTTGTAGACCCAACCCTCTATATCTGTCCCTAATATCCTTACCTTCAGTTTCTCGCCATACTGATTATCTATAACTTCAACAACCTCATATTGGTCTAAAACAGTTTCAATGTTTTTCATTTTTTTCCCAGTATAAAGAGGTGTACTATGTATTATCATTCTCAACTCGCATGTAGGATTTTCCTTTTGTAAAACTGCAAACTCATGTTGCGCTATGTAAGGTGTAATTTCTTTTTCTAAAACTGATAAGGCAGGCACCAATAAGATAGGTACAATAATGCTCCACAATACTTTGCCGAAAAATTTATATAACTGTCGGCTAATATTGCTGAGCCACCTTTTTTTAGTTGAAATATTAATATCTTTGTTTGTCGTAATGCTTGTAGCAACCGTCCGAGTCGCTTCAATTACTTTTTCTCCCTCAGTTATATAACCGAGGTCATCTATAATTTCAGCGTAGTCGCTCAAGAAAAAATATTTTTTAGTATCATTTACAAAACCCGCCAGCCAATCGACATACGCCGATGAATACAGCGAACTTGTTGAATTAATTATGTTAGCTACTTTATCGGACACCTCTTGAACAACACTTGCTAATTCCATTGTCTTTTGGACTCCGAAATCCAAATTCCTTACCAGCGATAAGCATGATGAAGTCATTAATTGGATATCCTTAATTAAAGGGGTTGTATTTTTATTGTATGAGCAAATTTGATCCAAAAGCTTCATAAGACTTTTAATTTCATCATCACACATAACTAAATCACCTTGACAACTGTGCTGGGGGAATAGGTTTTGAAGAGTTGCTCGTTGTTGATTCCGACGCTGTCGGTGGCAAAGGACTTGTCTTTGAAGACGGCGTAAAGCGGCTTTTGCTTGGCGATTGCCGTGATGACTTCGTTGCCGAGGTCGTCGTCAAAGCACGCAATGAGGTCGTTGCCGTCCACGGCGTAATACTTCTTGCCGTCGACTTCTCTCTCCTCTATCCTGGCAGACAGCGGCTTGCCAAGCTCCAACATCACTTGGAACAGCAAATCAAGCGGAGTACGATCGGGCTTGACATTGTCCACGGTGGAATCAAGCAGACTCTGCGTCATAGCGCTCGGGTTGTAGAACACATCCTGCATATTGCTGGAATCCAACTTCAACACGCGGAAACCCGTGTCGAGAGCCTGTGTGGTAAGCGGGCTTTCTTCCTTAATCTTTTTGCCCGCTCTGCGGATACGCTCCTTGCCGATTTCGCAAATGTTCTTGTAGCCCGCCTTGTAAGCCTCGCTCTTCTCGTCGCACTTTTCGGGCAACTGCACCATGATGAACTTGCGCTTTCCGCCGTCCTCGGCATTGAGTTGCATAACGGCGTGCGCCGTCGTCGCCGACCCGCTGAAGAAGTCAAGAATAACAGAATCTTTATTAGAGTTACAATTCATAATCAAAAAAGATTTAATTAACTCTACTGGCTTGGCAAAGTCAAAAATAGCTATACTAGTTCCAAACAAATTTTTTAATTCTTCCGAACCTTTAGAATTTGTATATTGGTTAATAAATAAATTTGTAAACTGCTTTTGTCTTGCGCTATCATTTCTAATTTTTTCATAAATGATATATGTTCCGTTTTGTCTTTTTTCATATAGAACATCATTGTTGTTTATCAATTTCAACATGTTTTCGCGTGATAAACGCCACCTTCCTTCGCTCCCATCATTTCTAATTGGAAAAACCTCCTCTCCATTTGGTCCTGGAACAGAGAACCACATACCTGGAGAATCTTCTCTTCTAGCACCCACACCCCATTTATTCAGTTCTCTCCCTTTGGCATATTTCCCTTTTTCATCTTCAAACTTTAATTCTAGTCCTTCCACCTCAATACCTTCAAATACTAATTCGTTTATGTTCTTCGCATAAACTAAAACATAATCATTAACATTTCTGATGTATTTTGAAACAGAACCTCCTTTTATCGCCTCTCGGGTTATATCTGTAACAAAATTTCTTTCTCCAAATATTTCATCGCAAATTTTCTTCAAATTTGCTTGCTCGTTGTCGTCAATGGAGATAAAAATCACGCCGTCGTCGGTGAGTAAATCACGCGCTACTTTAAGGCGCGGATAAATCATGTTCAGCCAATCGGTATGAAAACGCCCGTTAGACTCGTTGTTGACTTTAATGTCAACAACCCTGTTGCCATTTTCATCATAATACCCGCCTGCTTTTAAGAACTCCTCCTCATCCATGGAATAACAGTCGTTGTACACAAAACTGTCATTATTTGTGTTGTACGGCGGGTCTATGTATATCATCTTGACTTTGCCGAGGTAGGTTTCGCGGAGCAGTTTCAGCACATCTAGGTTATCGCCCTCGATGTAGAGGTTCTCGGTTGTGTCGAAGTCGACGGACTCTTCCTTGCAGGGACGGAGCGTGGCGAAGATGGCGGAATTTGCAAGAGCAACCGCTTTCCTCTTGTCGGGCCAAGTCATCTGATAGCGTTCCTGCCCTGCCTCGATAACCGTGTCCGAAAGTTCCTGTTTCAGCACGTCGAAATCCACGGCAAGTTCAACCTTTCCGTCCTTCTTGACTTCCGTCACCGCATTCGGAAACAACGCCCTTATCTTCTCTATATTCTCCTGCGACACACTCGCCGTCTTCATCTCAAGTTTCTCCACCATTATTAGTTCTCCTTGTTGCCTATTTTGCATATCAACTCATCTACCTTTGCATTTCTGTCTTGATTATCCATCAGTAAATATGCAAGCAATATCATTTGGTACAATTCATCATACCAATTTTCAAGCGTTGAATTTTTCATTTTTGCCACTGATTCGTTATATCCTTTGTGTCCTTTTTCCACATTGTTGTGCCTAATGTTTAGATTATTAAGCATAAAGAAAATCTTGTCAGCAAATGTTTTGTTAATGCTGTTGAGTTCTTTCCGTTTGGCTTCGAATGCAGCACCCAATGCAACCAAAATATCCTTTTTGCGATCAATTTCCCCTTTCAACATATAATGATTGTATTCTATCACCAATTTTGCAAGGTCTGCTGGTAAAACTTCTGCAACTGCTGTCGCTTGCGCAGACTGCCTTACCACAAGGGCCTTTTCATCATTTGCCAAGTACTCCACTTTATAACCGTACCACCCCAACAAAACGCATATATTGTGGAGTGCTGCATCCACCTCGTCACCGAGCAAATCATATGGTCTTGCCTTGCTTTTCACCAAGTACAATATATTCGCTGCATATTCGCAATAATTAAGAATCCATTCATAGTTTATAACACTCGGCATTTGGTCTATACCAACCATTTGCGCAACATCACGACAGCAAATACACGTAGCACGATTCTTCCATTTCATAAACAGATAACCATCAACATAGTCAATTATTGATTTATATATTCCAACTTCAATATCGATTTCGTATTCGTTTCTTACTAATACGCCACTTTTCGAACGCAATAAACGTTCAATTTTATCAATTTCATAGGCAATATTCTGCACTTTATTCATTTTATCAAAAATATTTTCTCTACTCATATTGATTTAGTAAATTTTTCCTTTCTTCTTTGTATTTTCGCAGTCTTTCGTTATACTCAAATTTGCGTTTGGACTGGCTTTCTCTCGCTATCGCCGCTTCGGTGGCACTCACCTGAAAGTCAAGTTTTGCAAGACGGTTGTTTCTTTTCACATACTCCCCTGCCGTTTCGCTCTCAAACGGCGGATATTTCAGGAACTTCGACAATATGAATTTGTAAAGTTCCGCGACATTGCCCGCCGGCGGCACGGAGAAATCGTCGTTACATTCCCAGTTGGTGGCAAAATATTTGCCTTTGGCGGGACCCGTTTTGTAAGAAATCATCGAGAACTCGTAGTCGTCATTGCGCACGTTGAACAGCGTGTGCAGTCTTATGCTGTTGTCGAGTTCCTTTATGAAAACTTCCGGCACACGGCGTGACGACACGGTGATTTCAAACACATAGACTTCTTTTATCTCCTTGTCGGGGGCGCAGTTGAGCGTCGTGGGAGAAAGGACGTTCTTCAACACCACTTTTTCGACATCGGCGGCGTCTTTGCGCGCATCCTTGCTCGCGTTCATCTGTCTGAACAAGTCCGTGAGCTTGAACTGCCTGTTGACTTCCGTGCGTGAACTGAACCTGAACATATATCCTCACTTTATCACGATGAATGTGACGAGTTCAAAGTCGTCCAAGCCTTTCAGCGCGGAACCGAACAACACGGCAGACCCCGTATTGAACAGCGTGTTCAAATCATTCGCTTCTTTGACATCTATTATAGACTCAATGGTCTTGTCTAGCAAGCGATTGTATTTGTCCATTTTGTATCCGTCTTTCGTTTCACGGTTATAGGCACGGCACAGTTCCGCAATAGGTTCGGAGTGGTGCTTGCAGGTGGTGCGGATGACGTCGAGGATGTCTTTCACCTGCATATGGTTGCGCACGACGTTGCCGTCTTCGTCGAGATAGACAAGATAATAAGGATGCAGTCTGTTGCGCTCACCTATGTTGACGGACGGGTTGCGGTTCTTCAACACAAACACAACGCCTTTCGGAATGTTCAGTTCGTCATTATGCCGCACGACGCAGTAAAGCCCGTGTGCCACATTATTCGGCTCGCCGTTTGCCTTGATGTACGCCACCATATCCATTCTGAACTCGTTGAGTCCAAGGTCGGTTATGGTGATGCTTCCGTCAACGTCTTCGAGGTCCTGCAAATTGCCTTCCTGCAACTTTTTGAGCTGTTCCTTGCGGTAGTCGAGGTCGGCTTGCTCGCTCGCTATTATATTGTCGTCGCCTGTTGCCGTCGCATCGACAAGCGTCATTCTGTTCTCCACGCGGGCGTTAAGGTTGATATATTCGTCCAAAGATACGTTCGGCCAAAAATTGACAAGCTGGATATATTCATTTTTGCTTCCTATTCGGTCTATTCTGCCGAACCGCTGCACTATCCTGACAGGGTTCCAATGGATGTCGTAATTGATACAAATGTCGCAGTCTTGCAGGTTCTGTCCTTCGCTTACGCAATCCGTCGCAATCAATATGTCAATGTCAACGTCTTTGTCCGCAGGGTATGCGACGTCTCTCTCTTTCGACACGGGAGAAAACAGCGTAAGCAGTCTGTCTGTTTCTTTATCCCCGCGAATGTTGGTCGCGTTGCCGCTGTGCGCACCTTGTATTCGTGCGCTGTGCAAACCGTATTTTTCCAGCAACATCGGCGCGAGATTATCATAAAGATAGTTCGTTGTGTCGGCAAATGCGGAGAATATCAGCACTTTCCTGTTGCCTTCGTTGAACGGGTGCGTGACTTTTCCCTCTATAACCTCAATGAGTTTTTGCAGTTTAAGGTCTTTGTCAGGGGTGACATAACACATCAGATCGTACAACGCTTCCAAAGTGTCTATGTCTTGTTTCAAATCCGCCTTCCACAGCCGCAAGTCCATATCCGAAAAGTCTATCCTGACTTTGCCGAAGGTGCTTTCATTCGTGATGTCAAAGTCCTCATCGTCAAGTATTTCTTCGTCTATCTGCGAAAGTTCGGCTATGCCTGTCTGCATCCGGCCTCTTTCAAACTCCAAAATTGACTCGTAAGTCCTTCTGTTGACATCACACACATTGCGAACCGTCACTCGGAAAGAATCTACACACGATTCCAGCCGCTTCAACATATTGATTGTCATGAGCCGTTGCAGAGCAAGTTCGCGGTTGACCTGTTTGAGAGTCGATTTCCCTACCCTTGTGTCGTACATCGCCTCATATTTCGAAATGCAGCTTGGCAAAATGTAGTTCATAGGTGCATACACACCCATCGTTAAGCCCATGAGCGTGTTGAAAATGTCATTGTATTCAAGAGTATCCTCTTTCCTTGCTATGTCGCAATAATAGGACACGGGCTTACGACGCGTCGGGAACGTGCCTATTTCCGAAATGTCATAATACTTCGTGATATGCTTCCTGCTCCGTGCTATTGTCACATTGTCGAGCAAAATCGAAAAATCGATGTCAAGCCGCGACATCAAATCCGCCGCCTTGCGTTCCTCTTTGGGAAGTTTGGTCCACTCGTTGAATGCCCTCTGTGCGTTCGAAAGAATTGTATCTACGCTCTTTGAAGTGTCCAGCTTCTCGTTGAACTCGGCATAATCATCGCCGTAAGCAAGCGCAAGCTGATTTTTCAGGTCTGTAAACCTGTTGTTTACGGGCGTTGCCGAAAGCATCAGGACTTTGGTTTTTACTCCGCTTTTCAACACCTTGTTTATCAAAAAATCGTAGCGCGTCTCCCGTTCGCGAAAACTGTTTGCGTTGCGGAAATTGTGTGATTCGTCTATGACTACCAGATCGTAATTATCCCAGTTGAATTTTGACAGGTCATGCCCGTTGGAAAATCCGTGCTTACGCCCGAGATCGGTATGATACAGCACATCAAAATGAATTCTGTCCCTGTAAAACAAATTCGTTTTGACATTGTCACGGTATTGATTCCAGTTGTTTGCAAGTTTTTTCGGTGCCAATACGAGAATGTTCTTGTTACGTGACGAATAATATTTCATAACCGCAAGCGCGGTGAACGTCTTGCCCAACCCCACGGAATCCGCAAGAATACACCCGTTATATTTCTCGAGTTTTTGAATGACCCCGATCGCACCGTCTCGCTGGAAACTGTACAGTTTCTGCCATACCAATGAGTTTTGAAATCCCGTCCCCTCGTTCGGCATAAAATCTTCCGACATTATGTCATCCAAAAACTCGCTGAAAATATTGTACAGTGTCACAAAGTATATGAATTCCGGCGCATTGTCCGCATAAGCGGTTGACATACAATCCACTACAGATTCCGTGACATCCTGAAGTTTCGTATCATCGTCCCATATGTATCTGAATTGATTGAAAAAGTATTTGGCATAGGTCTCCTCGTCGTTTTTCATTATGCCCTGATAAAACATGTTGTTTTGCTCATATCCGAGGTCAACCGACGTAAAACCGTTTATCGGCGTATAGACCGTCTTTTTCTCTCCATTTTCAACATAAATGAAATTCTGCAACTGCCTATCGGTAATGTTAGATTTGAACCGAACCTTCGCTCTCACCCATTCAGCACACTCTTTGGCAATGACTTTTTGAGTGAGTTGATTGCGCAGTCTGATTTCAAACTCTGTCCCATATAAAGAATTTTCACGAAGCGGCTTTGGTATGTAATATTCGCGCGTCTCCTTTTTTACCTTATCTTTAACGCTCTGCTGAACAAATGCCGGCGATGGAAAAATAAACTGCAACTCTGCAATATCGGAAAGTTCCTCTTTCAGAACCTCGTATGCATAAATAGAGAAATATGACGCGACGATTTTTATCTTCGCACCCTTGCTAATTTCTCTCTTAAGGTCATCCCCCAGAAGTTTAGCTTTATTGTCTATAAGTTCCATAATCGCCAAGAATCGAAAACGATTCTTCCCCCTTGTAGTTCAAGTGATTTGCACTAATTTCCGTATTTCCGATTAAAACTTATTATTCTCTCCGATCACACGATAAACGACGATTTGTTTTATCTAATATAATCCTTAGCATATAACTCGATAAAGCATAATCGACCATCTACATATTACAACATAATATAGCATATAATAGCATTTTTTTCAATATCGTTTTACTAATCCACATAAAAACAATAAGCACAACCGCGGATCAATAACCACAAAACATTGAGTGGCTGTTAGGCGTGTGCTTGTCATAGACAAGTGGCGGCGCGCTGACGCGCTCCGCCAAACAAGCACACGCCTTTTCTTTAATTTGAATTGTAATAAATCAGGTGCGAAAATTGCGCTCAAACCGAGATAGCCTTGCCTTGACAAACGCCGACCGACGGGTGGGAAACAGCAGGGGACGGAAGCGCCGTTGCCCGCTGAACCGCTCGGGCAATCGGGCGCTTTATCCGTTTCCCCGTTGTTGTTTCCGTCACCGTATGTCCGCACGCTCCGTCAATGGCGTTTCCTCTTTTCCCGTCAGTTACTCACAACTTACCCGTAACCTACTCAAAGTAGACCAAATACCTACCGTTACTTACTCGCAGACTTCTCGCGGAGGAGATGTCCTTTGTCCTATACTGCAAGCAATCCTGAACGGGAGACCGTTCGGGAAATAAAACGCAGGAGGCAGCAATGAAACAAAAGAACATCACCGTTGTAAACATCGGTGTTCCGGACGTCGGCAAGCTTACGCAGGAGGAACAAAAGCGGTTCTATGCGGCAATGCTTGCGCGGATACTGGAACAGCGAATGCGGCAACTGTCCGAGGGAGGACCGCCCGAAGACAAATTACGAGGGAGGGACTATGCCGTTCAAGGACGCGAAGATTTACAGTGACGGCAGTCACTACATAGCAATCCCCAAAGCAAGCAATCCGTACAGACGGAAGAAAGACACCCCGCAAGAGGTCTGCGCGGGACGGGAAAAGCAGACCACGGACAAGACCGAGAACAAGCAATCGGCAACAGCCGCAGAAAAGAAAACTGAGTTCGAACGGCTGTACAAAGAATATGCGGACTCACCTGAAACGGAAAGAAACCGAAACATTGCCGAGGCTATGGCGGAATACTTTGAGGACGACCGATCGGCACAGGATTTCGTAAGAGATAATACAGAGCGCAAAAAGAGAAACGAGATAGTGAGACGGACGAGGCTTGCAAGGAAAATCCACTTGCAGGAATGGAACTGGTTCTGCACTTTCACCTACGACGACGGCAAACACACGGAACAGTCTTTCAGGACAAAGTTGAGCACTTGCCTGAGACACTTTTCCAGCCGCAAGGAATGGAGATATGTGGGCGCGTGGGAGCGGTCTCCCAAGAAACAACGGTTGCACTTCCACGGGATATTCTTTATCCCCGAAACGGCTATGCCGGGAAGGATGGAAGAACGTAGCGGATACAGTTTCAATTCGCATAAACGGCAGATTATAATGCAAAACACCTATTTCAACGAGCGTTTCGGGCGAAACGACTTTTCTCCCATCGACACCGAACGGGACGTCGGGAGCGCGGTGGCGTACCTTGTGAAGTACATCGGCAAGAGCGGCGAAATGCTTGTGTATTCCCGCGGACTGCCCACCTATTTCGTCTCCGACATTATGGAGAAAGACGTGATTTGCACGATAGGACAAGAGGACAGAAAACTGCTTCTTTCCGACGACTTCGAGTGTTGGGACGAGGGGTGCTTCGTGGGCAAAGTAAGCCCCGAAACAATACGCCTGCTCCGAAAGAGCAATTAGCGTAACTAGTCTTTCTCACGGGGAGAATAAACGGAAATGCTTTGCCGTCAAGGGCAAGGTGAATTGCCCGCAACCCTTGACGGCAAGTGCCGTTACAACAAGGTGTCATATTCCCAACATTTCCGTTTCCGTTTCTCCCGTCGAAAGACAAATCACTAAAATCAAAGGAGAACGAATTATGAAAACAGCAGTTATTTACGCAAGATATTCTTGCGACAATCAGACCGAGCAATCTATCGAAGGACAGTTGCGTATCTGCAAAAAATACGCACAGGATAAAGGCATAATCGTACTTGATACTTATATCAACCGCGCGGTGACGGGAACAAACGATAACCGTCTTGCCTTTCAGAAGATGATAGCAGACAGCGCCAAGCGGTGTTGGAATTATGTCATTGTCTACAAACTGGACAGATTCAGCCGCAACAAGTACGAATCCGTGGTGCATAAAAAGACCTTGAAAGACAACGGAGTGAAACTGTTATCGGCAATGGAACAGATCCCCGATACACCGGAAGGCAATCTTATGGAAGCCTTGCTCGAAGGGTTCAATCAATATTTTTCCGAAGAACTCGCACAAAAGGTATCGCGCGGAATCAGGGAAAGTTGGATAAAAGGCAACAGCACAGGGCAACCGCTTTATGGATACGACATTGTAAACAAGAAATACGTGATCAACGAACACGAAGCGGTTTTCGTAAAAGATATTTTCACGATGTATGCCCAAGGCTACACCGCCCCTGCCATTCTGGAAGATATATCCGCTCGTGGAGCGACAAAGAGAAGCGGAAAGCCTATGGATGTGACTTACATCTACAACATTCTGCATAATGTGCGTTACACGGGAAGAGTCCAACACGACGGTGTATGGTACGACAACATTTTTCCCGCGTTAGTGTCGCAGGATATCTGGGACAAAATCGCGGTTATAAAAGATGAAAACAAACTTGCTCCGAGCAGGAAGAAAGACGGCTACGGATATATCCTGTCCGGAAAACTGATTTGCGGCAAATGTAAACGCAGAATGATGGGAATGAGCGGTACGAGTCAATCTGGAGCGGCCTATTACTACTATATCTGCAGAGAGAAGCGCCGCAAAAAAGGCAACTGCACCGGCATTGTGCCGAAACAACAAATCGAGGACCTTGTAATGGAAACAACCATAGACCTGCTCTCTTCCGAGGAAAACATCAAAGCCGTGGCAGAAGGAGTAGCCTCCACACATAACGAACGGGCAGAAACTCATTCGGCGTTAAAGTATCTGACAAAGAAAAGAGACGCGGCAATCAAAGCGAGCAACAATCTCATTAAGGCAATCGAGCAAGGCGTTTTTAACGAAATGACGACGGCAAGGCTCAACGAGCTTGAAACAGAAATCACCCAATTGGAATTCGAGATAAACCGCGAACAGCAAAAGGCTGCCGTCGTTTTATCGGAGAGCGATATCAAAAAATATCTTCTGTCTATGTTCAGAGAGAACACGGAAGACCTTGCCGTTCGCAAACTCATCGTGAACACCTTTATCCGCGAAATAATCCTTTACGAGGACAGCCTAGTCATCACTTATAACTTCACGGAAAAACACGATCCGTTCACGGTGGATTCGGAACATATCAAAGAATTGGAAAAACAAATCAAAACGGCTTCGAAAACCGCCCTGCCTTCTGTCCAAAGTTCGCGTATTACCAAATCCTTCGTACCACACCGGAATAATACGAACCCGAAGCAGAATTCGCGGTTCGTATTATTCTTTGCAAAGGACTTTTTCGGCGTTGTTTCGATAGTTTTTGTGCAGGCTATTATTCAAATCATCCAAATGGGGATGATCAGATCATCACGGTCAAATGCCGAAAATTCCTGCGCCAAGCAAAGCACTGCTCCGGTACCTCTTTCGAGCGGAGATCTGTTGACCACGGCAAACGTATTCGTAATGCGTCTGTCGGGAGCGGCAGTTTTTTTGATCTCCAACGGATATAACTTACCATTCTCTTCCAAAACGACGTCTATTTCCTTTGCATCGCGGTCGCGGTAAAAATACAAGTATGGTGACCGCCCGGCATTCTGATAGCTTTTCGCTATTTCGGATATGGTAAAGTTCTCCAACAATGCGCCGCTCATTGCGCCTTTTTCTGCGACTTCCGCCGATGACCAGCGGGTCAAATAACACACAAGCCCCGTGTCGTAGAAATATAATTTCGGTGTGCGGATGGTACGTTTCAGCACATTGTTGGAATAAGGATGCAGCAAAAAGACTATCCCGAGCGTTTCAAGTATATTCAGCCACGACTTTGCCGTCTGGATGTCGATATCCGCATCTTCGGCAAGCGCCGTATAATTTATCAACTGCGAACAGCGGGCCGCAACCGCCGTTACGAACCGATTAAACTTGAGCGCGTCGATCGTTCCGGAGAGTTCGCGGACATCCCTTTCGATATAAGTTGAGATGTATGACGAATAAAAAATATCCCGTTCTGATCGTTGCCCGCTTATAAGTCCCGGCATACAGCCATTCCAGATCCGCTCAAACATGTCGGGGATGCTTACCGGCGCGACAGCCTTGCTTTCCGAAAGCAACGCCTCAAAATCGACGGAAAACACCCGAGGCAACGCACCCGTGATCTCCCTTTGAGATAAAGGAGAAAGATGCAATAAAGCGACTCTGCCTGCAAGCGATTCCTGTACGCCACGCATCAGACGATAGATTTGTGAGCCTGTCAGCCAGAACGCGCCCGGCGTATGGTGCTTGTCCACATGGATCTTAATGTAAGTGAAAAGTTCCGGTGCGTACTGCACTTCGTCGATGATAACGGGAGGTCGATGAAGCTGCAAAAACAACTGCGGATCATTCTTTGCCATATCCCGCATATTGAGATCATCCAGCGAAACGTAACCGCGACCGATACCTTCACGCTCCGCAAGCATTTTAAGCATCGTCGTTTTGCCTGCTTGCCGCGGTCCCGTGATGAGCAAAGCCGAAAAAGCCTTGCTGCAATCCAGTATAACTTTTTCCATGTGCCTTGTGATATACGCCATGATCCCTTTCTCCTTCGGCTGATTTTAGGTGCACACAAATTATAGCCGAAACAACGAATGTTTGTCAATAATGTTTCGGCAGATCTTTGATAGAAACAAAAATCAGCCGAGATTCGCGTCATGCCGGACCGGAATAATACGAACCGACCTTAAATTCATCTTACTACCTTTTCCATAGTTATGCAATCCCCTCAAAATTCGCTGACGGCGTCATTTGGATGCAGAACGCGAAAGCGCCGGAAGGTCTGACGGCGATATTTTAGCGTCAGACAAGGAAGAGCCCTTATTCGCTGACGGCGATATTTCGATGAAGTGCAAGGAAGCCCCTATTCGCTGACGGCGTCATTTGGATGCAGAACGCGAAAGCGCCGGAAGGTCTGACG
>ENA-OZYR01000192-OZYR01000192.1-human-gut-metagenome-genome-assembly--contig:-NODE-192-length-17573-cov-5.916429_pt1 | contig 17573 bp, 13 predicted proteins | sample MGYA00243636_ERZ654129 | MGnify/ENA primary metagenome ERZ654129 (study PRJEB26926, sample SAMN06165232) | human gut metagenome | biome: ENVO:00009003; feature: ENVO:2100002; material: ENVO:00002003... | reverse complement strand
AAAATGCGAACCCACGTAGTGGGGCGCATTTTTTTGTTGCGGCGGAGGCGGAACATGGGATGTGAACCGCGCCGTAAAATGCGTTTATTCGAAGTTCCGTTTTAACATCGCCGAAAGAGAGGCACATGGGTGCGAGCGGCGAGGTTCGGCGGCTTGCGCAGCAAGACGCTTTCGCCTTTCTTAACAGTTTGCAAAAGACGGACGGCAAGCAAAAATATCCATAGAGATGTTGATGCATCATTATGGCGAACATCCCTTCGCCACCCGAGACCGCGATGTACTATTCCGCCGCTCTACCCTCATTTTACATTGCAAAGGTTTTGCACAGCAGAAAAATGCGAACCCACGTAGTGGGGCGCATTTTTTTGTTGCGGCGGAGGCGGAACACGGGATGTGCACCGCGCCGTAAAATGCGTTTATTCGAAGTTTCGTTTTAACATTGCCGAAAGAGAGGCACATGGTGCGAGCGGCGAGGGTTGGTGCAAGGTTATTTGCAGCCCGAAATGAGTGCCTTGAAGAAGTAGAAGATGACTGCGATGACCAAGAGTACGAGCGTCATGGTGTTCCCTCCGAAGCGGGGGGGGCCCCTGTCTTCGATGTCATGTCAGCACGCTTAATGTCCCAAAAACGTTCCGCAACTCAGAAAATACGGATTTGGATGATATTGCTTTTTTCGGGGGGCATCGAGACAACGCCGCGGCAGAAGACCACTTGCTCAGGGGTGCAGGAATATCGCGTCCGTCGATTTTTGGGCAAGCAAAAACGTCGACAATGCCGATATCCTGCCGTATCGGCAAGGCAAACACCTCTGTTCGAGCGGAAATCGGCGGCGCCGAACATCGTCAATATTATTGCAGTCCGGCAAGCGGCAACGGGATACGGAACCGAAAGGATATCGGAGCGCGCCCCTGCTTTTCCGCGCTCTTCGCGCGCCTAATCTTGACGAAAAGCTATCGATATGGTATATTTTCGTTGTGTGGCGCGCTCTGCGCCGCTTGCTTCCGTTGTCACTTAAGGGGGGAGGAAGGATGAAAAAGATCCTGAAAGGCTTTGACAAATTAATCAAGAATTTCTGGGTGCAGCTCATCGCCCTTGTCGTCGTCTCTGTCGGCATCTTTTTGCTGGGCGCGTTCATTGCCGGCGATCGCTTTGAAGACAAGGTGCTGGAGATCCTCACGGGCACGGATCTGCTCGGCGTCTTCCTTGCGGCGCTGATCTCCCTCATCGTCGCCAAGGTGCTCATCCGCGTGAAGAACTCGATGGAAGAGTCGCTGAAACTCGAGGATGACCATCACAAGATCATCTCGCGCTACTCCGGACACAAGGTCGTCAAAGAATATCCCGAGGAGAGCCGCTTCTCGCGCGAAGGCGAACTGATGGTGATCGACTGTGTGCCCCAAAACATGCGTTGCCCGCGCAGCATGGTCAAGGACCGCTATTGCAAGGAATACAAACTTCGCGAAGAGGACATCTCGGACTATTTCGACCGTCGCAGACTGCGCATCTCAGGCGTGGACGTCTTTGCCAACGTGAACGGCGACACCTCCGTCGTATTCCGCGACACCGACGTCATGCGGGAGCTGCCCGGCTTCGTGCGCGAAAATGCCGCCGCTCTCCTTGCCGCCCACGGCGGGTCGTCCATCAGCAACAACGTCACCATCCGCCTCAAAAAAGCGGGATATGACGAGCAAAAGCGCGAGCTCGTGCTCGACACAGAACGCTCGCTGTATTTCTATATGCTGGTGACCAACCGCTGCATGGACTACTCCATCTCGGACACGATGACGCTGCGCGAAGTGTACGAGTTCAACAACAAGGTCTCTCCCCTCGAAGAGTCCAAGTTGGGCAATCAGATCGGCATCAACGGGTTGGTCTTCACCTCGGACGGCTATCTCCTCATCGAGAAGCGCGGCAAGAAAAAGACGACGTGGAAGGGCAAGTTGGCTCAGCCCATCTCCCTCGCTCTGAAGGAGAAAGACATCCTCCCGAACGGCGGGCTGATCGACGGCTCTCCCGAGGCGGCAAATGACGCATTCCGTGGGATAATCTTTCAAACTTTGCAGAAAAACTACGGGATCGACGAAAATATGATCGCAGGGATAGGAACTGACGGATCCGTAAAAAACGGTGCATTCGACCTCAAAGACAGCTTCCTCGGTCTTGCCCGCGATCTCATCGAGGGCGGCAAACCGAACATGTATTTCTACATCGCGCTCAACGTGACCGCAGCCGAACTCAAAGCGGTCATGGAACAAAGAGCGAAAGACGCCGCGGAAAGCGTCCCGAAAAAACGCCGCAAGGGAAAGAGCGCAGCGCCCGTCGCCTGCCCGCAAGCGGAAGAGAATGCCGCACTCCCCCGGGAAGAGAAAGCCGGGGAGCACAAAAAGACGAAAGCCGAGCTCTTTCCCAGCCTTGAGAAGAGCAAGCTGGAGCGTGACCTTTATCTTGTAAAGTTCGACGACATCGGAGTGGACTTCGGCTATTCCGCAAAGCTCGACCCGAGGAATACGGAGAGGGTGAAGTTCCGCTTCTACCCTTGCGTGAACAAATTCAAGGCGGCGTTGGACGGCGCGGGTTTCGCATTGCGGCGCGCTTTTAATGCCAAGATAAAGAAAGAGTGCGGCGAAGCGCTGCTCACTTGCCTCTATTACGCCGAAGTCTGCCGCAAGAGGATATGCGGCAGGACGGGGCTCAGTAAGGAGAGATCCCGATGAAAAAGATCGTCGCATACGGAGAGATCCTGCTCCGCCTGTCCGCGACGGCGGACACCATCCGCGAGAGCCGCGCCTTCGACGCCTGCTACGGCGGGACGGAATCCAACGTGCTCGCCTGCCTGCACGCTCTCGGGCACGAGACGGAATATCTCTCCGCCCTCCCGCAAAGTCCGCTGGGGCAAGCCGCCCTCGACCATCTTAAAAGGCTCGGCGTCGGGACGTCGCACGTCGTCACGGAGGGTGACGGCATGGGGATGTACTTCACCGAAAGCGGCAACGCGAGCCGCGGCGCGAACGTCGTCTACGCACGGAAGCATTCCGCATTTACCCGCCTCGGCGAAAATTCTTTCGACCTCGACAGCGTGTTCACGGGCGCAGACCTCTTCCATGTGAGCGGCATATCATTCGCGCTCTCACCCTCTTCCCGCGAGCTTGCTTTCAGACTCGTCAGAGAAGCGCGTGAGCGCCACATACCCGTGTCATTCGACTTCAACTACCGCCCCGCCCTCTGGAGCGTTGCCGAAGCGAAACCGATGCTCAAAAGAGCGGCGAAAGAGGCGGACATCCTGCTTGCGAGCAGCCGAGACCTTGCCGCTTTCATGGATACGGATGAGGAGCACGCCATGGACGACTACCCCGCCTGCAAAAGGCTGGTGCTGCGAGACCGCACTGCGCTCTCCCCCACGCGCCATTCCGTGCGCATAGTCATGTTCACGCGAGGCGCCGCACGCACGGAAGTGCCGGAGTTCACCTTCCCCGTAAGCGAGAAGATAGGCGGCGGCGACGCATTCAACGGCGCATTGCTTCACTCCGTGCTGACCGGCAGGAGCGACGCGGACATCCTGTGCTTCGCGGCGGCGGCATTTGCCTTGAAACACACCGTCCCGGGCGACGTGCTCGCCTGCGGCGAAATGGAGATCTCGGACTACTCAGCCGTCCTCGCGGCGGAAACCCCCGCCTCGAAGGCGGACATCGGAGGTGAACTGTGACCAAGCCTCGCATCCTGCTCAGCATAGCCGAAACGGACGACGCATTCGCGTCCATGGTGAAAGCCCTCTCCCCGCATGCGGAAGTCATCGTTGCGGGGCTCGAGGACTACTCTCTCAAAGGCGTGGACGTCTTTGTCGGCAAAAAAACGGACGCGGCGAAACTCGCCGAGGCGGATCGCCTCAAAGCCGTGTTCGCTTACAAGACGGGCGTGGACGACTTCCCCGTGCGCGAGCTCGGCGAGCGCGGCATACTGCTCGTAAATTCGCACGTGAACTCGCGGTATATTGCGGAATATGCCTTCGGTCTCGCCATCGCGCTCGTCAGCCGCATCGCGGAGTTCGACCGCAAGATGCGCCAGGGGGACTGGGACATCGAAGACCCCTATTGGAAGAGTTTGTTCGCGATGAAAGCGGGACTGGTCGGCTTCGGGCACATCGGGCGGGAGCTCCACGCTCTGCTTGCCGCCAACGGCATCCCGACCATGACCATAGACCGCGGCAAGGACTATCCGGACGGAGTGGAATTTGTCACCTCCCTCGAAGAACTCTGCCGCAAGGCGGACATCCTCTTCCTCTCCCTTCCGCGGACGAGCGCCACGAACGGGATGTTCGGCAAAGAGATCTTCTCCCTGCTCAAAGGCAAATTCATCGTCAACGTGGGCAGGAGCAACTGCATCGACGAGGGTGCGCTCTACGCCGCGCTGACAGAGGGGGGGCTTGCGGGCGCCGCCATCGACACCTGGCGCGAAAAAGCGAGAAAGCCGGGCGAAGTGCTCATCCCCTTCGACCATCCCTTCCAGGAACTCGACAACATCCTGCTCTCCTCGCACAAAGCGATGCAGCTCATCGACGGGCACTCACGCTATGTCGAGGACATAACGGCGCGCATCCTGCTTTGGCTGGACGGCAAACCGACGGGCAACGAAGTGGACTGCTCCAAAGGCTACTGAAATGCCGTCGGATCCGCTCCCCAAATCAAAACGACCGGCTCAGCCGGTCGTTTTCTTTCTCCGCTCTCTTCACATTATATTTTGTTTTGCGGGAAGTCCCGCATTCTCATTTGTCCAGCCCCTTTTGCAGGCGGTACGCCTTGACGGTGTTTTGCAGCAGCATGGTCACCGTCATGGGTCCGACGCCGCCGGGGACGGGGGTGATGTAGGAGCACTTGGGTGCGACTTCGGCGTAATCCACGTCGCCGCAGAGCTTGCCGTTCTCATCGCGGTCCATGCCCACGTCGATGACGACTGCGCCCTCCTTCACCATGTCCGCTTTCAGGAACTTGGCTTTGCCGATGGCGACGCACACGATGTCCGCGCGGGAAGTGACCGCGCCGAGATCCTTCGTGCGGCTGTGACATATCGTGACGGTGGCGTTGCGGTCGAGGAGGAGCTGCGCGAGCGGCTTGCCGACAAGGTTGGAGCGTCCGACGACGACGGCGTTCCTGCCCTCGATGGGGATGGAATAGTGGTCGAGCAGCTTGATGACGCCGTAAGGGGTGCATGGGATGAGCTCGGGCTCGCCCGTCCACAGCTTGCCCTTCTGCACGTAATGACACCCGTCCACGTCCTTTGCGGGGTCGATGAGGTGCAGGAGCGCCGCCTCGTCGAGATGTTTCGGGACGGGAAGTTGCAAAAGGATGCCGCTGACGGCGGGGTTTGCGTTGAGAGCCTCTATCTTCTCCGCCACTTCCTCCTGCGTCGAGTCTGCGGGCATTCTCACGAGAGTGGACGTGATGCCCACCTCCGCACAGCCGTTGATCTTGTTGCGCACGTACACCTGGCTTGCGGGATCGTCGCCGACGAGGATGACCGCGAGCCCGATCTTGCCGAGGGTGTCCTGCGGCAGCGCCGCGACCTGCTTCGCGATGTCTTCGCGCGTGAGTTTTGCAACGAGTTTTCCGTCTATGACCTGCATATGCTCTCCTTATCTGCTGCCGGTGTAGCCGGTGTTCTTCTGGATGACGTCGTGCGCGCCGCCCTCGGTGATGCTGGTGGCGGAGACCACGGTCATCTTTGCGGTCTGCTGGAGCTGCTTTATGGTGATCGCGCCGCAGTTGCACATGGTGGAACGCACCTTATAAAGGCTCTTTTCCACATTGTCTTTGAGGCTGCCCGCGTAGGGGACGTAGCTGTCCACGCCCTCCTCGAAGGAGAGACCGGACTTGCCGCCGAGGTCGTAGCGCTGCCAGTTGCGCGCGCGGTTGCTGCCCTCTCCCCAATACTCCTTGACATAGTTGCCGTTGATGTTGAGCTTGGCGGTGGGGCTCTCGTCGAAGCGGGCGAAATATCTGCCCAGCATGAGGAAGTCCGCGCCCATGGCGAGTGCGAGGGTCATGTGATAGTCATGCACGATGCCGCCGTCCGAGCAGATGGGGATGTAGATGCCCGTCTTCTCGTAATACTCGTTCCTGGCTTCCGCCACCTCGATGAGCGCGCTCGCCTGTCCGCGGCCGATGCCCTTCTGTTCGCGGGTGATGCAGATGGAGCCGCCGCCGATGCCCACCTTGACGAAATCCGCACCGCACTCGGCGAGGAAGAAGAAACCGTCACGGTCAACGACGTTGCCCGCGCCCACCTTGACGCTGTCACCGTAATTGCGGCGGATGAACTCGAGGGTGCGCTTCTGCCAGATGCTGTAACCTTCGGAGGAGTCGATGCACAGCACGTCCACGCCCGCGTCGATGAGTGCGGGGACGCGCTTCTCGTAGTCCAGCGTGTTGATGCCCGCGCCCACCATATACCTCTTGTGATCGTCGAGCAGTTCCAGCGGGTTCTCCTTGTGCTGAGCATAGTCCTTGCGGAAGACCATATACATCAGGTTGCCTTCGTCCGACACGATGGGGATGGAGTTGAGCTTGTGCTCCCAGATGATGTCGTTCGCCTCCGCGAGCCCCGTGGATGCGGGCGCGGTGACCAGCTTTTCGAGCGGGGTCATGAACTCCTTGACGGGGGTCTCGGGCGCCATGCGGCTGACGCGATAATCACGCGAAGTCACGATGCCGAGCAGCTTGCCGAAGCTGGTGCCGTCGTGCGTGACGGCGATGGTGTTGTGTCCATTGCGGCGCACGAGTTCCAGCACGTCCGCGAGGGTGCTGTCCGGGGTGAGGTTGGAGTCCGACACCACGAAGCCCGCCTTATAGTTCTTGACGCGCCTGACCATTGCCGCCTCGTCCTCCACAGACTGCGAGCCGTAGATGAAGGAGATGCCGCCCTCACGCGCCAGAGCGATGGCGAGCGTATCGTTGCTCACCGACTGCATGATGGCGGAAACGAGAGGGATGTTGAGCGAGATGGCGGGTTCCTCTCCCCTCGCGTGTTTTACGAGCGGGGTGCGAAGGCTGACGTTCGCGGGGATGCAGTTCTCGTCCGTGTAGCCGGGGATGAGAAGATACTCGCTGAAAGTTCTTGACGGTTCTTCAAAATACTTTGCCATGGTCTTATCTCCGAAGATTTATCTTTTTTCTTTTTGTTTTGGTTTGTGACTTCCCGCAGCTTAAGCGAAATATGCCGCCGCCGAGCGGAAGAGCGCCATATCGTAGTCGCCGGGGACGTTGAGGTAGAGCCCGTTGTCCACGCGCTCGCTGTGCCCCATCTTGCCGAGCACCCTGCCGTCGGGAGACGTGATGCCCTCCACCGCCATGTCGCTGCCGTTGGGGTTGAAGGCGATGTCGTAGGTCGGCTCGCCGGAAAGATCGACGTACTGCGTCGCGATCTGCCCGTTCTTCGCGAGCCTCTCCAACCACTCGGGAGACGCCATGAACCTGCCCTCTCCGTGTGAGATCGGCACATTCACGATGTCGCCCACGCTCTTCAGGGTGAGCCAGGGAGAGAGGTCGGAGCAGACGCGCGTCCTCACGATCTTGGACTGGTGGCGCGCGATGGTGTTGTATGTGAGGGTGGGCGCGTTCTCGTCCGCGTCCACGATGTCGCCCACGGTCACGAGACCGAGCTTGATGAGCGCCTGGAAACCGTTGCAGATGCCCGCCATCAGACCGTCGCGGCGTTTGAGCAGGTCGCGCACCGCGTCCGTCACCTTGGCGCCGCGGAAGAAGGAGGTGATGAACTTGCCGCTGCCGTCCGGCTCGTCGCCGCCCGAGAAACCGCCCGGGATGAAGACGATCTCTGCCTCGCGCACCTTTCTTGCAAACTCGTCTGCGGACTCCGCCACCGCCGCGGGAGTGAGATTGTTGATGACGAAGATCTCCGCGTCGATGCCCGCGCGCCTTGCCGCCTTTGCGGTGTCGTATTCGCAGTTGGTGCCGGGGAACACGGGGATGAGCATCTTGGGGGAAGCGAACTTCCTGCCGCTCTTTGCTGCCGCGCCGCCCGTATAACTCACCTTGGGGATGTCGCCGCCGCCCTGCTTTATGTTGCAGGAATAGACGCTCTCCAGCTTGTTCTCATATGCCTCGGAGAGCTCCGGAAGCGTCACGCTCTCGCCGCCGAAAACGAACGCGCGCTCCTCCGTCACCCTGCCGAGCTGCCTACCGAGCGTCACGCCCTCCGCGCACTCGATGACGAACGCGCCGTATTTATATCCGAAGACGTCTTCGAGGGTGACGCCGTCGGCAAACCTGAAGCCGAATCCGTTGCCGAGAGCGCACTTGAACACCGCCTCCGCAACGCCGCCGTATGCGGGCGTATAAGCGGATATAACCTTGCCTTCGCGCATGAGCGCATGCACTTTCTCCGCCGTTTGCAGGAAGCTCTCCGCCACGGGCAGACCGTCCGCGCCGTAGGCGCACTCCACGAGGCGCACCTCGCTCCCCGCGCGCTTGAACTCGGGCGAGACCGCCTCCTCGCACTTCTCCGTCGTGACGGCGAACGAGACGAGGGTCGGGGGCACGTCGATGTGCTCGAAGGTGCCGCTCATGCTGTCCTTGCCGCCGATGGCTCCCATGCCGAGGTCACGCTGTGCACGGTACGCTCCGAGCAGCGCCGCAAGGGGCTTGCCCCAGCGCTCCGCCTTGCCCATGGGCTTCTCGAAATACTCCTGGAAAGTGAGATAAACTTCCCTTGTGCTCGCCCCCGCCGCGACCAGTTTCGCGACGCTTTCGATGACGGCGAGATAGGCGCCGTGGAAGGGGCTCTTTTCGCTGATAAAGGGGTTAAACCCCCAGGACATGAGCGAACAAGTGTCTGTTTCGCCATTTTCGACCGAGACCTTGTTGACCATGCACTGTATGGGAGTGAGCTGATTTTTGCCGCCGAACGGCATCATCACCGTGCCCGCTCCGATGGTGCTGTCAAACCTCTCCGAAAGCCCGCGCTTGGAGCAGACGTTGAGCTCGGAGACCAGCGCTTTCATGCCCTCCGCAAAGCCTGCCGGGATGTCCTTACGGAGACTGCCCGCCTTCACTTGTTTTGCCGTGGCGTGCTTCTCCGCGCCGTTGGAGCTCAGGAACTCGCGGGAGATGTCCACGATGATCTTCCCGTTCCATTGCATCCTGAGACGGGGTTCCTCGGTGACCTTTGCAACGACGGTGGCTTCGAGATTCTCGGCATTCGCGAGCGCGCGGAACTTCTCAGCGTTTTCGGGCGCGACCACCACCGCCATCCTCTCCTGCGATTCGCTGATGGCAAGCTCGGTGCCGTCCAGCCCTTCGTATTTCTTGGGCACGGCGTTGAGGTCGATGAAGAGCCCGTCCGCGAGCTCACCTATCGCAACGGAAACGCCGCCCGCGCCGAAGTCGTTGCACCGCTTTATGAGAAGGGACGCCTCCGGGTTGCGGAAGAGACGCTGCAATTTGCGCTCCTCGGGAGCGTTGCCCTTCTGCACTTCCGCGCCGCAGGTGGAAAGGGACTCGGCGCTGTGCGCTTTTGACGAGCCCGTCGCTCCGCCGCAGCCGTCTCGTCCCGTCCTGCCGCCGAGCAGGATGACCACGTCGCCGGGGGCGGGAGTCTCCCTCACGACATTGCGTGCGGGAACGGCGCCCGTCACAGCGCCGATCTCGAGGCGCTTTGCGACATAGCCGGGGTGATATATCTCGTCCACGATGCCCGTGGCGAGCCCGATCTGGTTGCCGTAGGAGCTGTAACCGGCGGCAGCCGTGGTGACGATCTTTTTCTGCGGCAGTTTGGCGGGCAAGGTCTCCTCGATGGGAGTGAGAGGATCGCCCGCGCCCGTGACGCGCATGGCGGAATAGACATATGCTCTCCCGGAGAGCGGGTCGCGGATGGCGCCGCCTATGCAGGTCGCCGCGCCGCCGAAAGGCTCTATCTCGGTGGGATGGTTGTGCGTCTCATTCTTGAACAGCAGCAGCCAGTCCTCATCCTTGCCGTCGACGTCCACCTTGATCTTCACCGTGCAGGCGTTGATCTCGTCTGAGACGTCGAGGTTTTCGAGCTTGCCTTCCTTGCGCAGCATCTTCGCCGCGATGGTGGCGATGTCCATGAGGTTGACGGGTTTCTCCGTCCTGCCCAGCTTCTCTCGCACGGCAAGATAGTCCTCCCAAGCCGCCTGCACTTCCGCGTCCTCGAACTCCGCCTTGTCTATGGTGGTGAGGAAGGTGGTGTGACGGCAATGGTCCGACCAATAGGTGTCGATCATCCTCACTTCCGTGAGAGTGGGGTCACGGTGCTCGGAGGCGAAATAGTCGCGGCAGAACCTGACGTCGTCCGCGTCCATCGCGAGCCCGTATTTCCTCACGAATGCGGCGAGCTCGTCCTCGCCCATCTTTATGAAACCGTGCAGAGTCTCGACGTCATGCGGCGCGGGATATTCCGTTTTCAGAGTTTCGGGAAGCGCGGTGTCCGCCTCGCGGCACTCCACGGGGTTGATGACGAATTTCTTTATCTTGCCGACATCCTCCACCGTGAGGTCTCCGTAGAGGACGTAGAACTTCGCCGTCCTGACGACGGGCTTCTCACCCTGAGAGACAAGCTGTATGCACTGCGCCGCGGAGTCCGCGCGCTGGTCGAACTGCCCGGGGAGAGGCTCCACCCCGAAGACGGCGGCGGCGCCCTCAGTCTCTATCGCGAGGGTCACGGTGTCGAGCTGCGGCTCGGAAAAAATGTTGCGCTTGGCATATTCCAAAAGCTCCCCGTCCGCGCCTTCCACGTCGTAACGGTTGACCACTCTGACGCGGGTGAGCCCCTTGATGCCGAGCATCCCGCGCGCCTCGGAAAAGAGTGCCCGCGCTTCAGCCGCGAGCGCCTCTTTCTTTTCGACGAACAATCTGTTTACCATATCTCCTCCGTACAGCGTTTGCACGCGAAAAGGATGTTTATCGTTTGGATCTGCGCGTTCAACCGCGTTTTGCGGCAAGAGCTCTCGCCCCGATGTCGTGACGGAAGAACTCGTTTGTGAAGTGCACTTTCTCCCCTTCGCGGTACGCTTTCTCCACCGCCTCGGGGAGCGTGTCCGCAACGGCGGTGACTCCGAGCACTCTGCCGCCCGCGGTGAGCAATGCGCCGTCCGAGAGCTTCGCGCCCGCGATGTAAAGCTCGGCGTCGAGCCCGCTCTCCACCGCGATCGGGAAGCCCGTCTCATACTTTTCCGGATAGCCCGCGGACGCTTTGACCAGGCAGCAGGACGCCTTTTTCGAGAAGCGCACTTCGACATCGCTCAGGGTGCCGTCCGTGCAGGCGCGCATGACGGTGAGCAGGTCGCTTTCAAGAAGGGGCAGCACCGCCTGCGTCTCGGGGTCGCCGAAACGGCAGTTGTATTCGATCACCTTGGGTCCGTCCGGGGCGATCATCAGCCCGAAATAGAGACAGCCGCGGAAGGTCCGCCCCTCCTCTTTCATGGCACGGATGGTGGGGAGGAAGATCTTTTCCATGCACTCCGCCGCGATCTCGTCCGTATAATAAGGGTTGGGCGCGACGACGCCCATGCCGCCCGTATTCAGCCCCTTGTCGCCGTCGAGGGCGCGCTTGTGATCCATGGAAGACACCATGGGCACCACCGTCTCGCCGTCCGTAAAGGAGAGGACGGAGACTTCTGGTCCGGTCAGGAACTCTTCGATGACCACGCGGCTGCCGCTCGCGCCGAACTTGCCGTCCAGCATCATGGAGCGCACGGCGGCTTTCGCCTCTTCCCTGCTCTCCGCGATGATGACGCCCTTGCCGAGTGCGAGACCGTCCGCCTTGACGACGATGTTGCCTTCGGGAAGTCCGTCTATATATCTCTCCGCCGCGCTTTCGTCCTCAAAGGTCTCATAACGCGCGGTGGGGATGCCGTACTTTTTCATGAGCGCCTTGGAAAACGCCTTGCTGCCTTCGATGATCGCGGCGTTCGCGCGGGGACCGAAACAAGGCACGCCCACTTCTTCCAGCGCGTCCACGGCGCCGAGCACGAGGGGATCGTCGGGGGTGACGACGGCGTAATCTATGCCGTTCTCTTTCGCAAACTTTGCGATGCCCTCGATGTCCTTTGCGCCGACGTTCACGCACGTGGCGTCCGCGGCGATGCCGCCGTTGCCGGGAAGGGCGAAGATCTCCTCCGCCTCGGGGCTGCGTTTCAGGGCTTTGATGACGGCGTGCTCTCTGCCGCCGGAACCGACCACAAGGATCTTCATTTTGCACCTCAATGATGGAAGAGACGCATCCCCGTGAACGCCATCGCGATGCCGAGCTTGTTGCAGGTGTCGATGACGATGTCGTCGCGTACGGAACCGCCGGGCTCCGCGACATACGACACGCCGCTCTTCCTCGCGCGGACGATGTTGTCGTCAAAGGGGAAGAATGCGTCGGAGCCGAGAGAGACGCCGGTGAGGGTGTCGAGATATGCCCTCTTCTCCTCTCTCGTGAACTCCTCGGGACGGACGGCGAAATACTTCCTCCACACGTCCTCGCCGATGACGTCCTCGCACTCATCGGAGAGATAGATGTCGATGATGTTGTTCTTTTCCGGTCTGCCCACGCCTTCGGCAAATTGCAGAGAAAGCACTTTATCGTGCTGTCTGAGGTGCCAGAGGTCGGCTTTCTGTCCGGCGAGGCGGGTGCAATGGATGCGGGACTGCTGCCCTGCGCCCACGCCGATCGCCTGTCCGTCCTCGGCAAACGCCACTGAATTGGACTGCGTATATTTGAGGGTGATGAGCGCAACGATGAGGTCCGTCTCCGCATCGTGCGGGAGGGGCTTCTCGGTGACGACGTTCTTCAGGAGTTCGCGGTCGATCCTGAAATTGTTCCTGCCCTGCTCGAATGTCACGCCGAAGACCTGCTTGCGCTCCACGGGGTCGGGGACGTAGAGGGGGTCCACCTTCACGATGTTGTATGTGCCCTTGCGCTTGGCGGCGAGGATGTCGAGAGCCTCGGGTGTGTAGGCGGGAGCGATGATGCCGTCGGACACTTCACGCGCGATTATCTTTGCGCAGGTGGCGTCGCACTCGTCGGAAAGGGCGATCCAGTCGCCGAAAGAGGACATCCTGTCCGTGCCGCGCGCCCTTGCGTATGCGCAGGCGATCGGGCTCTCGTCCAAGCCCTCGATGTCATCCACGAAGCACGCCTTTTTCAGTCTGTCGCCGAGGGGTCTGCCGAGCGCCGCCGAGGTGGGGCTCACGTGCTTGAAGGAGGTGGCGCAGCACTCTCCCGTCGCCTCTTTGAGCTCCTTCACGAGCTGCCAGCTGTTGAAAGCGTCCAGGAAGTTGATATATCCGGGTCTGCCGTTCAGGATCTCCACCGGGAGTTCCCTGCCGTCGTGCATGAAGATGCGCGCGGGCTTCTGATTGGGGTTGCAGCCGTATTTGAGCTCGAATTCCTTCATTTTTTCTCCTCTTTGACGTGCTTGTTGAAGAGCACCGTCTTCACTCTGAATGTTTTGAGGTCGATGAAACCGACATAGAGCGCGATCTTGTTCGCGGCGTTCAGGCTCTCCCAGACGCCGTTTGCGAACTTCGTAATGTCGGAGCCTATCGCGACGCGCTCCGGCTCTCCCGTAAAGGTGGGGACGGGGTTCCCGTCCGAGTTGTAGGTGTGGATGAAGTGTCCCAGCCCGTTCAGCGGCTCGTAGGAGAAGGTGAAGCGGTTGCACGCGCTCCCCTCCGCGTCCGCGCTCTTCAAAATCGAAAACTTATAGCGGAACTTGCTTTCAAGGTCGATGAGCCCGCTGATGCGGGGGGTGAAATTGGGCGCGTCGGGCTCGAACTCGCGTTTTTCGAGCGCGCTCTCGAAGCTGTCGCCCGCAAGCAGCGCCGCCTCGACGGTGTCAGTCTGGTCGCCGTTGGTGACCACCCACTTGTTCCATACGCGCTTGACGGGAGAATAGATGATGAGGGAAGGATCCTCCACCTTGCTCTCGTCGTAGGGATAGATGACGAGCTCGTTCTCTTTCTCCACGAAGACGCGGTTGCGGCTGTTCTCGCTCCTGCCCATGATGAAGTAGGCAAACACGGCGTGCTTCCCGTCCGCGGACTTGCCGATGACGATGCCCCTGCCGGGATACGGATTGCCCGCAAGAAGGGCGTTTAGATCGTTGATGTCGTAGATGCTCATTGTTGTCTCCTGTACATTAGGCGCGTTCCGCCGCGATCCTCTCCGCGGTGAGTTCCACCGCGCGCGGGAGCAGCTTCCACTCCGCCTCTTCCATAACTCTTCTTTGCAGCGTCTCGGGGGTGTCGCCCTCCCGGACCGCCACTTCCTTTTGAAAAATGATCCTGCCCCCGTCGGGGATCTCGTTGACGTAGTGCACCGTAGCCCCTGTCACCTTCTCGCCCGCGGCGAGCACCGCCTCGTGCACTTTGAGCCCGTAGAACCCCTTGCCGCAGAACTTGGGGATGAGGGAGGGGTGCACGTTGATGATGCGCTCGGGATAGCGTGAAGTGAAACTCGCGGACAGTATGCTCATGAATCCCGCGAGCACGATGATCTCCGCCCCCACGCTCTCGACGGCGTCCTCGATCTTCCTCTCGAACTCCTCCTGCGAGGCGCAGCTCCTGCGTTCGGCGACGAAAGCCGCGACGCCCGCTTTCCTTGCGCGTTCGAGAGCATAAGCGTCCGCCCTCGAAGAGACCACGGCTTTCACCTCGGCGTGAGGGAGCTCTCCCCTCTTTTCCGCGTCGAGGATGGCTTGCAGATTGGTGCCGCCGCCCGAGACGAGCACGGCGACCGCGACCTTCTTCCCGCTCATTTGATGATGACTCCCTCTTCGGACGGGACGACCTCGCCGATGACGTAGGCGTCCTCGCCTGCCGCTCTCAACACGGAGAGCGCCTTTTCCGCGTCCTCCGCCGCGACCACCACGCTCATGCCCACGCCCATGTTGAAGGTGTTGAACATGTCGCGCTCGGGGACGTTCCCTTCTCTTTTGATGATGTCGAAAACGGGCAGTATGCGCAGCGCGGACTTGTCGATCTTTGCTCCGAAGCCCTTGGGGATGCTCCTCGGGATGTTCTCATAAAAGCCGCCGCCCGTGATGTGGGAGACCGCCTTCACCTTCACAGCCTCAAAGAGCGCGAGCATGGGCTTGACGTATATCTTGGTGGGGGTGAGCAGAGTCTCGCCGAGGCTCTTGCCGCCGAGTTCCGCGACGGGGGCGGTCATATCCCTGCCCTCGAAGATCTTCCTCACCAGCGAGAAACCGTTGGAATGCACGCCGGAGGACGGCAGCGCGATGACGGCGTCCCCCGCCTTCACTGCGGAATTGTCCAGCACCTTGGCGCGGTCGACGACGCCGACTGCGAACCCCGCGAGGTCATATTCGTCCTCGGGATAGAAGCCCGGCATCTCCGCGGTCTCGCCGCCTATGAGCGCCGCTCCCGCCTGCACGCAGCCTTCCGCCACGCCCGCGACGATGGACGCGATGCGCTCCGGCACGTTCTTGCCGCACGCGATGTAATCCAGGAAAAAGAGGGGCTTCGCGCCGCAGCAGATGACGTCGTTGACGCACATTGCCACGCAGTCGATGCCGATGGTGTCATGCTTTTGCAGCATGAAGGCGTATTTGAGCTTGGTGCCCACGCCATCCGTGCCGCTGACGAGGACGGGACGGGTCATGCCCGTAAGGTCGAGCTCGAACAGCCCGCCGAACCCGCCGATGTCGCTCGCCGCGCCCGCCGTGACGGTGCGCGCGATGTGCTTCTTCATTAGCTCCACCGCCTTATAGCCCGCGGTGATGTCCACGCCTGCCTGTTTGTAGCTTTCGCTGAAAGATCTCTCCATATCAGCCTCTCATCGCCGCGAGTTTTTCTTCAAGAGCGGCGTCCTTTGCCAGCACTTTCGCCTTGTCTGCGGCGCGCTTGGCTTTGAGTTTTTCTTTAAGTTCCGGCTCCGAGACGGCAAGGATCTCCACCGCAAGGAGACCCGCGTTCACCGCGCCGTCCACGCCCACGGTCGCGACGGGGATGCCGGGAGGCATCTGCACCGTGGAAAGCAGCGCGTCCAAGCCGTCAAGCATGCCGCCGCGCACGGGGATGCCGATGACGGGAAGCGTGGTGGAAGCCGCAATGGCGCCCGCAAGGTGCGCCGCCATGCCCGCCGCCGCGATGATCGCGCCGAAACCGTTCCCCTCCGCGCTCTCCGCAAAAGCCTTCGCCTCCGCCGGCGTGCGGTGTGCGGAAAAAACGTGCGCCTCGCACTCCACTCCGAACGACTTCACCGTGTCGATGGCTTTGCCCACGACGGGAAGGTCGCTGTCGCTGCCCATGATGACCGCAATTTTCTTCATAGATCCCTCCTCCGCATAGGTGCGGAAACTTTCAAAAAAGGCAGCCTGCTCACGCAAAACTGCCGAATGTCACATTGCGTACGGACGCAAAATCCCCGCGACTGCCTGCCCCCGCTGGGAGCGGGACAGTATGCATCCTCTTACGAAAACCGCGCCGTACAAAATTTGCATGGTCTTATGATACACTATCGGGCATGCGATGTCAAAAAGTTGAATGCCCTTTTTTCAGGTTTTGGGCATACATTTTGGACATATTGTATATCACGCGCGCGAGGGCACAATATAGTGTGCCCCCGCATTACTCTTTTAAGTCTCGCTTTTAACCGCACAGGCGGAGACGCTTGTCATGTATCTCCTCCCCGCACTCGCCGAGACGCTTGTCATGTCGCATTCGGTACGGCATCCGTTCAGTCCCTGAGTTTCACCCCGCAGGACTCGCAGAACTTCGCTCCGTCCGTGGTCACGGGAGCGCCGCAGGAGGGACAATAGCGCGGGAGAGGCGACGCCTGCTCCTTTGCCATGCTGAGAGCCGCGGCGGACGGGAGCGCGAGCGCGATGAACTCGTCATACATCTCTTTTGCCTTTTCCTCGGAAAGTGATAGCGATGTCTTTGCCACCACTTCGCCGACGATCTCATATCCCGGGAGCGCCCCGCCCTTGAGCAGGGAGCCGACCGTGATCTTCATCGCCTCGAAGGCGGGGACGGTCTGCAGCGCCGCAAGGGAAGCTATGACCGTGGCGTCCTTTGCCGCGATCCTGTCCGCGAGCGCAACGAGCTGTGAATAGCGCGCACGCATGGTGAAGAGGAAAGGCATGGTCACGGCGCACGCGCCGAACACCGCAAAGGGGATGAAGATGTATTGCATGGTCTCGTTGCCGCCCCCGCTGCCCGCAGTCGCGCTGAGGGCGATGAAAGAGATGAATGCCGCAAAGATGACCAGCACTCCGATGATGAGCACGACCGTGAAGACGGTCTTCCTCACCCGCACGTTTCCGCATTTTGTGACTGCTCCGACGGGACCCGCCGTATTCTTGATGTTTATCTGCATAAGCTCTCCTTATTTTTATTTTAGCACACCTCTGCGCGCCATGCAACACCAAGGCGGTTTTCGCAACGCCGCACGGAAAGAATGTCGCTCCACACCTCCCTGCTGCGCACAAACGCCGGAAAAATTGCTCCGCGGCAGGCTTGTATCTTTCCGGTCCGGCATGCCAGACCGGAATAATACGAACCGGGTTCAGCGCCGCCGATTTCCGCCTGAAC
>ENA-OZYR01000189-OZYR01000189.1-human-gut-metagenome-genome-assembly--contig:-NODE-189-length-17823-cov-13.353501_pt1 | contig 17823 bp, 15 predicted proteins | sample MGYA00243636_ERZ654129 | MGnify/ENA primary metagenome ERZ654129 (study PRJEB26926, sample SAMN06165232) | human gut metagenome | biome: ENVO:00009003; feature: ENVO:2100002; material: ENVO:00002003... | reverse complement strand
CAAAGCCACTGCACGATGCAGTGGCACAAATGGCTGACGACCTGTACGGGGGCTACGCCCCTGCGACCCCATTTTTAAAAATTATATAGGTTTTTCGACAGCCTGAAGCCGTGCGGTTATGCACGGCTCATTATATCAAATTATCCTATAACCTTCTTCGCAATATCTACCGTTTCCTTAGCGTCCTTTGCGTAGAAGTCTGCGCCTATCTTTTCGGCATATTCGGGTGTAAGTACCGCACCGCCGACAACCACCTTGCAAGGAAGTCCGTTGTCACGGATAAGCTTTATGGTTTCTTCCATGGATTTGAGCGTAGTGGTCATAAGTGCGCTTAGTCCCACCAGCTTTACCTCGTGCTTTCTTGCGGCATCGACTACCGCCTGATACTCAACGTCCTTGCCGAGATCTATTACGGTGTAGCCGTAGTTTTCAAGCAGTACCTTTACTATGTTCTTGCCTATGTCGTGTACATCGCCCTTTACCGTTGCAAGCACTATCTTGCCCTTGCTCACCGTTTCGGAATTGTTCTTAGCAAGGTGTGCCTTGATAACATCAAAACAGCTCTGCGCAACGCCTGCCGATAAAATCAGCTGAGGGAGGAATATCTTTCCCTGTTCAAACAGAGTACCTGTCTTGTCAAGGGCAGGGATAAGCCGCTCGTTTATTATTACCATCGGGTCGGTGTCGATAAGCAACTGCTCGGTTATCTTCGCCGCCTCGGCTTTTAAACCGTTGTCGATGGCATATTCAAGCGTTACCTCGGAGGATTTCGGCTTTGTAACTGCCGTTGGGGTATCGCTGCCGTAAGCGCCAATGTATTCTACCGAGTTTACATCTATCGCCTTTAACAGCTTGAACGCTCTTACAGCGCCTGTCATAGACGCTACGTTGGGGTTTATAATCGGCAGATCAAGCCCGTTTTCAAGTGCCATCGTAAGAAAAATGTGGTTTAAAAGCTCACGGTTTGGCAGACCGAATGATATATTCGATACACCGAGTACCGTTCTCACTCCGAACCTTTCCTTTACCGCATGCACAGCCTTAAGCGTTTCGTTTACCGCAAGCTGTTCTGCGGATGCGGTAAGCGTGAGGCAGTCTATCGCTATATCCTCTTTCGGAATACCGATTTCCTCGCAACGTTTTATTATCTTTTCGGCAATGGCTACACGCTGTTCGGATTTAGGCGGTATGCCGTCCTTGTCAAGCGTCAGACCTACTACTGCCGCACCGTATTTCTTTACGAGCGGAAGAACGTTTTTAAGGCTCTCCTCCTCGCCGTTTACCGAGTTTACCATAGGCTTGCCGTTATATACACGCAGTGCCGCTTCAAGTACCTCGGGGATAGTGCTGTCTATCTGGAGCGGTACGTTAGTAACGCCCTGAATGCTCTTGACAGCCTTTATCATCATTGCCTTTTCGTCAATGTCGGGAAGTCCAACGTTTACGTCAAGTATATCCGCTCCTGCGCCGACCTGCTCTATAGCCTGACCTAAGATATAGTCTATATCATCGTTTATAAGCGCCTGCTTGAACAGCTTTTTACCGGTAGGGTTGATACGCTCGCCTATTATCCTCGGCTGGCTTACCTCTACAACATTTGTGCCGCTGCATATCGTGCAGACACGCTCTATCTTCTTAGGCTCGTACTTTCTGCCCTTTACCTTCCCTGCTGTACGGCGGATAAATTCGGGTGTTGTACCGCAGCAGCCGCCGATTATTCCTGCACCGAGATCAGCTATCTCAACGGCATAGTCGCTGAATTCTTCGGCATCTATAGAATATTCGCCTGTGGCAGGGTCGGGAAGCCCTGCGTTCGGCATTACGATAACGGGTATCTTCGACTTTTCACAGAGCGTTTTGATTATAGGCATAAGCTCCTTCGGACCGAGGGAGCAGTTCACGCCGACGGCACTTACACCAAGTCCCTCGCACAGCAGTATTTCCGCTTCGGCGGGACAACCCGTAAAGGTACGTCCGTTTTCCTCGAAGGTCATACTGCATATTATCGGAAGGTCGCAGTTTTCCTTTGCGGCAAGTATAGCGGCTTTAAGCTCGTATAAGTCGGTCATCGTTTCAAACAGAACAACGTCCGCACCTGCCTTATAGCCTGCAACTATCTCCTCCCTGAATATGTCGTAAGCCTCTTCAAATTTAAGGCTTCCCGTAGGCTCAAGGAGCTGTCCTATAGGGCCTATGTCAAGAGCGCAGAAAACGTCCTTTCCGCTTTCCTTTATCGCTTCTTTGCAGTTTATTATTCCTGCGGTGATAATTTCATCTACGCTTTTACCACTGTGGCTTAGCTTGTAGGAATTTGCACCGAATGTATTTGCGGAAATTATATCCGCTCCTGCGTCTATATAACTGCGGTGTATTTCTTTGAGCAGATCCTTTGCGGTAAGGTTTAAAAGCTCGGGGGTTTCGCCCGTCTTAAGTCCCTTAGCCTGCAGCTGAGTACCCATAGCACCGTCGAAAATCAGCAGTCCTCTTTGCTTAAGTAATGTTTTAATTTCCACAGTGTCCTCCGCTTTTTCTGAATTTACATCTGTCTTTCATGTTACAGCTTTCACAGCCTCTTGTACTTCTGTCAACTTCGCCCTCCGACAGCCCTATAAATGCCGTTACTGATTTTGTAGGCACCATCATATTGCTGTTCATTACGGTAAGACCTATCCTTTTCTGAGCCTGCAGAAGCGTCAGTAAATCAAACTGTATGTCAAGCGGCAAGTCACCGTATCCGGGAGAATATCTCCAGGTACGGCTGTTCGAGTGTACTTTTTCAAATATCTCTGTTTCAGCCCTGTTGCAGACCTGTTCTATTGCCGCACCTGCAAGGCTGTCAACTATAACTGCGCTTGCCATATCGGATACCTGCAGATGCCTTAAAAGCACGTCTACTCCTTGTCCGAGCGTGGCGCACATAAGCACTATCCTGTCGCAGTTCTTTAAATGAGCGGCGGCTGAATTGCCTTTAAGTATTATATTGCTGTCCGAAATCCTGACACCATCGTCCGTAAAGCTTATCGGGTATACGGCATAGAGATATTTCGGGCTTGCGGCTTTCAGCAGCTGTTTCTCGCAGGAATCGAGCATTGCGAGCATCTGCTCGTTATCCGTGCCGTCCTTACAGCCGAGATAACGCAGAGCCTCGTTTCTGTCTATCGGCTGAAGTATCATAACAGATCCTTAATCCCGTTGTAGATGCGTGATGCGACAGCGGGGTTATTCATAGCGTAAAGGTGTATGCCCTGCACATCGTTTGAAATAAGGTCAACTATCTGGTCGATGGCATAGGCTATTCCTGCACTCCTCAGTGCCTCGGGGTCGTTCTCATACTTCTGCATCATCTTTACGAATTTTGAGGGCAGACTTGCGCCGCAGAGCGTTACCATACGCTCAATCTGCTTTTTGTTGGTAACGGGCATAATTCCTGCGGCGATAGGCACGTCTATGCCTGCGGCTCTTGCACGCTTTTCAAAATCGTAATAGCAGGAATTATCGAAGAAAAGCTGTGAAACAAGGTGAGAAGCACCTGCGTCAACCTTTATCTTCAGGTTCTTTATATCTTCCTCGGCGCTTTCTGCGTTAACGTGGGTTTCGGGGTAGCACGCACCTGCAATATCGAAATTTCCCTTTGACGCTATATATGCCGTAAGGTCGCTTGCGTGGGGGAAATCGTTCTTCGGTTCTTCATCGGGCTTGTTGTCGCCTCTTAAGGCGAGAATGTTCTCTATTCCGTTTGCGGCGAAATCGTCAAGCATAAAATCAACATCGTCACGGGTGCTGTTTATGCAGGTAAGGTGCGCCATTGCTTCGATACCGTATTTTTTCTTTATATGCGACGCTATCTCGCAGGTGGAGCGGTTTGCACGGTTTCCGCCTGCGCCGTAGGTCACGCTGATATATGCGGGATTTATTGCCGCAAGTCCCTCGATGGCATCATACACCGTTTCAATGGGGAAATTCTTGTTGGGAGGGAAAACCTCCAGCGAGAACACCGTCCTGCCGGGTGTGTATAAGTCTTTAATTTTCATCTTTTTGTTCCTTTATGTCACTCGTTGTCTTCTGCGAATGTTTATCTTACCGTACTGCCGTTGGGTGTATCTTTATCAAGGAATACGACCTGTACTTTTTCTCCTGCGTCACAGGCAAGGAGCATACCGTTGCTTTCTTCGCCGCAGAGCTTTGCGGGGGCAAGATTTGCAACGAATATAATTTTCTTTCCGATAAGCTCCTCGGGAGTGTAGTATTCGGCAATGCCCGATACTATCTGTCTGCCGCCTCTTGCATCGTCCACCTGAATTTTAAGCAGCTTCTTTGACTTCTTTATCTTTTCGCAGGCTGTAATCTCGCCTGTTCTGAGCTTGACCTTTGCAAAGTCATCTATAGAGATTATTCCTGCCTTGTCAAGATCCTCGTCCTCCTTGATTACGGTCTTGGGCTTCATAAGGCGTTCAAGTTCTGTAATCTCGTTCTTTATGTCGATTCTGGGGAAGAGAACTCTGCCCTTCTTTACCGTAACGTCTGCACGCAGAACGCCGAATGTGCCGAGCTTGTCGAAAGCGGTATCTTCTGCACCTGCGCCTATCTGCTCCCATACCTCAGGCATTGTAGCGGGCATAAAGGGGCTGAGCAGTGCAGAGCAGATACGAATAGTTTCAAGCAGGTTATAGAGTACGGTCGCAAGACGGGCGTTGTTGCTTTCGTCCTTTGCAAGTACCCACGGTGCTGTTTCGTCTATATACTTGTTGGCACGGGAGATTACCTTGAATATTTCCTCAAGTGCCTTTGAGTGCTGAGCCTGCTCGATAAGGGGAGTAACTGTATCGCACAGCGACTGAGCCATACCGATAAGCTGACTGTCGAGCTCGTCGGATACTCTGTCTGTGGGCAGTGTTCCGCCGAAATACTTGTCAGCCATTGCTACTGTTCTTGAAACAAGGTTTCCGAGATCGTTTGCAAGGTCTGCGTTTATTCTTGTGAGCATAAGCTCATTTGTGAAGTTGCAGTCACTGCCGTAGGGCATATCACGCAGTATCTGATAACGTACAGCGTCAACGCCGTAACGCTCGCAAAGTACAAACGGGTCTACAACGTTGCCCTTTGATTTGCTCATCTTGTCGCCGTTGAAATTTATCCAGCCGTGACCGTAAAGGTGCTTGGGCAGGGGCAGATCGAGCATCATAAGGATTATAGGCCATACGATAGAGTGGAAACGTACAATTTCCTTAGCGGTCATGTGCATATCTGCGGGCCAGTATTTTTCAAAATCATTGTACTTCTCGTTGCCGTAGCCGAGCGCACTGATATAGTTTGAAAGTGCGTCTACCCATACATAAACAACGTGCTTGCTGTCAAAATCAACGGGTATGCCCCAAGTGAAGCTGGTTCTTGATACGCACAGATCCTCAAGGCCCGGCTTTATGAAGTTGTTTACCATTTCGTTTACACGGCTCTTAGGCTGTAAATAGTCGGTTTCGGTAAGGAACTTTTCAATCTTGTCGGCAAAATCGGAAAGGCGGAGGAAGTATGCCTCCTCGTTTGCTTCTTTTACCTCACGTCCGCAGTCGGGACACTTTCCGTCTACAAGCTGGCTCTCTGTCCAGAAGCTCTCGCACGGTGTGCAGTATTTTCCCTTGTAGGTGCCTTTATAGATGTAGCCCTTTTCGTACAGCTTCTTAAATATCTTCTGTACGGTTTCTATATGATAGTCGTCCGTTGTTCTGATGAAACGGTCATAGCTTATGTGCATTGTTTCCCAAAGACGCTTGAAGTTGGCCACTATCTCGTCAACGTATTCCTTGGGGGTAACACCCTTTTCGGCGGCTTTAAGCTCTATCTTCTGACCGTGCTCGTCCGTGCCTGTAAGGAACATTACGTCATAGCCCTGCATTCTCTTGAAGCGTGCTATCGTGTCACACGCAACCGTTGTGTAACAGTGACCTATGTGGGGATTACCGGAGGGGTAATATATCGGTGTGGTTAAATAATATGTCTTGTTCATTCTATTTTCTCCTTGTTTTTAAGTGATATTCTGTCCGTGTTTTTTTACATTCGTGCAGTACCGCACATTCGGCACATATTGCACATTCGTGCATACACACCGTTCTTTGCGTTTTTAATTTTCAGGATCATAAGAATCAGTCCTTCCGAATGTAATTTATATGTTTATTATGGTACAGGTCATAAGTCCCTGATGTCCATACATAAATTTTAGTATACCACTATTTAGTCGGTTTTGCAATAACGCAAAAATTTTTGATGTAATTTTTACATTTTGTCTAAAAAACCCTTGATTTTTTTCGGTTTTTCTAGTAAAATATATTTGGTGTATTATTTTCGGCCGTTTTATGCCTTTTTCCGAGACTTTTCACAGGCTGATTCAAAGATACAATTATAAGAGTAATTTCCGCATACAAGGCAGTTACAGGGTTATAGCCTTCGGCGGACACAGGAGCAAACCATTTTTAAGATAAAAGAGGTAAGAAAATGTCAAACAGATTATTTCAGGGCGTAGTTCATCAGATGAGAGATACTATCGGTCGTGTTATCGGTGTTATCGATGAAAACAGTACGATAGTCGCTTGCAGTGAGCTTTCCAGGATAGGAACAAACAGCGACTTCTTTACAATTGAGCTTGGTGACTCACATGATGTGTTCATCCGTGACGGCTATACATACAAGCCCTTCGGCGTTCATGTAAAGCCCGATTATGCGGTATTCATCGAAGGTACGGACGATCAGGCGGCAAAGTATGCGTCTATCCTCGCTATCTCACTGTCAAGCATCAAGCAGTACTATGACGAGAAATATGACAGAAACAACTTCGTGAAGAATATTATCCTTGATAACGTTCTTCCCGGCGATATAACGCTCAAGGCAAGAGAGCTTCACTTCAATGCGGATATAAGCCGTGTTGTATTCCTTATAAGTATCGTTTCCGCAAACGAGGTTTCGGCTTATGACGTAATACAGAATCTGTTCCCCGATAAGAACAAGGACTTCGTGTTCAATATCACAGAAACCGAAATCGTTCTTGTTAAGGAAATCAAGGCAGGCATAGACAACAAGGACCTCGAAAAGCTCGCACGTTCCATCTCGGATACGCTTTCGGGCGAGTTCTTCACAAAGGTAAATGTAGGTATCGGTACTCCCGTTACAGGCATAAAGGATCTTGCCCGTTCCTTCAAGGAAGCGCAGATAGCTATTGAGGTAGGTAAGGTGTTCGATACGGACAAGACTATCGTAAGCTACGATAACCTCGGTATCGCCCGTCTTATTTATCACCTGCCTACGACCCTGTGTGAAACATTCCTGAAGGAAGTTTTCAAGAAGGGCTCAATAGAGTCGCTTGACCACGAAACGTTATTCACGATACAGAGATTCTTCGAGAATAACCTCAACGTTTCCGAAACGTCAAGAAAGCTCTTTGTGCACAGAAATACACTGGTTTACAGACTGGATAAGATAAAGAAACTCACAGGTCTTGATTTAAGAGAGTTCGATCACGCTATCATCTTCAAGATCGCTCTTATGGTCAAGAAATACCTTGCCGCAGATCCCGTCAAATTCTAAGGCGGCGGGTCGCCGCAGACTGTTCCGACCTTTAAAAAAGTAGCGTGTGTGCGTTACTTACGCTGACGGTCGGATGTAAACGGCGGTGCGAGGCACAAAGTAAGGCGGCGGCAGTGCCGCTGACTGTTCCGACCTTTTGAAACGTTATTTGTATTTGTAACGCAGTTAAACGGTCGGGAAATAATGTCAAATTTAATAATACCGGACTATTCAGACAGATACTTGATTGTGCTTGTCTGAATATTTGGTGTAAGAGTGTCATTGCAAAGCTGCGGATTATCGGCAATATCGGCCGTATATGAGGAGAGAAAAGTTGAATTACTCCACCATACTTTTGATCGTTGAAAAATAAGTGTTTGAAAAGTATTGTGGGTGCAGAAGGGGATAGCATTGTGATTCCCCCGGTTACGCCATAACCGGACTGCATCGCTGTGTGCCGTTATTGCACGGCAGGTATCAGGAAGGAATGGTAAAATGGTTGAATTAAAGAACGTTGACGTTCATTTCAAGGACGGAGGCGGAGTTGACGCTCTTAACGGTGTCAATCTCAGAATAGAGGACGGCGAATTTGTATTTATAGTCGGTGACAGCGGTGCCGGAAAATCGACATTGCTCAAACTGCTGACAAGAGAGATAGCGCCGACATCGGGCAGGGTATTCGTAAACGGATATAATCTTGCCAAGATAAAGAATAAGAAGATCCCGTATTTCAGACGTTCCATAGGAATGATATTTCAGGATTTCCGTCTGATACCGGATCTGAATGTTTATGACAATGTGGCTTTTGTACTGCGTGTTACAAACAAATCCAAAAAGACGATAAGACACAGGGTGCCTTATGTTCTGAATCTGGTCAAGCTGGCAGACAGGGCAAAATCCTACCCTGAGAAGCTGTCGGGCGGTGAAAAGCAGAGAGTTGCGATAGCAAGAGCCTTTGCGAGCGATCCTAAGCTTATCATAGCAGACGAGCCTACGGCAAACATCGACCCGGCTTTATCCTATGATATAGTAAAGCTGCTCAAGGAGATAAACAAGTGCGGTACTACCGTAATAATGGTTACTCATGAGCATAGCCTTGTCGAATATTTCGGCGGAAGAATCGTCAGCCTGAAAAACGGCGAAGTTATTTTCGACGAATATGTGGAAGGTGAGGCGCAGGATGAATAATTTAAGCTATTTGATAAAGCAGGGCATAAGATCGGTATGGAAGAACCGCTTCATGTCATTTGCCAGCCTCTGCATTATGACTGTCAGCCTTATTTTAGTCGGAATGTCGGCTATAGTGATGCTTGATTGCGGAATAATACTCGACAACGTTTCGGATAAGAACGAGATAAGCGTTTATCTTAATGATGACGCAGATATAAAGCATATAGGCGAGGTGCTTAAAAGCAACACGCTGACGGAAAAGGTGGATTTCGTTTCCGCCGAAGAAGGACTTAAGAAGATGATCGAGCAGTACAACGAGCAGAAGGAGCTGTTCCAGAATCTTCCGTATAATCCCGTTCCTGCGACCTATATGGTAACTATAAACGACCTTGATAAGATAAGCACTGCCGTTCAGCAGTTCAAGGCGATAGACGGCGTTTACAAGGTGAATGCGCCCATGGATTTCGCCGGATTTATAAAGGATCTGAGAACGACGTTTACAATTATCGGAATAGTGCTTATAGTGGCACTCGGTACGGTAAGTGTTATAATAATCTCGAATACAACAAGGCTCAGCGTTTTCTCAAGACGCAAGGAAATAGCGATAATGAGAATAGTCGGAGCGACAAATTCCTTTATAAAGACACCGTTTTTTGTGGAGGGATTGTTTATCGGACTTCTTTCGGGACTGCTTTCGTGGTTTGTGACAAAGCTCGTTTATGAGAATCTGTACAATCTGTTTACGCAGAACCTCGGAATGTGGAATGCGCTCGGAATGGGCGACATACTGCAGTTCTCGGAAATCGGCTGGTATGTACTGGCGGCTTGCTGCGGTGCGGGCGCACTGCTCGGAGCTATCGGCACGGTACTCAGCACAGGCAAATACCTTAAGGTATAACGGCGAAAGGATATAGGATGAAGCTGAAAAAAATTCTGCACTCTCTGACCTCGTTCGTCACAATATTTGCATTGACATCGGGTATAATCATAACGTATGCTCCGGCAGGTGCGGAGGATCTTACTGTTGACGATATAAAGGACAGAATAGAGCAGATAAAACAGGACAACGCTCAAAGACGTGATGAAATAGACCGTATCGAAGGCGATATAACCGATAAGCAGGAAAACCTCGACAAAGCTGCCGGTCTGCTGAACGAGCAGAAGGAGCTTGTTGACTACTACTACAATCTTGTTTATTACAAAAATCAGGATATAAGCACTCTGCAGGGCAACATAGACACGCTCACAGACGAGATAGCGCAAAAGGACAAGGCTATAGCAAAAGCCGAGGCCGACATTGCCGAGCTTGACAAGGAGAACAAGCAGAACCTTGAAAAGTTTGCGCAGATAGTAAGGACAATGTACACGACCGGCTCAGCGGATATGTTCGGGGTACTGGCAGGCTCTGCCGATTTCTACGACCTTATGATAAGCAGTGAGGTCGTTGGAAAGATAAGCGAGCAGAATCTTCAGTTCATGAACGAACTTACCGCAGATATGAAGAAACTGGATTCGGACAAGAAGCTGCTTGAAACCGACAAGAAGGATCTTGAGGGCAAGAAGACCGAGCTTGATACGCAAATGACAAAGCTGCTCAGTGAAAAGGAGGAGCTTGACGGTCTTGTAACGGATGCCGAAAGTGCAAAAAGCACATACGAGTCCGATTACAACAAGTATTCGGCGGCAGTAAGCGAGCTTGAGGATCAGAAGAGCAATCTGCAGTATCTGATAAGCGTAAGCGAGGCTGATATTGAAGCGTATGAAGAACAGATAAAAGAAATCATAAAGCAGCAGACCAATCCCGACAAGGAATATCAGGAGGGCGAGTGGTACTGGCCTGTTCCGGGACGCTCGTACATATCCTGTAACTTCGGCTGGGACGCTGATTTCCAGAGAACACACAAGGGCATTGATATAGGTGATGCCGGTATTTACGGCGACAGCGTTCTTGCCTCAAAGGCAGGCACTGTAATAGTTGCCGAAACAAGCTACATACCCGGCTACAGCTACGGAATGTATGTCGTTGTCGATCACGGCGGCGGATATACCACGACCTACGCACATCTCAGTGATGTGTATGTATATGTCGGTCAGGAGGTAGCACAGGGCGAATCGCTCGGTGCTGTCGGCAGTACGGGATATTCGACAGGTCCTCATCTCCACTTCGAGATAAGACTTAACGGCGAACCCGAAAATCCGTTCAATTATGTTACTATGGCATAAACGGCATAAAGGAATTACAGACAAACGAACAAGGAAAGGGTGAATCCCGAATGAATAAAAAAGTATCGCTTGGTGTTATGATAAGTCTTATAGCCGTAGCGTGCGCTATTACATTTGTACTGACTATGACGGTATCGCTGAATATGTACAACTCAATGGTAGCGGGTATACAGGAACGGGAAACCATCAACGCAAAGATAAAGGAAATAGATACATTTGTCCGCAGTTCGTCGATATATAAGCCTAACGAAAACACTCTGATAACGGGTATCGCAAACGGCTATATCAGCGGAACGAGCGACAAATACGCAAAATATTACACGGCAGATGAGTATTACAAGCTGCAGCAGCTACAAAGCGGCGTGATTATCGGAACGGGAATCGAAACCGTTGTAAATGGCGATTATCTTGAGGTCACGAACGTTTATGAAGGCTCATCGGCTGAGGTCGAAGAAATAACCAAGGGCTGTACTATAACGGCGGTCGGCGGAAAGAGCATACTTGAGATAGGTGCCGAGCAGGCGCAGGCTCAGCTTGACGGCGAGGAGGGTACAAAGCTCTCGGTTACTTACAGCACACCCGACGGTGTTGAAAAGACGGTAACTCTTGTAAGGCAGAGCATAAAGCTGACATCTGTAAAGGGTACGCTTATAGACGGTTACGCCTATATCAAGATATACACCTTCAACGAAACCACAGACGAACGCTTCATACAGCTTATAGACGAGTATGAGGCACAGTCGGTTCTCGGATATGTATTCGATGTGAGAGATGTGTCCGACGGTATCACAGAACCTGTGAGGGCAATGCTGAACCGTGTGCTTCCGAAGGCACAGATAGCAATTCAGGTCGACGCAAACGGCAGGGATACGAGCTTTATAGAAACAGACGGAAATCAGTTTGTAAGTAAACCCGTAACGGTGCTTACAAACGGAAACACCGCCTGCCTTGCAGAGATATTTGCAATAGGTCTGCGTGACTTCGCAAAGGCGTCTGTAGTCGGATCGTCAACAGCGGGAAAGTCACAGCTTCAGACAACGCAGAGCTTCAAGGACGGAAGTGCGGTTTCGATTTCTACCGCAAATATAGTGCCTGTCGAATCCGATGATTTTGAAAATACAGGAATAAAGCCCGACTACACAGTCGATATTACCGCACAGCAGGCAGAACAGATAAGGTTTGCAGACAAGAAAAGCGACGTGCAGCTTCAGAAAGCACTTGAGATAGTGGCTACAGAATAAGGATATTAATGGCGGAAAACTCCGCCCGCATCATATAAAAATAATTATGGAGGTCATTTACAATGGCAACACAGACAACTTTAACATCGCAAGGTCTTAAGGATCTCGAAGAAAGACTAGAACACTTAAAATCGGTCACAAGAAAAGAAATAGCTGAAAAAATCAAGGTAGCTCTTTCATTCGGTGACTTATCCGAGAACTCGGAGTACGATGAAGCTAAAAACGAACAGGGTATCGTTGAGGCTGAAATCGCAGAGATTGAAGCTACTCTCAAAAACGCAAAGGTAGTTGACGAGGACGAGCTTTCTACAGAGCACGTTAACATCGGTAACACGGTAGTTATCGAGGACGAGAGCGGAAAGAAAATCAAGTTCTTCTTAGTAGGTTCAAAGGAAGTTGATATGAAGGCTATGAAGATTTCCGACGAGTCACCTATCGGCAAGGCGTGCATTGGCAGGAAACTCGGTGAGGAAGTATCGGTTGAAGCTCCCGCAGGAGTAAAGAAGTACAAGATAGTAGAAATAGACAAGTAAACTGAGAGGAAACAAAAAATAATGGAAAACAACAACGCAGAGCAGGTTGAGCTGACCGAAGAAGAGCTTCTGGCACAGCTTGACGAACAGCACCGCATAAGAATAGAAAAGCTGAACGATTTAAAGGCAAACGGCAAGAATCCTTATGAAATCACAAAGTTTGATTTTACTCACAAGGCTCAGCAGATAAGAGATAACTTTGATGAGCTTGAAGAAAAGGATGTAATGATTGCCGGCCGTATCACAAGCTGGCGTGATATGGGTAAGGCCAACTTTATTGATATCCGTGACGACAGCGGAAGAATGCAGGTTTATGTCCGCATTGACGATATAGGCGAGGATAACTTCAAGGAATTCAAGAAGTGGGATCTCGGTGATATTGTAGGCGTGAGCGGTTTTGTATTCAAGACAAGACGAGGAGAGATAAGCGTACACGCAAAGTCGATAAAGCTCCTTTCAAAGTCGCTCCTTCCCCTGCCTGAAAAGTGGCACGGACTGAAGGACAAGGAAGAACGCTACAGAAAGCGTTATCTTGATCTTATCGCAAACCCCGAGATAAAGGATACCTTCGTCAAGCGTTCAATGATACTGCGTGAGATACGCAGCTTCCTTGACAGCAAGGGTTATCTTGAGGTTGACACACCCGTACTGCATACGCTTGAGATCGGTGCGGCGGCAAGACCTTTCGTAACACACCACAATGCTCTTGATATTGATATGTATCTGCGTATCGAAACGGAGCTTTACTTAAAGCGTCTTATCGTAGGCGGATTTGACAGGGTATATGAAGTAGGCCGTATCTTCAGAAACGAGGGTATGGACGCAACTCACAACCCCGAATTTACATCTATCGAAATGTATCAGGCATACACAGACTACTACGGTATGATGGACTTAATAGAAGAAATGTACCGTACAGTAGCGCTCAAGGTATGCGGCACTGATACAGTTCCTTATCAGGGTAATGAAATCGAAATCGGCAAGCCCTGGAAGCGTATGACTATGAAGGAAGCCGTAAAGGAATACACAGGTCTTGACTATGACAACTGGACAAGTGATGCCGACGCAGTGGCTCAGGCTAAGACAAAGCACGCAGAGATTGCCGACACAGCCACAAAGGGCGAAGTGCTTATTGAGCTGTTCGAGGAATTTGTAGAGGAAAAGCTGATTCAGCCTACTATCATCTATGATTATCCCGTAGAAAATTCGCCTCTTGCAAAGAGAAAGCCCACCGACCCCGCATTCACAGAGCGTTTTGAATACTTCATAAATGCGTGCGAATTCGGCAACGCATTCTCAGAGCTTAACGACCCCATCGACCAGCGTGAGCGTTTCACAAAGCAGGTTATGGAGAAGAGAAAGCAGGGCGCAAACGCTCAGATAGACGAGGACTTCTTAACAGCACTCGAATACGGCTTACCCCCAACGGGCGGTCTTGGTATGGGCCTTGACAGATTTGTAATGCTGCTTACAGATAGTGCAAGCATAAGAGATGTACTGCTGTTCCCGACAATGAAGTCCTTAGATGGTGTAAATAAGAAAAATGATGTAAATAATACAGCTTCTGAAGCACCTGAAAAAAATGTAAAAACTGAGTCTGAAAAGATTGATTTTTCTAAGGTAAAGGTAGAGCCTTTATTTGAGGAATTTGTTGATTTTGATACATTCAGCAAGTCAGATTTCCGTGCAGTAAAGGTTAAAGAGTGTGTTGCAGTACCGAAGTCAAAGAAACTGTTACAGTTTACTCTTGATGACGGAACAGACACAGACAGAACCATTTTAAGCGGTATTCACGCTTATTATGAGCCAGAAGAGTTAGTTGGAAAGACACTGATTGCAATCACAAATCTGCCACCAAGAGCCATGATGGGAATTGATTCTTGTGGAATGTTACTTAGTGCAATCCATGAGGAAGAGGGCGAAGAAAAACTTCATCTTCTGATGGTTGATAACCACATCCCGGCTGGTGCAAAGCTGTATTAAGATGATGTAAAGATGTACCGTTTTATCGAATAGACGGGACGTACTTCATTTGATAAAAAACTGAAAAAACAGCGATTTACATCAAACTTACATCAATTGATGCGAAAATCGGTGCAAGCAAGAAAAAATCGCATAATTAGTGCAATGAGTGGGCAATTCCAATAGGGATTGCCCATTTTCTGAATGGACAGAAATACAAATCGGGAATTTGTATAAAATATTTTTTGAAAAAACTGTTGACTCCTACGTTGCGTAATGGTTTAAAGTATATTTATCGAGAGAGGAGGAAATGATGATGATGACAGTAAATGAAGTGAGTAAGCTTGCCGGAGTGAGTATACGCACTCTACAATATTATGACAAGATTGGTCTTTTACATCCGACGGGATACACCGATGCGGGTTACAGATTGTATGACGATGCAGATTTGGAACGCCTTCAACATATTCTGCTGTTTCGAGAATTGGAGTTTCCTCTTAAAGACATTAAGATGATTGTTAATAGTCCTGATTTTGACAGAAGCAAAGCTTTAGAACAACAAATAGAGCTGCTTAGGCTTAAAAAGGAACATATTGAGAACTTAATGAACTTTGCTCTTGGAATAAAACTGTTAGGAGTGAAACACATGGATTTTAAGGCTTTTGATAGAAGTAAATTAGATGAATATAGCAGACAGGCAAAGGAATTATACGGTAATACACCAGAATATAAGGAGATGGAAGAAAAGCAAAAGAATCGAACTGAGGAAGATGAGAAAATCCTAGCAGATAGATTTATGCTTTTTTTTAAAGAAGCCGGAGAGATGAAGAATATGAATCCAGCATCTGATGATGCACAGAATCTTGTAAGAAGATTACAGGATTATATTACCCAAAACTTATATACTTGTACAAATAAGATTTTGCGTGGATTAGGAAAAATGTATTCAGGTGGTGGAGACATTACAACGAATATCGATGCTTATGGTGGTGAAGGTACCGCAATATTTGTAGCAGATGCAATAGAGATATATTGTGATAATGCAGAGTAAAATTGAATTTATATCTATGTAATGTACACGATAAATCCAGTTTTGAACTTGCCCTTTGAGAGAGGAGAAAATCCTTTTCTCAAAGGGCTTTTTCTATTTATACGGATAATCGCAAACTACAAGATAAAGCTAAAACTTCATATACTCTAAGCACAAGGAGGTTGAGGTTTGGCTATGAATAACAGTTTAGCAGAAGTACACCCGGAGCTTGTTTCGGAGTGGTCGGAGAAGAATTTACTGCTTACACCCGACGACATTACTTTCGGTTCAAATAAAAAAGTATGGTGGAAAGGTGCTTGCAGTCACGAATGGCAGACAAGCGTTAAGGCTCGTTCCAGTGGAGAGAAATGCCCGATATGCTCCGGTGCGAGAGTGATTGTAGGTATTAACGATTTGGCGACATTAGAGCCATTACTGGTAAAGCAGTGGTCGAAAAAGAATAAGATAAAACCGACAGAGGTTTCTATTGGTTCTCACAAGAAAGTGATATGGAGATGTGAGAAAGGGCACGAATGGGAAGCTGCCGTTAAGAGCAGGACAATAAATAAAACAGGTTGCCCGTATTGCTCTCATAATAAAGTGTTGGCAGGATTTAATGACTTTGCAACACTTCAGCCGGATATAGCTGCCGAGTGGTCGGACAGAAATTATCCGTTACTTCCAACTCAGGTTACAGTCTTTGCCAATCGTAAGGCTTGGTGGAGATGTAAGGATTGCGGCAGGGAGTGGAACACCCTTATTTCTACCCGTTCCGGTGGTAGTAAATGTCCATATTGCAGTGGGTACATATTCCTGAAAGGGTTTAATGATTTGCAGACAACGCATCCTGAAATTGCTTCTGAATGGTCGGAGAAGAACTTGCCATTGAAGCCTGATGAAGTAAATGCAAAGTCGAGGAAAAATATCTGGTGGAAGTGCAGAAAATGCGGTAATGAGTGGAAATCAGTTATCAACGCCCGTGTGAAAGGTACGGTATGCCCCGTTTGTGCGGAGAGAGAAGTCCTTGCCGGATATAATGATTTGGCGACAACAGATAATCAGCTTCTTAGCGAATGGGATTATGAACAGAATAAACTGAAGCCTACAGAGGTATCACGAACTTCAGCAAAGAGAGCGTGGTGGAAATGCAGGCACGGTCATTCATGGAGTATGAAGATAAATGAAAGGACGATATTGAATAAAGGCTGCCGAATTTGTGAGCAAGAATATTTATCTCTATTTCCTGCTTTGGCTGTCAGCTATTATTCTAATAAGAAAGGTTTGAAAGCAGAACTTGGTTCTGACCGATTGCTTGGAGTTCCACTTGAAACATATATACCTTTAGAAAAGTTGGCTATTGAGTCAAAAAGTGCCGATGAGAATATAGAAATAATGAAAGCGTATATGTGTAAGCAACGAGGAATAAGGCTGATTAAACTGCCGATGAAAGGCACAGAACTGGATTATGCCAATAATTTAAAGAAAGCTTTTCAGAGCGTACATATATTTATTTCTTCTGATACCGAGGAAGATGTGGAGATAATCAAGAATACATTTGAAAGATGGAGGGACAGCCAATGAGAGAGAAAACTTATCATCTATACTTAAATGAAGAAGAACGAAGCCAAGTGATACAATCACTCATTGCACTGAAGAACAATTTAGCAGCTCAGGGACGATACACCGACGCAGTAGATGATGTTCTATGTAAAGTGCTTGAAGCAAAGAAAAAGAAATTGAAAATGGAATACATTTAGAACGTGTTTTGCCGTCTGTTTCTTAACCAGAGCAGGCGGCTTTTTTTATTTCAAAATTTTTTTTGAAAAATTTTCGGAAAAGCGGCGATTTTGGGTGTGCATTTTATACCCCTTTGTCCAAATGAGTGAAGGGGTTCATTCCGGATAGCAAAAACGGAAGCCTTTTCGCTTGAAAATTGAATAAGTCATTCACTAAGACTTTATTTCTGATGATAGCCACTTTAGCAGGTACGCCGTGATTTCTGTATTTCAGAATAGCGAGAACTCCGGCTAAGAGTATCAGGTTGCCCCTGATATGGCGATGACAGTCAGAATGATAATGATACTTCTCTACGGAGCTGGCGGAGTACCCGGCA
>ENA-OZYR01000171-OZYR01000171.1-human-gut-metagenome-genome-assembly--contig:-NODE-171-length-18440-cov-5.659396_pt1 | contig 18440 bp, 12 predicted proteins | sample MGYA00243636_ERZ654129 | MGnify/ENA primary metagenome ERZ654129 (study PRJEB26926, sample SAMN06165232) | human gut metagenome | biome: ENVO:00009003; feature: ENVO:2100002; material: ENVO:00002003... | reverse complement strand
TTTTGGGGGAACCCGCAGGAGGGGGTTCAACAATACTCCCATGTCAGAGGACGGCAGCTAATTTTTTCCCCGAGCACGCCGCACCCTCCGAGCGAAGATGTTGTCGTCGTTATACTATCAAGGACGTGATTTTTTTCATTTGACTACGCAATGAGCAACACTTATACTGAGACCATGACCGAAACGAACATCGCCGTGGCGACTCACGGCATCACTAAGATATACGGCGGGATAAGGCGCGTGGACGATGTCTCCATGCGCGTGATGAAGGGCGAGATCTATGGGCTCATCGGCAGGAACGGCGCGGGCAAGACCACCCTCATCCGCATGATCCTCGGCATCGCGTCTCCCTCGTCCGGGAGCATGGAACTCTGCGGCGCGACGACGCCCGAGGGGCTTGCCGAAATGCGGCGCAGGACGGGCGCGCTCATCGAACAGCCCGCATTTTATCCCCGTCTGTCCGCCGCGGGCAACATCAAGGCGTACGCGCTTGCAGTGGGACTCGGCGGAATAGACCCCGCTCCCCTTCTCTCCATTGTCGGGCTCGGAGACGTCGGCAAAAAGCAGGTGCGCAACTTCTCCCTCGGCATGAAACAACGCCTCGCCATCGCGATGGCGCTCGCCGGAGACCCGGAACTCCTCTTTTTGGACGAACCCGTCAACGGGCTGGACCCCACGGGCATCTTCGAGGTGCGGGAGCTCATCCGCACCCTCAACGCGGAACGCGGCGTGACCGTGGTCATCTCCTCGCATCTGCTCGGGGAACTCGGGCGTGTGGCGACTGCGTACGGCGTGATGAGGGAAGGAAAACTCGTCGCCGAAGTGCGCGGGGAGGAACTTGCCGCGCTCTCCCGTCCCCGCGTCCGTGCGGTGGTCGCGGACAGAGAGCAGGCGGAAGCCGTGCTCGCGGCACACTTCGATGCGGGAGAATATGTCATGAACGGCAACACGGCGGACATCTTCGCTCCTGCGGAAAAACTTGCGGAAATAGGCACCATGTTCGCGTCCGCGGGAGTGCCTCTCCTACAACTCTCCGCCGAGCGCGGCGACCTTGAGTCCGCGTTCATCGGGATGCTTTGAGGTGGACGGTATGCAGAAAGTGAAACGGTTTTTCGGTCTCGTATCCTCCGACCTCATGAAGCTCTCGCGCATGAAGAGCGTATACATAGGCATCGCGGTGATGTTCTTCCTCACCCTCGTGATAGCGCTCGCGCAGGGGGCGTTCTCCTCCCTCTTGCAGGAGCTGCCATCCGAAAGCGGAGAAGCCATCCCTCCCGCCGCTGCCGAAGAGATAGGCATGACTTTTGTCTTCATGCTCCTGAATGCCGCACCCTCCTCGACGGGGGTCTACTTTCTCATCCCCATCATCGCGGCACTCTTCATCGGCAGCGATTTTTCCTCCGGTATGTCACGCCTCTATGTCGGGCGCGGAGTGCACAAAACCGAACTTTATCTCTCGAAATTTATCGTTGTGACCCTGCTTTTTGTCGTTTACACCTGCATCGCTTTTGCGATGGCGGCTGTCGCAGCAAAGGTCTCCGGGCTCTCCGCGGGGACGCTCGACACCATCTTTTCCTACACCCCCGACGCCTTCGGCGCCTACCTTCTTCTCGCCGTCGTGATGTCGGCGATCACCACCTCGGTGTGCTTCCTCGTCCGCTCCAAAGCGGGCGCGATGGCGATGCTACTTGCCATGCTCATCGTGCTCGGCGACATCCTCGTCACCGTGGTGCAGATGGCGCTCGCGATGTCCGTGACGGGCACGGACGTCACGGGGAACTTCGTGTATATGCACTTCGATCCGTACTACTGCACGGACGCCTTTGCGTATGCAAGAGACTTCACCCGAAAGACCGCGGGCATCGCCTACGGCGGCTCCGTCATGTGGACGGTGTTCTTCCTCTTCGGCGGGATGTTCCTCAACGCGAAACGCGACATCAAATAGCGCAACACCAAATATCGCAACCTCAAATAACGCGAAACGCGACATCAAATAGCGCAACGGCAAACAATGTGCACCGCGCCATCAAAATACCGCGCGCCGTGCAGGCGTCGACAAGCCTTGAAAAAACTTCCGAAAACATGTTGCTCGCCCTTTAAAATGCAAAAGACCCGGCGTGATGTCGGGTCTTTCAAAACGAAACCGCCGGATGGTTTCCGGCGGTTTCGTTTGCTGCGCACCGACTCCGACAGTTCAAACCGAAGCGGAAGCCGCATAGGTAGCTCCTTCAAAGTTTCCCCGTGGCACACGGCAACGCCTGCTTAGTGCTGCTGCGGTCAAGCCCTGACACGGTTCACAGTATGCAGTTGCACGGGACCTTGCTATCGACACCCCTTGTGCGGCGCGGCCTCCCATAAGAAAAGCCTCGGACGGCGTTCGACACTGCTGTGGCGGATTGCAGTTCACAGGGCACCGCCGGCTCCCCGTCTAGCGCAGCCTTAACAGTATAGCATCCCGCCGCGCTTTTTGCAACACAAAAATCACACCGTCGTGCGCTCCTTCATAAACCGCGGTTTCCCCTACCCTCCACGGATCGCGAAGGACATTGCGCGCGCAAAAATGCCGAACACGGGCGTCCGAACGATCCCATCCCTTAGGGTTTCAGGCTCGCCTTGCACTTTTCTCTACAAAAAACGTGTTTTGGATGGTTTACTATTTTACTTTCGGTCTTGAAAACGGCGTGCACAAGTGTTACACTTGATGTATGGATAAGAGAATTTTGACCATTCAGGATTATTCCTCCGTCGGCAGATGCTCGCTGACCGCGGCTCTCCCCATCCTCTGCGCCTGTGGACACGACGCCGTGGGGCTTCCCACCGCGCTGCTCTCCACGCAGACTTACGGCATCGAAGGCTTCACCTACACAGACCTTTACCCCAACATGCTCCCCTCCTACGAGCATTGGAACAAGCTGGGCATAAAGTTCGACTGTCTCTATACGGGCTTCCTCGGCTCGATGGAGACCGCAGACGCCGCCATCACGATCGCAAAGGACATGAAGGCGAAGGGCGCGCTCATAGCCGTGGATCCCGCCATGGCGGAGAACGGCTCGCTTTATAAGATCTTTGACGAGAGCTACCGCGACAAGATGTTCGAGCTCTGCCGCATGGCGGACATCGTGATGCCCAATTTCACGGAAGGCAGGATGCTCGCGGGGCTGGACATGAGCCTTGAACCAAACGAAGCGAACGCCCGCATGATCCTGAAGATCCTCGACCACAACGGTTATAAGAAGGTGCTGCTCTCCGGCATCATGAAGGAGGGCAAGCAAGGCACCGCCACCCTCGTGGACGGAAAGATCGCGCTGCAGATGAACGAGAGCTATCCCGAATATATCCACGGCGCGGGTGACTGCCTCTCCTCCGCGTTCATCGGAAAACTCATGAGCGGGATGCCGTTTGAGAAAGCGGCGCAGGCGGCGGTGGACTTCTGCAAAGAGTGCATCCGCGTCTCCGTGGAAGAGAAAGTGGACCTGCGTTTCGGGCTGCTCATCGAGCGCGCCATCCCCATGCTGGTCAAGTAGACGACACGCCTTAAAAACACGGAACAAGATGTTTATCGACTCAAAAGCGCGGTATAAACCGCGCTTTTATCTTGCCTCAACGCGATGAAACGAAAACAGTCCTGCATGCCGTACCGAAACATGCGGACACGCTCGGGCATGCCGGGCAGAAATAATGCAAACAGGCGTCGGAGCAATTCTTTTCGGCTGCAAGTCTCCCCGCAAAAAAACGCTCTCCGCACGGGAGAGCGTTTTCGGTTCTTTTGCGGGAGGGGCTTACTTCTTCGCCTCTTCCTCGCGCTTCTTGGCGTCCTCGATGATCTTGGCGTTGGCGCTTGCGGGCACTTCCTCATAGCGGAGGAACTTCACGGAGAATTTGCCTCTGCCCTGCGTCATGCTCCTGAGGTCGGTGGCGTAACGGAACATTTCCGCCTGAGGCACCTCAACGGTGATGACCTGCTTGCCGCCCTCTGCGCTGTCCGTGCCGAGGATCCTGCCGCGACGCTTGTTCATGTCACCGAGGATGTCGCCGAGATAATCGCCGGGGACGGTGATCTTCGCTTCCATGATGGGCTCGAGGAAGCAGGGCGCCGCCTTCACGCACGCATCCTGATAGGAGAGCTTCGCCGCGGTGATGAACGCGATCTCCTTGCTGTCGACGGGGTGATATTTTCCGTCATACAGGGTCGCCTTGACGTTGACCATGGGATAGCCCGCGAGCACGCCCTTCTTGATGGCTTCTCTGAGACCCTTCTCGACTGCGGGGATGAACTGTCTGGGCACCGCGCCGCCGACGATGGCGTCCACGAACTCGAACTCGCCGTCTTCCGCACCCGGCTCAAAGCGGATGAAGACGTCGCCGTACTGACCGGCGCCGCCGGACTGTTTCTTGTGCTTGCCTTCCGCTTCCGCGGTCTTTCTGATGGTCTCGCGGTATGCGACTCTGGGCTCCTGCCAGGTGATGTCGAGACCGAGCTTGTTCTTGACGCGCTTGCACATGATGTCGAGCTGCGCCTCGCCGAGACCGCTGATGAGCACGTCGCCGGTCTCCGCATTCTTCTCCACCTTGAAGGTGGCGTCTTCGTCCTGCATCTTGATGAGTCCCTGGATGACTTTCTCCTCATCCTTGGGGGCGCGCACCGCGTAGGAGATGACGGGCTTCGGGAAATCGATCTTCTCGAAATCGAGCTTGAAGTCGGGAGAAGAGAGGGTGTCGTTGGTGTTGGTGTAGACCAGCTTGGAAAGAGCGCCGATGTCGCCCGCTTCCAGGCAGTCGACGGGCTCCTGCTTCTTGCCCTTGAGGACATAGATGGTGCCGACCTTTTCGGGTTTTTCTGCGGTGTTGTTGAAGACGGTGTCGCCGCTCGTGAGCTTGCCGGAGATGACCTTCAGGATGAGCATCTTGCCCACATACGGGTCGACGACGGACTTGAACACTTGCGCCGCGAAAGGTGCTGCGGAGTTGCATTCGATCTCCACGGTCTGACCGTCCTTGACCGCTCTGTGCTTGTGCGCCTTTGCGGGAGAAGGAAGCAGATCCACGATCTTATCCATGAGACCGTCCACTCTGGTGCAAGTGGTGGCGTTGCCCGCCATGAGGGGGATGAAGCTGTCGGAATCGATGGCGGCGTGCACGCCCTTCTGGATTTCTTCCGCGGTGAACGCCTCGCCCTCGAAGAACTTCATCATGAGCTCCTCGTCGGTCTCGGCGACCATCTCCATCAGTTTGCCCTTATACTCTTCCGCCTTGGCTTCGAGAGCGGCGGGGACGGAGACGGACTTGCCGTCGAGGGTGAAACCCTCTCCGGTGAAGACGTCCACATAGCCCGTCATCTTGCCGCCTTCCATGATGGGCAGCTCGATGGGGACGACCTTGTTATATTTCGCGGTGATGGCATCCACGGTGGACATGAAGTCCGAATTTTCCTTGTTGACGGCATTGACGAAGATGAACGCGGGCACTCTCTTTTCAAGGCACATATCGAGCGCCTTCTCGGTGCCGACGGTGAGCGCGCCGGACGCGCTGGTCACAACGATGGCGCTGTCTGCCGCCGCGAGCGCCGCCACCATCTCGCCCTCGAAATCGAAGAACCCGGGGACGTCGAGGAGATTGATCTTGACATTGTTCCGCACAGCATAGGCGAGAGCCATGCTGATGGATATCTTGCGCTTGATCTCTTCGTCGTCGTAGTCCATCGTGGCAGAGCCGTCATCGACTTTGCCGAGGCGGTCGATGGTCTTGGTCATGTAAAGCATCGCCTCTGCAAGAGAAGTCTTGCCTTCGCCGGAGTGACCGACGAGAGCGACATTGCGGATAAATTCGGTTGCAAAAGTCTTCATGGAATACCTCTGATAGATTTTTCTAAACAATGATACTATAATCCGCAGTTTTAATCAAGCAAAAAATCCGCGTGTGAAGTAAAAAGTGAATTTGCGCGCATATGCGCGTAAGGCGGCGCATAACATTTGCGTATGCCGCCGAGGATCGGAGTCTACGACAGCGGCGCGGGAGGGCTCACCACTCTCGCGCTATTGCAGGCAAAACTGCCCGAGTGCAGTTGGGTCTATTTTGCCGACAACGCGCGCATGCCCTTCGGCAGCAAGAGCGGAAACGAAGTGGCGGAAGCGGCGGAAAAAGCGGTGCGGCGGCTGAAACGGGAGGCGGACATCGTGGTCTTCGGCTGCAACACGGCGTCCGTGACCGCGCGCCCCCAAGGCGTCTTCACCCTCATCCCCGACCTCGGACATTCCCTGCCCTCCGAAACGCTGGTGCTCGCGACTCCCCGCACCCTCGCGGGTCTTGCGGCAAAGGAGAAGGGCTTCATGTGCGCCTCGACGGCGGAGCTCGCGGTGCTTGTCGAGATACAGCTTTCCCTGCGTTTCAAATCCCGCACCCGCCTTGACTGCTCCCCTCTTTTCGGCTATCTGTGGGAGCGGCTCGCAGCCTTCCGCGGCAGAGCGGAAAAGGTGCTGCTCGGGTGCTCGCACTACATATATTGCGCGCGGGAGATCCGCGCCCTCCTCGGAGACGCGGACTACTCCGACGGCAATGCGGCGCTCACGGACGCGGTGAGAGATGCGGTGCGCGGCGGATGGCAGCCCCGCCCTTCCGCTCCCTCCGAGCCCCGCCTTTCGGAAGACGTCCGGGCGCGCACGAAATTTGTTTTCTCGGGTGCGAACGAACGTGCGAAATATCTCTGGATCCTCTCAAAACTTCACGAGAGCTACGTCCCGCAATTTTTCAATACAACGGTTTAACAGATGTGTTTCGGCGGAGTAAAACCTCGTTTTGCGCCGTGTTCACCGTAAGCGGAGTTGATCGCGCCCGCGATCACGCAGGCTGCCGCTTCGACATGGAGACCGATCTCTTTGGGGGCTACGACGAGCGTCCCGAGCCTGCGTTCCGCAATGAGGGAACGCAGGGAAAACTCGTTGCCTTCGCACCCTATCGCCGCGGCATAATCCCTTGCAAAATCGAGGAGCACGGTGCCGAGTGAGAGGACGAGAGGGACGCCCACCGCGATGACGGGCACGCCGAGCGAGGTCTTGTCTATCCTCGCCTTGTCGCCGCCCACTCCGCTCCCCGGGGCTATCCCCGCCGTGGTGAGCTGGAAGGAAGTGCCGAGGCGTTCGGGCGCGGATGTCGCAAGGGAGTCCACTGCGATGACGCAGGCGGGGCGGAGCTTCACGCAAAGCCCCTCCACGGTGTCCGCGCTGCGTATCCCCGTCCGTCCTTCGACGCCCGTATCTATCGCGCACAGCCGCACCCTTCTCCCCTTCCTCTCCGCCTCGCTCACCGGCGATGTGTCCAGCATCGCGGTGACGGCGCCGCCGAGGGAGTCCGCCGTGACGTCGGGGTTGCCAAGTCCCGCCACGAGGACGGTCGCGTCCCGTCCGTGCACGCCCGCAAGTTCTACGAGCGCGTCCGCGATGAGACCGCTCACGGTGCGCAGCCCCTTTTCCGAGGAAAGAGCCTCCGGGGTGCAGTCGTAGGTGAGATACACGCCCTTCCCCCGTCCCACCTTTTTCGCCGTCGCGTCATCCGTCACTCTGACCAGCCTGCGCACGATCCCTTCCGAGACGCGCCTGACGTCCGCAAGTTCCTGCAAAGAGCGCCTTTCCAGCGCGTCCACCGCCATATCCGTGACAAAATCGCACTTTCTCATACGCTTATTATGCCGTACACGCACAAAACGAACCCGTCACGCATACGTGTTTTGAAAAAAAAGCGTCAAACAGTTGCGCGGAACGAAATGTTGTGCTAATATAGCTAAGAATTAAAAAAGATAACCCCAAAGAGGAGAGCTTATGCCCAACATCAAGTCCGCAAAGAAAAGAGTCCTGATCTCCAAGAAGAGGAACGCGGAAAACGTCGCAAAGAAATCCCGCGTGAAGAACGCGATCAAGAAGTATAACGCCGCCATCGAAGCCGGCGACATCGCGCTTGCCGAGCAGCTCCTGCCCGAGACCGTCTCCGTCATCGACAGAGCCGCGTCCGACGGCGTCTATCACGCCAACACCGCAGCCCGCAAGAAAGCGACCGTCTGCCGCGCGCTGGACAACCTCAAAAAGTCTCAGCAGGCGTAATTTGACCATGAAAAACGGGACCGCCCTTTCGAGGGCGGTCTTTTTCGTACATATTATATTGTTCGGGTCGGGCATGCCGGACCGAAATAATACAAAACCTGCCTTAGAGCAACTCTTTTCGGCGCTTTTCCGAGGCTGAGGCTTGCAGACATGTCTGCTATTGCCTGCGCCGGACCCGGTTCGTATTATTACGGTAATGCTTGATCCGAGTCCGTCATGTTGTGCGGGACTGCCATCCCCGCTTTTGTCTCTCACTCGTCCGCCGCTTCGCCGTCCGCGCTCTCTGAGGGGCTTCCCCCACGCAGCTGCGCGCGGCGCTTCATCACGACGACGACGGTGGTGACGCCTGCCGCCGCCAAAATGACGGCGCCCGCGACGGAACACCCGATGACGATCGCTCTCCTCGCGTCGTCTATGCCCTCCGCGATCACGATGACGTCCTCGCCGATCGCGATGCCGTTGACGGTGACGGAGACGACATACGTCCCGTCCGCATCGGGACGGAAGGTGAAGGAGTGATCCCTCGAAGCTTCCTTGCCGTTGACTTCCCACACCACGCGCGTTTCGGGCGAGGCGTATTGCAGGCTCGTCACTCCGAGCACGATATCATCGCCGTTGCCGAGCCGCACCCTGCCGTCCGCCCCCGCCCTCACGGACATCGTCAGGCGGGAGTTGCTCGCCGTCGGCGTGAGGTAGGTCGCGATGAGGTGCGCCGTGCTCTCGGCAAGCAGCGTACTGCCGTCGGGGGTGTAGACTTTCAGCGTCACGTCCACGCCGTTTATATCGGTGGCGACGATGCTCGTATCCAGCCTCGCGCCCTCCGCTTTAATGAAAATGCCGCCGCTCAAAAAGCTCCACTCATATTTGGCGCCCGCGTTCAGATAGCCGCAGTCGGCAAAGAGCGTGAGGGGCACGGATGTCCCGAGGACGAGGGGCGCGGCGGTGTATGCGGCTGCGGTCGCGCTCGCCTGCTCGAGGTATATCCCGCCCGATGCGTCTCTCGCGAATTCGGCGTTCATGAGCCCCGCAAGGTCGAGCAACGGATAGTCCTCGCCGTCGTATTCCAAAGTGTCGGTGAATGTCAGCAGGAACATCTCGCGCAGTTCCTCTGCATCGGCTTCGAAGCCTTCCGCGCGGCATTTCAGTTCGAGCAGCGCGACGGCAAACGACACCACGGGAGAGGACATGCTCGTGCCCGTGAGGGTTTTGTACCCCATGTTGCCGCCGTCCGCGGACATGATGCCCGTCCCGGGCGCGCACACCTCGTACGCCGAGCCGTAGTTGGAGCCCTTGTCCTGACCTGCGACATGCATCTTCGCGCCATCCTCGTCCACTTCGCAGTTCATCACTCCGATGACATGGTCGTTTGCCGCGGGATAGAATTTCCCGCCGAAGATGCTGTCCGAGTCGTCGTGATAGTTGCCTGCGGCGGCGACGAACACCGCCTCTTCCGCATCCGACGCGGTCACGGACTTCTGCCATGCCGCATTGTCGCTGCCTATGGAAAGATTGACGACATCCGCGCCGTTCGCGATGGCGAAATCCACCCCTTCCGTCACATCGTCATCATAAAAATTGTTGCCCTTCCCGGCGTAATACTCACCCGCTTTTATCGGTATGATCTTGATGTAATCGGCAAGTCCGAAGGCACGGATGAGCAAGGCGACTATGCCCGTGACATGCGTGCCGTGATAGTCTTTGCTCGCACCGTCGCGCACATCCGACGTGTTGTTCAGGGTGTTGCGGGCGACGATGTTGCCCGCCTTTGTCAGAAAGACGTTTTCCGCCGTGCCCGTGCCGAAGACCTCGTGTCCCGTCTGCACGCCCGTGTCTATGACCGCGACGACGACGGGGTCGCTCTTCAGTGCCGCGGTGTCCGCGCCGTCAAGAAGCTCGCGGACGAGCAGCACGGCTTCCGGGATGCCCAAAAGGTCTGTGACGGCATCCTCCGCGTCGCCGCCCACCGCTTCGAGATAGCCCTCAGGAAGGGAGAGCGAGACCCCGCTCTCCGCCGCGTCCGAAACCCCTGCGGGAACAAAGATAAAACCGAAAACAAGATAAAACGACAAAGCCGCACTCATGATGAGTGCGGCGATCATCATTGCGCGTTGTCTTGCGTCCGAGCGGCGGATCATATCCACTTCACGGTGCCGTCGGGGAAGATGGTCCCCCAGCGCCCGTCCTTTTTCACCTTGCCCTCGCCTCCCTCGAATGGAGTGGCGGCGTCGTAGATGAAGGGGATGACCACCTCGTTGTTCTTGTCGATATAGCCGCATTTGCCGCCTTTCACAACGCTTGCGTAGCCCTCGGAAAAGCTCATCGCGGTCTCATACTCAAAGGGGATGACGACGTTGTTCTCGGGGTCGATATAGCCGCACTTCTCGTCGAGTTCCACGGCGGCGAGACCGTCCTTGAAAAAGAACACTTCGTCGTACATCGCGGGGATGACGGTGTTGAAACCGTCATAAAAACCCCATTTTCCGTTCTTTTGGATCTTTCTCCACTCGGGCACGGGAAGGGGCTCGGTGAGCTTTTTCGGTCTCTCCTCGCGCTCCTTTTGCGGACGCTTTGCGGCGCCTCGCTCTCCGCGCTCGCCGCGCCTGTCTTTCCTCTCGCTCTCGCGGGGTTCCGGGCGCGCCTGCTCGCGGGGCGCTTCGGCGTAAAACGCCATACCCTCCTTCTCGAGACCGCGCTTCAAAGCCAGCAGCATCTTCTTGTTGAAACCCTGCACCTTAAACATGTCGCGCTCGGTGCGGCTGACGAGGTCGCCCGCCGTCGAGATGCCGCTGAGGGAGAGAAGCCCCGTGAGTTCCTCGCTCACGCCGAGCGCCGACACGGGGATGCCGAGTTTTTCCGCGGGATATTTGGCGTAGACCGCCTCCATAATCTCCGCCCTGCGGGCGGCTTTGCCCGCGCCGCCGTTTTTCTGCGGTCTGCGGCTGCCGCCGCGTCTGTCGCCGCGGCGCTGATCCTGCCTGCCGTCTCTCTTCTGAGAGTCGGACGGAGCGCTTGCCGCGGGATCGGACTTTTTGTCGCTGTAATGGAATTTTTTGTTCGCCATTTTTCTACCTTGCGCTTATTTTACCATAACTTACTTTATATTTCAACAAATACCAATAGTGTTGACGGAACTTTTCCTTTTGGCTATAATTACGGTATGAAGTCGCTGTCGAAATTTGCCGTGATCTTTCCTTTTATATGCCTGCTCGCACTCGCGGCAGTCATCATTTCAACGGCGTTCCCTTCGGCGGGCACCGCCCTTGCCGACGACGCGGCTTTCGACATCGTTTATCCCGAAAAAGGCTACTTCCCCATAGAGGACGCCACCCTCGTCGCCGCAAGTGACAGTCACATCGCAGTCTTCGACGCCGCCGCCCGCTCCGTGTTCACTCTCACCGTCGATCGCACGAAAGCGGAAGCGTTCCCGCTCACGGCAGGCGAAGACGTCACGGGGCTTTGGCTCTCCTCATCGACCCTGCTTGTACAAACGACGGATAACGCCTCTTTGACGCGCTATTACGCTGCGGACCTCACCTCTGCCTCGCCCGTGCTTGCCGAGGTCACCCTCGACGCCCCCGCGGACATCTCCTACATCACCGCCGACGACGACTTTTTCTATGCAAAATCGGACACGGAAGTGGCGCAGTATTCCAACGACCTCACCGCGGACGGTCTTACGCTCGAAAAACTCGTTGACGACAAATACATCAACGGCAAATATATCTTCACCGCCCGTGACGGGATGCTCTACTTCTACGCGCAGGACTACGACAAGAGCCAATTCTTCGTCTATGACATCGCCGAGGAAGCCATCGTGACGCTCCGTCCCGACACGGCGTATATCCCCGCGGCGGTCTCTTTCTCCGACTACGGCATCACAGCGGCGCAGAAAGGGAGCACCGTACGCCTGCTCTCGGCGGCGGACGGCGCCGGGATCCTTTGCGACACCGGCATCGCCTACGACGACGGGACGGATTTCACTTCCTACGGCGACAAGATCTATGTCACCGCTGACGGCGCTCTCAACATCTACACCGTCTCGCGCACGACTTCCGGTGAGGACGACGTTTACGGCGTGACCCTCACCGAAACGCTCGCCATGCGCGGCTCCGGCGAGGGCTTCTTCGACGACCCGTCCGACATTCTCGTCACTGCGGCGGGCACATTCGTCGCGGACGCGGGCAATTCCCGCATCGTGCGTCTCTCCTCGGAAGGCACAGAGGTCATCGCGCTCGGGTTCGCTCCCGTGGCGCTTGCCGCCGACTCCTCCGGAGTCATACACGTCGCGTCCGAAAGCACCGTCTACACCCTCACGGTGTCCGACGGCGAGTGGACGGCGCGCCCCTACTCTTCCGTGCCGACAGGCGAGAGGGTTGCCGACATCGCGTATGCGGGCTCCGAGCTCGTCATCCTCACAGATTCGGCTCTCTACGCCCGCTCCTTCCTTGACGCATCCCCCGCGCGGGTCTCGGACATCGACGGAGGCATCGCGCTCGCGACGGCGCGCGGCGACGTCCTCTACATCCTGACCGAGACGGGCATACACACCCTTTCGGCGGCGAACGGCACTCTCGTCGAACTCATCCCCTTCCGCGCTCACGACTTCTCGGGCGCGACGGATGTCGTGGCGGACTATGCCGGCACTCTTTTTGTCTCCTACGGTGAGACCGGGGTCATCGCCGCATTCGACAACGCCCTCTCCGCCGTCACCCAAAAGACGACGTTCGCACTCACCCATCCGCTTGCGCAGGCACGCCCCGTCGCGTTCGCGCTCAGCGGCAGCAGAGCGCTCTTCCTCTCCTCCACCTGTTTCGTCGGCTCCGTCGAGGTGGGCGCCGTGGACAGCGAGAGCTATATCCCCGTCCCCGAGCCCGATACCGACGCCGCGGAGAGCCTCTCATTCGCCGTCCTTTCCGCCGACGGACACATCTTTGTCGAGCCCTCCCGCTTTGACACCATGTCTCCCGTGAGCGCGGACACCGTGGTGCTTTGCTATGACGGCATCTCCTCGTGGGACGGCTACACCTATGTCTACACGGGCGGCAGGCTCGGCTATGTCGAGACCTCCTCCCTCACCCCCGTCGCCCCATCCGCTGACGGCACCGCGCACACCCTGCATGCGGGCTCCGCGCTCTATAAGCACCCCGCAGGCGACGCGATCACGGTGGAAAACGATGTCATCCTCACCGTCACGGACGACGCGGCGGCATTGGACGGCGGAGTCTGGGTCAGAGTGTCCTACGACGGCGGCATCTATTTTGCGTCCGCATCCGACCTCGCCCCCTACACTCCCCCCATCCCCGAACGCGAAGAGAAGTTCGGGCGCGCTTCCGCAGACCGCCCCGGCGGACTCATCGGCATCTACTCGCTGCCCGATGTCTCCTCCGCCACAGTCACCCAAGCCGTGGACGGCACCCGCATGGAGATCGTGGGCGAAGAAGGCGACTTTTGGATGGTCTCATTCGACGGCGTCACGGGCTATGCGCTGAAATCCGAAGTGGAACTCGAGGGTCTCACCACCGTGCAGATCGTCTCCATCGTGCTCTGCTGCGCCGTCGCCGTGACGGGTGTGGTTGTCTTCGTCATCCTGTGGCAGGCGCGCAAAAAAGAAAAAGAAAAAGAATAGCGCAATCTGTTGCAAAATCTAAACGAATGTTATATAATAACACGGCAATCGAGAGATAACACCTGGGTGTGGCGCAGCTTGGTAGCGCGCTTGAATGGGGTTCAAGAGGCCGGAAGTTCAAATCTTCTCACCCAGACCACGCAGGAACACCGTGACTCATGTCACGGTGTTCCTCGCTTTGTCGGGGGTGAGAAGATGATGACCACACGTGACGCTCACGTCCGCTCGCCACGCCTCTCCCCTGTCAGTTTTGCCGTTGATGCTCCGCTGCGCTCCGTTGGCTTCCCCACCTTTCGTCTCACCCCGCCGCAATTCTCGCGCCCCTTCGCTATTCCGTCGCTGCGCTCCTTACAAATCTTCTCACCCAGACCAGAGCGTCGCGGACTTAACTCGTCCGCGACGCTTTCTTATGAAATCATCGCTCACTCGTTCCGTCGCTCCGCTTCAAAACTATCGCTCTTTCACTCATTTCCGCTCGCGGGACTGTCGGTTGAGTTTTGAGCGACAAATGTCGCTGTGCTCTTCGCTTTGTCGGAGGTGAGAAGACGATGACCACACGTGACGCTCACGTCCGCTCGTCTAACTTCTCCCCTGTTCGCCTTACCGTTGGTATTACTTGGTGGACATATGCCCGACAAAAGCACAACCGCGGCATTTGCCGCGGCTGCACATGACTGTTACGGGCTCAAAGCCCGATGAGGACATTATTATTGCATGATCTCGAAATTGTGTCAAGCACGATGCGGGAATATCTCACAGGTCGTCTTCGAGGGCGCTGGACTTGGCGTAGGCGGTGGAGCGGGCTTCGAAGAAATCCGTCTTGATGAGGTTGGCGTTGGAGTATTGGCTCACCCACGCCATGGACTCGGGCTCCTTCTCGTAGCCGTCGTAGAGGTTGCCGAAACCGATGCCGTTGGAGCGCAGGTTGCCGAGATGTTTGATGTAGTCCTCCACCATCTGCTCGTTGAGACCGGGGATGTCGTTGCCGATGATGTACTTGCCCCACTTGATCTCCTGACGCACGCCCTCGCGCATCATCTCTTTGAGCTCCTCGACGGCATCGTCGGTGAAGAGCTCGGGCTCCTCTTTTTTGAGCTCGAGGATGATGGAGCGGAAGAGCCAGAGATGGGTGTTCTCGTCGCGGTTGATGTAGCGGATCTCCTGCACGGAGCCGGGCATCTTGCCGTTCCTGCCCAGGTTGTAGAAGAACATGAAGCCGGAATAGAAATAGATGCCTTCGAGGATGTAGTTGGCGATCATCACTTTGAGAAGGGTCTCTGCGGACCTGTCCTCACGGAAGAGGTTGTAGATGTCGCCGATGAACTTGTTGCGGGCGAGGAGATGCTCATCCTCCTTCCACTGATAGAGCACCTCGGTGCGCTCGTCCGGGGAGCAGATGGTGTCCAGCATATAGCCGTAGCTCTGAGAGTGGATCGCCTCCTGATAGGTCTGGATGTTGAGGCAGAGGTTGACCTCGTTGGCGGTGATATATTCACCGATGCCGGGAAGGTTTGCGGTCTGTATGGAGTCCAGAAACACCAGGAAGCTCAGCACCTTGTCGTACGCCCTGCGCTCTGCGGGAGTGAGCGCCTTGCGGTAGTCCTTGATGTCCTGATTCATGTTGACTTCTTCCGGGATCCAGAAGTTGTTCATCGCCTGGCGGTACCACGCGCTCGTCCAGGAATATTTGAGGTTGTTGAAGTCGTTGAGGTTGGTGGTGTTGCCGCCGATCATGCGGCGCTTGGTCACTTCGATGTCGCCGTGCTCGTTGAAGAGGGGCTTCATTTTGAGATAATGTTTTTCCATAATTCCTCCGAATGCTGCTTTTATATTGTTGTTTTGTGTTGTTCAACCTTACATTTTGTTGCTACACGCCTTTGTGCGCGATAGCGGCGCAGGAGCTTGCTCTCCGCGCCCGCGGCGTTCCGCGTCAGGACGAACAGGACTCGCACTCTTCCACTTCGAGGGACTTGGAGCGGATGTAATAGATGGTCTTGACGCCCTCTTCCCACGCGAGGATGTAGAGGTTCAGCACCTGCCGCATCGTGAACTCGTTGGTGATGTAGAGGTTGAGAGACTGCGCCTGATCGACGTGACGCTGCCTCACCCCCGCCGCTCTCACCGTCCAGGTCTGGTCGATGAGGTGGGCGTTTTTGTAGAGCCAATAGGTCGCGGGAGAGAGGTCGGGCGCGACGCGCGGGATCATGGCGCCCTTCTTCTCCTCAAAGAAGAACTTCTTCATGACGGGGTCGAGTCCCGCGGTCGTCCCCGCGATGATGGAAGTCGAGGAAGTCGGCGCCACGGCGATGAGATAGGAGTTGCGCATCCCCTGCTCTTTCACCTTTTCGCGGAGAGCGGTCCACCTTTCGGAGAGGTACTCGCGCTTGTCGAAATAGGCGCCCGTCTGCCAGTCCGAGCCCTCGAAGAAGAGATAGCTCCCCTTTTCCTTCGCGATGTCGCAGCTCGCCTCGATGGCGTAGTAGTTGATGTCCTCAAACACCTTGTCCGCAAAGGCTATGTGCTCCTCGCTCTCCCACTTGACGCCGTTCTTCGCAAGCATATGGTGATAGCCGGACACGCCGAGGCCGATGGGGCGATACTTCTTGTTGTTGATCTTGGCGTACTCCACGGGATAGAAATTGAGGTCGATGACGTTGTCCAGCCCGCGCACCGCCGTACGCACGATGTCTTTAAGTTCCGCCTCGTTCGTAACGTCGATGTTGCCCAGGACGAGGGATGCGAGGTTGCACACCACAAAATCGCCGGGACGGGTGACCTGCACCACCACTTCCTCGCCGTTCTCGGTGACTATCTCGCGGGAGACGAGCTCGATGGGCGACATGTTCTGCGCGATCTCCGTGCAGAGGTTGGAGCAATAGATCATGCCCTTGTGCGGGTTGGGGTTGGTGCGGTTGACGTGGTCGCGGTTGAAGCAGAAGGGAGTGCCCGTCTCCACCGCGGATTTCAGGATCAGACGCACCACTTCCTTCACGGGGATGACGCGCTTTGAGATGCGCTCGTCCTGCACGCAGTCGTAATATTTGCTCTCCCAATCCGCGCCGTAGCTGTCCTCGAGGTGATAGCCTTTGACGGTGAATATCTCGTGGGGGCACATCATATACCACGGGGCGTTGATGTTGTCGCGGGCGAGCCGCCAGAAGAGGTCGGGATAGCACACCGCGGGAAAGACGTCGTGCGCCTTCATCCTGTCGTCGCCGTTGTTGGTGCGGAGCTGCAAAAACTCGGGCAGATCCTTGTGCCATGCGTCGAGATAGACCGCAACGGCGCCCTGACGCATGCCGAGCTGATCCACCGCGACGGCGGTGTCGTTGACGAGTTTGATCCAACGGATGACTCCGCCCGCCGCGCCCTGGAAGCCGCGTATGGGCGCGCCCGTCGCGCGTACTTTGCCGAAATAGAGACCCATGCCGCCCCCGAACTTGCTCACTTTGGAGAAGTTGTCGATGCTGCGGTAGATGCCGTCGAGAGAATCGGGCACGGTGTCGATGAAACAGCTCGAGAGCTGATGATAGGGCTTGCGGGAGTTGGAAAGCGTTGGGGTCGCCACCGTCACTTTCAAAAGGGAAAGCATGTCGTAGAACGCCTTCACCCAGCGCATCCTGTCCTTCTCATTCATCGCAAGGTGCATAGCGATGCCGAGGAACATCTCCTGCGGAGTCTCGAGCAGCGTGCCGTCGAAGTCGTGGATGACATAGCGTTTGAGCACGAGCTGCAAGGAGGAATAGGTGAAAAGTTTGTCACGCTCCGCGTCGATGAGACGGGCGCAGGCGTTCACTTCCTCCTCTGTATAGTTTTCGAGGATATATTTGCCGTAAAGACCGCGGTCGGTAAGATAGCTCAGCTTTGAGAAAAAGCCGTCTATCCCCCTCTCCTTCTCGCGCGCGGCAAGTTTGAAGTGCATGTCCGCCATCACGAGACGCGCGGAGATGAACTCCCATTTGGGCGCTTCCTGGGTGGTGAGCTCGACGGCGGCGCGCACGAGCGCCGCATAGCGCGCGTTTTCGTCCGCTCCTTCTCTTGCGAAAGAGGCGAACTTGCCTGCAAGATACATCAGGTCATACTCTGGCTCGGTGAAGTCCGCCTGGATGCCTTTGAGCACGGCGGAGAGCTCCCTTTCGGGGAAATTTTCCGCGATCTCGGTGCGGTACGCCCTCGCCTTCGCGCGGGAGTCGCGGTAAAGGATGAAACTCTTGACTTCGTCGAAATAGCCCTTCTCCATCAGGGTCTTTTCCGCAAAGTCCTGCACCTCTTCGACGGTGGTCGGGAAGGCGGTGATCTTGGCGATGACGGCGTCCGTGAGAGCGTCGAGCTCCGCGTCCGTCACGGCATGCTCCACGCTGCGGAAAGCGGCTGCGAGAGCGTTCTTGATCTTGACGGCGTCGAACTTCTGCTTTTTGCCGTCTCTCTTGGTGATGAACATAGCCCCTCCTAACAATATATGGAAATCGTTGCAGTGTCACACCACAACATATAGCTTTTCCATTGTATCAAAGGAGCATTGTCTTGGCAAGCGCTTTCGAGGTTTTTCCGGCGCCGAAAACGCCCCTTTTTCACCCGCCGCACGGCGGCACCCGACAACGCCCGAGGATCAATGCCGCAAGGTGTCCGAGGGGCTATATACAAACTCTCAAAAACCGATACTGCATGGTATGCCAGACCGGAATAATACGAACCGGGTTCAGCGCCGCCGATTTCCGCCTGAA
>ENA-OZYR01000167-OZYR01000167.1-human-gut-metagenome-genome-assembly--contig:-NODE-167-length-18514-cov-5.258356_pt1 | contig 18514 bp, 9 predicted proteins | sample MGYA00243636_ERZ654129 | MGnify/ENA primary metagenome ERZ654129 (study PRJEB26926, sample SAMN06165232) | human gut metagenome | biome: ENVO:00009003; feature: ENVO:2100002; material: ENVO:00002003... | reverse complement strand
ATTATCTGACGCATGGCGATTTGCTGAATGGCGGTACCTTGAGGTTTGATATGGGTAGCCAGCCTAATATGAAGAGAGGTACGCAGCCGGAAGATTATCCTTATTCTTTTTCCAGGGAGTAAATGTGTTTAGGGTTCTTTTTTTGAGGTTTTTAGATTGTTAGGGTATGAACGACATCCCAGAAGAATAGTGGGGTGTCGTTCTTTGTTTATTTTCATTCACTAACCACCTTCCCATATTCAGCCACCGCCATCTTCTCTGCCAGATACGCATCAATCAGGTTGGTGTGTGCCTGCGTCCACGAGAGTTGTGCGGACAACACATCTGCCATGCTGGCTTTTCCTTCATTATAAGAGAAGGTGACAAGGCCCAGATTCTCTTCGGCGAGTATCATATTCTCCCGGGCCGTCTTGACTTGCTGTTCAGTTTCCGTCAGTTTTGTGGTGGCTGCGGAGAGCTCTTCCAGAATATTGTCCGTTACATAGCTTTGTTGCAGCTTCTGTATGCCGATATAGGCTTTCTGTTGGCGGTTTGTCTTGAAGCGGGCTCCCCAACGGAAGATGGGGATGCTGACGTTGACCCCTGCGACGGGAGTATGAGGTACATCCTGCCCCATATAGGCGATTCCCGTATCCCAACCGGTGGCGAGGAACATGCTGACTTGTGGGTTGTAGCGGCTGAGGGCAGCATGCCGTTGCGCTTCACTGCGGGCGATGTTCACGGAGGTACTGGCATATTCTGCCCGGCGGGGCAGCACATCATCCAGGCCCAAAGGGATGATGGGAGCAGTCGGTATATCTATTTCGGCTATGCTGTCTATGGGAGCGTCCGGTTCCGAGCCCATAAGGATATTCAGTTTTTGCAGGGCAAGGGTATGGTTTTGGCGTGCCTTGATGTACTGCAATTCGGCTTCCTTACGTCGGGTGGAAATCATCAGCAAGTCTGTGCGGCTGATGGCACCGTCATCAAAGCGGTCTTGGATGATGTCGTACTGCTGTTGTACAATATCCTGAAAGGTAGCCGCGGCTTTCAGACCGGCACGGGCGGCAGAGGCATTCCAATAGACGGCGTCACTTTGATAGTGTATCTGGTCGAGGGTCAGCTCTGTGGTAAGTTGGTCCAGTGCCTCTTCGGCTTGCGCCACTTTCTTTTGGGCTATTAGGGAACCTCCGGTATAAAGCGGCTGCGTCAAGGTGGCAAGTGCCTGATAGGTATAAGGGTGGTAGTCTCCTTTCGGACTGTTCCATTGGTCCAGATGATTGAGATTGGCGGTACCCTCGGCGGTGATGTCAATCTGGGGCAGGAAACCGGTGGAGGCAATCTTGCGTGCCTCGGTACTGGCGAATGTTTTCAGATGCTGTTGTTTCAGAATCTGGCTGTATGCTTCTACCTTGTCGCGGTATTCTTCGCGGCTCAGATATGCTTGTTGTGCCCCGGCATTCAGTCCTGAGCACAGTAATGATAGAATAAGTATATTTGTTTTCATCATTCAATTGGTAAACTGTAAATTGTTGAATGTTCTCTCACTTGATTTTATGAATGGCGCAATAAGCCACCGGCAGCACGAATAGTGTCAATGCCGAGGCTACCAGCAAACCACCCATGATGGTTGCCGCCATGCCGCCGAACATGGCGTCGAACAATAACGGCAACATTCCCAGGATAGTGGTACCCGATGCCATAGCCACCGGGACAATACGGGTGGTCGTTGCACTGATAACGGCTTCACGCGGTGCTTTTCCGGCAGCGGTTTCCGTATCAATCTGGTCCACCAGCACGATGGCATTCTTGATATTCATTCCAATCAGCCCCAGCAAGCCGAGGATGGAGAAGAAGTCGAATGATTTCCCCAATACCACCAGTCCCAGTACAATACCTATAAAGATAAGCGGCAGCATCAGCAGGATAACAATCGGCTTCCGGTAGCTGCGGAACAGAAACAGCAAGGTGACGAACATAAGGAAGAATGTCAGCGGCAGGTTAGCTGCCAGTGCGGCATTGCTTTCTGCCTGGCTTTCCTGCTCTCCGAAGTATTTCATGGTGTAACCTTCGGGCACATCAATCTCTTCTTGCACTTGCTTCCATATACGGTTGAAGGCGGCAATGGCATTCACACCGCGGCGTGGGTCGGCCTGCGCCATCATCACCATCTGCCGGTTGTAGTCTTTCACATTGGAGAACTTGTACTGGAAGTCGAACCGGCTGACGACTTGTTCCAGAGTGGTTGTTTCGCGTGCAGTGCCGAATACGGGGAGTGTACGCAAGTCGTTGATGCGGAAAGAGTCGATAGTTTTATCCTTCAACAGAACGGGAAGTACCTGGTCTCCTTCCCTATATTCCCCAAGTGTCATGCCGTTCGTACCGATCTGGATACTCTGTGCCATGCTTTGACGGGAGATACCCAACGGTTGTGCACGCTCCTGACTGTAAACGGGATGCCATACCGGTATCTTATTGCCCCAGGAGTTGCGCACGTTGATAAGCTCGCCGTCACGGTGCATGATGTCCAGAGCCTTGTTGGTCAACATGACCAGCGTATCCGTGTTATTGCCGATGAACCCGATTTCAATGGCGGCATCTACAGCAGGAGAGAGTTTGAACAACATGGTACGGGTGATGGCATTGGGATAGTTGGCCTTCATGTAGGCATCAAGGTTCTCTTCCTGCTTCTTGGTATATTTGCTGTCCGTTACTTCCACCAGGATATTGGCGAAGTTAGGTTTGGGGCCGACGGAAGTGGAGGCCAGATAGTAACGCAACGGTGTGCTGCCGAATGTGACGGATACCCGTTTCACTTCCGGCTGCTGCATCAGATGCGCTTCCACCTTTTTCATTTCGGTTTCTACTTCGCGGATGCTGTACCCGTCCGGATAGAATACATCTGCCCGAAAGTAGGGCTTGTCCAGAGAAGGGAAGAAGTTCTGGGGCATCAGTCCCATGACGATGAGGGAGAGGATGAACAGTGCTGTAATGCTTCCAAGGGTCAACGCCTTCTTGCGTATCAGTGTGCCGAGGATGGAGGCGAATTTATGGTAGAAAGGCTTGTCGTATGGGTCTTTATCACCATCTTTAGCCTTTGCTTTCAGTATGAAGTTGCCGAATGTAGTGGTTTGTGTCAACGCCAGCACCCAACTTAATCCCAGGGAAATGGCCAACACTACGAATAGCGGTTTCACGATTTCGGCTACGGAAGAGGGAGCCAGATACAGTGGCAGAAACGAACAGATGGCAATGAACGTTGCTCCCAGCAATCCCCATTGGGGACCGGTGGCACCGTCTATCAGCGCTTTTCGGCGGTCGATGCCGCGGGCAATGGCAATTTGGGCATTATCTGTCACCACGATGGCATTGTCCACCAGCATTCCCATGGCTATGATGAATCCGGCGAGGGAGGTCCGGTTCAGACCTACGCCAAGAAACGACATAATGAGCAGTGTGCCTCCGATAGAGAATATAAGGGAAGAGCCAATCAGTACTCCTGCACGCATGCCCATCACCAGCATGATGATTACAATCACAATCAGGATGGATTCTATCAGATTGATGATGAACCCGTTGTTGGCTTCTTTGGCAATCACGTTTTCGGGATACAGACTTTCCAGTTCCAGCCCCACGGGGATGAGGGGCATGAGTTCGGCAAGCCTCCGGTCTACCAGTTCACCGGTTTTTACCACATCCTTTGTCGGGTCGGTGGAGATGCCGATACCGATGGCGCGCTTTCCGTTGACGTGCATGATATTGCCGGGAGGTTCCATGTATCCCTTTTCAATGATGGCGATGTCACCCAGCTTGACTTGTCCGCCGGAGGTAGTGATAACCTGGTTGCGGATATCATCGACAGTCGTGTAGGTACCGTTGGCCACAATGCGTAACTGTTGTTCTCCGGCGCTGATTTCACCCGTATTGATAATCTGGTTCTGCGATTGTAGCAGGCTGGCCAGCTGCTTGGGGTCGATACCCATTCCTGCCAGCTTGTTTACGGAGATGAATATATGGATGACCTCTGTCTGTGTACCGAAAAGGGCTACCTTCATCACACCGTCTGCCGTGATGACTTGTGTCTTGATTCGTTCCGCCCAGTTTCTCATTTCTTCATAAGAGAAACCGTCGTCACCCACCAGGCCGTAATAGATGCCGAAAACGTCTCCAAAATCATCCGAGACGGTCGGTACAGAAGAGCCTGCGGGCAGTTGGGGCTGTATGTTGAGCACTTTACGCCGCAGTTCGTCCCACTTCTGCGGAATGGATGCGGCAGAGAGTGACGGTTGCAGTTCGAAGGTTATCTTGGAGAGTCCGTACATGGACTCTGACTTTATCTTGTAGACGCCGCTCATCGACTGTATTTCTCGGGAGATGGGTTCGGTGACGAGCCGTTCCACTTCTGCCGGCTCCGCTCCCGGGTAGCGTGTCATGATGACTGCCGACTTGATGACGAAAGGTGCGTCTTCCTTCTTTCCCAACCTGCCGAATGACAGTATACCGCCGATAAGCAGCACAGCCAGAAAGAAGTAGACTATCTTCGTGTTGTCTAATGAATATTGGGCTAGATTCATAATGAATATTTTTTAGATAAATGGGGAATGTAATGTGCCAATGTGATTAATCACATTAGTACCTTTATTGCTTCTCCTTCTGTCAGCTGGTATACTCCGGCCGTCACAACGGTTTCTCCCGGTTCCAACCCTTTAGAAATAAGCAGGTTTGCCTCTCCCGTTGGAGAATAAACGGTCACTTCGCGGCGACTGACTTTATTACCTTCCACCACCCATACATACGTTTTCCGGTTTTCACTGTCGCCAAATACGGCGCTTAACGGTACATTCATCAGCTTTTCTTCCAGAAAGGGAGCGACATCCGATGCCAGCTTTATTTTGCATGTGAATCCCGGTTTTACGTCATAACGTGTACGGTCAAAGTGCGGGTCGTCAATTGTTATTGTCACCGGAATACCCGTCCCTGCTGTGGAGATGTCAAGATACTCTTCCAGTCTGGCATCGAAAGCCTCTGCAGGGTAACTGTCGAACACCACCTTGAACTTTACGTCCTTGGCACGGAGCAGATAGAGATAATCATCCGGTACGGTGAACTTGATTCGTAGCTTCTGTGTATTTACCAGCTGTACAACCCCTTCTCCCGCATTGACACGCTGATAGTTCTCTACCAGCCGTTTTTCGATGGAACCCTCGAAAGGGGCTGTCAGCCGCGTATCCCGCATATTGTTGCCGGACAACTCGTAAGTGGATTTTGCTTTCTGATAGTTGGCTACGCTGATTTCGTATTCCTGCACGGAGATAGCCTGGCGGCCAAGCAGCCGTTTGTTACGTTCCACTTGTGCGGCAGCTGTTTCGTAGGCAGCCTTGTCGGCTGCATATTGCAGGGAGATGTCGCGTGGGTCGATGGCGGCAATCAGTTGCCCCTTTTTTACCCGCTGTCCCTCTACAACCGGGAGGCTGATGATTTGTCCGCTGACGCGGAAGGCAAGTCTCACATATTCCACGGCTTCCACTATTCCGGAGAAGTCTTTGCGGATAACCGACTGTGAACTGACTTGCGCAGTCTTCACCGGTCGGATAAGGGTATTGCTACCCTTTTGTTTTTGCCCGCACGACGTGATGAGCAACGCCATGACCAGGGCGAAAAGAAACATTTTTTTCATTGGTAAACAAGTATATAGTTATTCGTTCAGGTATATATAAAAACATAAAACCGGGAAAACAACCAAATGTTCTCCCGGTTATAGGATAAATGATGATTTAATGTGCCAATGTGCTAATTGGCTGCGCAATGTTTATGTTGCGCTATCACGCCGCAGGTCATTGGCACATTGGCATATTAATTTTCAATTCCGTCCCCCGTTCCAGCGTATATGGGTGTCCGTAGACTTGTATGTCCACTTTGCTGCCTGCTGTAAGCGAGATTTCGATTTCTTTTCCTACCCGTATGTGAAGTGTGTTTTTCAGATAATTCACCTTGAATGAATAGCTGTCCCATTTTTGCGGTATGACGGGGGAGAAACACAACGTCTCCTTCAGTACCTGCATACCTGCAAATCCGCGTACAATGGCCAGCCAGCTGCCGGGCATACTGGTTATGTGCAGACCTTGGTCCGCTTCGTTGTTGTAGTCGTCCAGGTCAAGCCGCGTGGCATGCAGGAAAAGCTGGTAAGCTTTTTCCACTTTGCCGATGCGTGCAGCCAGGATGGAATGGATGTGGGGAGAAAGGGAGGATTCGTGTACGGTCATCGGCTCATAGAACTCGAAATTGCGGCAGACGGTTTCCGTGTCGAAATAGAAATAATAGAGGTAAAGTCCGAGCAACACGTCGCTCTGCTTGATGTAGCAAGAGCGCAGAATGCGGTCCCATGACCAATGTTGGTTGATGGGGCGTTCTTCGGCAGGAATGTTATCTGTACTTTCCAGTACTTTATCCATATAGCCGTCATTTTGGATAAAAATACCCCGTTCCTTGTCTTCCGGCAGATACATGTGTTCGATGATGTCTCTCCACCGGGCACTTTCCTTCACTTGGTCGAGATTGGTGATGCGGCGTATGTGGGCATATTCATCCGGATATTGCTGTGCCACCATTTCCAGAAAACGGAGGGTCATCTTGAGGCACTGTATACAGGAATAGTTAGTGTACCAGTTGTTGTCCACATTGTTTTCGTATTCATCCGGGCCGGTAACCCCCAGTATGACATATTTCTGTTTGGGTTGGGAGAAGGATACCCGTTGGCTCCAGAAGCGGCTGACGGCAATCATTACTTCCAGGCCATATTTGGTGATATAGTCCATATTGCCCGTCAGTACTGCATGCTGAACGATGGCATAGACAATGATATTGTTACGATGGATTTCCTCGAAGGTTATTTCCCATTCACTGTGGCATTCCTCGCCGTTATTGGTTACCTGCGGAAACAACGCTGCACCGTCCTTGAAACCCAGTTTGCGGGCGTTTTCGATGGCTTTGGGAAGCTGGTTGTGCCGGTATGCCAGCAAGTTCTTTGCAATCTCTTTGGGAGTGGAGAGCAGAAAAAACGGTACACAACACAGTTCCGTGTTCCAATAAGTATTGCCGCCATATTTTTCTCCGGTGAATCCTTTGGGGCCGATGTTTAGGCGTGGGTCATCTCCCCGGTAAGTCTGATACAGCTGGAATATGTTGTACCGGATACCTTGTTGCGCTTCCGGGTCCCCTTCGATGACGACATCCGTTTCGTCCCAGATTTCCTGCCAGGCCCTTCGATGCTCTTCTACCAGCGTATTCCAGCCTATGCTCTTGGCTTCGCGTGCCTCGGCCACGGAGTGTTCCACCAATTCACTCCGTTCGTGGTAGAGAGAAGAAGCGATGGCGGTGTATTTGATGAGTGTCACGTTGTCTCCGGGTTTCACGTCGGCACCTACGCTGAAACCGGTCTGCTTTTCCTTTTCTATCCGTATGGGGTTGGCAGTGGTTTCCTTGTTGTTTTTGAAGAATTGGTAAGTCATGGCGTAGCACACTTGTGCATCTTCCCGGCGGGTCTGTGTCCAGAGATAGGCACAGCTGCTGGTAGAACCGGAACGCAGTATGTTCCATATTTTCAGGTTTGGCAGATCGGCATCGTCTACTATATTCCCGTCAAGGATGGGCACGAGTGAGATTCTGCCGGTATAGTTGATGGAAGACACGCTGTACTTGATGAGACAGAGGTTGGGTCTTGCCATATTTGTGATATGCTCTACATGGATGCGGAGCTGGTTTCCGCGAGGAGACGTCACCTCCATGTCCCGGTAGGAGATACCTTCCTTCATATCCAGGCGGCGGTTGAAGCTATCGACATCCCAGCCTGCCAAATCGAGTTCCTCATCGATGAGGCGCAGGTTGATGCGGCTCCAGTCGGCAGCCTTGGGTATACGGGTGTAATATGGTGGAAATCCGTTCTTCCACCATCCTACGCGGGTTTTGTCCAGGAAAGTGATGCCGGCCACAAATGAACCACGGTAACTGTCACTGCTGTAAGGCTCCTCAAAATACCCTCGTTGCCCGAAACGTCCGTTTCCGAGGCTGAATATACTTTCCGACATCCGTTGACGGTCGGGGTGGAATTGGTCTTCGATGATGTTCCATTCATCGGTCTTGAGGTATTTTTTCATGGCGACGTGTTTTCTGTAGTTATCGCCGTAAAGTTAAGCAATATGCGGAAATAAAGAAGAAATGGAAAGGAAAAAAACAAACGTGCGGTAGGCTTTTTTTTACCTGCTTTCTTGCCGGAGGGCTGGTAGGCTCGTCAATAACAGATGCTATGTACGGTCAGAAGAAAAGGTAACAATCATACGGTATGAAAGCATGAATCATACGATATGATTATGGTAATCATACGGTATGATTCATGTCTTTATTACAAAGATAACGGCTGTCCTTTGTACGGTGTGCCGGTCTCGGTTCTTTGTGTGTTATGTTTCGGAGGCGTGTGCTTACTTGCTTTTTTCTCCTTGGTTCTCTTTGATGAGGTATACGCAGGCGGCGCCGATTATCAGCATGATTCCTGCCAGCACAAGCATATTGATTTCAGGAGGCAGTCCTCCTTGGGGAGTAAACAAGGCAAGGATGGTGCCGCCCAAAGCAGCTGCTATAATCTGCGGGATACAGATAGTACCGTTGAAAAGTCCCAGATAAGTACCCATGTGTCCTCCGCTCAGTGCGTTGGTCAGGATGGTGAACGGCAGTGCCAGCATGGCAGCCCATGCACAACCTATCAGCAAGAAGGAAATGAAGAGCATATAAGGGTCGTGTATGAAGTAGGTGGAAATGAAACCTATACCTCCCAGAACAAGGCTGAGTGAGTAGACCCGGCGACGGTCCTTGAACATCGGTATGCAGATGGCCCAAAGCACAGAGCCGATGGCTTGTACGGCAAACAGTACGCCTACCCAGTCGGCGGCATTCTGATATTGCAGGCTCTTGGTGTCGAGTACCACTTTGGTGACACCATCTACCAGGTGCTCTACTGTAGGAGCATCAAAAGCATTGGCAGCGATGCTGCCGTTGGTATAGGTCCACATGAACATAAAAGCAAACCAGCAGAAGAACTGTACCAGTCCGATAGTCCAGAATGCTTTCGGAGCCTTGATGAGCAGCTTCAGCATGTTGGTCTTTTCATGTTCCTCTTCTTCGGTGATGCCGTGATACTCTGCATATTCGGCAGGCGGCATCTCTTTTACTTTGACCGAAGTGTAGATGACGCAGAAGATAAGGATGGCCGCTCCGATGTAGAATGAGTAAATCACCGAGTCGGGGATTACTCCTTGGGGAGCTGTATTGCTGATGCCAATCCATGCAAAGATGAACGGGAAGAGATATCCCACCAGGCTGCCTGCATTGCAGAGAAAACTCTGGATGGAGTAGGCGAGTCCTTTTTGTTTCTCATTCACCATGTCGCCCACCATCATTTTGAAGGGTTGCATGGCCATATTGATGGAGGTGTCGAGGAACATCAGCGATACCAGTCCGAAAATCATGGCTGTACTTACTGCCATGCCGAAGCTTCCGGCATTGGGTAGCAGGCACATGACGAGTACGGCCACCAACGAACCTATAAACAGATAAGGGATGCGCCGCCCGAAGCGTGTCCAGGTCTTGTCACTGGCGGCTCCCACGATGGGTTGTACAATGATACCTGCCAACGGCGGTAATATCCAGAAATAACTCAAATTATGCGGGTCTGCACCCAAAGTGGAAAAGATACGGCTGATGTTTGCACTCTGCAAAGCATATGCAATCTGTACGCCGAAAAAACCAAAGCTGATGTTCCACAGCTTCCAGAAACTTAAATCGGGTTTTACTTTCATGATGGTTTAATATGTTTTATTATTTCGTAGTTCCTCTTATCACCAGATTGGTACGTACTATCTTGTTGTTGCTTTTCTCTTCTCCCTCCAGCTTTCCGGTCAGAATGCTGAAAGCGCTTTTACCTACTTCCTCGCCATGCTGCTCCACGGTAGTCAGCTTCGGGTCGGTGCTTTGGGCAATGGCTCCGTCGGTGAATCCGCAGATGGATACTTCATCGGGAACTTTTACGCCGACCAGTTTGCAGGCATACAGTATGCCCGAAGCTGTCTCGTCGTTGATGGCAAAGAAACCGTCAGGGCGGTTTTCGCTTTCCAGCAGGTCGGGAGTGATGGAGATGGCGCGTTCACGGGTGTCGCACAACAGAATCATGCTGTCGTCCACCGGAATTTTATACTTCTTCATGGCATCCAGGTAGCCGTTCCGGCGATTCTTGGTAATCTCTAGGTGGGGAGCCGCACCATAGAAAAGGATACGCTTGCATCCGGTCTGTATCATGTATTCCACGGCTGCAAAGGAGCCGGCATAGTCGTCCACCACCACTCGCTCGGTTTTCAGCCCCGTACATATACGGTCGTAAAAGACAATGGGAATATCGTTGTTCAGCAGCTCCTGGTAATGGTCGTATTGGGAAGTGTCCTTGGCAAGTGAAGCGATGACTCCGCAGACACGGGCGGCAAGGAAAGAATGTACAATTTTCACTTCCTGCTCGTACGATTCGCTGCTCTGCGCCACTATGATATTATATCCGGCATCCGCCGCTGCTTTCTCAATTCCGCTCAATACGCAGGAAAAGAAGTGGTGTACCAGTTGGGGGACAATGACGCCGATGGTATTGCTGCGGCTTGCGCGGAGATTTACGGCAAGTACGTTGGGCTTGTAGTTATGCTCGCGCGCATAGGCATGGACAAGGTCACGTGTTTCCTTGCTGATGTCCGGATTGTCTTTCAGCGCCCTCGACACAGTGGAGGGGGAGACATTCAGCGCCCGGGCAATATCCTTGATGGTAATCTGCGGTTTATTCATGGTATAGTTTTGAGGACAAAGATAAGGTAAACTTCCCTAATCCGATTGCAAAAATAACGTAATAAGGTAAATTGTGCTTATCCGTTGAGGTTTATCGGGTTGTAAGTTTGTGCAAACGATTGCAGATACCCGTATTTTGACAAATTAAGGTGATATATAGTTCTATATTCCCTAAATGCTTATATTTGCAGTACGCAATTAATGATGATAACGCCATGAAACACATGAAGTTTTTGACTTTCTTTTTTTGTATTGCCTTTGCAGTATTTGCATGCAGCAGCAATAATGAGACAGACCCCAATGCTGGTGGACTTCCCGATAAGGAGGAACCTCTGGCTACAGACTTTGCTAAAGGTGCCGACATCAGTTGGGTGACGGAGATGGAACATAAGGGTATGAAATTTTACAATACCTCCGGTGTGGAGACCGATTGTTTCCAGCTGATGAAGGATTTGGGCCTGAATGCGGTTCGACTCAGAGTATGGGTCGACCCCAAAGAACACGATAACTGGTGCAATACGGCCGATTTGGTGACGAAAGCCAAGCGTGCCGCAGAGCTGGGCATGGACGTAATGGTAGACTTCCATTACAGTGACTGGTGGGCCGACCCTGGACAGCAGCATAAGCCTGCTGCATGGAAAGGACTGAACTTGGCCGACTTGAAGAAAGCCGTCGCCGGTCATACTGCCGATGTACTTAATGCGCTGAAAGCGGCAGGAGTTACTCCCAAGTGGGTTCAGGTAGGTAATGAAATCCGTTCGGGGATGCTCTGGGATGAAGATGCTGCATTGAGTGGTGCGTCCTATGATGTGAGGGAATGTGATGTAAAGGGTTCCAACAGCACTTCCGAGGAAGTGAAATACCGTGAGAACTTTGCCAACCTGGCTGCTTTTATCAATGTAGGATACGATGCGGTAAAGTCCGTCTTCGACGATGCCATTGTCATCGTCCATCTGGACAATGGATATGACAACGAATTGTATACCTGGTTCTTTGATGAACTGAGAGCCAATGGCGGTAAGTGGGATATGATAGGCATGTCGCTCTATCCTTACTGGACGATGCTCGAGCACAAGGAATATACAGCTGATAGAACTATCACCGAGTGTATTGCCAATATTAATAGTGTAGCCCGGAAATACAACTGTGACGTGATGGTGGTGGAAACCGGCATGGAGTGTGCCGACGACAAAGGGAATCTGGCAAGTGCTTCCGTGCTGGCAGAAGGGAAACGCCAACTGGCACGTATCCTGAAAGAGTGCAAGGAGAATACCGGCGGACGCTGCAAGGGCGTGTTCTACTGGGAACCGGAATGCAGGCCGAACCAATATCGGCTGGGGGCATTCACTGAAGACGGCCGCCCCACTGTGATAATGGATGCTTTTAAATAATTATATTAACAAAATCTTTTAAAGAAGAATGAGAAAGACAATACTTATCTTTTCCTGCTGCGCTTTTTTTGCCTTGGCGGCAATGGCGCAGCGTACAGAAGCATTGTTGGAAAAGAACTGGAAGTTCACCAAGGGAGATGTTCCCGAAGCAACACAAACAAATTTAGACGACAGTAAGTGGGAAACAGTGACCATTCCTCATGATTGGGCCATCTTTGGTCCGTTCGACCGCAACAACGATTTGCAGGAGGTAGCGGTTACGCAAGACCTTGAAAAACAAGCTTCCGTAAAGACCGGGCGTACCGGAGGGTTGCCTTATGTGGGTGTCGGTTGGTATCGTACGGCTTTTGATGCTTCTGCAGACAAGCAGGTCACTCTGGTTTTCGATGGTGCTATGAGTGAGGCTCGGGTCTATGTCAATGGGAAAGAAGCTTGTTTCTGGCCTTTCGGGTATAACTCTTTTCATTGCGATGTTACCGGTTTGCTGAATGCCGACGGTAAAAACAATGTGCTGGCTGTCCGTCTGGAAAACAGACCCCAGTCCTCCCGTTGGTATCCGGGGGCGGGATTGTATCGCAATGTCCGCCTAGTTACTACGGAACGTGTTCATGTTCCGGTTTGGGGTACACAGCTCACCACACCGCATGTTTCTGCTGAATACGCTTCCGTGCGTCTGCGTACTACAATACGGAATGCCGGTGATGCGGATGTTCGTATTTCTACTGATATTATTGCGCCGGACGGTAAGATAGTAGCCCGTAAGGATAATAGCCGGAAAATTAATCACGGACAGCCATTTGAGCAGAATTTTCTGATAAATGCTCCGTCTCTGTGGTCCCCTGAGACACCTTATTTATATAAGGCAGTATCTAAGATTTATGTAGATGGCAAACAGACTGACGAATATACCACGCGTTTTGGTATCCGCAGCATTGAGATTATAGCTGATAAGGGATTCTTCCTGAATGGTAAGCACCGTAAATTCCAGGGGGTATGCAATCACCACGATTTGGGCCCGTTGGGTGCGGCTGTCAATGTGGCTGCTCTTCGCCGTCAGTTGACATTATTGAAGGATATGGGATGTGATGCAGTCCGTACCTCCCACAATATGCCTACACCCGAATTGGTGGAACTCTGTGACGAGATGGGCTTTATGATGATGTTGGAACCTTTCGATGAATGGGATATTGCCAAATGTGAGAATGGTTATCACCGCTATTTCAACGAATGGGCAGAAAAGGATATGGTAAACATGCTGCATCATTATCGGAACAATCCTTGTGTGGTAATGTGGAGTATAGGAAATGAGGTTCCTACCCAATGTAGTCCCGAGGGCTACAAAGTGGCTTCTTTCCTGCAGGATATTTGCCATCGCGAAGACCCTACACGCCCCGTTACTTGCGGTATGGACCAGGTAACTTGCGTGCTTGCCAACGGGTTTGCGGCAATGATTGATGTACCCGGTCTTAATTATCGGGCTCACCGTTATGTGGAGTCTTATGAGACTCTTCCACAGAATATTGTGCTCGGTTCGGAGACGGCTTCCACTGTAAGTTCTCGTGGTGTCTATAAATTTCCCGTACAGAAGGGTGCCAGTGTGATGTATGATGACCATCAGTGCTCCGGTTATGATGTGGAGTGTTGTTCCTGGTCGAATCTTCCCGATGAGGATTTTGCTTTGTCTGATGATTATGACTGGACAATCGGACAGTTCGTCTGGACGGGCTTTGATTATTTGGGTGAGCCTTCTCCTTATAGTACGGATTCCTGGCCCAGCCACAGCTCCGTTTTCGGTATCATAGACTTGGCAAGCCTCCCCAAAGACCGTTTCTATCTGTACCGCAGCCTATGGAACAAGCAGGCAAATACCTTGCATGTCCTTCCGCACTGGACGTGGCCGGGCAGGGAAGGGGAGAATACTCCGGTTTTTGTTTACACCAGCTATCCCAGTGCCGAACTGTTCGTCAACGGAAAGAGTTATGGCAAACAACGGAAACTTACTGCTGATGAAAGCCGTGCTTTGGAAGGCCGGGACTCCCTTGCTTTGCAGCGTCGCTATCGCTTGATGTGGATGGATGTTCCTTATGAACCGGGCGAAGTGAAAGTGGTGGCTTATGATGCTTCCGGCAAGCCTGCAGAAGAAAAGGTGATTCGTACCGCTGGCAAGCCCCATCATCTGGAGCTGGTTGCCGACCGCACCCGCTTGTCTGCCGATGGTAAGGACCTGGCATATATCACAGTCCGTGTCGTGGATAAGGACGGTAATCTTTGTCCGGCAGACAGCCGCATGGTAAATTTCTCGGTGAAGGGTGCCGGAAAATATCGCGCTGCTGCCAATGGAGATGCTACCAGCCTCGATTTGTTCCATTTGCCCAAGATGCCGGCTTTCAGCGGTCAGCTGACGGCTATTGTGCAGAGTGGCGAGCAAGCCGGTGAGATTGTGTTTGAGGCAAGGGCTAAAGGATTGAAGTCCGGAAAGCTGGTACTTTATACTTCAGAGAAATAAATAGCACTATTTGCTTCCACTCTACCACACCTGCTCTGTACCCCTTTGTTCATCGGTGTTTGAGGTGCGGTGGAAGCAACAGAAAAAGGTGGAAGCAAATTTTGCTTCCACCTCTGTTTTTAGGGCCGACATGATGTTAACTTATTGTAATGTAATAAGTTAATATCATGTCGGCCATTTTGTTAATATCGTGTTAATGGCATATTAATATTGTGCAGACACGTTATTCATATCCTGAAAGTATGTTGCTTGGTTTATACATGCATGGCATTTCTTCAGTAAAAGCTTTGTGTTTCTTTTGTTTTGTCTTGATGTTGTGTAGTGCTTAACGGTCGTAAAGCGATTTGTTGACGGCCGTAAAGCGATCTGCCAACGGCCATCAACAAATCGCCTAACGGTCGTTAGGCGGTGAAAATCTCTGTACTTCAGCAGAATAAACATATATGTTATGTGCAAGAATGCCACATGTAGAGTGGAGAGAAGCGCTGTATTATGATATATCAAGTGATTTTTCTATCTTGTGCAACCGCATGCAATCGTTTGCACTGTTCGTTTCCCACATTTTACACTCTCTTTATACTTTACTAAAGTAATAAAGCATATTTTTGTTGCGTCATGCTTTGGGTACTTGAAAGACGTTAGAAAGCGAAAGTACGAAAATTATTTTTCGAATAATATATATAGGTAATTAATATTGTTAACTTTAATTTATTAAATGCATGAAGCAAGTTAATCTTAGAATCTGTCAAACGATTCTTACCCTAATGTTAGGGTTATTCTTGTCTGTAGGCGCTTATGCACAGAACATCACCGTGAAAGGGCATGTAAAAGATGCTTTGGGAGGAGTGATAGGCGCAAATGTGGTGGAAAAAGGAAATTCCACGAATGGTACAATCACTGACCTTGATGGTAATTTTACATTGACAGTTCCTCAGGGAGCTACGTTGGTCGTGTCTTTTATCGGATACAAGACGCAAGAAGTAGCTGCTGCTCCTTCAGTAATTATTACATTACAAGATGATGCGGAATTGTTGGGCGAGGTGGTCGTAATTGGTTACGGTACAGCCAAAAAGAATGATTTGACTGGGTCTGTTACGGCTATTAGTGCAGATAAAATGGTAAAAGGTGCTGTTACATCTGCTACTGATATGTTGGTTGGTAAAGCTGCCGGTGTAAGTGTGATTACTGACGGTGGTGCTCCGGGAGCTGGTGCTACAATTCGTGTGCGTGGCGGTTCTTCTATGTCTGCATCCAATAATCCGTTGATTGTTATTGACGGTGTGCCTGTAGATGACGGTGGTATTAATGGTATGTCAAATCCTTTGGCTACTGTCCATCCCAATGATATTGAGACTTTTACTATTTTGAAAGATGCTTCTGCAACAGCCATTTATGGTTCTCGTGCATCTAACGGTGTTATTATTATTAATACTAAAAAAGGAAAGTCTGGACGTGTACAAGTTGGTTATAGCGGTACATTCTCTATTAATACAAGACCCAATAAAGTAGATGTAATGTCTGCAAATGAATTTAGAGAATTTGTGACTTCTAAATTCGGTGAATCAAGTGCTCTGTTTAAAGCATTAGGTCAGGCAAATACTGATTGGCAGGATGAAATATTCAAAACCTCTTTCAGTACAGACCACAATGTTAATGTTTCTGGTGCTATACCACACATGCCCTATCGTGTATCAGTTTCTTATACCAATGAAAATGGTATATTGAAGACTTCTAATATGGAGCGTTTGACTGGTGCTATTAGCTTGAATCCTAATTTCTTTGATAAGAAATTGAATATTCAGTTGAATGTGAAAGGCATTTATAATACAAACCGTTTTGCAGATACTGGTGCGATAGGTATGGCGACGCAATATGATCCGACACAGCCTATTTACATGGATGGAAATCCCTATGGTAACGGCTACTTTATGTATATGAAAAGTGGCAATAATCCTACACCGGTTGATATTGGTTTGGCTAATCCCGTTTCTATTTTAGATTCAAAGCATGACGAATCAACTGTTTATAGAAGTATTGGTAATGCACAAATTGACTATAAGTTTCATTTCCTGCCCGAATTGAGAGCAAACTTGAATTTAGGTTACGACGTGTCTAAGAGTGAAGGTGATGTTATTATAGAAGATAATGCTCCTATGACTTGGTGCCAAGGTAACTATAAAACTGGGTTTGGGGAAAATAGCAGCTATTATCAATTGAAGCGGAATACATTGCTGGATTTCTATTTGAATTATGCTAAAGAGTTTAGTGCACATCTTGTCGATGTTATGGGCGGTTATTCTTGGCAGCATTTCTATAATTCTACATGGACCAAATATCCTTATTCTACAGTAAAAGCTGAAGAAACTGGTAAGGAATTCTATAAGGATATGGAAGATTATTCAACTGAAAACTATCTTGTTTCTTTCTTTGGGCGTTTGAATTATACATTATTGAATCGTTATTTGGTGACATTTACCTTGCGTAATGATGGTTCTTCACGTTTCAATAAAGACAATCGTTGGGGATTATTTCCTTCAGTTGCTTTGGCATGGAAGATGAAAGAAGAGAATTTCTTGAAGGGAGTGGATTGGCTTTCTGATTTGAAGTTGCGTTTGGGCTATGGTATTACTGGTCAGCAAAACCTGAATAATGGTGACTATCCTTATATGGCTCGCTATATGTATTCCAAAGCTGGAGCAAATTATTATTTTGGTAATAACAAGTATTCATTGATTGCTCCTCAAGCTTATGATGAAAACTTGAAATGGGAAGAAACTACAACTTACAATATTGGATTGGATTTCGGTGTATTGAACAACAAATTGACAGGTACTCTTGATTTGTATTATCGTAAAACTGATGATTTGCTGAATACGGTTACAGCTCCTGCCGGTACAAACTTTAGTAACCAGTTGTTGACGAATGTAGGTACATTGGAGAATAAAGGTATTGAACTTACTTTGACGGCTCATCCTATCACGACAAAAGATTGGGACTGGACATTGAGTTATAACATCTCTTATAATAAAAATGAAATTACCAAATTGACATTTAATGATGACCCGGCTTATAAAGGTGTGATTCATACTGGTATTGATGGAGCAACCGGTTATAATATCATGATAAATGCTGTTGATCATCCTTATAATTCATTCTATGTATGGGAACAACTTTATGATAAGGCTGGAAATCCGATAGAAGGTGCTTATGTTGATCAAAATGGGGATAATAAAATAGACGAAGAAGATTTGGTCGCTTACAAAAAGTCTGCTCCTGACGTATTTATGGGATTAACTTCTCAATTGTCTTATAAGAATTGGGATTTGTCATTTGCTTTGCGTGCAAGTATTGGAAACTATGCTTATAACAATGTACAATCCAATCGTGAGGCTTGGGATGGTTCACAAATGTATGACCAAACTGGTTTCTTGAAAAATCGTTTGACTTCTGCATGGAAAACAAATTTCAAGACAGGGCAATATCGTTCTAGTTACTATGTTCAGAATGCTTCTTTTGTACGGATGGACAATATTTCATTAGGATACACTTTTAACAAGCTGTTCAATGATAAACAAAGTGCACGTGTTTATGTCACGGTACAGAATCCGTTTGTTATTACCAAATATGATGGTTTGGATCCTGAAATTAGCGGTAGTGGAGTTGATAATAATATCTATCCTCGCCCTCGTGTATTTATGTTAGGCTTGAATCTTAATTTTTAATCAATGAAGTTATGAAAATATTAAAATATAAATATATATTGTCG
>ENA-OZYR01000165-OZYR01000165.1-human-gut-metagenome-genome-assembly--contig:-NODE-165-length-18678-cov-6.473662_pt1 | contig 18678 bp, 19 predicted proteins | sample MGYA00243636_ERZ654129 | MGnify/ENA primary metagenome ERZ654129 (study PRJEB26926, sample SAMN06165232) | human gut metagenome | biome: ENVO:00009003; feature: ENVO:2100002; material: ENVO:00002003... | reverse complement strand
TTTGGCTGAGCAAGGAAGTCGGCGCCGCTAATACCCACCCGTATTGGCAAGGCGAATGACGCGGTTCAGGCGGAAATCGGCGGCGCTGAACCCGGTTCGTATTATTCCGGTCTGGCATAATGCAGTGTTTATGTGCCGAAATGTGCCGATAAACTCTCGTTCAGGTGTTTTGCAGCCTTTCGCGTTCGACGACGGCTTCCATAGCGCGCAGCGCTCTGCCGCGGTGGGAGACGGAGTTCTTTTCCTCGGGAGCGGCTTCCGCGAAGGTCTTGCCGAGCTCCGGGGAAAAGAAGAGGGGATCGTAGCCGAAGCCGCCCTCTCCTCGCGGCTCATCGATGATGACGCCGTCCACGCGCCCTTCCGCGGTGAACTCTCTGCCGTCGGGCAGACACAGCGCGATGACGGAGCAGAAGTGTGCCGATCTGTCCTTGCCCGCGAGGTTGCGGAGGAGCAGGGCATTGTTGGCGTCATCGTCGTGTCCTTCTCCCGCATAGCGCGCGGAATAGACCCCCGGGGCGCCGTCCAGCGCGTCGCACATCAGCCCGCTGTCGTCCGCAAGCGAGGCGAGCCCCGTAAGGTGCAGGATGGTGCGCGCTTTGATGAGCGCGTTTTCCGTGAGAGTCGTCCCCGTCTCCTCGATGTCGATGTCGATGCCGAGGTCGGCAAGGGAGTACATGTCCTCAAAAAAGCCGCCGAGCACGGCGCGGATCTCTTTCAGTTTCTTTTTGTTGTTGGTTGCAATGGCAATTTTCATATCCACCTCGCGTCTCACCGTTTGAACGGCAGAAAATCGTCGTCCTCGTGGAGATCGTTCGCAATATCGTTTTTGAGCATGAGCCCGCGTTTTACGGCTTTATAGCCATACTTGCCGCGGATGTCGTCGATGCTTTTCCCGAGCATATCCTCGCGCGCATTCTTTTCCTCGTCGAAGAGCGAGAGCTGAGTGACGGAGCCGTCCGTGAGCCTGGTCGCGGCGACGGAGACGGAGCGCAAAGGCTGCGGGAAGGTGTGCAGTTTGGGAAGGAGCGCAATGGCGTTTTCCGCAATGTCCGAGGCGCTCGAGGTCGGGGAGAAAAGGGTGCATTGCGCGGACTTATGGTGCAGGGTGGTCGCGTCGCGCACGGTGAGCCCCACGCCCTCCGCCGAGAGACCGTAGCGGCGCAGGCGCATGGCGACGAGTTCCGCGAGGGCATACACCACGATGCGGAAGTCCTCGTCCGTGGTCATATCGCGCGGGGTAGTGGTGCCGTGGCTGACGCTTTTCGGGGTGCGTTTGTCGTAGTAGAGGCGCACCTCGTCGTTGTCTATGCCGCGTGCGGCGTCGGACATCTTGTCGGCGACGACGCCGAAGTGGTCGCGTAGCATCGCCCTGTCCGCTTCCGCGAGCGCGCGTATGGTGCGGATGCCCAGTTTTTCGAGTTTGACGGATGTGCTCCTGCCGATCATGATGAGCTCGGAGGGGGACATCCCTCCCACGATGTCCATATAGTGTTCGCGGTCGAGCACCACGGTGGCGTCGGGCTTTTTGAGGTCGCTTCCGAGCTTTGCCAGCACTTTGGTGAAGGAGACGCCCACGGAGATGGTGAGCCCCGTGCGCGCTTTCACGGTCTCGCGGATCCTGTCCGCGAGCGCCTTTCCGTCGCAGCCGAAGAGTTTGAGCGAGCCGGTGACGTCCAGCCAGCACTCGTCCAGCCCGAAGCTCTCCACGCGGTCGGTGAACTCGGTGTAGAGGGCGAATATCTCCTTGCTGTAACGCACATATTCGTCGTAGTGCGGGGGGACGAAGACGATGCCGGGGCACTTTTTGCGGGACATCCAGATCGCCTCGCCCGTCTGGACTCCCGCGGCTTTTGCGAGCATATTCTTGGCAAGAACGATGCCGTGCCTCGCCTCGGGATCTCCGCATACGGCAAGCGGCATCCCGTCGTATTCGGGATGCGCCTTCTGTTCCACCGAAGCGTAGAAATTGTTGAGGTCGCAGTGCAGGATCACTCTGTCCATGCGCATATTATACACAAAATGCTCTTGCAAAACAATATGAGCAAGGATATAATTATGATGAAATTCCGAACGGCGCGTGCGCGCGGCGGCAGGGACGCCGTCCGTGGCGCGCGGGAAGGAAAAACAGGGCGCACGGAAGTGCCGCCCGAAGGAGAAAGATATGATCCTCGTCACGGGAGGCGCGGGCTACATCGGCTCGCATACGGTGAGAGAACTGAGAGAAAGAGGCGCGGACGTCGTGGTCTACGACAACCTCGTCACGGGACACATCGAGGCGGTGGGCGACGCGCCCTTCGTCAAAGGCGACATCTTCGACAAGCAACTGCTCGTCGAGACGTTCGCGAAATACAAAGTGGACGCGGTGGTGCACTTTGCGGCGTTCTCCCTCGTGGGAGAGAGCATGACCGACCCCGCGAAGTATTACCGCAACAACGTCGCGGGCACCCTCTCCCTTTTGGACGCCATGCTGGAAGCGGGGGTGAAATATCTTGTCTTCTCCTCCTCCGCCGCCACCTACGGCGACACCGGCGACGGTCTCATCACGGAGGAGAGCCCCCAGCGCCCCACCAGCGTCTATGGGCAGACCAAGCTCATGATGGAACAGTTCATGAGCGACTATGACAAGGCGTACGGCATGAAATACGTCGCGCTGCGCTACTTCAACGCGGCGGGCGCGCACAGAAGCGGGGAGATAGGCGAGGCGCACAAGCCGGAGTCACATCTCATCCCCATCATATTGCAGGCGGCGCTCGGGCAGCGCAGCCACATCGGCATCTTCGGGGATGACTATCCCACCCGCGACGGCACCTGCATCCGCGACTATATCCACATCACCGACCTCGCGGACGCGCACATCCGCGCCCTCGACTATCTCGAAAACGGCGGCAAGTCCACCTATTACAACCTCGGCAACGGCAACGGTTTTTCCGTGAAAGAGGTCATCGAGACGGCGCGCAAGGTCACGGGCATCGACATCCCCGCAAAGGTGGAGGGCAGACGCCCCGGTGACCCCGCCACACTCGTCGCTTCCAGCGATAAGATCAAAAGAGAACTCGGGTGGAAGCCCCGTTACGACACGTTGGAGGAGATCGTCGCCTCCGCGTGGAAGTGGCACAGCACCCATCCTCACGGGTTTGAAAAATGAGGGCGTGCGACCTTTGCGGCAAGCGCCCCGGCGCGCTCACGGACAGGACCGTCGTCAACAACGGCATGGTGGAGTTTCACTTTTGCGAAGCGTGCTATGACGAGATAAGGCGGTCGGGGCTGAGCACTCTCGAGGTGATGAGCCACGTCGCGGCAAGGCTGGGGAAGGAGTGTCCCGTCTGCGGCGCGACGGCGGAGGATTTCGCACGCAATTTCGCTTTCGGGTGCCCCGAGTGTTACGAGAACATGCGCAAAGTCGCTCTGTCCGCCGCATCCGCGGCGCAGGGCGCGGGCGCGCGGCATATGGGCAAACGCCCCGACGGGAGAAGACGCAATGGTCGATGACGCTCTCACACGCTGCAATGTCATCTCCTCCCGCATACGCCTCGCGAGGAACGTGCGCGGCATGACCTTCCCGGGGGCGAAACGCCGCGAGAGCGCGGCGGCACTCTCCGCCCTTGAAGAGGGCGCGGCGAGAGCGGCAAAGGGAGTGTTCGACGGCGAGTTCATGCGCATGCGCGACCTCGACGCCGTGCGCAAAAAAGCCCTTGTCGAGCGCCATCTCATCTCGCCGGCGCTTGCACGCAACACCGCGTGCGGCGCCGTCATCCTCGAGCGCAGCGAGGGCATCTCCGTCATGCTCAACGAGGAGGACAGGGTGCGCGAGCAATGTGTGGAGAGAGGTTTCGCCCTCCCGCGCGCGTACGAGCGCATCTCCCGCTATGACGACAACCTGCTTTACGAACTTCCCGTGGCTTACGACCCGGAGCTCGGCTTTTTGACCGCGTGTCCAACCAATCTCGGCACGGGGATGCGCGCGTCCGTCATGCTCTTTCTGCCCGCGCTCAGGCTCGCGGGGGAGATAGAGCGCGAGATGACCCGTTTCATCCGCGAATACGGGCTCACGGTGCGCGGGGTCTACGGCGAGGGCAGCAAGGCGCAGGGGGATATGTATCAGCTCTCCAACACCCGCACTCTCGGGGTGACGGAGGAGGACATCATCCGCTCGGTGGAGCGCGCGGCGCTCGAGATATGCGCAGAGGAAAGAAAAGCGTTGGACAAGCTGGTCGGGCGCGCCCGCACCGCCGTATATGACAAAGCGGCGCGCAGCTACGGCGTCATCACCAATGCGTACAGGCTCACTTCCGCGGAACTCATGAATCTCATCTCGGATGTGAAGCTCGGTATAATTTTGGACATACTGCCGCTTAAAGACACCAAAACGCTTGATAAACTGCTTGTTTGGTGTTCGGCGGCGAATCTCACCGCCGTCACGGGGGAGTGCTCCGCGGAGGAGCGCGACATAAGACGAGCGGCGATAGTGAAGAGCATTCTTCAAAAGGAGAAGTTATGAATTATTCTCAGAATTTCACGGGAGCAATCGACAAGGCGGCGGGTCTTGCGTCGCGGACGGGCGGGCTCGTTTGCACCGAGCATCTCCTCTACGGCATGGCGGCGCAGAGCGGCTGCAACGCGCAGAGGATGCTCGCGGCGGCGCACGTCGACGCGGACGCGGTCCTTTCGCTGTTCACTCTCCGCGAGCCCGTTTCCCGGGTGGCGATGTCCACGAGGGCGAACCGCGCCGTTGCGAATGCGACCGCTCTTGCAAAACAGGCGGGAGCGGGCACCGTCAACACCGAGCACCTGCTCTTTGCCGTGCTCTACGACCGCGAGAGCGTGGCGACTCAGATGCTGGAGAAGCGTTGGGGCATCGACACCGACGTCATGCGCGCCAAGCTGTGGCAGGAGATCACGGGAGAGGGTGAAGAGACGAGGGCACGGCAGCAGAAGAGCCCCGACCTCGGTGACATCATAGACAGTTTCATCGGCAGCTTTTTCGGCACTCCGCGCGCGGGCAGCGGCGAGGGCGGCGAGGCGAGGACGGATTTTCCTCCCCGTCAGTCCGAGAGCGTAAAACGCGAGAGCGGCGGGCGGGAGGGGCTTCCCGAGGAGCTCGCGCAGTTCGGCACCGACCTCACGGAAAAGGCGCGCAAGGGCGCCCTCGACCCCGTCATCGGGCGCGGGAAGGAGATCGAGCGCATCATCCAGATCCTCTGCCGCAGGACCAAGAACAATCCCGTGCTCATCGGCGAGCCCGGCGTTGGCAAGAGCGCCATCGTTGACGGTCTCGCGCAGGCGATCGTCGAGGAGAAGGTGCCCGACATCCTCATCGGCAAGATAGTTTTCTCGCTGGACATCACATCCATGGTTGCGGGGACGCGCTATCGCGGCGATTTCGAAGAGAGGCTGAAAAAAGCCATCGACGGCATCAAGCGCGCGGGCAACATCGTCCTCTTCATCGACGAGATCCACATGATCCTCGGCACGGGTTCCACGAGCGAGGGCGGCATCGACGTCGCGAATGTGCTCAAACCCATGCTCGCAAGAGGCGAATTGCAGACCATAGGCGCGACCACCGTGGAGGAATATCGCAAATATTTCGAGAAGGACGCGGCGCTGGAACGCCGTTTCCAGCCCATCATGGTGGAGCAGCCAAGCGTCTCGGACACCATCGAAATACTGCAAGGGCTCAAAGAAAAGTACGAGCAGCACCACAAGGTGGAGATCACCGACGAGGCGATCTCGGCGGCGGCGATCCTTTCCGACCGCTACATCTCCGACCGCTTCCTCCCCGACAAAGCCATCGACCTCATCGACGAGGCGGCGAGCAGGAAGAAGATCCTGAGTTTCACCACTCCGCCGGAGATCAGGAAGCTGGACGAAAAGATCAAGGAAGTGGAGCTTGCCAAGTCCGAAGCGGCGCGTCACGAGCAGTACGATCGCGCGGACAAGTTAAAACACGAAAGGGACGCCCTCGTGGAGCAGAAGGAGAAGCTGCAGGCGGAGTGGGACAACCGCGCCAAGGACGAAAAGCTCTCCATCGGCGAGGACGAGGTGGCGGAGATCGTCGCCGAGTGGACGGGCATCCCCGTGAGGAAGATCACGGAAGGGGAGAGCGAGAAATTGCAGCATCTCGAGGAGATCCTGCACCGCCGCGTCATAGGGCAGGAGGAGGCAGTGAGCGCCGTCGCCAAGGCGATAAAGCGCGCCCGCGCGGGGCTGAAAGACCCCAAGCGTCCCATCGGTTCCTTCATCTTCCTGGGACCCACGGGCGTCGGGAAGACGGAGCTTGCAAAAGCCCTTGCGGAGGCGATGTTCGGCGACGAGAACCTGCTCATCCGCGTGGATATGTCCGAGTATATGGAGAAGCACAACGTCTCCAAACTGATAGGCTCCGCGCCCGGTTACGTCGGCTATGACGAGGGCGGTCAACTCACCGAAAAGGTGCGCCGCAAGCCCTATTCCGTCGTCCTGTTCGACGAGGTGGAAAAGGCGCATCCGGAGGTGTTCAACATCCTGCTCCAGATCCTCGAAGACGGCAGGCTCACGGACAGCCACGGCAGGGTGGTCAGCTTCAAGAACACCATCGTCATCATGACCTCCAACATCGGCGCGCAGGAGGTGGGCAAGATGCGCGCGCCCCTCGGTTTCGGCACGGGCTCGAGCCGCGCGGACGCGGAATACGAGAGCATGAAAGAGAGACAGATGGACGCCCTCAAAGAGGCGATGAAGCCCGAGCTCATCAACCGTATAGACGAGATTATCTTCTTCCACCGCCTCGGCAAGGACGACCTCGAGAAGATCGCGGACATCATGTTCGCGGCTCTCGAAAAGCGTCTCGAGGAGCGCAACGTCACCGTGGAACTCGACCCCTCCGCCAAGGAACTCATCGTGGGCGAGGGCTACAACGAGGAGTACGGCGCAAGACCTCTCCGCCGCACCATACAGCGGCTGGTGGAAGACAGACTGAGCGAGATGATCCTCTCGGGCAGCATCACGGACGGCGACAGCGTCCGCGTCACCGCAAAGGACGGAGCGCTCTCTTTCGAGAAAAAGTGACGCATCGGGTCCGAATGTAAAAATCGTCAAATCGCGTGTTCAATGACAAAAATGCGCAGTTAAACATCCGCTTTTGCGGAAACAGATCAAAAAAGAAAGCTCCCCGCAAAGGGAGCTTTTCTGCTTTTTGCCGTGTGTCAGACGTTGCCGTCCGCGATGATGATGGCTTTATCGAACATTCCGCCCACCAACGCGCACTCGTTCGGAGCGTCTTTGAGCACGATGTTCCTCTTTCGAAGACGGTCTAACGAACAGCTTGAGCGTGACGTCGTTTGACACGACGTTATCTTATTCGGAGTGGAGCCGCTCACCAAGCGCTCACAGGGCGGAGCCCTCTTGAGCGCCGCGCCTCTTGCCCCACGCGAAAAATCGGAGATTTTTCCCGCGGGGGCCCCGGGTGAGATCACGAAGTGCCGCACCGAAGGTATAGCGATTGTTACACGGAGTGTCAATCGCGTTGGGCTGGACGGGAGTGCGTCGGCAATGCGCCATCTGATCGCGTAGCGGGCGCATTGCAAGCGGCATAACATGGCGGCGCCGTGGAGGAGCCGTCCTCGGACGCCCTCATGCCCGAACCAAAGGTCCAGCGATTGCTGCGCGCCGCGCCAATCGCGTCGCGCCGCACCGAAGGTATAGCGATTGCTACGCAAAGCGTCAATCGCGTCAGGTGCCCCCTAAAACCGTGGGGCCCCTTCGGGGGGAATGGTCGGGGTCCCCGCCGAAAGTATTTTCGGTGGGGTAATTTAGGGGGAACCCGCAGGAGGGGGCTTAATCTTACTCCCATGTCAGGGGACGGTAGCCCGTTTCAAACACGGGGGAGGAAAGCCCGAAGGGAAGGAGGGGGAAATTCTAATTCACCCGCGGGACGAAAAGCCTGTTTGGAGTGCGTTTGAGCACGACGCTCGCTCCGAGCGAGTATTATTTCGGTCCGGCTATAAACAAAAAGAGCGAGCACCCGAGAATGAACGCTTATTGTGGGGGTCTTTATTGCGGCGAGGGTTTTGTGGGCACATCGTACTCAAAGACGCTCCGAATGAGTGCGCGCCGGTAAGCGGCTCCGTTACGATCGGTGTGTTCATTCGGTTGCGATGTTCGCGCGGGTGTGGTAATATTATTCAGTCTTTATTTCATATCACTATTGAAACGGGCGCCGAGGGATGATATAATATAGTCACCAAGCAAGGAGGTCCGAGATATGAAAATCGAAATCTTCGGAAAAGACTACAACGTCAGCGATTCGCTGAAAGCGATCACCGAGAAGAAGTGCGCCAAGCTCGACCGTTATTTCGGCGACGACGAGAATGCGGCGGTGAAATTCATCGTCACTCTCGAGGGCGACACCTACACCACGGACATGACGGTCGTTTATCGCAATCAGACGTACAGAGCGGAGGCGAGCTCCGACTCTCCGTTTGACAACATCGACCTGGTCATCCCCCGTCTGCTCGGCCAGCATCGCAAGCAGAAGGACATCTGGGGCAAGTCCAAACGCGGCTCCGAGAATGTCTATGAGGGCGAGGAAGAAGAAGAGTGATGAAAGTCGGCATCTCCACCGCAACATTCTTTTCGAAAGTATTGACCGAGGATTCGTTCTCGGTCATTCAGCGTTGCGGGGGAGAGTGCGCGGAGGTCTTTCTCACCACGAGATATGAATATGAGCCCGCCTTTGCCGATCTGCTTGCGGAGAGGACGGGCGGGCTGGAGATCTTTTCCGTCCACGCGCTCAACACGCAGTTCGAGCCGGAGCTCTTCAACGCGGTGCCCCGCACCCGCAGGGACGCGGAGGAGCTTTATCGCAAAGTGCTGGACGTGGGACGCAAACTCGGCGCGAAGTGCTACACTTTCCACGGCAGGATGCGCCTTAAACGCAACATGGTCATCTCGCCGGAGGCGGCGGGGAGAAGGATGAAGGAGCTCGGTGACATTGCTCTCGACTACGGCGTGAAGCTGTGTTTCGAGAACGTGCATTGGGCGATGTTCAACAGCCCCGAGTTTTTTGCGGAAGCCAAGGGATATTGCCCCAACGTCGGCGCGGTGCTGGACATCAAGCAGGCGAGGCAGAGCGGGAGAGACTGGCGGGAGTACATCTCCGTCATGGGCGACAGGCTCATGAACGTCCACCTCTCCGACTGCGACGAAAACGGCGCCATCAAGCTCATCGGGCGGGGATGCTTCCCCTTTGAGGAGCTGGCGCGCACCCTGAAGGACGGGGGATATGACGGTCCTCTCATGATCGAACAATACGCGGACAACTACGGAGACGTCTCCGAAGTGGCGGACGCGGTGAGATATCTCAAACACATTGTCGGAGGCATTTATGCTTAAATTCGATTTCAACAACATGATGCAGACTTACGTCGGCGCGGACGGTTTCACGGACGCCGACCTCAAAGCCGCGGAAGCGGAAGCTCGCGCGGCGTACGATAAGTTTGCCGCGCGCCGCGGCACGGGCATGACGGAGTGGGCGGATCTGCCTTACACCCAGGACGCCGTCGTCGAGGACATCCTCGCCTGCGCCGAAGACGTGAGAAAGAACTATGACAATTTCGTGGTGCTCGGCATCGGCGGCAGCGCGCTCGGTCCCATCGCGGTGTTCACGGCGCTCTGTCATTTCAGATATAACGACCTTCCCGCAGGCAAGAGGGGAGTGAAGTTCTTTGTGGAGGACAACGTGGATCCCGAGAGGATGCTCGCGCTCCTCGACGTCATCGACGTCAAGCGCACGGTGTTCAACGTCATCACCAAGAGCGGCGCGACCAGCGAGACCATGAGCCAGTATCTCATCATCGCCGACATCCTCAAAAAGGCGGTGGGAGACGGGTGGAACAAGCACATCATCGCCACCACGTCCGAGAAGAAGGGCAACCTCATCAAGCTCGCGAAGAAGGAGGGTTTCAAGACCTTCTACATCCCCGACGGAGTGGGCGGAAGGTTCTCCGAGCTTTGCCCCGTGGGGCTGCTGCCCGCGGCGGTGCTCGGCATCGACATCAAGGGGCTGCTCGCGGGTGCCGCGGCGATGGACAAGCGCTGTGCGGACGGCGACATGAAGAAGAACCCCGCTCTCATGGCGGCGGTGCTGCAATATCTCTCCATGAAGAGGGGCAAGAACATCTCCGTCATGATGCCGTATGCGGACTCCCTCAAATATATGGCGGATTGGTATTGCCAGCTTTGGGGCGAAAGCCTCGGTAAGGCGGTGGATCTTGCGGGCAACACCGTGCATACGGGTCAGACCCCCGTCAAATCCCTCGGCGTCACCGATCAGCACTCCCAGGTGCAGCTCTACACCGAGGGTCCCTTCGACAAGGTGATCACCCTCATCGGGGTGGAGAAGTTCCGCGGCGACGTCACCATCGCGGACGGGGCGGAGGAGTTCCCCGATGTCAACTTCCTGTGCGGGCACACGATGGGCGAACTCATCAACACCGAGCGCGTCGCGACGGAATACGCTCTCACCCGCTCCGGGCACGTCAACAACACCGTCATGCTCCCCGAAGTGAATGCCGAAAGCGTGGGCGAACTTCTGATGTTCTTCCAGCTCCAGACCGCCTATTGCGGCGAGCTGCTCGGCATCGACACCTTCAACCAACCCGGCGTCGAGGAGGGCAAGAACGCGACTTACGCGCTCTTTGACCGCAAGGGCTACGAGGAGAAAAAGGCGGAACTTAACGCCGCTCCCGCAAAGTCGGAAAAATACACCGTCTGAAAGGGAAGGGCGGGAGAGAGGATATGTACACTTTCTACGCATTGCTCAACCGCATGAAACTCATCGCAAGATGGAGCCTCATGCGTTCCACCACCAAGGAAGACCTCATGCAGCACGCGGCGCACGTCGCCATCGTGGGGCAGGCTCTCGGCATCATCCGCAACACCTACTTCGGCGGGAATGTCGACACGGATAAGATCGCGGCGCTCGCGCTCTATCACGACACCGCGGAAGTGGTCAGCGGCGATCTGCCCACCCCCATCAAATATTACAGCCCCCGCATCAAGGGCGCGTACAGCGAGATAGAGGACGTCATCAACCTCAAACTGCTGGAGTCCCTCCCCAAAGAGATGGCGGAGAAGTATTCCGAATATCTCCGTCCCGACACCGAGACGGAGGAGTATAAGCTGATGAAAGTGGCGGACAAGGTCTCCGCCTACATCAAGTGCATCGAGGAGAGGCTCTCGGGCAACCGCGAGTTCGACACCGCCTTCAAGCGGCTGGAAAAGACCCTCGACGCCCTGAAACCGGAATATCCCGAGCTCGCATTCTTCCTCGACAACTTCGGGGAGGGCTACGGGCAGCAGCTCGACATCCTCTGATGCTGACGCTCGCGGGATTCGCAAAACCCTATCTCTACGGAGCGCGGCTGTTCGGCGGCGTGGACGCGGAGTTCCGTGACGGTGAGATAGTCGCCGTCTACGGCAGGGGAGGGAGCGGCAAGACCTCCTTCCTCAAAGCCATCTGCGGAGCGACGGACGCCGAGGGCGGAGTGCTCCTCGACGGAGAGCCCATCGCAAGGAAGACGGACAAGGTCATCATGGTCTTTGACGACGGCGCGGTGTTCGGCGGCAAGACCGTCTACGACAATCTCGCATACCCTCTCCGCATAAGGAACGTCCCCAAGGCGGACATCGCGGCGGCGGTCATCGCCGCGGCGGAGGAGACGGGCATCGCGGCGTGTCTCGACATGCGGGCACGCAAACTCAACGCCGCGGACTTGAGACGGATGTCCCTTGCGCGCCTGCTCGTGCGCCCCGCGCGGCTTTGCCTTGTCGACGAGCCGACCAAGGACCTTTCCCGTGAGGATGCGGAAGAGGTCTTCCGCGACTTCGTCTCCGCGGCGAGGAAGCTCGCGGCGGGCGGGACGACGGTGCTGTTCTCCACCTCGTCGAGGGAGGAGAGCCTTGCGTTCGGCGGGCGTATCACGGTGCTCGCAGGCGGCGAAGTGAAGCAGATCGGGACGGCGGCGGACATCCGCAGAGCGCCCGAGAGCATATGGGCGGCGGAGCTCGTCGAGCCCCGCTATAATGTCGCAAAAGCGGTTTTAACAGACGAAAACGGGGCGTTGAAACTCGTGTTCGGCGAAGACGACGCCATAGAGGCGGAGGCTCTGAGAGGCAGGGTCGCGCCCTCATACATCGGCGAAGAGGTGCTTGCGGGCTGGTTCCCGGAAGACGCGGCAAAGGGAGAGGGCGCAAGGCGCGCTCCCGGAGCGTACGCGGCGGGGGACGGCTTCGGGCGCATTCTGATGACCGAGGACGGCATTGCGGAAAGGACGGAAGGGGAGAGTGTTTCGCTGCGCCCCGACATCGCGCGCGTCACACTCTTCGACCGCACAAACGAGTGCAGCGTCATGACGAGCGCGGGGGAGGAGAAATGATCATCTTAGGTATAGATCCGGGACTCGCGACGATGGGCTACGGCGTGTTGGAGACCGCAAGGGGAAATTCCGCCGTCGTGGACTACGGCGTCGTCACCACCTCGAAGGACCTGACTTTGCCGCAGAGGCTTGCCGGGATAGAGGAGGGAGTCACCTCGCTCATAGAAAAATTCCGCCCCGACAACATCGCCATAGAGGAGCTGTTCTTTTCAAAGAACATCACCAACGGCATCATGGTCGCCGAGGCGAGGGGGGTCATCCTGCTCACCGCAAATAAGCTTGTCGGAGAGGAAGTGTACGAGTACACTCCCAACCAGATCAAGCAAGCCATCACCGGTTACGGCGGAGCGGACAAGATCCAGATGCAGCTCATGGTGCAGGCGCTCCTGCGCCTGAAAAAAGTGCCGCGTCCCGACGACGCGGCGGACGCGCTCGCGGTGGCGCTGTGCCACGCGCACACCAGCAGGCTCTCCACCGAGTTCAAGGTGAGATAAAGGCGCCGCGGGGCGCCGAGAGAGGTGAAAGATGCCGCTTGCTCCCAATGTGATCGCAGTGATCCTTGACCTGCTTTTCTTCGCGCTCGCGCTGCCGCTTGCGCTGAAACAGGTGCCGATGCAGTATCTCTACGGATACAGGACGGCGAGGAGCACCAAGAACGAGAAACGCTGGTATGCCGCAAACGCCGCATTCGGGCTGCCGGCTGCGGTCGTCACGGGCGCATCTTTCGTTGCGGGCGCGGTCATGCTCGGGGTGCGCTACGGCACGGAGCTCCCGTTCTGGGAATACGGCTTTGCGCTCCTGTATATCCCGCTCGTTCTTGCGATCGTGCTCGGAGCGGTGTGCGCGGAGAGGGCGCTCAACGCTCTTGAGGAGAAAGAGCGCGAGAGGGAAGAGGAATGACCGCAGCGTATAGCCGCGTGTGATGACGCGCGGTGCGAGATGCGGCGCCGCCATGGCGGAACGTCCGGGCGGTGAGCGCGGGAAAGCATGAAGGCGCGAAGGAGCCGCGGCGGACGGGACCCGGAAAAGACAAAAACAGCCGAAAGGCGTGAGGAGATATGTACAACTACATCAAGGGCACGCTTGTCGCCGTCGAGGCGGGCAAGGTGGTGCTGGAAAACAACGGCATAGGTTATGAGCTCGGCGTGAGCGGCAACACTCTCGCGGACGCGAACGAGACGGGCAAGGAGATGAAACTCTACACCTATCTCTATGTGCGCGAGGACGTCTTTGCGCTTTACGGGTTCTCCCGCGCGGAGGAGAAGACGCTCTTCATGCGCCTCATCGAGATAAGCGGTGTAGGACCGAAACTTGCCATGCAGATCCTTAGCGGCTACGACCTCGGCACGCTCACGGTCGCGATCGCAACGGGCGACGTCAAGACCCTCTCAAAGATCAAAGGTTTGGGGAAAAAGACGGCGGAGCTTATCGTGCTCAACCTGCGCGAGCAGGTCGCCGTGGACATGGCGGACGCGGCGAGCGAGATCGGCGGCGCGATGGAAGAGGATGTCTCGGACGCGGTGTTCGCGCTCGTCTCTCTCGGTGTCTCCAACACGGAGGCGGTGCGCGCCGTGCAGAAGGCGAAGGAGACGGCAAAGGGCGTGCAGGAGCTCATCGCGACCGCGCTCAAATTTATCGGATGAACGCAAGAACTGCGCAAATGCGCGGTTCATGTGACAAAACATGCCGTTAAAACGGCGATACGGTGATTATGGACGACGAAAGAATTGTCAGCAGTCTGACCATCGAAGACGACGAGTCGGAGGTCACTCTCCGTCCGCGGTGCATGGCGGACTATGTCGGACAGGACAAGATCAAGAAGAATCTGGAGATCTTCATCTCCGCGGCAAAGGCGAGGGGAGAGGCGCTCGACCATGTCCTTCTCTACGGACCTCCCGGGCTTGGTAAGACCACGCTCGCGCACGTCATCGCCAACGAACTCGGCGCGCAGATCAGGGTGACGTCGGGTCCTGCCATCGAGCGTCCCGCCGACCTTGCCGCCATCCTCACCAACCTCGAGAAGGGGGACATCCTCTTCATCGACGAGATCCACCGTCTCAACCGCAGCATAGAGGAAGTGCTTTATCCCGCCATGGAGGACTACTCGCTGGACATCGTCTCAGGCAAAGGTCCCATGGCGAGGAGCATACGCATACCGCTGAAAAAATTTACGCTCATAGGCGCGACCACCCGCGCGGGGATGCTCTCGAGCCCCCTCCGCGACAGGTTCGGCATGCTCATGCGCCTTGAGATGTACACCCCCGCGGAGCTCGGCAGGATCATCCGCCGCTCGGCGAACATCCTCGGGGTGAGCATCGACGCCGACGCCGCGGAGGAGATCGCGCGGCGCAGCCGCGGCACCCCCCGCGTCGCGAACAGGCTTCTCAGGCGTGTGCGCGACTTCGCGCAGGTGGAGGGGCTCAGCGTCATCCCTCTCGATGTCACGCGAAAGGCGCTTGCGCACCTCGACGTGGACGAGCTCGGTCTCGACATCGTGGACAGGACGGTGCTGGAAGCGGTCATCGACAAGTTCGGCGGCGGTCCCGTGGGGTTGGACACCCTCGCGGCGGCGACGGGAGAGGAGGCGACCACCATCGAGGACGTTGTGGAACCCTTCCTCATCCAGCTCGGGTTCCTCGGCAGGACGCCGAGGGGCAGGGTGTGCACGGAGAACGCCTACAAGCACCTCGGCAAGACTCCGCCCGCGGCGGGCAAAGGCGCGGTGGTGCAGACCAGCCTTTTTGACGAGGATTGAATGGAACTGCTCACGCACGACTTTTACTACGACCTTCCCGAGGAGCTCATCGCGCAGACCCCCGTCGAGCCCAGAGACCACAGCAGACTGCTGGTCTATTCCCGCGCGGAGGACAAAGTGACTCACGCGCATTTTTACGACCTGCCAAGCTTCCTCAAAAAGGGCGACCTTTTGGTCATCAACAACACCAAGGTCATCCCGGCAAGGATATTCGCGCACATGGAGGGGAGGGAGACGACATTCGAGATCCTTCTCCTCCGCCGCAAGGACTACACCCGCTGGGAGTGCATCATGCGCCCCGCGAGAAAGGCGAAGAAGGGGAGCGTGCTCAAAGTGTCCGACGAGCTCTCCGCCGAGGTGGAGGATGTGGGCGACTACGGCGTCCGCACGGTGAAGTTCGCATTCGACGGCGTGTTCGAGGATATCCTCGACAGAGTGGGCAACATGCCCCTGCCACCCTATATCCACGAGAAACTCGCGGACAAGACGAGGTATAACACCGTGTACAGCAAGACGGACGGGTCGGCGGCGGCGCCCACCGCGGGGCTGCACTTCACCCCCGAGCTCATGCAGAGGGTGAAGGATGTCGGCGCTGATTTCTGCGAAGTGCTGCTGCACATCGGTCTCGGCACCTTCCGTCCCGTCAAGGCGGAGAAGGTGACGGAGCACGAGATGCACTCGGAATATTACGAGCTTTCCCCGGAAGCGGCGGAGAAGATCAACGCCGCGAAGCGTGAGGGGAGACGGGTCATCGCCGTCGGCACGACCGCGGTCAGAGTGCTGGAGTCCACCGCGGCGGAGGACGGCACGGTGAGGGCGCAGACGGGGGAGACCAAGATCTTCATCTATCCGCCGTACAAGTTCAGATGCGTGGACGCACTCATCACCAACTTCCACCTGCCGGAGTCCACTCTCGTCATGTTGGTCTCGGCGCTCATCGGGCGCGAAAAGACACTTGAACTGTACAATTTGGCGGTTAAAGAGCGTTATCGGTTCTTTTCGTTCGGAGACAGCTGCTTCTTCGAGTGAGCGGCGGCGCGGCTTAAAACGGGCTTGCGGGCAACACATCATATGAGCCGAACGGCAAGACTAAATCGATGAGCAGACGAGTGAATGTTCTGTCGGCGGCGCGGGGAGCGGAAGCGCCGAGAGCCGTCCGCGAGGGGCGGCAAAAGAGGTAAAAATGAGGTTTGAAGTCATACACACCTGCAAACAATCGGGCGCGAGAGTGGGCAAGCTCTACACCGAGCACGGGGTCATCGACACCCCGTGTTTCATGCCCGTCGGCACCAAGGCGACCGTGAAGGGGCTCTCTCCCGAAGAGGTCAGGGCGACGGGGGCGCAGATCCTCCTCTCCAACACCTATCATCTCTATCTCCGCCCCGGTCACGAGCTCATCGAGCGCGCGGGCGGTCTGCACAAGTTCATGAACTGGGACGGCGCCATCCTCACGGACAGCGGGGGCTTTCAGGTGTTCTCGCTTTCTTCTCTGAGGAAGGTCACGGACGAGGGGATGTACTTCAACAGTTTCATCGACGGCTCCCGCCACTTCTTCTCGCCGGAGAAATCGGCGGAGATCCAGCGCGCCCTCGGCTCCGACATCGTGATGGCGTTCGACGAGCTCACCGCCCCCGACATCTCCCACGAGAGGGCGGAGGAGGCGATGGAGCGCACTCTGCGCTGGCTGGACCGTTTCGCTTCCGTCAGACTGAAAAGCCATCAGACCCTCTTTCCCATCATACAGGGCAACATGTACGCCGATCTCAGAGTGGAGAGCCTGAAACGCAGCATGCCTTACGCCACCTGCGGCATAGCCATAGGCGGACTTTCCGTGGGCGAGCCCGCGGAGACGATGTACGCCATGCTGGACGCGCTCGCGCCGCACCTTCCCAAGGACATGCCGCACTATCTCATGGGCGTGGGGACTGCGGACTATATCGTTGAGGGCGTCGCGAGGGGAGTGGACATGTTCGACTGCGTGCTCCCCACCCGCATAGCCAGGAACGGGACGGCGATGGTCAGGGAGGGGTTCCTCACCATACGCAACGCGCCGTACGCCGAGGACTTCACTCCCGTGGACGCCACCTGCGACTGCTATGCCTGCCGCAACTATACGCGCGCATACATCCGTCATCTCATCAAAGCGGACGAGATCATGGGTGGGCGGCTGCTCTCCATCCACAACATCCGCTTCCTCGAGAGGCTTGCCGCCGAGATACGCGAGGCGATCATGCAGGACAGATATCTTGATTTTAAGGAAGATTTCATGAAGCAGTATAAGGGTTGAAATGTGAGGATATGTGGCAAAATGCTTCAAATCGGTTGATTTTGTCAACAAACCGTGTATAATCGTTAGTATAACTCAAAAAAACAAGACCGTTTTTGCGGAAAAAGGAGAAACATAATATGGACAACTGGTGGCTCTATCTGATAATCGGCGTTATCCTCGTCGGTATGATCCTTCTCACCATCATTCCTCAGAAAAAGAGACAGAAGCAGCAGCAGGAGATGATGAACAGCCTCACCGTCGGCACCAAGATCATGACCATCGGCAGACTGGTCGGCGTCATCGTCCAGGTGAACGCGGACAACACCCTGCACGTCAACGTCGGCACGGAGGCTCAGCCCACCGTCATCGTCATCGACCGCAACGCCGTCGGACTCGTGCTCCAGAACGTTGCAGCCCCCGCCGCTCCCGCAGAGCCCGTCGTGTCCGAGCCCGCTCCCGCAGAGGAGAACAAGGCAGAAGAGACCGTCTTTGCGGATGAGGACACCGCCGTCGCGGAAGAGAACGCCGAGGCGACCGGAGCCGCCACCGAAGAAGAAAAGAAGGACTGACATCCCGAAAGTATAAAAAGCGCCCGATGAGGGCGCTTTTTTTTGTGATAAAGTCCGCGGACGGAGAGGTGTCGTGCCCGGTCGGTCGCATGCATATCCTATTTCGTCTTGCGTCTGCGCCGCGGGAGATTCACGGCGATGATGCCGGAGATGACTCCCGTTATCACAGTGGTGAGAAAGTCCGCGAAATTGAAATTCGCGCTTCTGAAACCGTCCGCGGCGGCGAAGACGAACACCGCGAGCAGGGTGAAGAGCACTCCTACGATCCCGCCTTTCACCGCGCCTGCCGCAGGGGTGCGGAAGCCCGCCAGCACTCCCGTGAGCACCGCGAGGGCTTTGATGACATAGTTTCCCACCGTGAGGGCGGCGCCGTCCAGCCCCGCGAGCCGCACGATGAGCGCGAACACGAGTACGAGAAGCAGCGAGATCACGAGGGCGATCAGGCTCGCCCGCAGTATGTCCGCCGCATCCTTACGCAACATCTCGGAATTTTTCATGCCATATTTTATGCCGCTCCCTCCCGTGGTATGCCAGACAGGAATAATACAAACCAGCCTCAGAGCAATTCTTTTCGGCACTTTTGCACAGCCGAAACTTGCCAATATGTATACTATTGTCTGCGTTCCGCCCGTGCAAAATCATCCGAAAATCTCTTGCTCTGAGGTGCGAGCA
>ENA-OZYR01000145-OZYR01000145.1-human-gut-metagenome-genome-assembly--contig:-NODE-145-length-20499-cov-12.057034_pt1 | contig 20499 bp, 9 predicted proteins | sample MGYA00243636_ERZ654129 | MGnify/ENA primary metagenome ERZ654129 (study PRJEB26926, sample SAMN06165232) | human gut metagenome | biome: ENVO:00009003; feature: ENVO:2100002; material: ENVO:00002003... | reverse complement strand
TCCCTCCGGTAGTCGCCCGAATTTTTTCGGGTGACAGCACCTCACCTTTGACAAGGAAGGCAAGTTTAGTGCGGGGCGAAGCGGTTGATGTGCTTTTGAGAAGGTTGTGGGGATTGAGAGGCTCGGTGCAACGGGAGGGGCGAGCAAGGCAAGGATGCCTTAGCGTGTGTGCCCAAGGGCTTTGCAAGGACGCAAAGCCAACTAAGCACACACAGACGCTCACCCTACGAAAAGCGAGAGGGATAGTGCCGATGCGAAAGCATATCAACGCATATAGACGATTGCAGTACGGAATGCGGGTGGGATAGTGCGGTTTTGGAAAGGTTGGTGGAGTGACAATCCCTACGTCTTGACGGCAGAAAAGTTTAGTGAATAAAAAGGCGGACGTGTCATAAACAGAAAGCAACAATATCAAGGCTTGTGCCTTGCCGTCAAGCCACCTCCCTTTGACAAGGGAGGCAAGGACGTGGTGTGGGGCAAGGGATAGTGCGGTTTTGAAAAAGGTTGGTGGAGTGACAATCCCTCCGGTAGTCGCCCGAATTCTTTCGGGTGACAGCACCTCACCTTTGACAAGGGAGGCAAGTTTAGTGCTGGGGATAGTGCGGAAAATCTCATTGATGGTGCGGATGGGGAGCAATCCCCACCGTCACGGCTCGGCATAGTTTCAGAATCGTAAAAGCAGGACTATCTGAATACTGTACAGCAAGCTGAAAAACCTCTACAGCCGTGCCACCTCCCCTTTTTCGAGGGGAGGCAAGTTTAGCGTAGGGCGAAGCGGTTGATGTGCTTTTGAGAAGGTTGTGGAAATGGAGAGGTTGGTGGGTGTAAAGCAATCCCTCCGTCTTGACGGCATAAAAGTTTAGTGAATAAAAAGGCGGACGTGTTGCAAGTAAAACGCAACAAGACAACAGTTTATGCCTTGCCGTCAAGCCACCTCCCTTTGACAAGGGAGGCAAGGACATGGTGCGAGGCAAGGGATAGTGCGGTTTTGGGAAGGTTGGTGCGGATAGGGAGCAATCCCTCCGGTAGTCGCCCGAATTTTTTCGGGCGACAGCACCTCACCTTTGACAAGGGAGGCAAGGATATGGTGCGGGGCAAGGGATAGTGCGGTTTTGGGAGGGTTGGTGTCAGTGCTGTTGTACAGATAAAGTCACGAAAATATTAACTCCTTGTCGGTGCGGAAAATGTTTTAGGCAGTGCTTGGCGATATATTTCACTTGAACGGTGGCTGTAGGGCGCCGTTTTTTTGTATTTTGTGCCGCATTTATGACCGTTTGCGCCGTTATAACAACCGTTCGTGCCAAAAAGTTGAAAATTAAAAGCAAATGAGTTATGATATAATTATAAAATTATAAGGGGGAGAGGTATGCTCATCTGCGTTTACGATACCGCAAACGAGGCGGAGATACTGAAAACGAAAATAACACAGATCGCAACGGCGGCATATCGAAGAATTGCCTACAGGGTATGTCAGAGGTATGAGAGCTTTGTGACGGAGTGTAAGACGGCTGACCTTATAATCGTGCTTGCCGACGGAGCGGACGGCATGGAGGGCGTTATTGCGGCGAAGAATGCCGACAGGGACACGCCTGTAATATGGCTGTCGGACGATGAGGGATTCGGGGCGCAGTCATACAGGCTTGGCTGTACCTATTTCCACAAGAAGCCGATACCGCTTGAAAAGCTGAAGGAGGCACTGCATAAGTGCAGGTGCATGGCATAAGCACGGGTAAATCTACAGGAGGAAAAACATGAAGAAAAAATTTGTACGGCTCATAAGTGCGGTGCTGTCTGCGGCAATGACGCTGACGGCTGTACCGTTATCGGCATTTGCCGAGGGCGAGGCGCATACGCATGACGGCGAGAGCAATGTCATCACGACACCGCTTGATTTCAGAGAAAAGACAGCGGACGAAAACGGTGTCGGCTGGAGCTGGGATTATGACACAAAGACGCTGACGCTTGACGGAGTGAACATTCAGGCGACAACAGAAGAGAATATGATGAGCGTCGTAACAGTCCCCGACGGTACGAAAATAGTGCTGAACGGTGAAAACACTATCGTACAGACGAACACCGATGACAGCGATACATACGTTCTCAGTGCCGTAAATACGGATACTACTAACTGTGACGGCACAATGACGATCAGCGGCGACGGTGTGCTGAATGCAGAGAACCGCTCTACAGACAGTATGGCACGCTCTCTCGGCGGATCAATAATCCTGAACGGCGGTACATTAAACGCAACAGGTACTGTAAAGACAAATTCGCTTGAAATACATAATGACGGTGTGCTGAACGCAAATGCGACAACTGCATCTTTTGAGGGTGTGGCTGTCAATGTCAGCCGTGGCATTACTGTTGACGGCAACGGCAGTCTTACTGCAGTAGGTTGTGCTAATGAATCTACGTTAAACAGTGCAATATTGCTTACCAGTAATTTCGACAAAATTTCCGTCAGCGAAAACGGCAGTATTACTGTGCCTGAAGGCAATGCAGCAAGAGTCGGAATATACTACAGCGGAAACAACGGCGACGGAATGGATGCCGAAATAAGCGGCGGTAAGGTCACTGCTTACGGTACTAAGTATGGCATTTACAAAGTAAACCTTATAATGAGCGGTACAGGCTCGGTTTACACTACGGGCGGTTCATACGCTATCGGTCAAACTTTGCCGGAAATAGACATGGATGAATTAATAGTAAGGGGTTCTGCCGATTTCAAGGCTGAGGAAAGTGCTGTGACAGGCGAGGTCAAGTATAACAGCGGCTATTATGAGATTGGCGGAGCGGACGCTAAGACGGTAGTTATAAAGCCTGATACTTCTCCCCGTATAATACTCGGCAAGCAGACAGGAATATTCAAGACGGAAGAGTTTGAAATAATTGAAGGCATGACTGATACCAAGCTCAAGGGTACGGTTTACTTTGATATTACTCTGAAGAATATGAGCGATAAAGAGTTTGCAGACGCAAGAGGCTGTTTCGGCGGCGATGAACCCGATTTATTAGCAAGCATAATCAAGACCGATTACGGCTGGGTGTGCATGGTCTGCGATACCAAGTTTTCGACTACATACGACACTGATAATACTCTTACAATAAAGTGCGGAGATATTGTATCCAATACCGTTCAGGTAAAGTCGAATGCAAACCGTTTCAACAAGGTTACACAGGGTGACAACACAAACAGAACGGTTTTCTATACAAACACTTCGCAGGAAGAGAAGGACAATTACAAGCTTGTAAGCACCTATACGGTTGACAGTGAAAGCATAAGCTATAACTGGTACAGTACGAACAGTGCATACAGTGCAGATGAGCTCGGTGCGGCAGTATCCGGAAGCAACGGCGAATTCAAGCTTGCGGATAATATTCCTGCCGGAAATTATGTTCTGTATTGTGATATAACCTATTCAGACGGTGACAGCACAGAAACTGTTACAGAAAAATTTACATTTACATATAAAGAATGTGCACATGAAAACGGTTATTCCGACGGTAAATGCACAAACTGCGGAGCGTTATGTGATCACAGCGATATTGACATTAACACGGGTAAGTGTAACGAGTGTGCGCATCAGTTTGTTGCTACAATCAGCACAGACGGCAATGCGCCGACAGGCTATGACACGCTCGCAGACTGCCTTAACAGCATTACTGCCGATACCGGAAACTATGTTAAGATCTATCAGGATATCGGCGATACATCGGCAACTGCAACCTTAGATACTATAGATGTAAAACACAATGTTATGATCGACCTTAACGGTCACAAGCTGAACAATATCAAGCTTGGGGTCAACAAACTTGGGGTCAACAAAGACGTCACGCTTACATTAACCGGCACAGCGGGCAGTTATGTTACGCAGGTGTATGTTCGCAAAGGCGGCGGATCATTCATAATTGACAGCGAAGCAAATGTAGAATTTAATACAATTTTTGTTGAGGACAGTGCACGGCTTGCTGTAAACGATGGCGCAAAAGTAACTACAGAGCAGTTGACTGTGATAGCATCCGTGAATGATGACGGAACTACAACGACATCTGTAAAGCTCGCTACGGGAATGAAGTTAGGTGGGCTGACATATCATCGCCAAAACAATTCCGGAGTTCTGAAATTAGGCAATCTTCTTGATGTTACCCGGCAGGCACTGCGACGTGAAGATAACGGCAATTATCTTGATCTTTATAAAGAATATGGAAGTATGGGTTATTCCGTTGCGCTTACTGTTGTTGAGCATACTGACGCTGACCACAAATACAGCGATGGAACAGGCAAGTGCGAGGAGTGCGGAAAGCCCTGTGAGCATGGCGGTGATATAAACACGGATAACGGCATCTGCTCAATCTGCGGTGCGGTTGTATCTGTCGCACTCTATACAGACGGGGACGGAAACTTATCATCTTATTTAGATGCCGATGAGCTTCACTCTTTACTGAATGAATACAACGGAAGCGGCACGATAAAGCTTTTCAAGGATTATGATAATTCAAAAGCTCAGTATGACTTATACGGAGAACTTACAATTGACTTAAACGGACGCAGATTAAATATCCGGAGTATTACTCCTTGCAAAAACGGAAAGCTTACGATCAAAAACAGCGGCAATCCGGTTATGCTCGGTTGTAATGTATATCCGACAAACGACGCTTCATACGCCGGCGGTACGCTTATAATAGACGGCGATGTAGTTTTAGACACTTCGATCTATGTATATGATTCGAGTACGGTTATACTGAAAGACGGTGCATATACTGCCGGACTTTACGCAAGGGACAGCAAGACATTATATGATATGCTCGGCGAGGGTAAGGCTTTCTTCAAGACTGACGGAACTCTTTTCAACGCAAGCGTTAAGGAAATATCAAGCAGTGTAACGCTGACAGTCAAAGACCACAGCCATACCTATGTTGACGGCAAGTGCGGCTGCGGATATGTTTGCCCTCACAGCGATGTTGACAGCAAAACGGGCAAGTGTAACGAGTGTGAATATCAGTATGCGGCTGTTATCGTAAAGGACGGGGCTGTAGCTTCCGTTTATAAGGAAACTGAGATGGAAGCGGCTTTTGAAACGGCTGACAGTGACGCAAACACCGGCTGTACATTAAAAGTATACAAGAATTATACAGGCAGCTATACAACACTCAGCGGTAAGTTCACGCTGTGGATCGCTGAGAAAGCCAATGTAGGTACGTTAACTGTTTCGGGAGATATAACCGTTACGGGATCGGGAAAAAGTAATAGTTTTTATGGCGATTTCGATGTAGCGAACGGCGGTAAGCTGACATTTGACGAAAACTGCGGCGCTATGGGAACTGTGTCGGTAGGTGCAGGTACATTTGACTGCTATTGTTCAATCGGCATAACACTCAATATAAACGATGCAAGCAGTGACGTAATTCTTCACGGCGGATCTTTCAGAAAAATATGCTATAACGGCGGCGGGGACAGAGCAAACGCAGAAATACTGACTTTGTTGGCTGAGAACCGTATGTTTATGAAGTATCCCAATGCTGAGCCGATAGACGGCTCAAAAACACTGTTGAAAGACGGTCTTGCAACTGTTTTTGTAGCATCACATGAAGATCACAGTTACGACAGCACAACGGGCAAGTGTACGATTTGCGGTAAGCGGTGCGGTCATACGGATGTTGACAGCAAAACAGGTGTATGCCTTACCTGCGAATATCAGCTTACTGCGGGCGTTTCGGGCGTGGGAACAGCGAAGTATTTCGATAATATAGACAACGCTTTTACTGCGGCATCATCGGCGGAAAACAGCGGTTGTACGCTGACATTGTATAAGCACTGCGAGATCACACAGAGCGTAGAAATCGGTCAGGCAACGGTTATTGTCGATGTGAACGGATATTCACTCGGCGGAGAGGCGGATATAAGAGTAAATGACGGTGGTGTGCTGTACCTTAAGGACAGCAGGAAAAGCACCTACTACGGATGCATAGACGCACCTTTTAGTGTAAACGGCGGTACGCTTATAAACGGTACTGCAGACGGCGGCAGTTCAGCCGCAGATGTACTCAATTTAGTCATTAACAGTGCTAAGTGTGTCGAAATATACGGCGGCATATTTGAGAATGTTTATATTGCACACGCAAGCGGTGTAGCTTTATACGGCGGAAGGTACAACACCATCTGCGGCGAGGAAAGCAACAGCATACCTGTAAACGATCTGCTTGCAAAGGGTTATGCATTTGCGACCTTAAACAGTGTCACACATCTCCCCGAAAGTATAGTTGACGGCAGTGCGAAGACGATCGGCGGAAACCTTACAAATGTCATGGTTGTAGCGCATGAGCATAGATACAACGTGGAAACGGGCAAGTGTCCGTGCGGCGTTTGTGCGCTTGCTATATTTACCGAGACAACACAAAGCTCTGAAACTTATACATTTATTGAAAGCGAAACACAGTTTAAAAATATTGCGGAAAATGAGGCTGACGGTGTATTAAAGCTGACCGGCGATGTAGATTGTATTGTTAAGGGCATAATAATAAACGGCAATAAAACGATCGACATGAACGGTCATACGCTGAATGTTTCGGTCGGTACCGAGGAAATAAGCGCAGTAGCGGTTTACGGAAATGTAACCTTTGAAAACAGCGGAAGCAGCCGTGCAGTTATAAACGCCACCGGCGTTTATTCCTATGGAATGGTAACTGTAAACGGAGATATTGAATTCGATACTTTTGCAATATTTGAAGACGGCGACGCTTTGATCAATGCCGGAGTATTCAAGAGCATTTATGTTCAGGGAAGAAGTGTAATTGAAATACTGGGTAGCGGTAAGGCGCTTGCAAGTGAAAGCGGAGAAATACTGAATGCAAGCGTACAACAAATATACAGAGCAGGCGATAATATGTTTGTTACGGCTCACCCGAAGCATACATACGATGATCACGGCAACTGCGCTTGCGGATATAAGTGTCTGCATGACGGCGAGGGTCAGGTAGATGAAGACGGCGCCAACAAGGTGTGCAGTGAGTGCGGTGCGAAAATTTACGCAAAGGTAACTACTGCCGACGGAAAGGTAAAGTATTTCGACGACATAACCGAGGGCTTACGGTATGCGGATAAGGCTGAAAACAAGGGCTGTGTTTTCACTCTTGTAACAAGCGGTGAGATCAAGAGCGAGGTTACGCTGTCAAGCGGTCAGTTTACGATTGCCACTGCCACAACGAATAATAATTATGTCCTCGGTCCTTACGCAGGGAAAATAACTATTGACGGTGCAGATGTTATTGCTGAAGGCGATATGTTCATCAGGTGCAAGGTTAATGTGAAGAGCGGATCTCTTACATTACCTGAGGGCTCAAGCACCGGATTTGATAGTATTGCTATATCAGGCGGTACCGTAACTATCAGCGAAGGCGTCAATGCTGACAGTTATGTGGGTGCTGATAATTTATTTGTAAGCGAAGACGCAACTGACGCAAAGCTTACTATAGGCGGCGGTACTTACGGCAATGTCTATCTCGGACAGTTTAAATTAAAGGACGTAATCGCAAGCGGTGTGCGTGTGATAAGCTACGACAATCCGACAGATCCGACTGCGGAGAAAACAGCAACGGCTTTATTATACAGCGATATAGCCGAAAAAAATAATTTTGACTCCGAAAACGGAACTGTAAGCTATTATCTGGTCACAAAGTGCGAGCATAAGAATGAGGACGGCAGTTATGCCTTTAATGACGGCGTATGCAAATACTGTAACTCTGAGTTTGCCGCAAGCGTAAGCTATACAGACGGCGGCGAAAAGACAGAACTGTTCGGTGATATTTATGACGCTTTTGACAAGGCTAATGAGATAGGTACGGCTACAGTAACGCTGTATAAGGATATTACAGACAAATGTACACAGGAGATTATCGTTATGGGCAATGTAACGCTTGAACTGAACGGTAAAACACTGGGTGGTCGTTATGGCATAGCGCGTATATCGGTATCTGACGGTGGCACGCTTACTGTAAACGGCGATGGCGATATGGATACACCTATTTACGTTAATGAAAACTCAAAATTAGTCATTAACGGCGGTGGATACTTCAATTCTGTGTCAGTTAAAAAAGGAGGCAACGCAGAAATAGGCGGCGGCACTATACGAGGTCTGTCCGTTCGCGGTAACGTAAAACTCAGCGGCGGTAAATTCAACGACATCGAGATACTTAACGGCAATCTTGAATCTGTTCTGGCTGACGGTTATGCTTATAAAGTGGACGGCGGTGCATGGCTTTCAATTGCAGAACGTGCAGAGAGCGTTTATAGCAGTTTGAATAACAACGATAAACCGGTGAGTGTAGAAGAAGCGCCGATAAAGAGTGCAAGTATTTCGTGGGCAGGCGGAGAAGCGCCTGTTATATACCGTAACGGAGATAAATATTTAAACGTCAATGTTACATACAAATTGGCGGACGGTTCAAGGGGTGTAACCTATTCGGATTTCGTAAACGGCAATAATCGCATAAAAGATTATAATTTGTACACTAAATATATGGTACACTGTTATGAAATCGGTAAGCTTGCGGCGGAAGACGGCGAGGTTGAATATTACACTGTACTTAAGTGCAACGGATACGAATATAAGTCGAATGTGCTTAAGCTTACACTTGCGACCTGCTCACACCCGAAGGATAGCTTTTCATACGAAAACAACGGTTTGGTAATCTGCGGTATATGTGACGCATTGATTGAAGCCGAGGTAGTAGATGCTGACGGCAAGTCGTTAGGCTATGCGGATATAGAGAGTGCCATAAAGCTGGCACAGGAGAACGAGGGCAGCACTGTAAAGCTGATGTCGGAAGGAGTATCTTCTGCTACTGAGTTCACTACTGTGACAGGCGGCAGGTTTACTGTTGACTTTAACGGTAAGAAGGTATTTTATCAGTTCGCTGTCAACGGCGGTGACGTGACTTTCACTTCTTCGGTAAAACAAGACGATGTAGAAAATCTGATAAGCGGAATCACAGTTAACGGAACTGACGCTAAGGTTACAATTGACGGTAAAATCAAGCTGGGAAGTGTAACATTAACAAGCGGTGCGCTTGCAGTAAACAGTACCGATGGTTATATTAAAGAACTGTCAATAAATGGCGGAACGACTGTTATAAACGGTGCAAATATTGATGCACTGAAAACTAACGGCGGAGACACGGTCATCAATAATGTTGAAGCCAATTCTTTAAGCGTGAATATCAACGGGTCCGGTAGCATCTCTATCGTAACCGGCGAGTTCGGCAGCACCACTTGCACAACAGACAGCGGTTATACTTTAGGTATGGCAATTGCGAGTGGAAGTGTAGTTTGTGCCAATGATATAAATGGCTTTACTATTTACACATACGATGCTATTCAGACCATGACCAAAACCGATAGAATTTTTGTTGATAAGTGCGTCCATAAGGGTGAAAAAGGCAGTTATGTGCTTGACGGAAAACCCTGTCCTTACTGCAATGAGGAAATCGTTGCAACTGTAAGCTATACGGCAAACGGCGGCGAAGAGACAGATCTGTTCAGCGATATTTATGACGCTTTTGCCAAGGCTAATGAGATAGGTACGGCTACTGTAACGCTGCAGAAGAACATCACGGACGATATTACAGATACGATAGCTGTTACAGGCAATGTTACGCTTGAACTTAACGGTAAAAGGCTCTCACAACCCGGTACTGATGTATGGTATTCCATAGAAGTAACGAGCGGTAAGCTGACCGCTAACGGCAGTGGCTTAATAAAACGTGTTGCCGTTTGCAACGGCAGCAATGCGGAAATCAACGGTGGTACTTTCTCTGACTTCATAATTAAAGACGGCGGTAACGCTGTAATTAAAGGCGGTCAATTCTACAGCTTACAGGTTTCAGGCGAAGGCAGAAACGTAGGACAGCTTCTTGCGGACGGCTATGCCTATAGGAGTATTATCGATTCCGGCATCTGGTCTACTATTGCAGAGCGTGAAAAGCAGGATATAACTAATGTAGAAGTAAAGGAAGCGCCGATAAAGAGCGCAACGGCGACAGCAAATAAGACTGTGCTGTACCGCAACGGCGGAGGTGCACGGCAGATCTTATTTAACTTCAATGTTAATACAAGCGACGGATACACGATAAGCGATGCCAATAAGGTCACAGTCGGTTTATATGTAGGCGATACCTTAATAAGAGAGCTCGACTTCGTCGGAAATTCATATACGTTTGCAAATGCAAGTGAAATTTCCGATACTGACGGCACTGTAAAGGCACATCTTGTTATCAAGCTGAACGGATATGAGTATGTGACGAATGATGTCGAGTTTGAAATGGCGACCTGTACGCATCCGTATGACGCATTAACGACAGACGAGTATGATTACTATCGTTGTTCGTTATGTGATGCCAGCATAAATGCGATACTTGTTAAAACAAACGGCGACAAGGCATGCTATACCGACAATGTGCCCGAAGCATTTGAAGCGGCACAGCTTGAGGAGAACAACGGCTGTACATTAGAATTATACAGAGGTGTGAACAGAGACTGTGAGATCACACAGGGCAGCTTTACCGTTTTATTCAAGAAAACGGGAAGTGCATCTGCTGTGATCAAAGTAAGCGGCGGAAATGTCAAGATCACGGGAGATGACGGCTGTACATTATCGAAGTATCCGGGAAGCTCGGTGGGATATCTCATAGCTGTAACGGGCGGCACGGTAACGTTTGATGACATAACTATCAACGATGACAGTATCAGCGTAAGCGGCGGCAAGACTGTTATAAACGGCGGTACTTATAATAAGCTGAGCGTCAGCGGAGGTACGGTCACTATAAACAGCGGTACATTCAGCAGCATAGATGTAAGCGCAGAGGGCAAGGCACTGAAAGATCTGCTCGGCGAGAACAAGGCGTTTGCGACAAGCGACGGAAAGCTGTTTGACGCAAGCAAGGTTTCGGAAAGCGATAATTCACTTACGGTAATCGACCACAGCAAGCATGAGTATGACGAAACAGGAAGGTGCGGCTGCGGTTATCAGTGTGCACACAGTGAGATCAATGCGGAAGGTGTATGCAACGAGTGCAATGCAAAGATGTATGCTGCAGTCACTGTAAAGAGTGAGGCCGGAACAACGGTAAAATACTTTACAAAACTTACGGAAGCGTTTGAGTTTGCGGCAAAGAACGAAAACAAGGGCTGTACGCTGAAAATGCTCAGAGATTTCTTCGATAGAAATACTGACATTAACGTAAACGGCGGAGAACTTACTGTCGATATGAACGGCTTTGGTGTCTATTTCAATAGCTTTAACGGATCCGGAACCCAAATCACTATACGCAGTGACAGTAAGTGTACTTTTGGGGTTGAAAATGGATTTAGCATGGACGGCGGCACTGTTACTTTCTCGGGAGAGGTCAGCGTAGTTTGCCAGAATGTGAAATTAAATGCCACATACTTCTCCTCCTATGTTGAAACGCTGAAAATTGACACGCTGATTTTAGAAGACGGTGTTCTGCTTAAACAGCTGGCAAGTATCACGAATGCTAATATCGCTAATATAGACTGCTCAAGTGAAATTTATCTTTATCAAATTTTAGCGAGCGGCAGCCGTGTCGATTCTCAGCTGTACAGCGATCTGAAAGCAAACGCTTCGTCAAACTTCGATAACGTAAGAATAATAAGATGCGACCACCCGGACGGTGTGGGCAGAGATAACCGTTGCATATACTGCAATTCATTGATCGCTGCAAGCGTAAGCTATACCGAGAACGGAGCGGAAAAGACAGAATATTTTGTTAAGGAAGATCTGGGAAAGGCGTTTGCCAAGGCAAACAGCGTTGCAAGTGCAACAATAACAATGCTGATGTCTTCCGCTTATGATACAGACTACCTCCCTGTTACAGGTGATGTTACACTTATTGCAAATGGCGATAACGCCATCTTGTATAATACAGTAAAGGTCGCCGATGGCGGTAAGCTGACACTTAGAGGCAACGCCAATATTTTCGCTGTAATTGCCGAGCCGGGCTCCAGGTTGACTGCCGAAGAAGCCACAAGAATCGCATATCTCACCGTAAACGGCGGAGATGTTAAGCTCAGCGGCGGACAATATGATAACATTACGGTAAAAGATGGCAAGATAATAGATATTCTCGGCAACGGCTATGCGTATAAGAAAACAGAGGGCGGTGCATGGCTGACGCTTAAAGAACGTGAGGTGTCGGAAGCAAGCGGTGTTACCGTTGCTAAGGCACCGATAGTACAAGCAACGCTTAGCACAGAAATAAACCAGCTGTATCGCAACAGCAACGCAAATCCCACGCTGAAGTTCAACCTTGCTCTTGCTCACGGCTCGAACCTGAACGACTCGTATGTAAGTAAGAGATACGGTATAAACTCCTATGTAAGCGGAGATATAATTTATAGCAGCTTAAGCGCACTTGTAAAGGACGCTAAATTGTCGGCAGACGAAATAATTGATAAGGCAGGCGACAGCGATGTTGCTGAGATATACTACGTAGTTACTACCGGTGACGGCTATGAAATAAAGTCGAACACTGTAAGCATAGACCTTGTTGACTGTGATCATTCTCAGGTGGTCGATCCTACAGCGGACAAGGAAACCGCAGGTAATATTACTACGCCGACATATTGCGAGATATGCGAGAGCAAGTTCAATGCAAAGATAACAAAGGGCGACGATGTCAAGTATTATAACGATCTTGACGAGGCTGCGAAAGACGCTCAGAAGAGCGAAAACGAGGGCTGTACCTTATATCCGCTTTATAACAAGAACGGATACGGCGGTCAGTTAGTCATAACCGAAGGTAACTTCACGCTCAAGTACGCAGTTCGTACAGCGTTCTCACGTCCGATCATCATAAACGGCAAGGCAAAGCTGACGGTTACGGGACGTTGTGCGGTGACAGCGTTTGAGAATCAAGACGCATTCATAGTGAGGGGCGGTGATGTCACATTTGACGGGCTTGCAACAGGCAGCAATGTGACCATAAACGGCGGAAATGTTACAATGGCCGCAAACAATATAAATTGCCTTACTATAAACGGCGGTAATGTATCCATTTCGTCAGGTGGGTTTGCCGAAATCGTAACTACGGTCAGTGATAAGGTGATAGCCGATTATATCGATCACGGCTTCTGGGTACAGGACAGAGGAACAAAAGAGTGGATAGATATATACAGTCTTAATAAGGCAACGGCATCATCGACAAACGGACTTACGGTACGGGTGTGTCCGATGCAGATAATCAAGCCGATTGATACTGTATATTACACCAACGGTTATTATCCCGACGACATACCGTCACTTCAAATAAGTGCAGTGCCGTGGTATTCAGGCGAGGTCGACGCAAAGGTTGCTTATCAGTGGATCGCCATTGATGAAAACGGCAACGAAACAGAGATAGAGGGCGCTACGGACAGAAAGCTGTCGCTCGAAAATCTCACAACGGGCAGGTACTACTGCCGTCTTACCTACAGCAATGCTACAACGGCGGGAGTTTCGATGAAGTCGGACGTTGTAACGGCTACGATAACCGAATGTGAGCATTCCGGAGGAGAGGCTACCTGCACCAAAAAGGCAAAGTGTGAAATATGCGGTGCGGAGTATGGCGAACCTCTCGGTCACGACTATGTTGTAATTAAAGTAGTTGAGCCTGACTATCGCAACGAAGGCTACAGCGTATTTGAATGCACAAGATGTAAGGATTCATATATCGGAAACCGTGTTCCCGTAAAGCCTATTCCCGATGTGGAAGAAATAGCGGTTGAAAAGACGACATACAATGAAGTCGATATAAGCTGGAAGAATATAAGCGGTGTTGACGGATATTATGTCGAATGCTATGTCGGCAATCAGTGGAAGCAGATCGGCTTCAGCACGGACGGCGACAGAGTAGCGGCAAAGCTGAGCGGTCTTTCTGCAGGCCTTAAATATAAGGTAAGGATAGCGGCTTATGCAGGAAGCTTCACCGGCAAGTTCAGATGTTTCTATGTTGATACCATTCCTTCTCCCGTATGGAATATAAATACGGTGAAGGCTACCGATGAAACGGTAAGAATAAGCTGGAACAGAAACACCAGAGCGGACGGCTACAAGGTAGAGTGGTACATTGATAATCAGTGGTCTGCAAAGACTGTTACCGGCAACAATAATATAGCGGCGGTTATAGACGGACTTTGTGCGGGAACACGATATAAAGTAAGGGTAAGCGCATATAAGGGCAACTTTTACAGCCCGTATACATACGGCTATATCGATACGCTCCCGTCAAAAGTTACGGGTATTACACAGGCAGTAACATCTTCTTCGTTTACGCTTACATGGGATAAGAACGAAAGTGCGGACGGTTATACCGTTCAGTACTATGCAGACGGTAAGTGGAATGAAAAGACGCTGACCGGCAATAACAAAACTACCGTTACAATAGGCTCGCTTAAGGGCTACAAAACCTACAAGGTCAGAATAAAGGCTTATAAGGGTGAGCTTCAGAGTGCATTCGACGATATTTATATCACTACCGCTCCGACAAAGGTCAGCGGTCTTAAGGTAAAGAGCGCAGTTGACTCAAAGGCAGTAGTTATATGGAATGCGGATGCAAACGCTGACGGATATAACGTAGGATATTATATCGGCGGTAAGTGGGTTGAAAAGACCATAACCGATAATAAGACAGCAATGGCTGAACTTGACGGACTTACACCTTACAGCACATATAAAGTAAGGGTAAGAGCGTATAAGGACAATCTGTACGGCGATTACAGCTATACTACGGTTACTGCAGTGCTTTCACCGGTAACCGATATCAAGGTTGTATCGGCAAAAAGCAACTCGATAACCGTTAAGTGGGGTAAAAACGCCAGTGCAGACGGATATAAGGTTGAAATTTACAAAGGCGGCAAGTGGGTCAAAAAGACGTTAAAGGGCAGTGCGAATGCTACTGTCACTATTGGCGGACTCAGGGCCGGAAGCGTGTATAAGGTAAGGATTGCGTCTTATAAGGGTGCAAATACAAGCGCTTATACTTATGCAAATGTGAATACAGCCAAATAAGCTGACAGTAAAAAAAAGAGAACACCGGGCGACCGGTGTTCTTTTTTGTGTATCAGATGCGTTTTTACTATAAGAACAAACTGAGCCGTAAGCAAGAGTGCTTACGGCTTGGTTTGTTTATTGCTTTTTATGATACGCCGTTTTGCTGTCCTGCGGTAAGCAGAATTTTGAAAAAGGCGAATTTGGTGCGGCTCACAGCCGCCGCTTACTTGAAGTATCTGTTCAGCAGACCCTCGAAAGCCTTGCCGTGACGGGCTTCATCCTTAGCCATCTCGTGAACTGTGTCGTGGATAGCGTCAAGATTTAACTGCTTTGCTCTCTTTGCGAGGTCAAGCTTGCCCTGTGTAGCGCCGTGCTCTGCGGCAACTCTCTTTTCGAGGTTTTCCTTAGTCGATGCGCTTACAACATCGCCTAAAAGCTCTGCAAACTTTGCTGCGTGTTCAGCCTCTTCCCAAGCTGCCTTTTCGTAGTAAAGGCCTACCTCGGGGTAACCTTCTCTGTGAGCGGCTCTAGCCATAGCGAGGTACATACCTACCTCTGTGCATTCGCCCTCGAAGTTTGCCTTTAAGCCTGCGATGATCTCCTCATCCTCAACAGCCTTTGCAACGCCTACCTTGTGCTCGTCTGCAAATACAAGCTTATCGTTTTCCTTAAGCTCTGTGAACTTGCTGCCGGGAACCTTGCACTGGGGGCAGAACTCGGGAGGTGTATCTCCCTCATGAACGTAACCGCATACCGGACATACCCACTTTTTCATAGTAAATTACCTATCCTTTCATTGTGATAAAATCTTTATTTTCTCATTGTTGTTAGCAAAATCAGTAACGTTTACTGATTTGTTGATTTTATTATAACCGATACTTCGGCGTTTGTCAAGAGGTTTTTGAAAATTTTTTTGTAAAAAATAGGTTAGTTAGGACTTACTTAGGTGGTTGAGGTTTTGGAAGGGTTGGTGAGGGGCGAGTTGTGATTGTGAGAAGGCTGTGGGGATGTCAGTAATCGGTGTAACGATCCCTCAGTCTTGCGACAGATAGGGTTGAGCGGATATTAACGTTGATTAAATCGCAGAATGTTGCAATTTATAATAAGAAAAAGTCTTGTCGCAATCCAGCTCCCTTTGGCAAGGGAGCCAAGAATGTGATGCGAGGCAAGAGATAGTGCGGTTTTGGAAGGGTTGGTGAGGGGCGAGGAATGGTGGTTGTGATTGTGCGAGGGTTGTGGGATGGCAAGGAAAACTACCGTTTTCAGCCGATTAAATACCGTTTGTGCCTTTTCGTTGCAATTGCCGAGAAAAACGATTATAATTAATATGTGAGAATATGGTTATAATTACGGCTAAGAGAAAAGGAGAGCTTATGAGAAAAACAAGCGAAAAGATATTACGGATACTGCTTGCGGTATCGGTACTTGCAACGGCTGTGCTAACGAGCGGTTGTCTTGACGATGAGGAGGAGATTTCCGACAGCACGGCAAGCGACAACAGGCAGACGAGTGACGGCGGCAATGCGGAAAGCAGTGAAGGCAGTGATAATAAATATGACGGAAGTGTTACGGGCAGTCGTGCGTCAAAGCTGACGTTCAGCGGTTCGGACGGGATAAGCATTGCAAGAAAACAGCGTGAAGCCGAAAAGCCTATGGGCGAGGACGGCACACAGACGGTATTCGTTTATATGTGCGGAAGCGACCTTGAAAGCGAGAACGGGCTTGCAAGCGGCGACATTGAGGAAATGATCGCAGGGTCACAAAGCGAGAACGTGAAATTCGTCATTCAGACGGGCGGTGCGGGAGCGTGGGCGGATACATACGGCATCTCTGCCGAAAAGACACAGCGTTATGTTGTAACCGGCGGAGAAATAAGCCTTATCGAAGAAAAAGAATCTGTCAATATGGGCAAGGAGGATGTGCTTGTTGATTTTTTAAGCTGGGGTATAGAAAACTATGCGGCGGCTAAAATGGGGCTTATCTTCTGGAATCACGGCGGAGGAAGTATAAGCGGCGTGTGCTTCGACGAACTTAACGAGAACGATTCGCTGTCGCTTGAGGAAATAGACACTGCGCTTACATCTGTATATGGCAAGATGACGGATAAGTTTGCGTTCATCGGATTTGACGCTTGCCTTATGGCAACGGTCGAAACGGCGAATATGCTTGTTCCGCACGCAGACTATATGTTTGCATCGGAAGAAACTGAACCCGGCTACGGCTGGGATTATACCGAGATAGCAGGCTTTATGGAAAGTAATCCGACAGCGGATACAGCCGAACTCGGAAAGACGGTCGCTGACAGCTTTATGGCATCGTGCGAGGCTATCGGCGCAGGCGGCGAGGCTACGCTTTCGATAACGGATCTCAGCCGAATAGACGAACTTGTAAAGGCGGTGAATGATGCCGCCGAGGAAATGAACGATATTTCTTCCGACCCTGCACTGCTTGCAAATGCGGTAAGAAGCATCTATACCGTAAGAGCATACGGCAGTAACAACGATACAGAGGGATATACCAACATGGTGGATCTCGGCTCTATGATAGCGGCTACGGTATCGGACGACAAGGCGGACAAGGTTATGTCGGCGCTTGAAAAGGCGGTAGTGTATAACATTTACGGCGAGGACAAGGACGGCTCAATGGGGCTTTCGACCTACTATCCGTTCGGCGTTTCAGGCTCTAACGAGCTTGCCACATTCGGCAAGGTGTGCGTAAGCCCGTACTATATGACGTTTGTTGACAGAATCGCATACGGCGCACAAAACGGCAGTACGGACGGGTACAGCGGTGAAAAAACATGGCTTGCGGACGGTGCGGTGTACTGGAGCGACGGGGATTATTCCGACTACGAGAGCAACTGGGAGCATTACAACAACAAGACCGACAACATGGGCTTCTGCGGTGATAAGAGCAGTGTGCAGATAGATGTCGGCCCTGTGCTTGATGATGAAGGAACGTTCTACTTCAATGTTACGGACGATACTATAAACAACCTTGCGAGCGTAAACTGCTCGGTTTACCGTGTTGACGAAGAAACGGGTGAGCTTATCGAATTCGGCGTTGACCAAAGCACAAAGGTCGATTTCTCATCGGGACTGGTCGAGGATAATTTCAGCGGTCAGTGGTATATGATTGAGAATAATCTTATCCCTATGTTCATAGTGGAGAAGAACGGCAACAGCTCGGTTTACACATCTCCCGTGAAGCTCAACGGCAAGGAAACAAATCTGCGTATAGCTATGACGCAGGACGGCAATGCGTATGACATAACGGCGCTTGGAACATGGGACGGTGTAAACGAAAACGGCGAGTCGGCAAGGAGTGTTGTTCCGCTTAAAGAGGGAGATGTCATAGTGCCGATATTCAACACCTACGACAGCGAGGGTAACTTTGCAGGCAAAGCCGAGGGCGATGAATGCACCTACAGCGGCGACAATATGATAGAGTTTGTCAATCTGCCTGCAGGCGACTACAGATACAGTTTTGTTATAAACGACATTTACGGAAACGTGTGCTATACAGGCTTCACGGTGTTTACGACAGACGATGACGGGAATGTGTTCTTTACGCCGGAGGAATAAGCAGGACGGCAAGCCGTATTGATCACGCATTTTTCTTTTACAAAAAAACTAAAAGGAGAACCCCTATGCCAAACCGGATCATCACAGATATTTCAGATTATATCTTTGTGTCAGGAGAACCTCAAAAGGTCGATGCGATTTTTCTGCCGGGCGGCTCACACCCTGAACAGCCCGAATATGCCGCAGAATTATACCGACAAGGTTTGACTGATTGGATAGTCCCGTCAGGAGGAGTAAGCGTTAAAGAGGAAAAATGGCACGGCGTCCGCTCAAAAGCGGAAATTTATAGTGGCGATTACCGGTCAGACTGCGAGTTTTTTACAGATGTACTCGTAAAAAACGGCGTTCCGCAGACTGCGATCATTGAAGAAAGCAAGTCGGGGCATACCCGTGATAACGCATTTCTCTCTCGTAAAGCCGTTGATGAAAAGGGCATAATGATAAAAAGCGGTATAATTGTTTGTAAAGCCTTTCATGCTCGCCGATGCTTAATGCTGTATCAAATGGCTTTCCCGAATGTTGATATGACGGTCTGCCCCGTACATTGCTATAACATCACCAAAGAAAACTGGTATACGACCGAAAAAGGAACCGATCGAGTGCTCGGTGAGCTTGCACGGTGCGGAAATCAGTTTGTCGGCGATCTCAAGACTTATCTTGATCTGATATGAAAATACTGTGCTGCCTTCAGTAAAAACAGCAAGCCGTATCAAGCGGACGCTTCTCGTTTGTGATAAAATGAATACAGTCGAAAAGACGGAAGAAGGCTGTAAGGGGGAAAACAGATGAGTGAGATAAACGAATGGTGTATGAATATTCAGAATATTGTTGACGACATAGACAGGTGTATAAAAAGCGGCGAGGACGAAAGGCTGACACTCGGCAGGCTGTCGCAGACGCTTGGCTATTCGGAATACTATGTTTCAAGGAAATTCGGCTAAATATCGGGAATGAAGCTCAGGGATTATATGAGATACCGCAGGCTTGCTTTTGCGCTGAGGGAACTGAGAGATACCGACAAGGGCATACTTGACATAGCACTTGACTATGGCTTTACATCTCACGAGGCGTTCACAAGGGCATTCAAAGCGGCATACGGAATTACTCCGAGCGCTTACCGCTTACACCCTGTACCTGTAATTCTCCGCACAGCTATAAGACCTTTCGACTGCTATCTTTTAGGTATAGGAGGAACAGGTATGGCACAGACAAACAGTGATATTAAGGTGTATTTCGTAACGATACCGGCTCATAAATTCCTGCATATCAGAAACTTCGAGAGTATAGGGTATTTCGACTTCTGGGAAAAGCAGAGCCATATTCCCGGACAGGACTGCGAAACGATATGCGGACTGCTTGACAGTATCAAGGGTAAGCTCGACGATATGGGCGGTAATGAGGCGAACAGCGGAAGCGGTCAGGTCATGGCGTACATAAACGAGCCTGAGGGAAGAATATGCAGCTGGGGCATTCCGCTGGCTGAGGCTTACGGCGTAAGGCTTCCTGCCGACTACAGCGGAGAGATACCAAGGCAGATGCAGATTATGGACGTGCCTGAGGGCGAGTATATCGTGTTTGAGCACGGACCGTTCGATTTTCAGACCGAAAACAGTGCTGTTGAAGCGAAAATTGAGCAGGCTATGAAAGACTTTGACTATGAAAAGTCGGGCTATGAGCTTGACAAAACGCAGGGCAGGGTGTTCTACTTCTATCACGACTGCAGGAGATACTGGAAGTATATAAGGCCTGTGAGGAAAACCGCCTTTTAATCGGGGCGGTTCTTCGGATTATGCAGGGCGATGCACTTGACACCGACTTGATTTTATGTTATATTATAGATACAAAAAGAGGGAAACGACAGACGGTCGCTCCCA
>ENA-OZYR01000074-OZYR01000074.1-human-gut-metagenome-genome-assembly--contig:-NODE-74-length-28534-cov-16.220338_pt1 | contig 28534 bp, 23 predicted proteins | sample MGYA00243636_ERZ654129 | MGnify/ENA primary metagenome ERZ654129 (study PRJEB26926, sample SAMN06165232) | human gut metagenome | biome: ENVO:00009003; feature: ENVO:2100002; material: ENVO:00002003... | reverse complement strand
ATGTCTTAGGGTCTCGTGGGCTCGGAGATGTGTATAAGAGACAGATTCATAACTTACCATGATTGAGGAGCATACACCATCTTGAATACAAAGATTGTCTTTGGTCTCCAATCCTTTGATTGACCATTACCTGAGTAACCAGTTCTCCAGTTACCTCCTTGTCCAGCAGAAGTTGTACCATTTGTAGAGTGATTCTGACGTCCATCTGGTCCGAACACGTCTCTATCGTTAGCATTATCTGACCTATAGTGTCCAAACCAGTGAGCGTGCTTAGGCATTTCGTAACCAGTAATGGTTTTACTATTAGCACCAGCTGTACTACCAATCCTATTACTTTCAATCTCACCACCACCTGCTGTATACATACCATTATTATATGCACTGATTCCATTGTATGCTAATACGAAGTCAGATAGGTTTACAGTATAGGTCATTGAACTATGAGTAGCTTTGTATGACACACTTGACTTTCCTCTACCACTTGAATCAAATAGCTGATTCCTAAATGTAGTATAGTTTGTACTAGTACAAGTATAGCCATTTACCTGGTAAACATAGAAATCTACTACCTCCCCAGGCACTCTTGTCTTCTTGAGTTGAGATTTTGTAACTGGGTCTAGATTCCAATCTCCCCAGAATGTACCTTTTCTAGTCCATGAGCTTCTATTAGAGTCTGAACCCATTAGATATGCACCTAAGGACTGCCTGTTCATACCAAATGCCACAGCTCCACCAACGTCGTTGCCCGAATAACAGTCACTTATAATCCAGTCTTTATATTGACTATTAGTACCAACTTTAGTATTCATCATTCTAAATCCAACCCAGTTAGTTCCGAAGTAATTAGGATTTTGTTGACCTCCATTACCTGTGTACTCACCTCTCACCTTATAGGCATATGATGCAGAACCTGCACTTGTAGCATAAGCTGGGGTTAAAGTCTTGTTAGTACCACCAACCGTAATAGAGATATTATTTCCAGAATTTGATAGATTAGTGAATAATCTACTTGCATGATATCCATCTACAGTATCAGCATTTGATACGTTGTCCGCATTTGTAGCCCTATAGCAAGTTCCATATCTGCTTCCTGCTTCCTGTAAGTAACAATCATTCAACTTACTAGTTCTTGGTGATACATTATCTGGATATGTACTATCTCCAATATTAGTTGTTGATGTATATACTGTAAAGGAACGACCATCAGTTGTCCTATAATAATATGATGTACCACCTCTCATATATAGTACTAAGGCACTTCTATTATTCCTCTGCTCTAGTCCATAACAAGCAGTTTGTCCTCCGAACGACGCAGCATATCTATATACTCTCAAATACCATTGAATAGTTCCCCATCCTCCTCCTACCCACTCAAAGTCAAATTGGAACGAGAATCCAGAACTGTGGGTAGACCATGAAGGTTTGTGACCAGATAGTGCATCCGTAAATGTAACTCTAATTGGGGTTGTATTATTCGGATGCGCAGTCATTACACATGGATACCACTTATTTGAATCAAGGGCACTTAAGTTTAGTGTTTGCTGACCATTCACTTTGTAATAGTTAGCAGTTACATCACCATTATGAACACCATCAAGTTTATCTGAGTTAGAAGCATATGGAACAGTAATATTATTAGTAGTACCATTCTTAGTCCATGTTAGATAGTTACCATTAGTACCTAATGCAGTAACATATAAGGAGTTATGATTATGTGTACTCAGTGAAATTGGAACATCATCCACAGCGAATTGACCATCACTTCTCATACCAAATCTCTTAGCATATCTATTACTCCAACGGAATGTTAATGCTGGAGAGTAGCCCCAAGCTGATTGACCATTGCCTACTAAACTAGTTTCTCTAATTTGTATAGCACCACCATAAGTATCAGTACCCCATGATGCCCAATTCATTTGAGCACTCTTAGAACCACCTACTTGTGAGTTAATCTCATCCTTGAATGCTAATATTCTATTAAAAGAAGAACCACCATACACATTTCCTGATACATACACATTCTTGTTGAACCAGTGTCCTGCACTAGCATTAGTATTATGATGTGTATACGAACCATTCCCATTGCCGATAGATGAAGTAACACCATTCATAGTCCATGATAATTTTCCAGTCATGGTATCTCCAGCTTTATTAACTTTAGTATTGGGGTCAAAGTTACCAGAGTTCCATATAGTATAAACACTTCCCCAAGTTCCATTAGAGCAAGCTTTCATATATAAGTTACCGCCACTACCATAATCGTGGTAGATTTTAGTCTTATATCCAGCATTATCAGAATGGCTCAACGTCACACCATAAGCACCTAAGTTGTTATCCCTCCAGAACTGTGCTCTACTAATATTATCAGAAGTACCAGTAGACTCTTGAACTCCTAGGTTACCAGCTGCATATACAAATTGTGCTAGTGCCTTATGTCCACCCCCACCAAGTAATACATAACTATCAGAAGAACCTGTCTTTATCAGTTTAGGAGCTTCGAACCATTCATTACCTTGATTACCTACTAGTTTTATACCTGCAGGTGCTCTATAAGAGTCATTATCAGTAAATATGAAGCTTACTGTCTGTGAGCTATCACTGCTGTCAAATCTAAGTCTAGGGTGGATGTTAGCATTAGTCATATCTGCGTTAGTACGACCCTTTAAAATAATATTACCAGTTACAGTACCTCCAGCTAAAGGTAAGAATTTACCATCAGCCCATCCAGTGGTAGCTAATTGTTTCCATGCCTCCCAAGACGTACCAGTACCAAATCTAACCCATACATTAGAATTATCAGTAAATCCAAGCTGTGCACTTTTACCACCTGACCAGTCTGTAGTACCACCATACTTTCTGACAGTTAATAGTCCAGTATGCTTTCCACCATCACTAAGATTAGCTATAGCATTAGCTTTAAAGTCCAACCAAACACCTGCTGCATGTTCTTGTGGTGTGGATGCTGTTTCTCTACTATCAATAGAGTTTATAGTATTATGAGAGTGTTCAGTTCTTAATCCTACTAAGTTTCTGGCATCCCATATCTTATAGTCAGTTCCATTATACCTATGCTGTAAATCAGTTTTTCCACTTCTAATATATGTAGTACCAGCCTGCATACCAAGATATGTATAAGTAGTACCATTCCACATTACAAGTCCGTTACCATTAGTAGCTTGAATTTCAGTTACTTTTAAAGTGCCTGTCATTGTGTCGCCAGCTCTATTTACAGCATTAGCAAAAGCTCTAATATTGTCTCCGTTAAATACATAAGCCTTAGAGCTATCACTAGCCTTAGCTCCCCATATATGAGTTGGAGTAGCATTACCCCACTCCCAATTCATTGTAAGACCAGAAGCTATACTATATCTTACATAATTAGTAAGAACGTTGGGGTCGTTACCTCTAATAACATAAGTACTATCAAGGTATGTATGGAAATTAGCATTATCAATTACTGGAGTCCATTCACTTACTGTACCAGCCACATTTCTTCTATGCCACAACCCAGCTGTACCTGTGAAATTCTGAGCTAATTCAGTGTAATAACCAGTTGAGTTATTATGTAAGATTTTAATCCTATTAGACCAGGAACCAGATACAGGACCTTTATTTGAGTCTTGTAATATTCCACCGTAGCTTCCATAAGTAGCATCCAATAATCCAGATGGGTTTAAATCTACTTTCAGAGCTGGACCACCAGGACTAGTAGCTCCCGCATAGTTATGCGTATGGTCTCCAGTAGAAACTACTTTACCATCACTATACAACTTGTTATCCGCGCCTATATACACTTTGGAATTGGTATAGGTCTGAGGGTTATCTGTTTGAGTTAATGCTCCAGTTAGGAATAACTTAGTAGTTAACTTTTCAGTGGCACCAGCTGTATTCCTCGTGTCTCGAGTTGTTATTAATACTTCATTATTGCTACCTGTAAATGTAACGTTAGTTCCTGCTTTAAGAGTTTTACTAGGTGAAGTAGTTGGCTTATAAGTATCTATAACAGATTCTCCTTGTTTGAAAACTAAATTATAGAAATCATAAGTTGTATCCTTACTACTAATAGTTACTTTCTTATTAGCTGCATCTGGGGTTAGAGTTACATTGGTGCCTTGAACTAAAGTAAATGAGTTGTTAGCTGCATTGGGGTCAAATGTAGTAACCTTAGTAACAGTTTCCCCTACTTGAGTTTGTAAATCTAAATTATAAATAGCTTGATGTTCAGTTAATACCTTCTTACCTAAGCTATATAAACAGTTGTCAGTTCCAATGTATACATACTGGTTACTGTAAGTTTGAGGCGCAGTAGTCTGAGATTCGGCACCAATAAGGAACAATTTTGTATCAACCTTATTAGTAGCTCCAGCAGTGTTTACTGTATCACTTCCTGGGTCAGCAGCAATAGTTACATTACCCTGACTATCTCCAGTAATAAACACATTATCACCCTGTATAATATTTAGGACTCTAGCTACTGAACCATCAAAAGAATGTATAGCCTTCCCGTTATATTGGAAAGCTAAAGCATGTACAACTTTCTCGGCTGCAACAGCAGTAGCATCGGCAGGTAAGTAATCAACATTACTAAAGGCATTTTTACCCAAAGTCTTCAGAGTCCATTTATTAGCCTCTCCTGTAGATAGGATAGCCTGGTCAGCTATACTTCCACTACCTGTTAATGTAGTATAAGATTGGACATGTCCATCTAATGCTAATATCTTTGTTGTTCCTCCTATGGTTAAACTAACTTTGTTATTGTCTGCATTTGAGAAGAATCCTCCATATAGTTTACCATGAGTCCACACTTCGCCAGTGTCCTTTATATAGACAACGGCTGACCAGTATATATCTCCACTGGTATCTGCTGCACTTGTAGGTAACTTCCATGTATTAAACACACTCTTACTAGCACAGTCAATGTATTTTGTTTTAATTAGCATATTGTGTTATCACAAAGTTAATAAAAAGGAGGAACTGAGTCCTCCTGAATTATCTTGAATATGTTATATTTCCACTTGAGTCTACAGTAGCCCATCCCGTTACTAATTCTCCTTCTATCCATAAGAAATCACTGGAGAATATTAAGTCTGCATTCTCTCCAATACTCTGGGGTAAAAGAGAAGATGTTGTATAGGCTAACACATCACGCCAGCTATTATCTGATATTGAAGTAAAGGTTAATGTATTTGTAGCATCATCCCAACTCAATCTCATGTTACCTGCCGCTCCAAAAGTTAAATCTCCAGAATCTGTAGAGTTACTTAGAATTTGAGCTGCTGGTTGACCAGAGTTTTGGTAGTTAATAGCACGCCATGTTTGAGATACTGGAGTAATCCATGAAGGAGTACCATTATTATTAATAGTAAGTACTTGTCCTACACTACCATTAGTAAGACCTGTAATCAACTTACCTGTAGTGCTATCAAACACAGCTAATTGCCCAACTACTGCTCTTGAAGGTCCACTAACAACTCCTGTAGTGTTTGTCTGCACAAACGTCCACTTAGTTCTTACTTGTGACCAAGTAGAGGAAGTGGCAGCAGGGGTACTCTCCTTACATATTAGCAAATCACCAATTTCTACTGGCTCTCCATTGATATATCCAACACTATCAGTATATGTACCAGTACCAAATGTCACCACGTAAGTATGACCAACATCAGCTGTGGGTGTAAATGAACCTGGACTTGTAGTACCAGCCTCAACTGCACCTTTATATAGCATTGCATTATTAGAACCAAGAATACTATCAGCATAGTCTTTAGCAGTCTGTATTGCATTCCATACCATTAAAGGTGAAGCTGCAATAGCTGCAACTACGTTAGTATCATTAATGTTCTCGTTATCACTTGATGGGTCAGGCTTAGTGTTAAGAATATCCTGTAACTTTACATGACCATACAATTTAGTAGAAGCACCACCATATTCTGGCTTTAAAGATATGTGAATCTTTGGTGTAGCTTGACCTTGTACATCACCCTTTAAGTTACCAATAATGTAACCATCTAAGACTGATAAGTCTCCATGATTAACATTAACTGGTCCGTTAGAGTTCATACCTCCAGCTATTGTCATCTTCTGGGTGGCATCGTTGAATGTAAGACCATTAGCCTTTCTTACTTGAGAAGTATCTGCCGTATTACTAGCCTCATTATAAGATAGTAATATGTTTCTATCTCCCATTAAAGTAGACGGAGCTAATTGCTCAACATAATCTCTGATTTCTATGTTATGATTCTCAGCCAATGTAACGTGCCCAGTGGCATCTACTATAATATTCGGAATTACAAAGATACTTGCATTTCCAAGATTAGTAGACTGCCCATAAGAACCTGGGACTACTCCACTGGTTTTGTGTAATAGCTTTCTATTAGCTGCATCCCATTCAAGAGGAGGTTCAGTGTCTACTCTACTAAGAGCATTACTACTAATAATAATTCTATTACCATCACCTTTTCTGATACTAATACTCTCACCAGCGGTAGACATTAAGAAGAATGAGTTACCAATCTGAACTTTTACTGAACCACTTACTTCTGATATTTCAATACTAGGATATCCAATACTAAAGTAAGTTCCACAAGTCCACATTTCTCTTGTGTCTTCTATAAACACAATAGGGTTTAGACCCTTTGGAATACTCTCAATCAGAGGTTCAAACACCTCTTTCTTCTTTACATATGCAAACTTACTATCAATTACCATTATTCAATTATTTTAGTAGTTAGTAAGTTGTCTAATCTTAAAGCTGTTTGTGCTAGTGTTTCAGTTGGAATCACATAGTTACCAGTTGCATTTATAAGTATATCAGTACCATCTAATACTGGATTGGTCTTAATAGGCTTCTTGTTAACAGTCTTGTTTCCAATCTCATCAATTTTAGCTTGCATTTCGTCCAACTGCTGTTGAACTTTATCAAGTATATCAATAATTTCCTTATTGTCCAAGAATACTACCCATTTCTCACCATCATATAACAACATCTTACTGTTGTCCTTAATCCAGATATGGTAAATAGTTGGAGGAGTCATATCACCCCTCCAGAAATTTACCTGCTTATTGTTTACCATTGCATCTGCCATGTTATTCTAATATTATAGAAGCATTAGTAGTAATGTTATTAACAATCTGTTCTAATGCTGTAAGTTTATCCATTAGTAGTTTACCTTGAGCTGCTGATAGGGGAATGTCTGACCTGTCTGTTACTAAGTCATTAGCTACTACACTAATAACTTCTTTGGTGTAGTTAAAGGATTCCTCAGTATTTCCATAGACTAAATTAAACTCCATCTTAAAATCCTGAGACGCTGATAGATGACATAGTAGTACAACATTAATAACTCTTCTGTCATTTATGTCTGTAGTATCAGTTCCTACCTTATTGTAAGAAGTCAAGATGGTATCCTCATTATATTCAATGACCGTTGTAGAAGTTTCATACAATAACTCTAAAAATTCTACAGCTTCATCAATAGTACTAAAGTATGTACTCGGAGAATCACTGTTTACCATATCGAATGGTATGGTGCAATTAACATACTTAACTTTAATGTCTAAGTCATTTACCTCCCCTTTTATAGCAGAATCATCATAGTTAGTAAGACTATCTAACTTACTCTTATCACTGCTAGTGAAGTCATTAGAACTCAACCCCATTCCAGGAACCTTCTCAACATACTTACTAACATCAGGTATTTCAGATTTTAAAGCATATCCACTCAAATCAACTCCAGGTATTGCAGCTATTTGTTGTTGTACCCAAGTCTGTGAAGCTAGTCCCTCGATACTTGGGATAACAGGAGTATTAATAAGGTCGTTGTAGTCTTTAGAGAATAGTTCTGACTTATCAGCTTTACCGTTTAGTGTAGTTTCAATACCACTAATCTTAGTATTAATTCCACCTATAGTAGTATTCTGAGCAAGTATAGCATCACTTAATTCCTTAAAGGTATTGTATGATGGGTCAGCACCTTCTAAGATTATATCAAACCTACTGTCTGTATAGCCCTTAGCTTCTAATAAAGCAGTACCAGCAGCACCAGCAGCTTCAGCCCCAAGTTCATCTAATGTATATGTTGGTTTATTAGGTTGCTTAGCCCATGCAGGTACAGTAGGGTCAGTTTCAGTAAACTCAGTTAGATAACCTTTAGCTTCTAGTTCTTGTTCAGTAACTAGGTTACCTGGCAGTGAACTTATATATCCACTATCGTTCTCTAACTGTGATACTCTAGTTGGTAGTTCTGTTCGGTCAGCTTTTCCACTAATATCTGGAATATCAGTCTTGTTAGCTTTCTTAGCAACTTCACCTTCCAAATCAGTTATTGTCTTTCTAATACCAGAGTCATTATAGTTAGTAAGTCCAGATAACTTGGCTTTCTCTTCTATAGTAAAGCTCTGTTCAGATAGACCCATTCCTACTTGTTTGTCAACCTTATTATTCCAGCTATCAATGTCTTGCTGATTTATATTCTTTGCAGCACTAGCAGCAAATTGAGGTTCTAACTCTTGGGTTAAATAACCTTTGGCTTCAAGTTCCTTATCAGTAACATACTCTTTAGGAACTTCAGTTAGGTACTCTGAGTCATTCTCTAGTTGAGAAACCCTAGTAGGTATTTCACTCTTATCAGCCTTACCAGAGACATCTGGAATCTTAGCATCAACTTCTTGTTTAGTATAGTAGTTATTAAGTTGTATATCGCCACCTTCAATAGCAGCAAGTTTATCATCAACTTCTTCTTTAGTATATACTGTATGCTTATCAGCCTTAGCTGCTAACAATTCACGTATAGTTGTGGTATCAATACTTTCTGGATTATATCCACTCTGGTCAAGTATTTCTACAGTAGTCTCTCCTAATCCTACCTGTGCACTCTTGAATATATAATATAAGTTACTAAATATCTCTTGAGTTCCAAGTAATTTAAAACCACCTATAATGCTGCTAACTCCTAAAACAGTATTAGAACCGTTAGGAATCATTACATATATATACTCATTAGCTCCAGCATTAACTGTATAGACATTATCAATAGTTCTATCAAGCCTTGTATAGTCTGGAGAAGTTCCAAAGTAATTTGGGTATTTAATGTCAAATGTAACAACTCTTGTAGCACTAATATCCTCATACTTATATTTAAGGGTAATTACCATAGATGTAGTCCTATTAGTAAAAGTATATTCTCTTACTTCAGGACTTAGTGTAACCCCATTGATAGATTGCTCTATAACTTCTTTATGGTACTCCCAAGTAACTTTTACATCTGTAGGTTCATCTCCATAACACATATATTCTGGGTCCAGAGATATAGCCTTGACGTTATCATCAATAGATGCTGCTGCTATTTTAGCATTAACCCATTCAGTAGAAGCAATTCTGTTAGAATTATCTGTCATCAAGGGCAATGTAGTAGTCGGAGTTCCAGCAAAGCTTGGGGAGAATATATCAGCTTTGTTCTTAAATCTAATTTCTATCTCACATGCCCATTGAGCGAGCTTAAGGTTAATTTCATCAATAACCTTATTAATATCGAAGGCTATTGAATCAGTTACAAAGGTATATAAATCTTTTTGATTAGACAAGTTACCTTTGATGTTTCCCCACTTTAGAGCATATTCATCTGCTATACCAAGATTGATTCTGGCTATAGTTCTCTGATATTCATCAGTTAACTCTGAAAATAGATTCTCCTTTTGAAATCCATCATCACCACCAGTACACCCATAATATTTAGAAGTATCACAATCATCCTTAATACAGATGTGGTCTACTCCTTCCTCTTCTACCTTTATACTGTCTATCTTGTCTATTGTAATAACATCATAGTCGGCACAAATTCCTTCTACTTCCTCTTTCTCTATAACACCATCTATTATCTTAGTATCTGGTTTTATATTAGAAATAGAATGTGGGTAGTCAGGTAAAATGGGAGCTTCTTGTTCTTGTTCGTCAAGACGTATAAACTCTGCCATATTTAGATTTGAATGATTTGATAAGCATATGTCATAGGGTCTAAGAAGGATATAATAGTAGCCTCATTAACCTTATGAATTGTTTTGGTAATTGTCATTGATAAACTGGTATCTCCAATAGGAAACACTTTATTATATAATGACCCTTCCATATAACATACATTCTCGTTAAACATATTATTAACTGAGTTCCACCTCAGGGTTGTATCATGACAGCCTCTAAGGAATGTATTACCTTTACAATCAGCTTCCAGTACATTATCATATGTATCTCCCAAGAATATATTATTAGTACATCCTTGTTTCAATTCATTATGTTTAGTATTATGTAATTCAGAGCTGTCAGTAATAACTCCTCCAGTTAAGTCTGAGAATGTATAGAAATCTCCATATGCTGCTCCAAGATTAAGATTAGTGTTGTCTAACTCCTCAGCCGTTCTTCTAAACTTTATATTCTTAAAGTCATAGTGAGCTGAATTGAAATGATTGTCTCTCATAAATGTTATTCTACCTTTAGTAGTAACTCCATCTTCGAGAGTTTCTTTGGTAGGGTCATATTCAATAACCCAATCCTTCATTTTATCATTATCAATAACAACTCTTGGGTCTAACCTATTATTAGTAATAGCTGTTACAATTAGCTTCCAAATAGGTGAAGGGTTAGTGGAGCTATCAGTGCCCCACGTAACCTTCTGACCAGAACTATTAGTAACATTAGAAGAATAAATAGTTTGAAAGTCTGTAATAACATACCTTGCCCCTGTTACTAAACTCTTCTTACCTATATTATCATTGAGTACTGCGTAGGTAACTTCTAAGGGTTTGGATTGTCCACCTTCTTCAGTATAATCAATGATACCTATATTCTTTCTTAACTGTTCCTGCTCTAAATCAGTTAAACCACCTAACAAGTCTTTCTTCTTGAAATAATTATTCAAATCATGAATACAGGCATAACGTCTTGTATCCCTTTCTATTGCCATGTTAATTATTCATTAGAAATTCGTATATTCCATCTATTTTATCAAAGTATTGACAAGTCTGAATAAAGGATATTTGATGCAGAATCATATCGTAGTTCTCAATATATCCCTTATTTAGCCTTTTAAGGAACTTGTCAAAGTCTTTGATTACTTTCAACTTTAGGTTAGTTATTGCATCCACAACCACCTCCTCCTATAGTGTTTTTGTCAATCATAACATCTTTACAAATTCCTCCGCACTGAGTAATGTCCTCTAAGACTCTCTGAGCCTCGTAGTACTGACCTAACTCAATTAAGTACTTAATAACATTAATTGCCATCCATATAATATCTCTATTATAGATTAACATCTTAACATCATCAGTTTTATTCTTACATCTTCCTGGTAAGTCCCCTAAAAGATTCTTACACAATCTATAGAAGCATTCATTAATATGGCAAACACAGAATGTATTCTTATCGCCTCTGATGATTGTAGTAGTTTTCTCAGTAACAGTAGCAGGTGGCATGGCATTAACTTCCAATACTTCCTCTACGGTTACTCCTACTGACTCCTCATCAACATACTTCATAAATGACTCGGATTGTGTATCGTAGTAGTAAACAGAATGGTAAGCTGTCAATGCAGTAGGATTCCTCTCTAATACATATTTAAGCCATACGTCTGTTGGTAAGATTATGTGAGTTACTTCATATAGACCATCAATAGGCATCTCCATTTCGGATTCATCAATGCAGTCTATAACATGCTCTACAATATCATACTTCTGAGTTACTTCATCTCCTGAAGACTTAATACTTGTTATAGCATTAAGGGTAACTGTTTGACTATAGGCATAGTTACGAGTACTTACTGTGATTTCATCAGTCTCATTTAAGTACTCGTCATTATCCCTTTCAAGTCCAGTTATTGTAATACCACAAGCTCCCTTCTTGCATATTTTAAATACTGAATCCATAATTATACGTTGAAGTCAGCTCTTACTTTAGTTTTGATTTCTCCTACCAGTGTAAGATAATCTAGGTATTTCTGTCTATCAGTTTGATTATCAGATAAACCTAAAACAATACTATTGGAGCTGTTAATTAAATCAAACTCTTCATCTTGGTCTACATACTGTCTAATAATAGCTTTAATGCATTCTTTGTGGTCTGGTTGACCATGTAGATGAACTTGTATATATGTCCACCTTGTTTCCTGTGTTACTTCCTCTGTCTCTGGGTCAGTAACATCAACTTCTTTTGACGTAATGTCATAATTATAGTAATATGTGCCGTTACCTAGCTTTTCTATTGAGTTAGGCTGTACATTCATTTCTACTCTTTTTGGTTCTAACATAAGGTCTTATTTTAAAATTTACTGGGAATGAATATCTTGTTAGAGAGTAGAATAACTCTCTGCTCTTACTCTCAAAGTAATAGGATTTGTTATTGTATACAAAGTTAACTCTAAAACACTTACTGTAACTAACCATATCAACAACATGAATATACTTGTTATAAAATCTAGAAATATTAGATTTCTTCCCATCCCAATTAGAGAATCTTAGACCTGTTTCTCTTTGAATCTTTCTTAACAAATTCTTAGAGTTGCAGAACTTCAACCAACCAAAGTAGGATTGCATTCTCCTTCTTAATTCTTGTCTGTCAATCTTACCAGACTGATACTTCTTTACCAGTCTAAATAATCTAATCTTAATTGACTTCCTTAGTAACACATGGGTATGATAGAACCTATAACCTACAAAGTCTATACCTCTATCATCTACTGGGAATATTTGATAATTTGGTTTTAACCTTAAATCCAGAACCTCTTTCAAATACATCTTAATTGCTATAAGTACTGTTCTTAAGAAGTTCTTGTCACTGCTGAGAATTACAATATCACCAGCATACCTGAAGTAGAATTTACATTTTAACTCTTCTTTGACCCAATGGTCAAAATAAGCTAAGTACAAGTTAGCGAAGAATTGAGATAAGTAATTACCTATAGGAACTCCGTCAGCGGAGTAAATGATTCCAATGAGTAATACTAGAAGACTTGCATCCTTTACTTTTCTCTTAATGATTTCACATAGTATATCGTGATTAATAGACGGATAGAATTTTCTAACATCCATCTTCAAACAATAAAGAGTTTCATTGGGATGCTCAGTTAATGCTGCCCTTAAATCATAAGCTACATTATGAATACCTCTATCTTTAATACAAGAATATGTATGCTTTATAAATATTTTAGTCCAAATAGGTTCCATCACGTTCATTATAGCGTGATGTGTTATTCTATCTGGATAGTATGGTAGTCTAAATATTAACCTCTCTTTGGGTTCATATATTTTAAACGTACTATACTCAGAAGTCTCATAGACCAAGTCTTTTAGCTGTTCTGATAACTTCTCATTCTCCTCTTGTTTATTCTTGTCGTGCTTGAGGATTCCCCATCTAACTGACTTATGCTTCCTAGCTTTATCATCAGCTTTCTCGATATTCTCTATATTATAAACCTTATCATGTAAATAACCTATACGTTTCAAGTCTTATATATTTATTTTAGAAGCGTTCGAGACTAAACCTACTAACATCCAGTTATTAAATACTACGTTGTCTTTTGCCAAGAGGCAAGGGTACTATTTAGACTGTAAAATGAAACCAAATTACCTAAATAAAAAATATATAATAAGCCTACATTGGTATTAGCATTACTGACTCCATTATTAGAATTGAAGTAGCTAAGACTAGCATTACTACCATTATTAGCGTTGCCGCCAACGATGAGTGTTTTATAGTAAATTTAACTTGTCCAGCACCAACAGAATGTAGGTAAATAGTACCCCTAATCTCGTATTTTATCTATTGTATATTTTGTTAAACTACCTTATTTAGTGTTCTGAAGCCCACACGGGAATTAGCATTACCGACCCCATCATAAGAACCGAAGCAGCCAAGACCAGCATGACTACCACTATAAGCGTGGCCGCCAACGATGAGCGTTCTTAGTGCTGTGCTTGAAGCACTGCAGTAGTGATAGTCACACATGTAAATAGTAACAGAACCGCCGACCACTGAAGGTATGATTTCACCTGTTTCTCCTAGGTCATAGTCTTTTATCCATCCATCAGATGCAATCTCAGTACCAGCAACAGTCATTTTACCCTTAGCTGTATTATCATCTCCAAATGCTGTTGGGTCAGTTGTAGTGTATACACTACTTGGCTGATTAGCGGCTGTTCTCTCTAAGATAATACCATCTAGGTTAGTCCAGATGTCTCCGAATGGATTATCAAATCCTCTCCATCTTGGAACCTTAAGTGTCTTAGAGGCTACTGTTGTAGATTCATTTATTACTGTTTCAGGAATAACTAAATCCTTAACTCCAGTAAAGTTACCAATATCATTACAGTATCCGCATGGTGTTAATGGGTAATAACCATTATAAGTATTCCAATTACCATTCCATGTAGTAACACCATCACCTAATCCGCCTTGATGATAACCTTCAGCTGTTAAATCAGCAGTATAGGCTTTTTGTGAGTTTAGTGTAGCATACTCAACAACCCAAGCCCAGTAGAATATCCACTTGTAATACTCATAGCACAACATTTCTGAACCAGCATTAGTAGCATAAGTTCTCATGTTAGCTCTTGAGATACTAGTTCTTGGTTTACCTAAGTCACTTCTAAATGCATCAGTATCTAAATATGTGTCGTTAGCAGTTCTATTACCTCCACCTCTGAACTGTGCTGTAGTATTAACTACTGAAACTGCTTTAGGAGTTGCAGAAACTGTAGTATCAACAGTACTTCTGTAAGCATCAACTAGCATTTCTGGAATTTCAATCCAGGTATTGTCCATCTTAATAGTAGACATTCTAACCCACCTCTTAGTACCTTCAACTCCAGACTTACCATAGAATTTAGGTATATGTACTCTTACGGTACCATCAGTTCCATCTAATACAGAAGGAGTTCCATCAGCTTTTTGTGACCAATCATTAGGGTTTAGATAATAATTGATTTCTGCACCATTAGCTACACAACCCTTATACTGAGATTGGATAGGTAATGACTTATGTAATAGAGGATTACCAATTCTAGTCAATGTAGGGTCAGCTACTGTAGAATCCCATTCAACCCCATAAGAGTAAATGTCTTCTAATCCAGTGTAGTCAATTCCACCACCTCCACCTTGATTGTCCTGCCATTCAGCTGTACCGTTGCCGTTGTTTACGAGTATTTGACCTGCTGTACCTCCAGCTGGAATATGTTTATTACCTGCTGTAGTTGGATGTACATAGTTGTTAGCATTAGCTGCTACACCTTGCAGTTTAGTCTTCTCAGCTGTTGTATAATCTTCTGTAGATAATTGTTTACCTTCAACCTTATCTACCTTGTTAGCTATCTTTGCTACTTCTTGCTTCTCAGCTGTTGTGTAGTCGTTAGTAGATAATTGTTTACCGTCTACCTTATCAACTTTTAGAGCAATAGCAGCTGTGCTTCTTGCCTCAGAATCCTTAATAGCTTTATCTACTTGTGTCTTGTTGTAATAACCTGTTAAGTCTACCTCAACGTGCTTATTACCTAAGAACTCCCATCCTGTCTTCTTAGTAGTAACCATCCATATATACTCATCGTATACATCGTTGGCTCTAGAGCTTTCATTAGGAACCATGTAAATGGTATTGGGATTACCCTTAGCTGGTAGTTCTGTAACAACAAGAACCTTACCTCCCGCATCAGCTATTGCATCAGTTACCCACTGTTCTGTAGCTAAGCCTTCAATTACCTTATTAACAGTAGTTGATTTGTTAGCACCATTTTGAACAATAGGGATTAACTCATCACCAGCCAGTGTTGTAGCAGGGGTCATTTGAGAGATTTTAATGTCAGTTGCTGCCATTATTCAAATAAAATTAAATCACCATTTTTTTCTGTAACCATAAATTTACCATCTTCTAATATAATGTTTGCCAAATCTCTAAAGATTAGACCACCATCTTCTGTAAGTATATTAACGCCAATTTCGGCAAGAATATTTCTAGTAACATCAGTAAGATAAATGTCTCCATTCTCTAACTTCCACCTGTCTATAACAACAGACTCATGTCCTTGTCTTTTGACTATTAGTGGATAGCTGCTGTTCTCAAATCCTTTTAATATTACTTGTCCATTGGCATCAGTTACGTACTCTTTACCCTTAAAGACAACTATAGCACCTACTAAGGGTAATCCAGTACCTTTATCTATAACTCTAACTACAACTGAGATAACCTTTAGATTGGCTCTCCCAATATGGTTACCAATGCCAATATAAATTCCCATGTTAGTTACCTACTTGTAATGTACTTTCAGGTACAGCTTTAATACCTATAACTAACTCTGGATTCCATCCAGGATAGAACACAGTAGATACATACTGACCTTCTGAATCTTTTAATAGTACCTCTACAGTTACATTATCTTCCGTAATGTTCTTAACAAGAACTGCATTACTTCCATAAGGTAACTCAAAGTCACCTGCAGGCAGTAGAGATAATCTACTTACTTGCAGGGAGGTTGGTCTTTCATTCTGATTGAGATTAATCATTCTTATGCGTTTTTAACTTCGTTATTCATTTGATTACCATCGAATAATTGAGCATATTCAATGTCTGTTCTCTTAGTATCGTTATCAGCATCACTTTGAGACTTGTCTCTTTGAGTCCTAGCATTATACCAGTTAATATCAGCTTCATTCTGAACCTTTTGTCTTTCAATTTCCAATTTAGCTTCATTAAGACTTTCAATCTTACCTTGAGCCTGTTGTAATTGCTGTTGTAGTTGTTGGTTCTGTTGCTGTAGCTGTTCAAGCTGTTGCTGCATCTGACCCATCTCATTCATCTCCTTTTTCTTCTTAGCAAAGGCTTTAGTAACCTTAGCTTTAAGTTCAGTAAGACTTCTAGCTGTTAGAGCATCAACAATCATATCTGGGTCTAACTGACCGCTCTTTATAAGCTCAATAATGATTTGTTGAACGTTTTGCATTTCCTTCATAATCTGGGTACTTGGCACGATATGTATATCGTAATCAGTATGAGTAAAATGCTCTGGTAATGCAGTAAATACTTTCTGTAGTTTATCTCCTAAGATTAGAGTTCCAGTTAATCCTTTCTTCCACACTATCTTAGCTATATCAAGACAATCTCTAAGAATGTCTATTGATAATGTGTCCATAGTCTGATAGAATGGTTTAGTAATAGTGTATGAATTTCTAGCCCCAGCCTCTACATTACTAACTGCATCTTTTTGCTGAATACCATTAAGTCTTTCTCTGAACACACCAGTGATAGATGATGTTTGGTCTTCCACTCTTTGTAGTGCTAAGTCAAAGGCTTGAATAGTCTGCACTTTAATAGTATCAGTAAATCCAGCAAATGAAGTATTGTTATTAAATGCCCTACCTTCCTGACTGGTATCTACTAAAGCTACTCCAGTCTTTTTAAATGCAATCCACTTCTGAATCCTCTCAGTAAGGTCATCACCTAATATTGTTGGAAGCATAGATAAGTCTAGCCAGTCACCATCAGTACCACTGTTAGCTAAGATATTATCTCTAAAGTAAGTAATTAAGTCATACTTATCCTGTAGGTGAGCACATTGTAGTACTAAAGATTGTGGAACATTGTCTCTATTAACTAGATATACACCATTAACAGACAACCCACACTTAGTAGGAGCATCCTTAGTTCTAATTACATTCTCTGATTTACCAGTAAGAACATATATAGACTGCCCTATTCTAACTCCCTCATATCTGTTTTGAACATACTCATCACCCTCTTTGTCTATGTCAATCCACTCCGTTTCATAGACAGGTAATAGCTTATAGTTGAATGACTCATAAGTATCAGCAGGAAATCCTGGAACAATACCTTTACCAGCATCTAGTCCAGCACCTTCTCCTTCCATAATAGGTCTACATCCTACTTGGTTCTCCATAGCTCTAATATACATATAGGAACTATCGGAGTAGTGTTCGTACATATCCTCTAACTCAGCTCTACTCTCATCACTTAGGTCTTTGCCATATTCAACAAGAATTTGCTGCTTAGTCATCCACTTCCTAATTACAACTCTGTAACTATCCTTTACATAAGGAGATTCTGGATTTCTATCAACGAATGTATTTAATGGATTAAGTACATCAATAGTAATATTCTTACCACTTGCAGCAGGTTTAACCCTATAGAATGAACAGCCAGTAACAAGTAAATCTAACAGTAATGCTTTTAGTTTATTGGCTAAGTCAGTACTCCTTGATTGGATTACATACTCTATAACATATTGGGCAGCTTTCTCGTAATCACTAATGAAGTTATTATTAATATCTTCAATTAGCTTTTCTATATCTGCCTCAACAGAAGCATCACTAACATTACCTCCTCCTATAAAGGCTAGTATTTGATTGTTTAAATGCTTTTGTAAGAATGTATAGACTTGCTGACTTATTTCTAACTCCTTCTGTCTAGTAATCTTTGAGATTGTTTCTTTATCTTTACAAGATACCTTTGGAAGAATTGGAATGTCTAAATACTCTCCAATTAAGGCGTCAACGTGTTTCTTTATAAGAGGAGTGAACTCAATAGAAGTAGGATTACCTATTCCAAAGTTTTCTTCAAGATACCTAAATTGTTCGGCGTCTCTCTTACCGTTATAATAGTTGTATGCCTTCTGCAACTTCCATTTGTTGAAGACTAACTCATTTACAGCTTTGTCAATCTTCTCTATCAAATAATCATCACTTCTTTGCTTTGCACTCATCTTCGTAATCATATAATTGTATAGCAGTGAAGTATTTAGTTCTCACTAACCTTCTCTCCTTTAATTCTTTCTCAATAAACTTTATAAACTCCTCAGCCGTACCATCACATGCAATGGACAATGGCTTTTCATCTTTATTAAGTCCAAGGTCCATTCTGTATCCCACGTGCTCAGGTTCTTCGCCTGGAAATTTATAAGTGGTTTCGTAAACCTTTAGGACTCCTTGATATTCTACGCAATATAAAGATTTAATTAAATCTCGGATTGCTTGTTCGATGTCCTGTGTCGTCATAATATTGTGTAGGGAATAAGTTAAACTTAGGTACTATAGACTGTTTGTCTGGAATAACTCCTTTATGTTTTATGCCATATTCATCAGTCCAGTAGCCAAATAGCTTCAACTTCCTACCCCCATTATCAGCTTCCTGTGGTGGAATACCACTTAACTCCTCATCTCCTAATTCAGCCATACCCATTGCTGCTACAATATCGAACTTTCTTTTATTCTCATATGAATAAGTAATAAGTTCGTTAATCATTGGCTCAAACCACATATTGTGGCAGTAATTATTGATATAACAATCAATAAGGTCCAACTGGTGTTGAATAACTGCCTCAGTTGCAGGAGCACCAAATTGTCTACTTCTACCAGCTTGTATGTCAGATTGAGTAGCCCTTGGTCTTCTCATTAAGAATCTCTCTTCCTTATGCTTAGTTCTAAACCATGTTAAGATACTAATACGGGTAGATTCCAAACAAGCTTTGCAGTTATAGTATTCTAATATCTTTAGGGTAGTTCTATATGCTTCCTCAAGATTATTAGGTCTGTCTTTGTAGATACAAACATACATTGGTTCTTGTAATCCAAAGCATCTCTTCTTTACTACAACACAGAAGTCTGACGGGTCTCTAGTACTATCAGATGTATCATTCATACCCATGTCAATACCGTCGATGCCAGCTACATATAGATTTCTAAAGTCTGCGCCATTCTCACTCTTAATGGGATGTTCAATAATACAAACCTTTCCTTTATCACTAGGTATAAACCTTACTCCATTCTTAGCTTCTTCAGAATGTACATTGTTTTGAAATGTATATTCTAGCTGTCCCCATTTAGGTTTAAGCTCTTGTGGAGTAATCTTATGTAACTTAATAGCAGCTAACTGTTCTGTTAATAATACAGTATTGAATTGGTTATCACCTTCCAAAGCTAATGCTTCATCAGGTGTAAAACAATACTCAGCAGAGTATAGCATTAAACCTTTAGGGTCTGCAATCTTAGTAGCTCTCTTAGCCATGTAGAACTCTCTACCCTTTTCTGGGTCTGTCCATCCTCTATGGTCTACATATCCTGGAGCATTAACAATAGTATATGCAGGAATGAAATATGCAGTTTCTACATAAGTACCTTCCTTAGTATAGTTATGCTTATATGGAAGTACATCATAACCTCTAGGGTCATGGAATGCAGCAGCCACACCTTCTAATGCGGGACCACTATCACCACCTGTACCCCAAGCCAGCTTAATACCGAATCTCTGTCCTTGAATATCAATCAAGGCATCACCCTGAATGAATGCTTTCTTCCAATTGGGCCAAGAACCACTTTCTTCGTACATCAGAATATCAGTACGGTCACCTCTAATCTTATTAGGTTTATCAGCTGTAATTCCTTCAATCTCAGACATCCATCCAGATTCTACACCATCTACATTCTTACTAGAAGCTCTCTTCCATTTAGCTGTGTTGTGTACTTGCCTTAACCACCTCATACCATCCTCAGTATTATCATCTAAATATGATAACTGAGTCCAGCATTTACTTAAAGTATCATCAACATAACCTTCTTGTTGTGCAGCTACTACCCCTCTAAAGTGAGGTCTAGTTGTATAACCATTAACAAGTATAGCAGCAGCTATTTCCGAGAATCCAACACCTCTGGCTTTTAAACCAATGGCATTCTTTCTCAGCATCTTACACAATTCTATATAATGGAAGTACTCATATTGTTTTACAAAGAAATTAGGGAAGTCTACTGAACGACCACCACCAGCCTTAGTTGCAGAAGATAGATTAGGTAGCTGATAGTAATTAATAAAGAAATAATTATCACCAGTAATAGTATAGCCATTAACAGTCATACCATTTCTACATCTATCATATTCTTGGTCCCAAAACTCACCATAAGCCTTACCCATCAATGGTTCATTACAATACTTACCAGTAGTAGCCTTAGTCTTCCTAGCTTCCATAAACCATTCTGGGTCAAAGTCTAATCCTCTTGTACCATCAATAGGTCTGTAACCAGTGAGTTCATATGATAGGTTAGAATCAAAATAGTCTATCGGGTCTCCAATTCTGACATCCCACTCAACTTCCGTGAGCTTCTGCTCTAGTGTTCCAGTATTCTCCCCTACCTCAGTAACCTTTTCAACTAAGGCTTGGACAGTAGGGGACTCCTGGATTTTATTTTTAGGTTTCCTTCCACGTGCCATGTTACTTTAGTTTTGGTACATATCCCTCAACAGCACCAGCACGAAGACCTGTAGCAGCTTTCTGTTTCTTCTTAATACGGGCTTCTAAGGCATCTAATTCATCTAATACCTTAGATATAGATGACATTTCACCGATAACGTCCTTAGCTTTAAAGATTGGTTTACCAGTAATGGGGTCTCTTTCTTGTAAATCAGAACCCTCATTGAAATAATCAATCAACTCGTCTACCTTATTCTGAGCTGCCCTAATTAATTTAATGTCTCTTGCTGATTCTTGTATCTCTCTATATTTCCTACATGCAGCTCTAAACAGGGGGTCATTAAACTCCTCTTCTGTAATACCACTATCCTGTTTAGCAGCCTCATTGCGTTCTGCTTCAGTAAATTGTGAATAGTGTGATTGCCAGTCAATCATTAGATACATGTAGGTGAACTCTTTGAATGCTCTTAGCTTTTTAATACCCTTAGGGTCTTCCTTACTGATATTTCTATCATTAGTCCATAACTCAGCGAACTCCTTAATAAGAAGAATCTCTGGTTCGTTTAATCGCAGTTCATGATTTACATTATCATATAGAAATATTGTCATAACAATTATTGTTTAATTATACGTCTTTGGACTGTTCCTCCAAAGTAATTCTTTCCAATTCCCTTATTTTTTACAGCTCCTGCTCCACTAGCACTCTTCCCATTAGCCTGGTCTTTCATATCAACCTTTACTTTCTCATTATGAGGAAGTTTTTTATAGTCAGCTGGAGTCATCTTCTTATAAGGAAGTTTCTTATTACTAACGTTGTATACTCCCTTACTTGTGTGTACAGTGTCAGCCTTATTAACTACAGCACCTTTTTGGTCTTTAGCTACTGACCAAGAGTTATCTACGGTTCCTCCCATATTCTTTTTAACTCTCTTCTTAGCCTTACCTCCACACTTATCTTTAAATATATCTACTACTTTAGCACCCTCAGCTTTCTTCTTGCATTTAACACAGCCTCCAGCCATATATTTCTCAACCTCGTATCCTTCTGGGCACTCACCTCTAAGGGTTTGAACATAACTTAACTTGGCTCCTAATTTAGCCATTGAAATTTGATTACCTTCCATTGCTTTGTATTGTTTATAAAACTCTCTTAAATCGTTCTCTGATAGCTGTGCTACTTTGTTCTCAAAGTCCGCTTCATCTTTAGGGTTTAGGACTTTAATAAGATAGGCAGTGAACGCTTGTTGTTCTTCGTTCATCTGCCCACCCTGTTGAAACATACTTATCATACTTTAACTAAATCCTTAGTATTGTAGATAGCTTCCTGCAAAACTCCTTCTGTAGAGAACCATCTACATCTAATACCTTTAAAATAATCTTCTGTTACGTTGGGAACACCATGAGTTCTAATATTCATAGTCTCCTTCTTAACCACAATCATTACAGGTTTGTTAGGTATATCTTGTTTAAGAGTTACTACCTCACCTGGCATAAAATATACTTTCTCTTCCATTATGCATTATCACTTTTAAATTCCTTTGTATATCTATCTTTTAATCCAGAATTAACTACTACTTGAACTTGAGGTTCAGCTACAACTTCAAATCCTTGTCCGAAGAATGGAATAGGAACTCCACATGCTCTTCTATAGTAAATAATGTCACCTTCCTTTACAAATTTACATAAAGGACTAGCCTCTATTACTAATGCTTGAACTGATAAGTTCTCTTCTTGGTCCATTTCACCAGAGTCTGGATTCTTAAATGTACCTGTATATTCTGGAAGTATCAACCCTGACTCAGTTACCTTCATCTTCTGGAATGGGTTCTTAGCATAAGGTTGTACTAATATATAACTGTTGATGGGGACAATCTGTAAGTCCTTCATCTTCTCATCCATCATCTTAGCGTGTCTTTCCTGCTCATCGATTTTAGCATTCCACTCTGCTCTAGCTTCCTCAACCTGCTCGTTGAATTTTACTTTAGCATCTTGTTTAGCCATTTCAGCTACAGTAGGAGACATTATAAATACATCCCCATTACCCATTAAACTATTCTTACCATTAGCATCTCCTCTAACCAATTGATTCTTTGTTTTTAACACTGCTTCTACTGTACTTAAACTATTCATACTCATTAAAATTAAATTACCATTTTCCTATAGGACACGTTGCATTAGGTAGAGTTGTTTTAGCTCTTAGCCTGCATCCACATCCATTAATATATCCATCTTTCTTCTCTGCACTTACATCTTCATTATTTGGGTTTATCCATAACTTACTGTTACAAATCTCACCCAATACCACACTCTTTTTATAGAGCTTACATTCTTTACACAAACGGATGCGGGCAGCAGATATATTCTGATTCAGCCCAAGCATCTCGTTAGTGTGTCCATTTAAAATAGCACCAAGACCCATATTTATTCTATTTAGTTCATAAAGTTGCTAATATCTCAAACCTAATTGTTTGAAAGATACTCATATAGGTATTATTAGAATTCTATAGGTCTCCTGCTATTCTTTCTGGCTTCTAATATAGCTTCTTTCTTATAGAACCTACACATTCTTTCCACATCATCCTTTAGATAATCAAGCTCATGTTCTGTGACATTTCCTTGATGGTCGTAATGTATAAGTAATAGTTTCTTAACTACGAACTTAGGATTCAATTTCTGAAGCATCCAAGCATAGGTTGATAACTGTAGTGCGTAGTGCATCTTGTTACAATCCATAATGTTATTCATAGGGTACTTCATCATCTGACATTTCTTAGTTCTCTTATCAAAGAAGGATTTATCGTCTAACTTCTTATTAGTCTTGTAGTCTATGATATAGATGTCATTACCATCCTTAATCAGTAAGTCAATCTGTCCTGCAAGTTTAAACTTGCCATCATCTGACTTCCTATATATCATATACTCAGGGAATACTCCCTTTTCAATATCAAGTAAATCCTTATTGTGCTCCATTAAAGAGTCATTGGTATTTACTTCAAACTTACCTCCAAGTCCGAACTTTCTTAATTCACATTGTTTCTTAGAAGTATAATTACCTTCTAACTCAGCATGAATTTTAGAACCTCTTTCACAGGATTCAGCATTAGTCTTCTGCCACTCATCTAAGATGTCTTGTTGAGCCTTATTGTAATCGTTACGAGTAAATCCATACATATTGCAGAAGTATTCTACATCTATCTTATGAGTGTTTAGTAGTTGAGATTTCTCAGCTTTAAATTCTTCTGCTGATAACATCTTCTCTAATGCCTTATAACCTGACCAGAAATCCTTATCAAAATCTTGACAGAATTTGCCAATTAATGTTGTTACTGATACATACACTCCATTTTCATCCCAGTACATGTGCTTCTCATCGTTGTAGCAAACGTTCTGGTTCTGCTTGTCCACTTTCATATAGCCTTTTAAATTTATCCTTTACTGAATTATAATCTAACCATGTTGTAAGAGGTTGAAGAGATGGAGCTATTATAGATTGATAATATCCCAGGTAATATTCCTTCTTCATAGGATAGATAACTACCAGCATTCCTACAGGTCCATCTACACCAGATAGCCTATAGAAGGCGGCTGACTTAGCATTGCTACGTTGTAACAACTCTACTAAGTTGGGCAGACTTGTGCTATATTGTTGAATACTATCCATTCTTAAGGACTTATTCTCATTTATCTTTTCAATCTCATCTCCATAGTTTGTATATTCTAGCTCCTTCCATATTCTTAAACAGCTCTTAGTATCCAGACCTCTCTTCTTCTCAGTTAGTGCTGTAAGGTATCTATACGATAATCCATGAGTGCTAACCAAGGAATTGTGATAATTCAATAGGATAACATTAGACGCATCCTTGTCCTGTACCAATATTCTTTCAATGTATTCATTAATAGAAGGGGAGATTATCTTTGTATATTCCTCAGCGAGGTACTTTTCCTGCTGGACTTGTTCAGTATAATCTTGTAAGATAAGTTTCGTATGACCTCTAAAACTAGTTTCCACTACTATCACTGATAAAACTATAATAATGATAGTCTTAACGTTTGGACCTAAGTTATTAATCCAGCCATAAATTGCTTCTAGTCTACTTAACGACATTAATCTATTTCCTTTAAATGTTGAATGTTAGTCCGCCTAAAAATAAACTCTAATTCATTTTCATCAATCCATTATTTATAATTTACTACCTTTCATTTGATAATGTGCAAATTTAGCTTTAATTTTGTAAATAAAAAAATGAAACATAAACTTATTTAATTATGGAACTAAATCAGAGAGAATTGAATGCAATGTACGTCTCTTTAAAGGAGATGTGTAGTAATGTAGATTTAGATAGTATTCCTATGTTCAGACAAGGGAGTAAGCTAATACCTAGATGTAAAAATGGAAGTGGTATTCATATTAAGAAAGAGAATAGAGGTAAGTTCACAGCATCTGCCAAGAAAGCTGGACAATCAGTACAAGAACATGCTCGTTCTGTACTTAATAATCCTAATGCTACTCCATTACAGAAGAAGAGAGCTAATTTCGCTAGAAATGCAGCTAAGTGGCATCATTAATGATTAATTATGACAGAGAATGCTGAAACAGCTAAAATTAACAAAAGTTTATTAAGGGAGAGGAAGAAAGAATGTTGTATATGTGGGGAGACTACTTACTGCTGCTTAGAGTTACATCATATAAGGAATAAACTCTATACAATATCCAGAGCAGTTAAGAACCTTCCCACTCCTCTTTTTATAAAGGAGATAAATAAATGTATAGTAGTTTGTTCAAACTGCCACAAGAAACTACATAATAATATTATTAGATATGAGGATAAAGAAGTTACAGGAAGGTAATATAATAGCTAAGCAGGATAATACTAGAGTATCTAAACCTATTATTCCAGAAATTATTAAGGCTAAACCTAGACAAGACCAACTTATTGATTTGGGAGGAGAACCTTCTACTGATACAAGAACAGCTGCTGAAAGGAATAGAGACTATTGGCATCCCATTAAAGGAGCTAAGGAAAGGTTTAAATCTTCTATGAGGAATGGAACTAATCCATTAGTAGGCTTAGAAAGAACTGTAATGCCTGCTATGGCTGGTGCTGCATTAGTAACAACTCCAGCTACAGTAGTAGGAGGTTTATTAGGAAGTGAAGCTGTTAATAATGCTACTGGTGGATTTGGTCAATGGTTGGAAGGTAAGGTTGGAATACCAGCTGAAGTTGGAGAATATCTAAACCCTGGTGCAGTATATGGAGGAGGCAAAGGTCTTAATGTTACTAAGAACAAATTAGTTTCTAAGTTTATTAAAGGGGATGCTGACTTAGGTTGGAATGCTCTTAATAGAAATCATTGGATATTTAATAGAGAGGCTCGTACACCTACTAATATTGCTATGGCTACTGCTAATAGAGCAATGCCGTTCTTATCTAATGTAGAGAAGACTCCAGCAAGAATTGCAGCTTATAAAGTAGATAGAAGAACCAAAGGTAATGCTTCTGTATCTTTAAAGGATATAAAGAATAATGAGTCTACATACACAGGTTCAGCAACACCAGAAGGTAATAATGGTGATAGGGACTTATTAGGAATGTATCTATTTCAGAATGACCCATTAATAAGTAAGAGTCCTTGGTTTCAGAAGGTAGCTAAATCATTTAAACCTGCTAAAGGAAAAGGGTTCAGTCATGGAGATAGATATAATCAACTATATCCTGGTATTGAGAATAGAAGATACCAAATGCAATCTGTAGTTAAAGATTCAAGACCTTTAAGGTTTAGAAATATAGAAGAGTTTAATGAATACTCTAATGGTATAGGTAAATTACAAGGTAAAGAAGGTGATATGGTTATAGAGATGCCAGATGGATTTCAAACCTTTAGACAGCCTGGAACTAATTATGTAGGACCTATAGATGATGTAGGAGGTCATGTTATAAAGATTGATTACAACAATAAGGGAAAGCTAACCCAAATATCTCAAGATATGTGGAAGTTTAATCCAGCTGACTATGCTAAGAGATGGTCTGGCAAGAGTGTAGCAGAGGGAGTTAGGGCTACTAAACAAGCTGCACTTATGGATAAGGTGGGAACCCCATTTATATTACAGCAAGAGAATCCTATCTATATAGGTGGAAGAAGAGTATGGGATAGCATTAAGAGTATTCCTAAGAATCCATATATAAGAAGACAACCTATGATGCAAGGTGCATTATTAACTATGAAGAAAGGTGGTAGTCTAGTATCTGATGGTAGAAGATTCAAGTTTAAAGATTCTACACTAGTAAAGAACTCTAAGACTCTTAACAATAAGAGAGATATGAGGAAGAAATTCATGAAATCTAACAGACCTACATATAGTAACAATAGAGTTAGGAAGGGACAAGAAGGATTACGATTTACTAGGTATGATGTTATAGAAAGACCTACTCTTAATATGGATAATACATTTGAAGAATACAGATTCCCAGTTGATAATACTCCAACTTATACTATTAAGAGAGAGGAAACTCCAGTAGATGTACAGCAACCCATTATTAAAGAAGAAGAAACACCTATTATGAAGAGAGAGTTATTCAACATCAAACCATCTAAAGGATTAGATGAGTTTAATAAGTGGTACGATGAGGTAGAACAAGAAGACCCAGAAGCTAAGAACTATAGACAATTCCTTACTAAGATGGCTGAACAGGAATCTGGATTTAATAGTGCAATACAAAATAGAGCTGGCGCTCCTGCCTATGGCTACTTCCAATTCATGCAAGATGGTAAGAAATATAATAATATTTCTGCTTATGCTGGAACAGATGTAGATACATTTAGGAATAATCCTAAACTACAGATTAAAGCCGCCATTAAATTAGCTAAGCAATTTGAAAGAGGGTTTAATAAACAAGATTTAGAGCTAGCTGCACAAAAAGGATATACTAAATTTGGATTGTTAGGTGGAGCATGGTTAGCTGGTAATGGTGGAGTTAGAAAGTATCTACAAGGATTGGCTAACCCATCTGATAAACATTGGAGTAAATCTGGAAGTGGAACGGATGTAGCTAGTAGAATACAGATGTTTAATTTCTAAGAACATGAAATTTATAACCTTTATAAAGGGGATGGTTACTTCACATTCTGGTATTAGTAGTAAGAGAGTGTGTGGAGTATTAGGATGGATAGTTGCTATAATAGTGTTACTATATTGTACTATTCATGTTATCCAAGCCCCATTAATGATAGATACATTCTTAGTATGCTGTATGGCATCTGTCTCTTATACACATCTCCGAGCCCACGAGACCCTAAGACATCTCGTAT
>ENA-OZYR01000070-OZYR01000070.1-human-gut-metagenome-genome-assembly--contig:-NODE-70-length-29262-cov-13.174992_pt1 | contig 29262 bp, 26 predicted proteins | sample MGYA00243636_ERZ654129 | MGnify/ENA primary metagenome ERZ654129 (study PRJEB26926, sample SAMN06165232) | human gut metagenome | biome: ENVO:00009003; feature: ENVO:2100002; material: ENVO:00002003... | reverse complement strand
GCCTTTATACCGGGCATGAACTTGTTGAGTACCTGCTTGCCTTCTTCCTTCAGCACTGCACTGTTGCCGTCAAACATTATCGTATTATTGAACCGGATAAAGATTCTTGTTGGGGTCTGCTCAATATACACATACCGACCTAAATCGTTTTTTTCCGTTGTTGTCTTTAAGAAGCTGTAAAGCTGATTGAAGTCAGAGGGAAGACCCTCTGTCTGTTCGCTTGTAGTACCGCCGTTCTGAGTGTTCGGAGGAGCTTCGGCATTACCGTTTGTATCGGCAGCGTTATTCTTCGGCTGTTCGTCCATTACGAATGGGTTTATATAGCTTCCGCTTGACGTAAAGGATTGATATATGTACTGCCATTTCGTTTCGTCTACCGATGATGCAGAGTACAGCAATACGAAAAAGCACAACAGAAGCGTAACCATATCGGCATAGGTATCAAGCCAGTTACCTTTTTCTTCGCCGCTTTCGGCTCTTCTTTTCGCCATTTTTCTCTACCGCCTTTCTTCTGACGCTTAACCAATATATTGTATCACATTTCAGCGATTATTTCAACACTAAATTCCTTTTGCTTCAGCCGTATTTCCCGTCCTGTCGGAAACAGGCGGATATTGTTACTTGCTGCCCTTCTTCTTTATATCAGTCTGTGCAAGCATGAATTCGAGCTTTTCCTGAATAAGTCTGGGGTTTGAGCCTGCCGCAATCGACAGCACGCCTTCTTCGATTATCTGCATACAAAGAAGCTCCTGTTCGTGACTGTTCTTCAGCGATGATGCGATCGGCGCAAACAATACGTTTGAGAACAGCGAGCCGTAGAAGGTCGTGATAAGCGCAACCGCCATACCGCTTGACAGGTTGCTTGAGTCTGCACCCATACCCTTAAGCATATTTACAAGGCCGACAAGAGTACCCAACATTCCGAATGCGGGGAATACAGACATACCTTTTTCAAAGAAAAGTCTGCCTCTTTCGTGACGCTCACACATAAAGTCTATTGCGTCGTCAAGCATACTTTTTACTTTATCAAGGTCGTTTGCGTCTACTATCAGCATAAGGCTTTCCTTGAGGAACGGATCCTCACACTTGTTCGCACTGTCTTCAAGCGAGATAAGACCTTTTGTTCTGGCGATCTTTGCAAATTCAACTATCTGTTCTATGTAGCTTTGCGGATTGAATTTTTTAGGGAACAATGCCAGCTTCAGATACTTCGGCAGATTTTTGAGGTATGAGAGCGGGAACGAGGCGAAAAGACAGCCTATAGTACCTCCGACTGTGATAGCAAGCGAAGGTACATCTATGAACCAGTCAAGCTGACCGCCGTTAAATATACCGAATGTAACCAGACTGAATGATACCACACAGCCTATGATGATCGTAATATTCAAAACAATTTCCTCCTGTAAGGGTTTATATAGCACAGCCAACGGCTGTAATGATCGAAATTGATGGTATTATATATTTCTCTCGGGACGCTGACGTCTTACAGACAGCCTGTACTCCTTGATGAGAGAAAGTATCTCGTTCATCGACTGCTCAACTATGTATGAATGTCCCGTACTCGTGGTAATTACCGTGTCGGGATTTTCCGTTACTATTTCGATAAGATCGGGATTAAGCATAAACTTTTCCCCGTTGAGCTTTGTAAGTATTATCATATATTTCCTTCCTTTGCGGTATTGTCCGCACTGTAATTGATTCCGTCTGTATGAATATGCAGATACAGCCGTTTATCATAACCGTTCAGGCATAATATAACGGGCATTCCGGCGGAGCGTCCGCTCCGCCTGCCCTTATAAGCTTGAATTTATATCGCAGAAACCTGCAATTTCCGCCAAACTTTTGCTTTTTGATGAACGCTCTGTTAGCTTTGCAATGAAACCAAAGTCGTAATTTACATCAACAACTGAACCCCACCGTTTCGCTATCCGTCGCCGGACCGCAACATTTTCAAAGGCAAAATTACCACGTCACATTGTCGTCCCGCCGGTAACGAAAGTTACGCCGCTGTCAAACCTTTAGAACGGCGGAATTTGCTATGCCCCACGGGCATTAGCGCTTGAGGTTTACTATTTCTTCGAGCATCGTGTCCGAAGTGGTGATGATTCTTGAGTTTGCCTGGAAGCCTCTCTGTGTGATGATCATATCGGAGAATTCCTGCGACAAGTCAACGTTAGACATTTCGAGCGCACCCGATACTACAGAAGCAGAACCGTTTTCGCCTGCAATGTTTACCTGAGGCTGACCCGATGAAAGAGTTTCTCTCCAGTAGGAGCTTCCCACCTGCTCAAGACCGTTGGGGTTATCAAATGTAACAATATCAATTCTGCCGAGCATTATGATACCGTGTACGCTGTGTACACCGTAAATAGTGCCGTCCTCGTTGATATATACGCTGTCAAGATCCTTTACCGTCTGCGTAGCCGCAACACGTCCGTCTGTCATCTTGATATTGCCCAGAAGCTGGACCATATCAGAGAAGAAGTTGTTCGAGCCGCCTGCAAGACCTACCTTGCCGTCTGTGGCAAGAAGCGTTTCAAGTGCGCCGTTTGCAGCGTCCCAGTCCGTACTTGTAACCTTAAGCTGATACTTTTCGTTACTGCCTGCCGCCTTGTCTACAGCCGCCTGTATGTCGGCTACCGTAGCACCGGGGCAAACGCTTATTGTAAGACCGTTGTCCGACCACTTTGCCGTTGTGTCTGCGGCATTCTTTGAATATCTTAAGTTTATCGTGTAGTTGTTTGCGTATTCTCCTGCGTTTACTGTCGTAAATGTAAGAGAAGCCTTTGTTGTTCCGTCGTCCAGCTTCATTGTGTTTGTAGCTGTCGTTGCAGGAATATCTGCCGCAGGAGGCACCGTATCAAGCTCAAAGTGGAGCGGAAGTACGCCCTCAATGCTTACACCGCCGTTTTCACATGCACGGGTAACAGCATCCTCAAGATCGTTGAGGTTTGTATAATCATTCTTTTCGTTAAGCTGTACAACGAGCTTGTTTCCGCTCATATAAGCGTAATCGCTCTCACCTACGGTAAATCCTACAGATATGTTGCCGTCAGGTGTCGCTGTATCTGCCGATACTGTAAGCGGATATGTACCGCCCTTGTATGTAATTGTCTTTGAGTAGCTGGCTTCGTTGTCGAGAACTTCGGGAACTACGAATGTAATTCTGTTTGAAGATGCGTCAACGCCTGTTGCGTCACCGCTTACGCCGAGTACCATATTACCGTTTGAGTCTACGAGGTTTCCTGCGTTATCAACGTTGAAAACGCCTGCTCTTGAGTAGAAGATGTTGCCGGCTTCGTCCATTACCTGAAAAAATCCGTCGCCCGATAAAGCACAGTCATAAACGCTGTCAGAATATGTGAAGCCCGACTGTCCCATTACCTGTCCGATAGCGCCCAGCTTAGTGCCGTAACCTACCTGAGAGGGATTTACACCACCCTGGAGGTTAGAACCTGCCGAGCCGTTCTTCTTAGTCTGGTAATATACCTCCTGGAAGGTAGTTACACTTGTCTTGAAGCCTGTAGTGTTGACGTTTGCAATGTTGTTACCTATAACGTCCATCTTCTGCTGATGTGTCTTTAATCCTGACACGCCCGAGAATAAAGATCTAACCATGATCTGTTCCTTTCTCCATCGTGCCGACCGTTCTTACCCGTCTGTCATTCGGGGTAAGGAATACTTCCTTTCGGTCCGGTATTACATAATTACGGTCGAGTCGATGTTCGTAAAAATATTTCCTTTTAAATCTTCCTGTGACATAGTTGTGATTACCGTGCGGTTTTTCACACTTACCACAAAAGCAGTCCTGTCTACGAGTACCAGTGTTTCGTTACTGCCCTTTTCTGCGGCTATCTCAATGCCGTCATTAAGTCTTTGCAGCATATCCGAGTCAAGTATCTCGATATTTCTGCTTTCTATACGCTTCATTGCGTGTTTCGAAAAGCCTACCGCCGAGTTTCTCGCATCAAGCTCGCTTTGCAGAGCCTGCGCAAATGTTCCTCCCGACTGTTGTGCGGCCTTTTCAGCATTCCCTGCTTTTGCGGTGTTAACGTTGCCTGTCGAAATCTGCAGATTCCGCAGCTTGAGTTCATTTATCAACATAACACTGCCGCCTTTTTATTTACTTGTTGCCCTCGGCACTGCCTGCCGGAGCCTCCGTGTTCTTGTCAGCCGTACTTCCCGTACCTTCGCTGACGTGTACTATCTCGTCAATAGAGTAGAGATAATTGTCTATCACGATCTTAGCGTCGCCGTCCTGCATTTCTGCCGACTCGACCTTGCCCTTTGCATAGTAGAATTTGCCGTCGTCGCCGAGTACCTTTACCGTTACTTCCTTGCCCACATATCCCAGTGCCTCGGTCATCGTGTGTAATGTACCCTTGCTTACAGTATCGCTTATCGCCTTTACCGCCGATAAATCATACTGCTTGCCGTCAACTACTACCTTAACATCGCTTCCGCTGATGTTCACTCCGGTGCATACGCCCGATAAAAGCGTTCCGTCGTCGCTCTGCGCATTCATTGTAAGCGTCTTTCCTACAAGACCTGCCGCATAGTTTGACATACTGTACTTCAGATTGTCCTGCTGTGCCTGTAATGCCGTGAACTGTGCCATCTGCGACACGAACTCGGTATTGGACGTAGGCTCAAGCGGATCCTGATTGCTCATTTCCGCCATAAGCAGACTGAAGAACGTATCTGTGCTTATCGTATCGTTCTTGCCCGAATTCTTGAAAAGGTCCTTATACTTTTCGTGATTTGACTGTACACTCTGAAGACTTGAAATGTCTGCCATCTGTTATCCTTTCATGTCAGTCCGACCGATAAAAAATCAGTCCATCGTCTGAATCTCCTCCAACAGATTTTCAAAGTCGTCCGTGTCATTCTTCTGCTGACTGTGCGACTGCTGTCTGTAAGGGTTCTTACTGCTGCCGTCAAAATCTCTCTGGAAAAGTTCCGCCTGTGAGGTTTCCACCTTGTACGAGGTAAGCTCCACATCGTCATTCTTCAGCGCATACGCAAGCTGCTGTGACTTTGCCTGTAAAAGTTCCTTCGCCGCCTGAGTTTCCGTCAGTATCTCAACCGTGAGCTTTCCGCCCTCATTTGCCATACGAACTGTGATTTTGCCCAGTGTTTCGGGTGTAAGCACAACCGTAAGCGTACTTTTGCCGTTTGCCTTAGGTGCGTGTTCGCTCACAAACTCAGCTATATCGCTTATCGGTACTCTGAGAGTGCGGATTTCCTGCCCGTTTTCGTCATAACGGCTTTCTGTTCTTGCAAATACATCACTGCCCTTTGCAAGCATATCGCTTACCGCATTCTTGTCGGTAACCTTCTGCTCGGTTTCAAGGTCGCTGTCCGATTTAGTGACCTCGTTTCCTTTGGCTATCGCCCTCAGTTCATCGCTCTTGCTTTCGACGTTCCTCTTGGCAAATGCCATTCTCGGAGCATTGTCCTCCTGCGTCTGTATATCCTGCTTTACGCTGTTGTCACCGTATTTTTCGTATGACGTTACCTTAAATTCAGCCTTAACAACCTCAGGACTATCTGCTTTTACACCGGATGTTTCCTGCCTGCCTGTTTTTCCGATAAAGCCCATCTTATCGACAAAATCAGTCTTTTCGGTAAAAGTCGTATCTGCCTTTGAACGTATATTATCCGCATCTGAAGACTTTTCGGCATTTTCGACAGCCACGCTTGCAAAAGCGTCTGACTTGTCAGCCGTTGCAGCCACAGCATTTTCACCGGAAATGCTGTCTGAAGCGATTTCCGCTTTGACGTTCGTCTGTTTTACAGTATCCGCAGAGTCGCCGTTATTCATCTGAATTTCACTTGCAAAATCATTTACGGCGGAAATCTCTCCGTTTTGTAAACCGAGTGCCGTATTAACGTCATTCCCGTCTGAAATTTTGCTGAAAGCGCCTTCTTCAGATAACACATCGCCTATCGGACTGCTGACCTCAAGACCGTTCATGATCTGCATGAGCTCGCTGTTGTCCGTCTGCACTGCGTCTGCGTAAAACTGCATCGTACCGCCTTGCAGATATCCTGCAAGCTCGGCTGTTTTAAGCAGTTCCTTCAGTTCTTTTGCATTCTGCTCAAGCTCGTTCAGCCCGCTTAATATCTCGCCGTTCATAACAGCCTTATTATCGGCATTCATTCGCACAGCTGAGTTCATATTGCACTGCTGACCGCTTGTTACCATAGCACCGAGCGTATCGGAGAAACCTCCGGCAGTACCGCTTGCTGAGCCGTTTTGTACGCTACCTGCCGAGATTGTGGCGGCATTGCCTGCAAACGTTGTAACAACGGCAGGCAATACTGCTGTCCCATTCATCATATCTCACCCCCTTTCAGCGCTATTCATTGTCAAAAACAATATATGCTTTTTAACAACTTTTATATATTTAACGTGTTTGAACCGTTAAAATTTATGAAAATTGCACAGCTTTCCACCTTGTATTGTAACACATTTCGAACTATATGTCAACAATTTACGGTGTATTACCTCCGTTTGAAGAGCCGTTTGTCACAAATTCCTCTATGATCTGCTCCTGCTCCTTCTGCGAGGCGTATCTGTACTCCTCAAGCTGTTTTTCCTCCAGCTTTTCAAGCTTAGAAACCTCTTTTGTAGCGTCAATTACTTTCTGCAACTGATTCTCAATTTCTTCTCGCTTTTGCGCCATATGCGCTTTTATACGATATATATCCTGTTGCAGAGAGGAAACATATTTCTTATGCAGCGACAATCTCATAGCGGTAGTACCGCCTCGTACAAGCTCGTTCAGCTTGTCTATGCTCTGTTCGTACTCAGCCACCTTTGCGTCAAGCTCGCTTTGCATTTCCGCAAGCTCCGCCCTTAGTCTGCCGAGTATTGATTTCTCGCTGTCAAGCACCTGATCGTTGTACTTTTTCAGCGATTGCAATGTAAAATTAAACTTCTTCATATCGCATTAATATCAGGAAACCGCCGCCTTTAACAGCTTTATGGTATCCTCCATCGAGAACGATTCATACATTCCCTGCATCAGAAAATCGTTTATCTTGTCTATCTTCTTTATCGCCTCGTCAAGAGCCGGGTTTGTACCCTTCTTGTACGTTCCTATCGAGATAAGGTCTGCGTTGTTGTTGTAAAGCGCAAGCAGATTTCTAAGCTTTCCTGCCGCCTTTTTATGCTCCGGGTCTGCAATTGCCGACATAAGACGTGAGATGCTCGGCAGTATGTCAATGGCAGGATAATGGTTCTGCGCCGCTATCTTACGGCTCAGCACTATATGTCCGTCAATTATACCTCTTACGGTATCCGATATAGGCTCGTTTGTATCGTCACCCTCAACAAGCACAGCATAAATTCCCGTTATACTGCCCTTTTCGAAGTTTCCCGCCCTTTCGAGCAGCTTCGGCATTGCGGCGTATATTGACGGGGTATAGCCTCTTGCAACGGGAGGTTCGCCTGTCGAAAGACCTATCTCACGCTGTGCCATAGCAAAACGTGTAAGATTATCCATCATCAGCAGAACGTCCTTGCCCTGAGAGCAGAAATATTCCGCTATAGCCGTAGCCGTCATAGGACATTTATTTCTCATCATCGCAGGCTGATCCGATGTTGCGACAACAACGACCGACCTTGCCATACCTTCTTCTCCGAGGTCGTTTTCTATAAATTCTCTTACCTCTCTGCCACGCTCGCCTACAAGCGCAATAACGTTGAGATCGGCCTTTACCTTTCGTGCGATCATACCCATAAGCGTTGACTTGCCTACGCCTGAGCCTGCAAAGATACCCATTCTCTGCCCCTTGCCCATTGTGAGAAGTCCGTCGATCGCCTTTACGCCAAGCTCTATAGGCTCGTGTATTTTCGGTCTGGTGAGCGGATTTACAGGAATGCCCGCTATAGGCACTGTGTCTGTATATTCAATCGGCTCTCCGTCGTCAAGCGGATTTCCCAGTGCGTCGATTATTCTTCCTATCAGCTTGTCGCCGACTCTTACATTCAGCTTGTCGCCTGTGTTGTCAACTATACTGCCGGGACCTATGCCCTCAAGGTCGGTATACGGCATAAGCAGTACCTTATGCTCGTTGAATCCCACCACTTCGGCAGGGATATGCGACTTCATATCCTTTGTGTAGATACGGCACACATCGCCTATACTGCACAGCGGTCCGCTCGCCTCGATCGTCATTCCGACTATCTTTTCAATTTTACCCAGATACTTATATGTATCGGTAGTTCTGAGTTCTGTCAGAAATCCGCCGAGATCCATGTTAAAGTCCTTTCAAATAAGGGAGTTATTCGCTTTGTTCTTCGCCGCCGTCATTGTCGGTTTCTGCCTGTGCCGCAGGTTCCTCCTGCTTCCCGGCTTTTTTCCTCGACGGCGCTCTGCGGTACTTTCCTCTGCCCAGCTCCTCTATCATCTTGAGCTGTGTCTGTATTCCGGCATCGGTAATTTCACTGCCGTTGTCAATTATAACAGTACCGCTCGGTGCGTCTTTAAGCACCTCTACCTCCACGTTCTTTACATTTGTGAACAGTTTCTTGAAATAGTCGGTATCAGCCGCCATCTCCTCGCTGACATCGGTCTTTGATAAGGTCAGCTTTACATATTCACTGCCACGGAAGCTCTTTCCCGCTTCCTTTATCGTTTTCTTGACTACCGCCTTGTCCTTCTGACCGAGAGAATTCAGTGTTATGCGGTTTACAATTTCCATTACCGTGTCGAATATCTCAACCTCGTAGCTGTCAAAAAGTTCCGCCCTGTCGCTTACCATCTGCTCGCTGAGCCTTTTGATCTCCGAGAGCATATCACGGCATTTGTCAAGCCCTGCGGCATATCCGTCCTCGTGACCCTTTGCAAAGCCGTCCGACCTGCTTTTTTCAAAGATTGCCTCAGCCTGTGCCTTTGCTTGTGCGGCATAATCCTGCGCCTGCTGTTCGGTTTCGCTGAGTATTCTCTGTGCTTTTTCACGGGCATCGGCAAGTGCCTTTTCACCCTGCTCACGATAATAGCTTGTTATCTTCTCTTTTTCCTGCTCAAGTTCCTGCCTGTGCTTTGCCGATGCTTCATCGGTGACCGCCGTATTTTCTGCGGTGTCGGTCGTCACTGTTTCCTGCAAGGGAGCTTGCGGTGCGACAGGCTTAACCTTTATTGAGTTGTCGATAACAACTGTATCTGTTGTAGGCTGTACGGGATAATAACCGCCCCGACCCGCCTTGAATACGCCTGCCAAAATATATTCCTCGCTTTCGTATTATGCGATGATTTCGTCTTCCTTGCCGCCCTTTGAGATAACGAGAGTACCCTCGTCCTCAAGTCTGCGTATGATGGATACGATCCTCTGCTGAGCCTCCTCAACATCACGCATACGGACATTGTGAAGATACTCAACGTCTGTCTGTACACTTTCACGCATACGGGTAGACATATTTGCATAGATGCACTCTGCGACCTCGGGAGTAGAGCCCTTGATAGCAACCGCAAGATCCTTTGAATCGACCTCCGGTATAAACGCCTGTATAGCCATATTGTCGAGAGTTACTATATCCTCGAATACGAACATCTTTGAGCGTATATCGTCTGCCAGCTTCGGATCTCTCAGCGTCAGTTCGTCGAATATGTATTTTTCTGTTGCACGGTCTACGTTGTTCATGACCTCCGCAACATAGTCTATACCTCCGACCTCTGTGGTGTCGGCGGTAACAAGATTATCAAACTTCTTTTCAAGTGTGCGCTCTATAGACTTTACGACATCGGGCGATGCCCTGTCCATCTTAGCCATACGCTCGACTACATCTATCCTTGTTTTCTTGGGCAGTTCGCTTAAAATAGCTGATGCTTGATCGCTCCTTGCGTAAGAAAGTATCAGCGCAATTGTCTGCGGATGCTCGTTTTGTACCATTGCAAGCAGGTTCTTATAGTCTGCCTTGCGGACAAATGCAAACGCTTTTGTCTGGAACTGCTTTGTTATCTTTTCAAACAGCGCCTGTGCCGTCTGCGGACCGAATGCCTTTTCAAGTATGTCACGGGCATACTCCACACCACCCTCGGATATTACCTTCTGGGTAAGGCAAAGCTCATAGAACTCGTTAAGAACGCTGTCCACCACTTCCATAGGGTAGTAGTTCATTCTTGCTATTTCAAGCGTGATCTGCTCTACCTCCTCGTCGGAGAAGTGCTTGAATACCTCGGACGCATTTTCCGTACCGATAGAGCTTATGATTATCGCCGCCTTTTGTGCGCTGGTGAGTGCCTCCATATATATCCTTCCTTTATGCTGTCAATATCATTCGCCGTTTTTCATCATAGAACGTATGAGCTGGGCAACGACATCGGGATTTGTGCGTGAGAAATCCTTGATTTCCTTCTTGAGAACCGCACTCTTTGACTCGTCGTCATAGTCGTCAAGGTGCTGTATGTTGAATTCTTCGTCCGGCTGAGGCTGAGGCTCAAAGCTGAGAGCGGCAGATTCCTGCGCCGCCTGTGCCGCCGCTGCCTGTGCGGCAGCCGCCTTGGCTCTTGCTTTTGCACGTTTCTTCTTCTTTGCGTTGCTTGTAAGGATAGCTACGATAAGCAGTGCAAGCACAAGAAGTCCGAGCAGGAGTATGATATAAACCGTCCAGTCAACGCTTCCGCCTCTGTTTATCGTATTGCCGTTGCCGTTAGTGCCGTTGTTGCCGTTTATAACAAACGGGTAGTTTGCAACCGTAACATTTGCAACGTCTGCGCCGATAGCAAACGCAATTACTTCACGGAGCTGTTCCTTGTCCGCTTCAAGCATATTGATCTGATCTACAGTTACAGCCGCCGTTATTTTATCTACCGAATAGCCGTTCTTTTCAAGCTGTCTTATCTCGGTGTTTACAAGACGCTTTACGGTAATGCTGTTCTGATAGTAATATTGGTTATCGCCGTCGCCCGTGATAGTCGGATAGTTCGGTGAAATGTCGCTGTTGCTTGTTGTGCCTACAACGCCCGACAGCGAGCCTATTCCGCCCCAGCCCTCGTTCTTTGTGGAGCTTTCTATCATACCGCCGGATGTACCGTCCTCTGCTACAGACGGCGTGTAGATGGTATATTCCGACTTTGAGTTATCGTAATTGAGCTTTACGTTTACGTTTATCGTGTAGTCCTTGTACAGCTTTTTCAGCGTGTCGTTGAGCTGGCTCTTGAGCAGGCTTTGCATCTGCTCCTGGAAGTTCAGCCTTGACTGGTACAGCACGTCCTCCTCAACGGTCGTGTTCTCACCGCTGAGCAGCTTGCCGTCCGAGTCGAGTATTGATATGTTTTCACGTTCAAGACCCGGCAAAGAGTTCAGCACCAGTGCATAGATACCTTCAACCTGATCGCTCGTAAGCTGTGCGCCGTTTTTCAGATCAAGCTTTACGCTGACTCTCGGTTCTTCGCTGTCCGTGGAGATAACATAATTGCTGTTCTCCGGCATAGTGATTATAACATAAGAGTTCTTGACCGCACTTATGGTGTTGATGGCTTTCATAAGATGCGTCTGTAACTGCTGTATCTGAAGTACCTTCTTTTCGGTGTCGGTCGACCATATGCCTATGCCGCTGTTCCATACATCAAAGTTGAACGTTGACTTGGGGTATCCCTGTATGCTGAGCTGCATTCTTACATTGTCCGCCTGGTCGCTCGGTACAGAGATACTGCCGTCCGTACCCATTTTTACGTCCGTTATTCCAAGCTCGTTTATAGCCGAAACGACCTGCGAGCTTTCCTCACTGTCAAGTCCGGTATAAATAGCCGTATATCCCTTCTGATTAAGCACTATCGCAAGCACTATTGCGGCAACTATTACTACCGATACCGCAGTTATTATGAATATCCGCAGATTTTTCGCAAGCGAGCTCCATTTATCTTTGAATCCGCTCCAGAAAGCGGAGAGCTTATCCTTCATCTATATATGTATCCTTCCCTTGAAGTGTAGATCAGTATTGATCAGACGGTCATACGCATTATCTCGTTGTATGCGTCAACAGCCTTGTTCTTGACAGTAACAAGCAGATCCACAGCGGTAGCCGCCTTTTCGAGATTTACCTGTATCTGCGCAAGATCGTCCACGTCGCCGAGCATAAGGTCGATCGAATCCTTCTGTACCTGTGCATCGGTTTCCTTGACGTTCTTTACAAGCGACTCAAAAACATCAAAGAACGTTGCTTCGCCGTCATCTGTGCTTTCGGTCTGCTTTTTCTGACTTATCGTTTCCATAGGGGTGATACTGCTTGTAAGCGGTACTATAAACATTTATATCAGTTCCTTTCGGGTATCGTTAGTTGTTTCCTATGCTGAGTGCTGTCTGCGCCATTGATTTCACAGCGTTCAGCACAGCGAGGTTAGCTTCATACGAGCGGGTAGCCGCCATAGCGTCCATTTCCTCTTCTGCCACGTCAACGTTTGGCAGATAGTAATAGCCGTTCTCGTCTGCGTCGGGATGTGTCGGGTCATAGACCGGTGTGAGCGGTGTTTCGTCCTCGACTATCTCGGTAACAAGAACGCCCTTGTTTTTAGTCGCAGAAACAGTATTCGCAGGCACTCCCCCTGCTATTTTTTCTTTCCTCTTTGCTATAGTTTCCTCAAGCACAGAGTTGAAACCCTTGTTTTCACTGAACAGTACGACCTGCCTTCTGTACGGCGTACCGTCCTCCGTTCTGGTGGTTTTTGCGTTCGCAACGTTCTGCGAAATTACATCAAGACGCAGTCTTTCCGCTGCCATGCCCGATGCGGCTATATTAAGCGAACTTAAAAATGCCATGCAAAAAACTCCTTTCTGTATGTCAAAAAAGCGTTGAAATCCGTTTCACTGTATATAATCCATTATTTTAAAGCGTCTGCTTTAAGGCGATAGCCGTTAATTGTGCGGTATTGCCTAAAATTACGTTTTCATTGCCGAACGCAGTCTTGTGAACTCTCCGTTCATCTGGTTCTTGAGAGCCTGATAGTGAAGCTGTACCTTTGCAAGCTCGTTTGACTGCGAATCAACGTCTACGTTGTTGCCGTCCGGCTGAGTGTTGGTCGCAGTGTCCTCGTACACTCTGGTAGCAAGCTCGACCTGCTTTGAGCCTTCCTTCGCCTTACCTCCGACAACGCTTGTGCTTTCCATCCTGTCCTTGAGTACAGCGTAAAAATCAAGATACTTGCAGTTATATCCGGGCGTATCCTGGTTTGCTATATTCTGTGCGATTATCTGCTGCTTCTGCCACAGAACAGACAGACCCTGTTCGGTAATGCGAAAAGCGTTTGTGTTGAAAAGTGCCATATATCCTCCTTTTCAAGCCGGTCCTTCTCAGGAAATGTTCCCCGTGTCATAAACAGTTAATACGATGAACGATTTCCGTATTTTGTATTTTGGTGTAACAAAGTTACAATATGTAGAAAACCACCTTAAGTTATGTTAACATTACATGGTTTTTGGTGCGATTTTAACAAATTTCGAGTTACAGTTCTAAAAACTCAATTGTATATTATACAACATTTTTTACCGTTTTGCAAGGCTGGTAGGAAAAATCTGTTGATTTTTGTACGATTCTCTAAAAGCGGTGACTGACAATATGCAACGGCTGTATTTTTTAGTCAGACTGCACAATCGTATATGCTACCACTTCCTGTCGAATGTGGGAAGCTCGGTAAACGTTCTTTTCCTTGCCTGCCTGTAGACCATTCTTGTTTTCGGCCTTGAAACGGGCTTTGTTTCGGCGGCTTTCTTTTTCTCGCACCTTAGCAGATACCGCTTCTGAGCGAGCGAGCAGTGTCTGAAAATCGTTTTCTGCTTCGGAAAGCACAGCGGAAGCGTCAGCGAGGATATTTCCCTGAAGCCGTTTTCATTAAGCCACCAGCTGTCAAATTCAGGCTTGCCCTGCCTTATGTGGTACCCCAGACGGTCAGAGTCACCCTCATAGCATCTGATTTTCCCCGTAAAGACAAGCCTGCCCTTTTTCACAGACAGCTTCATCTCGTCATACGGTATTATATACAGCCTGCGTTGTATCCCGCCCGTGTCCGCCGATATTTTTCCGCCGTACCTGCTGAGAATGGCGGCGGATTTCTGTATCTCAAAGTAAGTGCATCGTTTTATACGTCTTGACCGTGTTTCGCATATAAAGAACAAAAGAAAGGTGAACGCAAGCCACACGGCAACGCATATCGCAGGAATAGCAAGTCCTGCGGCGAGAAACCCCTCCGTCCGCCAATTTCTTGTCTGTATTATCAGCGACATAAGGCTCAGAAGCGCCGGGAGCGCAAGCACCGCTCCGACAGCTACGCTTGCTTTCTGGCAGACAGTGCGTGCTTTCGATGTGTCGGCGTGAAAAAAATTCTGCATAGACCCTGCGGAACAACATTCCGCTACCGCACCTCCCTTACGACAAACTTCTGCTTATACTAATTATATTATAGCCGCCTTACAAAAGTCAACGAACTTTTCTTAATTAATTTGTATAAAAACAAGCTGTACTTTTTAAACAATTCGCAGAATTTTTAAAAACCGACTAAAAAACTGCCGATTCTGCTTGATTTATTGTTCAATTTATTGTATACTTAATGATAAATGATAATATAGGCGTGTTGGGTGCGGCTGTAATGCCTTTTCCCCGTGTCTTAAGGAAAGGGGAGTTGTGCTTTTTGAGCTATAAGAAAGAAGACTTTACTTCTTTTGAGATAACCTCGCTTGACGGTGAGCGGCTGATGTACACCGAGAACAACTTCGATTTTCCGATAATGTACGACCTTAACGATAATATTATCGACAATATGCTGATGATAAAGGGACGGAGAATGCCCGAGATCGACACATCTCAGTATGTTTACGTCATTGCCCGTATGCGTGACGGCGACCGTTACAGATACAAGACGAACGTATCCGTATCGACCGACCGCCAGCTTAATGTGATATTAAGACCCGACAAGGCGGAGCTTCTTGAAGAGCGCAGAAGATATTTCAAGATAAAAACGAATGAAAGAGCGTTTATAACGCTCAGGATGCAGGAGGGCGACGACAAGCCCACCCCGCTTGATCCGCCTGCCGAAATATACATCAAGGATATAAACGTCGGCGGAGTATTTTTCATCTGCACAGACACACGCAGGCATTTCGCTAAAGGCGACAAATTGCTGATGATAATCAATCTGTCCGGCTCACGCCTTGAGCTTAATGCGGAGGTGCTGAGAGAACAGGCGATAGATTCGCAGGAAACCGATACAGGCTACGGATGCCGCTTTATCGGTGTTTCTCATTCGCAGGAAGAAACTATTTCAAGATATATCTACAAGCTGCAGTTTGAAATGCTGCAGAAGGAACGTGAAAAACGTGATATGTTTTGACAGAATTTAACATAAAAATGTGAAACGGTTGATTGATATTGAATTTAAGGGTTTCGGAGGTTTTATAAAATGCAGTCATTAAAGATTAAAACGACTTTACGCATACTCACTACGGTTTTTGCCGTAATACCGATGCTGATAGTCGGCATAGTGGGATATTTCAGTATGACAGGCTTTGCCGCAAATTCGGTAAGCCAGTTTGCAAGAGCGGCAGGTGCGGCTCAGCAGGAGATAATCAATCAGTACATAAACGAGTGTATATCCGATGTTGCTTATCTTTCATTAAGCAGGCCTGCAGGAACGCTTGCACAGAGCGGTCAGGGCGATGACGCAAAGTCAATGCTTTCGCTCATTGCCGAGAATATCGCTGACAGAAACAGCGGCTTCAAGAACCTTGTGATAACCGACTCCTCCGGCAATATCGTTTACGAATATGAGGATATACAGGGCATGAAGGAGAGCTTCTTCGGCTTCGAGGAGCTTGAGGGCTATTCCGAAGGCTCGACAAAGATTTCAAAGATCTATATGAATAACGAGGACTACGAAACAAGCGTGTTCTACGTTGCAAAGAGCATAGATGCTGACGGCCTTAATAATATCGACGGATTCGCCATAGAGATTATAGACCTTTCAAAGATAAGCGAAATACTGTCTAAGTCGTCATACGGCGAAGGCAAGGGCTATCTTTCCGTAACCGACGGCACAGGATGCGTGCTGAATTACGAGGGTACCGCCGTACAGAAGATAGATGATATTTCCGACAGCGGAATAATAGATGTTATGAAGTCCACAACTAAGCCCACATCGGCTGAAAATAACGTTGACTATAACGCAGGCGGCAAGCTCGGCTGCTACAATTATTTCACAGGTGCGTCCACGTCAAACTGGAAGTGGGTAAGCGTTTACCCTGCAAATATGGCAATGTCGCAGATTACAGTTCCGCTCGCAATATCGCTCGGTGTTATGGTGGCTCTTGCCGTTATATGCGCACTGCTCGGTATTCTTATCACAAAGTCTATCGTAAACCCGATGAACGAGATGGTAAAGGTTGCCCGTGAGATACAGGAGGGCGACCGTGACAAGCGTCTTGATATAAAGACACACAATGAGTTCAAGGATATTTCCGAGCTGTTCAACAATATGCTCGATGACGTAAGTATGTCTGAGGAGCTTCACAGAACGATTTCTGACATTTCGGACAATATGCTGTTCGAGTGGGATTTCCACAAGGAAACAATGTACGTTTCGGATAACTTCAAGGAGAAGTTCGACATAGACCCGTCAGAAGCTCAGCTTGCAAACGGTAAGTTCCTTGATAAGATAATGACGGAGGACTATGCCGAAGTCTATAAGCGTGATATAAGCACACTGCTCAAGAACAGAACAGGTCACAGCGGCGAGTATCAGATGACCACAAAAAACGGAAGCCTGTTATGGTTCTCTATCCGTGCACTCTGCGTTACCGACCGTCTTGGCGAACCGCTCCGTGTTATCGGTGTCGTAACCGACATAGACAGCGAAAAGAAGCTTGAGCTTCAGCTTTCCGAGCGTGCAAGCTACGACTTCTTATCACAGCTTTACAACAGAAGCACATTTGAGCGTGAGCTTAAGAGCGAGATTGAGCGTAGCGCACACTCAAAGGTTGCGGTACTCTTTATAGACGTTGACGACTTCAAGTTCATAAACGACCGTTTCGGACATTCCGTAGGTGACGAGGTTATCAAGTATGTTGCCGGCTGTATCAAACAGCGTGTAAAGGGAAGCGGATTTGCCGGACGTTTCGGCGGTGACGAATTTGTTCTTTGTATCACCGATCCCAAGCAGAACGAGGAGATAGAGAGCCTGTCGCTTGACCTTATTGATGAGCTTTATGAAGGCTATCATTCAGAGCTCGCAAACGTTTCGATAAATGTAAAGGCAAGTATCGGTATAGCATTCTACCCCGAACACGGCGATGACAGCAACAAGGTAGTTGCCGCCGCTGACGAGGCTATGTACTTCGTAAAGAAGAACGGTAAGGCAAACTACCACATCTATCAGCCCGAAGATTCAGAGATGGAAGATCTTCAGCACACATTGTAATAAAAGTGATCAGAAATATTCATACCCGCTTTTTCAGCGGGTATGATTGCTTTTATCTGTAAATAATTTGAAAATCTAAAATTTAACCCGATAAGGCAAAGAGAGGATACACTGTATGGCAGTTGTTATAGCGATAACAAATCAGAAGGGCGGTGTCGGTAAAACCACGACCTGCTCCGCATTCTGCGGAGGACTAACCGAAAGCGGTAAGAGCGTTCTTGCAATAGACCTCGATCCGCAGGGAAATCTCAGCTTCAGCCTTGGCGCTGACGCAGAAGAAAGCTATACTATGTACGATGTATTCAAGGGAAACTGCACCGTAAAAGAGGCAATACAATGCACGGATAACTGCGATGTTATCCCCGCAAACATACTGCTGTCGGGCTGTGAGCTTGAGCTTACAGGTGTTGGCAGAGAGTACCTTCTCAGAGAGGCACTGTCGGACGTTATGGACGATTATGATTACATAATGATAGATACCCCTCCTGCGCTTTCTATCCTCACAATAAACGCATATACTGCGGCGGACAAGCTGATTATTCCGATGATAGCCGAGATACTCAGCCTGCAGGGAATAGCACAGCTTAAAGAAACGATTTTCGCCGTAAAGAAATATTACAACAAGGATCTGGAGATTACAGGCATATTGCTTAATAAATACAATCCCCGACTTGTGCTTACAAAAGAAGTTGAGGAGCTTGCCGGAATGATAGCAGAACAGCTTGGCACAAAGATACTCAGCTCAAGGATAAGCACAAACGTTTCCCTTGCGGAAGCCCCTGCGCACGGCATTTCGATAATGGAATATGCCCCACGCTCCAAGGCGACCGCAGAATACCGCAGTCTTATCAACGAAGTGACCGGTGTGCCGATGAAAAAATCGCAGAGAAAGGACAGCAAACGTCCCGTCCGCAGACCGTCAAAGAAACAGTAATTTACGAAAGGAGCGCCTCCTGTGGCAGAAGAATATAAATCAAGCAAGACAAGACAGGTAATGAATCTTATAAACGCAAAACCATCAGGTGTCAATCCGTTCTTACCGCCTGCCGAGCAGGAAAGAGAGAAAAGATCGCTTGCCGAAGGCACCGTAGAGGACAAACTGCGTAACTATACACAGTCAAAGCGAGGCACATCCGCTCCTAAATCTCACACAAAGCATAACCCGATGCTCCATATCCCCGAGGACGATGAGCCACAGCAGACGGTTAAAAGCGTAACACGTCACACAGGACAGATAACGATAGACATAAACCGCATAATCATTGACGAGATACTTGACGATGCGTTAAGACGCTTCAACACCTGCCATTGTGAAAAATGCAAGCGGATAATATCCGAAAAGGTGCTTGACCTTGTTCCCGTAAAAATAGTAACGGTAACGCAGGATGAGGAGCGTTCGGTAGTAGACGGCTATTGCAGCTATGCACGAAAGGATATATACTCTGCAATCGTTAAGGTTGTTCTTGAAAACAAACGCAGACCCTTCCACAACGAACGGGTGTGACCCGCTTCAAATTCCGACCTTTTTAAAGGTTGGTGCGTTATTGAGGTTAGTAAAACGGTCGGGAATAAACAAAGCAATGATTAGCAGACAAGCTGTAGGCTGTGACCCGCATCAAATTCCGACCTTTTTAAAGGTTGGTGCGTCATAGAGGTTAGTAAAACGGTCGGGAATAAACAAAGCAATGATTAGCAGACAAGCTGTCGGCTGTGACCCGCATCAAATTCCGACCTTTTTAAAGGTTGGTGCGTTATTGAGGTTAGCAAAACGGTCGGGAATAAACAAAGCAATGATTGCCAGATAATATGCGGCTGTGAGCCGCTACAAATTCCGACCTTTTTAAAGGTTGGTGCATTATTGAGGTTAGCAAAACGGTCGGGAATAAACAAAGCAATGATTAGAAGATAAGCTGTCGGGCGGCAATGTGCCGCATCAAATTCGCCGTTCTATTTGATTGAGCTTTGCCTGACTTTCGTTACCGGCGGTAATAAACGTTAAAAAGAGAAACCAAAAGTTTCGGTTAGTCCTTTTCAAAATAACCGCCGCTCTCATTTCACCGTTGCGCTGCTTGAGTTTTTGCAGTATTATGAAATATATCGCCAACACCGCTTAAAACAATTTCTATACTGATAAGGTATTAATATTTTCGTGAGTATACCGGCACAACTGCACTGACATTTACCTTTCAAAAAACGCCACTAACCTGAGATATATGTACTAACCTGCGGACGTGTAGCGTTAAGCGTCCCTGCTACGCATAGTTTTGAAATACGACCATTTGCGCCAAAGCACTATCACACTTGCCTCCCTTGTCAAAGGGAGGTGGATTGACGGCAAGGCACAAACTGTTGATTTATTGCGTTTGCTTGCAGTATATCCGCCTTTTTATACTACAAGCTTTTCTGCCGTCAAGACGGAGGGATTGTCACGCCAACCCTCGCCTGTATCAACCCTTCCAAAACCGCACTATCCCTCGAAAAGCACTATATCCATGCCTCCCCTCGAAAAAGGGTGAGGTTCTGTTGCTCGGTCAAGCCGAGCCAACTATGGTGGAGATTGTAGTTGCTTAGAAGTTGTTTTCCTAATTGCTTTGGCTCTTTTCCTCGTACATAGTAGCAACGTAACAGAATAGCGAACCCGAGAAGTGCTGTCCGACAAAAAGAACTATCGGCAGTTTGCCACGATAGATAAATGTTAAAAGGAAATAATAGAAGCACATCAAATATAATGCTTTTTCTACAAACTGAAAGCCACAGCTTTTGCTGTGGCTTCGGTTATATACCCCGAAATTTAAATCCTATAGCGCAGAATAAAACAAAAACCCCTCCGCCATAAGCGGAGGGGCTGTATGCTCTTTAATTAAAGCATCTCATCACTTAAAAGCGATTACTTGCTTCTCTTCTTAAGAACGATACCTGTTGTAGCAACTGCTGCTGCTGCGAGAGCTGCAGGGATAACTGCTACTGCCGCACCTGTAGGAGGGTTAACGGGCTCGCCTGAGCATTCGCCGGGGTTAACTGCGTCAGATTTACCGGGCTCAGCGGGATCTTCTGTTTCACCGGGCTTTACTGTGATTTCTTCATTGATCCTAACCTGATCGATAGCGATTGTGGGGATAGCATCGTCTTCAGTAGCCTTGAGGTCTGTGCAAACTGCGATGAATTCCATACCATCGATAACCTTGTCAAGGTCAATTGTTACAACATAAGTACCATTACCTGTTACTTCAACGGGAGTGCACTTAGCGTTTGCATTGCCCTTGTCACCTTCGCCCCAGAACTGGCATTCCCACTTGGAGTCAGCCATAGAGATCCAAGCCTTGAAGGGAGTTGTGAAGTTTGTAACTGTAAACTTAACAGAAATCTTGTTAGCACCTGCAAAAGCAGCCTTATCAGCAATCTTTAAAGCTTCATCGCTTACAAAAGTGTTGATGATGTTTGTACGAACAAGACCTGAATCGATAACTGTCTTACCTGAGTTAGCAATTGTAACGTCAGCGGGAGCTACAGGCTCAGCGGGAGCTTCTGTCTCACCGGGATTAACAGGATCAGCAGGATCAGCGGGTTCATTGTTCTTAAGGTTAACCTTCCAGTTGATTGTGTAATCAACGCCGTCGCCCTTGCTTAACATTACGCTGAAAGCGGGGTTAACTGTGTTGCCTTCGATTTCCTGTGCAGCGAGAACTGCATCAGAAACTGTATAAGTGTCAGCAGCAGTCGCATCCTGCTTCCATGTGCTACCTGTCTTTTCATCAGTTACTTTTGTTGAGTTGTAACCGAGCAAGAAAGTAGTGTCGCTTGTGAATGTGATTGATTCGACATCTTCGGGCTTGTTGCCTTCAAGAATATCTTCAATCTTTAAGTCCTTCTGTGTCCACCAGGCATCATCACTGAATGTGATAGAACCGGCGAAAGCACTTACTGCAAGTGAAGAAACTGCGATTGCAGCAGCCGCAATACTTGCTAAAGTTTTTGTAAACTTCATTGGTTTTGTCCTCCATAAAATATTTTTTTAGCTTTTAAGCTATTTTTAATCATACTATATCGCAGTTTTTTTTACAAGTGGCATTTTGCACAAAAAAACTTTTTCGTTTTGGTGAAACGATATAAACAGTAATGCGATTTTGTGCCTTTACAGCATTAAATCTGAAAATATGCCAACTTATATGACAAAAACCCCTCCGCCATAAGCGGAGGGGTCGTATGCTCTTTAATTCAAAGCGTTAAACCGTTTAAAAGCAATTACTTGCTTCTCTTCTTAAGAACGATACCTGTTGTAGCAACTGCTGCTGCTGCGAGAGCTGCAGGGATAACTGCTACTGCCGCACCTGTAGGAGGGTTAACGGGCTCGCCTGAGCATTCGCCGGGGTTAACTGCGTCAGATTTACCGGGCTCAGCGGGATCTTCTGTTTCACCGGGCTCAACGGGAGCATTTGATTCGCCGGGGTTAACGTCAGCTACAGGATATGTAGCGAGTAAATCGCCATTCTTGTTGTAGAAATCAACCTTGTCAACTGTTAATGTAGCAGCTGAACCGTCGTCCTGAGCGTTCATCCACCATACTTCAACCTTGAAGTAGCCGGTTTCTTTACCGTCTTCATCAAGACCTGACTTGAGACCGCCGATGCCGTCCCAAACCCATTCATTTGTGCCTGCTGCTGAGTTTTCAACCTGTGCAGATGCTGCCCAACCGTCAGCTGCAACTGTGTTTGCACCAAGAGCGCCGTTAGCGTAAGCCTGGCTAGTGATTGTAGCTACTGCCTTATCAACGTCGCCTGCCCATGTGTAAACACTCTCGTCGAAGGGGAGCTCCCATAAATTAACCTGACCGGCATCACTAGGCTTACCGCTTTCTGCAACAGTCATAGATACTAATGCGTCTGCTGCGAAAGCACTTACTGCAAGTGCAGAAACCGCAACTGTAGCTGCAGCAACGCTTGCTAAAACCTTAGAAAATTTCATGAATTTATCCTCCATATAATTTTTAGCTTATCTAAGCTAAAATAAATAATACTACATATTCTTTTACTTTACAATTAGCAAAATAGACAAAATTTTATGATGATTTTGTCTATTTCTCTATATTTTGCTATTGTCGCTTTTTGCCGCAGAAGCACAGCTTGTTAAAAACGATACGCAAAACCTATGATTTATGTATCCGTAGCGAGCTGCCAATGAACAGCATATCTCTCTATAAATATGTTCCCCTTGACTAATCGCCCCGTTTAATGTACAATATAATAGAGCAAATATGCCGACAGCACGCACTTCGTGCTATATATTCTGCTTTCCGGCAGTCAAAAATCAATATATGGTTATACTGCACAAAAAACATTCGTATTTTTTTACTTATCCGATACACAGAATTTTCATTTCGAGTGAAACTTTTTCTGAAATTCAGCCTACTACAAAGTAGGTGACAAAGTGAGGTGAGCCGATGGGCGCAGAGATTCACGGAGGTCACGAGAATATCGAAGAATATTTCAACCGTGTCTACAACGAAACCTGCAGATCCGTTTCCCGTTTTGTAGTCAGCAAATGCGGAAACAGAGAAGATGCGGAAGATATTATTCAGAACGTCTATACACGTTTCTTCAAGCGCATAAGCGAAAAAGGACACGAGGACATCGAAAGCCCGGAGGCTTTCCTTATAAATATAGCAAAGTTTGAATGCCGCACCTATTTTTCGGGTAGGAAGAAGGACGAAAAGGTTTCCTCCTTTTCCGACTATACCGAAGAAGAAATGGTCGCTATCGAGCGGGAGATGTCCAAGCCTCAGCAACGGCTTGAGGACGTTATCAGCAACAAGATCGTTGCGAAACAGATTTTCGATGACATAATGAAGACCGATGAAATGACAGGTCAGATATTCTATCTTCATTTTGCGTGTGATATGAAGCTGGAGGACGTAGCGAAGGCGCTTGATGTCAAGCTGTCTACCGTTAAAAACAAACTCTATCGCACAATAGAAAAACAAAAGAAAAAATTCAAATTATAACGACTTACGGAAGGGGGCTTTCAGATGAATACAAACGAGTTTTACAAAGAGCTGATGAGCGAGTATTCGTTTGATTACGAGAAGATAAGAAAAGCCGCTATGGGTAAGTCTGTACAGGCTAAAAAGAGCAGGCTGAAAACGGTTTGGCTTTCTGTGGCAGGTGCCGCAGCCGCCGTAGCTATCACATTTTCAAGCGTCGCCCTGCTGAATTCCGGCAGTCCTGTTGTTGTTTCACCGACAACCTCGATAAGTGCGGAAGACCGTTTCAGAATGGCTATGGAGGCATACAGCAAGGCGGAAGAGAACACCGAAGAGGTTTTCCTTTACGTTACTTTCAGAAATACAGTAACGCCCGAAGAGATGCAGAGCATTTTAGCTAAGGCAGACAGCAAGGGCAACATCCGTGTTACAGAGGTTTATCTTTCCGATAACACAAAGGTAAAGGGCAGCGAGGCTATCGCCGCATTGTTCGAGGAGAACGCTAAGGATATTACGGCAGTAAAGGTATATTGCCCCGGCAACTTCCTGATAAAGCTGACAGCGCTTGACGGCGTTTACCTTGTCGAAACAGAAGATTCCTTCTCAAAAGATGATTTTTCTGCGATAGATACAAGTAGCGAGTACGATTACTACCCCGACTACAGCACAACCGAGCCGGTCACACCGCCCGACGCTGTTCCCGGAGATACGACTAACGTAGCCGAGTAAAAATTTCTCCTATATATTATAATAGTATACCGCCTGTAAGACTTAACGGTTTTACAGGCGGTTTTTTTGCATTTTGCAAACGCCGTGTAATCGTTTTAACAAAATTTGCGGATAAGCCTGTTTGGCTATTGACTTTTTCCGTGAAAACCATTACAATATGATTGACACAATAAAAAACGGCTGTCCGCATATCAAAAAAACGGGCAGTCAGAAAAGAAAGGTACCTATGAAGAAAAGAATGCTCGCCGCAATTTTAAGCGGCATAATGGTGATAACGGGAATTTCCGCTTGCTCGGGAAATGCCGCAACATCATCTGAAAACAGCTCGGCTTCAACAACAACAGCTACTACAACAACTAACACAACGAAAGCCGAAACAACAGCGGCAACCACCACAACAAAGGCAGAAACAACGACCGTGACCACAACCACCACAACCACAACGACTACAACAAAGAAGCCGGAAACCACCACCGCAAAACCGGCAACAACCACAACAAAGAAAACCGAACCTGCACCTGCCGCAACAAAAGGTGACTCTGTCAAGTTCTCACAGAACCTTATGCCCGGCTGGAACCTCGGTAATCAGCTTGAGGCAAACTCAGGCGGAACACCGAGCGAAACAACGTGGGGCAACCCCGTAATTACCGAAAAGCTTATCAAGCAGGTAAAAGCACAGGGCTTCAAGTCTATCCGTATCCCCGTATCATATCTTTCGAAGATAGGCGCAGGTCCTAATTACACTATCGACTCAAAGTGGCTCGACAGAGTGCAGGAAGTAGTCGATATGTGCATTAATAACGGACTTTATGCTATAATCAACATTCACGGCGACGGCTACTACAGCGTAAAAGGCGGCTGGCTTCTCTGCGGCGAATCCGCTTCCGAGCAGAAGACTATAAAAGCAAAGTACGAAAAGGTCTGGGAGCAGATAGCAAAGCGCTTCAAGAACTATGACGATCACCTTGTGTTTGAATCTATGAACGAAGAGTACGACGGAACATACAACAACCCCAATCCCGAATACTACAACAACATCAACGCATACAATCAGATTTTCGTTGATACGGTGAGAAAAGCAGGCGGCAAGAACAACAGCCGTTATCTGCTTATCCCCGGCTGGAACACAGATATAAACTTCACAACAGGCGACTGTGATACATATACGATGGAAGCAAAGTTCGTTATCCCGAATGACAGCAGGATAATGATTTCCGTCCACTACTACACCCCGTGGGAATTCTGCGGAGAAGAAGGCTATGATACCTTCTATAAATGGGGCGACTCGGTCAAGAAATTTGTAAAGCGCAGACAGAGTGAAACGCTCGTAAACAGACAGTTCGATAAACTCTACAATGCGTTTATCAAGAACGGTTACGGCGTTGTAATAGGCGAGTACGGCTCAATTGACAGAACGCACAAGGATAAGAGCAATACTACATATCGTGCTTATTTCGCAGAGTATGTGAATTATGCCGCTCATCAGAGAAATATAGTTACTGTTTACTGGGACAACGGCTATAACGGTAATCACGGCTTCGGCTTATTCGACCGCACAAAGTGTACAGTAACCCAGCCCGAAATAATCAAGGGCATAATAAACGGTGCCAAGGCGACAAAAGCACCCGCCGCACCTACAGAATAAATTTAGCCGAAGACTGAAAAAATTTGTATAATTTTCCGCTTGCTTTTTCGGAAGAAATGTAGTATAGTAGTCTTTACAAAAAGAAGAAAGGAATGATACTTATTATGAAGAAATTAACCTCTGCGGTTACAGCCGCAGCAATGTCGATATTACTGGGTATTACCTGCTTTGCCGAAGAGATCGGCGCAAGCACAGTAGTCGGAGCAAGCAGTGGCAACACAAACACAGGCGTTCAGTTCGACCCGACAATATATATTGTCTGCGGTGTTGCTCTTGCAGTTGTTATCGCCGTAGGCATTATAACAGCCGTACTCAGTAAGAAGAAAAAGAATAAGTAATTTCTTTGCGAGCCTTCCACACAGGAGGCTCGTTTTTTCTATGTCACATATTATAATATGTGCTGTATAAATAAATTTTCGCAGACACCCCCGAAAACACTTTTTTGTGTCGATAAGGAGGTAATATTTTCGTGAGTGCATCAGTGCAACTGCACTGACATTGACCCTTCAAAAAACGCACTATCCCTCGAAAAGCACCACCTCACTCACTTCTTTTCAAAGCACTGTTTGTTTCGCATTTGCACTATCCCACTCGCTTTTCGTAGGGGAGCGAGCTTGCTCCTCCCGTTGCACCAATTCCCTCGCTCCGCACCAACCATCCCAAAACCGCACTATCCGACAAAAAGAACTATCGGTAGCTTGCTATTATAGGCAAAGCTGAATGATATAACAGGAGCATATCCAAATAAAAGACTTTTCCCACAATCTGCGAGCCTCCCACACAGGAGGCTCGTTCTTCTTTTCACAATATCACCATAAACTTTCAGCAAAGCTACACCATATCCCCCTGTTTATCAGCATAAAATGGAAAATATTCGCTTGACTTTTTGTGCTTTTTGGGATATACTATATTGTGTACAAAGAAACAACAGTACATCTCAGACGACAGCAGTACAGCGTTACTCTACTGTCGCACGGAGGGTAAAAATGAAAAGATACGCAGTCACTTTGTTTATTGCGGCGCTTGCTTTAGCTTTGGTGCCGGCTTTAAGCGGATGCGGCTCGGATAACACATCATCGGACAATTCAACACCAGACATAACATCAACAACACCGCAGAGTACCGACTCAGAACCTTCGTCACAGCAGACAACGGTATCGGATATAATATCGCACCCCGAAAGCTCTGATAACAGCAGTACAATAAATGACCTTCGCACTCAGATAGTATCAACCGCCGAGGCTCTTGTCGGAATTGATTATGTCAGCGGTATGGCAACGCCTGAGCAGGGCTTCGATAATTCGGGACTTATATATTATGTCCTTCGTGAAAACGGCTTTATCAATTGTCCGAGAGGAACAGCCGCACAGAAAGAAATGGGTACAACCGTACCGCTCAGCGAGATTGAGCCGGGCGACATCCTTTTCTTTACCGATAAAGATTCAGAAACAGGCGAGATGATTGATTTCGCCGGAATATATACTGGCAACGGTCAGCTTATTTACAGCCCTTATCCGGGTGAAAAAGTAAAGTTTGCCGACCTTAACAGCTCTTATTGGCAAAACTGCTTCAGCTGCGCCGTAAGAGTTGCTTAAAACCGATTATGACATTGTCCTTCATATAAAACTACAGGAATGCCGTCTGCTTTGCAGACGGTGTTTTTGTATATTTTGGAAAACAATCACGAAGAGAATCGATTTTGTTACCCTTTTGTAACCGTTGTAACCGTTTTGTAACCATTTGTAACCAAATTGTTACCGTATTGTAACCGAATTTTAATTGAATTTCGGATTTTTTGTGATATACTTAAATCAAGGCGTGAATATCATAACCGCCGCCGCAGAAACGGTAAATTTACCGATATTACGGCGGACCGATTGAAATTGACGCTTGATTTAAAGTTTCCCTCATTCCCAAATAGATTTGAAGCATCCCGTAAAAACACATCAACATCCGAAAAAGTCGCACTATCGCTTCCTTTTATATCACGAAATATAAGTTGACTGTTTTTTCATCGTTATAAAATCACTTCCGCAATTTTTCGAAATATTCTCAACCTTTTATTGCTGCTTGACAGCAAAATTCTCCTCACATATAGATTTTACCCCGTCGCTTTCCGATGGGGTAAAATCTTTTTTATTTAATTGCTTTTTGGCTTGATTTTCATTGCTCAAACTGTTACAATAAGACTAACAATTCATATTCAGCTTTTAAGCCGAAAGGAAACACAGATATGAAAAAACGCAGAATTTTATTCAACGATAACTGGAGATTCACCCTCACAGAACCGGACAGTGACGGAAAAACGCTTGAAAACGCACATTGGTATAATGTTGAGATACCGCACGACTGGCTTATAGGCGATACGGCAAATCTCTACAAGTCCGGCTGTGGCTGGTACGAGAAGTATTTCACCGTAGACGCTCTCGGAGAGGATGATTGCTATATCCTGATTTTTGACGGCGTATATATGGATACTACCGTCTATGTAAACGATAAGGAAGTCGGCAAGTGGAAGTACGGCTATACAACCTTCAGCTTTGATATAACCGATGCTCTGAAAAACGGCGAAAACCGCATTTTAGTCCGAGTAAACCATAAATCCCCGAATACCCGCTGGTACAGCGGAGCCGGAATATACAGAAACGTGTGGCTCAGAAAGACCTCACGCCGCCACATCGTTGAAAACGGCGTCTATATCAGTGCAAAGTGCAGTGACGCAGACCGCAGAGAACACGGTAAATGGAAAACTACTGTACAGATAAGCCTTTCCGCCACTGTCTGCGGCTTGATTTCATATACATTAAGAGATCCCGAAGACAGAGAGGTTTACGTTTGCGAACGCAGACTTTGCGGCAAGAACGATAAGCTGGTGTTCTATATGGATGCCCCTAAATTATGGGATATAATCACACCCAATTTATATACCCTGTCCGTGATACTTTATGACGATAACGGAAACAGGCTTGATGATACCGTTGAAAAATTCGGCTTCAGAACCACAAAATTCAGCACAAACGAGGGCTTTTTGTTAAACGGTATGCACCTTAAGCTGAACGGTGTTTGTATGCACCACGATTTAGGCGCACTCGGCGCTGCGGTAAATTCCGATGCTACCCGCCGACAGCTTGAAAAGCTGAAGAATATGGGCGTAAATGCTATCCGCACCAGCCATAACCCTCCGTCAAGAGAGCTTATGGAGCTTTGCGATAAAATGGGCTTCCTCGTTGACAGCGAAATATTCGATATGTGGGAGCTTGCCAAGAACGAGAACGATTACCACCGTTTCTTCCCCGACTGGTATAAGAAGGATGTTGAAGCGTGGATAAAACGTGACCGTAATCACCCTTCGGTTATAATGTGGAGCATAGGCAACGAAATATACGATACGCATAAAAGTCCCAGAGGACTTGAGGTTGCTAAGATGCTTTGCGAGGAGGTCGAAAAGAACGACCCTATGCACAATGCCCCGCCCACGATAGCCTCAAACTATATGC